>Ga0247841_10007923_pt1 | contig 15529 bp, 15 predicted proteins | sample LaCruzMarch2015__2_FD_192410 | JGI IMG/M metagenome (GOLD analysis project Ga0247841, IMG submission 192410) | Freshwater microbial communities from meromictic Lake La Cruz, Castile-La Mancha, Spain - LaCruzMarch2015_18m | ecosystem: Environmental > Aquatic > Freshwater > Lake | place: Spain...
AGACACGCGTGTCGAGGTGTAACTGCTCGACAAGGCGTTGCTCAGGCGGCATACCCCCCGTGATAAAGGCGGCACAGGAGAGACTCTCGCTCCGCAGCAACTCCCAGACCCGCTCCTTCGTCTCCGCGCCGAGTTTATCCACCCAGTGATCTTCGCCTCCGATCAGACTATACAACGGCGCCTGGAAACAGTCGTGCGCGAGCCTTCCTTGATGGGCCAGCAAGGGCGTTGAGATTAAGAAGGCGTCCGGCTTTACGCCGCAGGCGTCTATGGCCTCAAAAAGTTCAGCGTCCAAGCGCGGATCATACGCGCCGCAGAGGGTGGCCAACGTCAGCGCCGCGCCTTGGGAGGGATCACTCGTCTTGGCCAGCCGAGCGATCGCTGAGAGGAGCCAGCCATTGTCCAACAGGGCGTTGAAGAAGCTTGGCAGTCTCTGCAAAAGAGGCCACGTTGTGCCTAACCAGAAGCGCAATGCGCCGTAACAGACAGAAATCCCGGGCTTCTCAGCAAGCGGCAGATAGATGGGAATCGAAGAGACGGTATGGCCTGCTGCAGAGAGTTGCTCCAACAACAGACGATCCCTTAAACAGTTTTCACATTGAAAACCATTCGCCGTCCCTGGTCGTAACCAAACAATATGCATAAGTGCCTTAACTAACTACCATGATATCAAATTCCGCTTTATAGTCCACCCCCGGCAGATCCGAGGTGACCAGCAGTCGCCAATAGTAACTATCGTTTCCTCGCTCCTCGGTGACATGTCCGCCTCTCAGCTCAAACCGGAAGCGTGCCTGCGTCATCTGTTCGCCTCCCGGTGAAGCAGGGCTCACCTGCTCTTCCGACCAGACCACATCGTGATGCGTATTTCGATGCTTTCCAGAACCCGTCGTGTATTGGTGTGTGCAGGTGAGGCGTCCCTTGAAATCGCCCTCGACAATCTTGGGAATCAGCACGGTTGCATTGATGCGATCGCTGAGCCGGATCATCGACGGGGAGAGCATCAGCTCACTGACGCCAAACTTTGTGAAGCGCAGCAAGGTATAGAGGCCAAATCCCATCAGCACAACGCCGGGAATGAGTGCGATCAAGAGGTACCAGGTCGAGGAGAGACTGCCCACCAATACCCACGCCTTCCAGACGATCCAGAGTCCGCCGGCTAAAGATGCGACGCCGCTTACAAGCAGCGGACGATGAATCCCAGAATGGCGCATCCGAATCTTGTTGTTATCAGACCGCTTAGCGCCTAACGAGAATGCGACACCCGATAAAATCGCGATTGCCGCACCGCCAAATGCAAAGACGAAAATCAGTTGGAAACCCATCATCTCGGGTCGCAACTCCCGAATCAGAACCACCTCATCCGGATTCTCAGGGTTCACCCAGCAGGGCAGTGTCTTCTTGCTGAGTCGCGCACTCTCCATCTGGTGAAAAATGCGTTGGTGGAACGTACCGACATTATCCGAGCCGGTATAAAACGAAACCTTATTCGAGCGATACGGCTTCCCTTCGACCGTGTAGGCGAACTGTCCCGTCACGCAATACGTGCGCCCCCCCTTACTTCCGCGGTGGCTTTTCAAAACGCACGAGGTTATTTCAGCAGGCGTCTCCGTCCAGGACTGTGCAGCCTCGACCTTGTTGATCGTCGTAACCGTCTCATAACCCATCCAGACCCCGCCGCCCAAAAAGGGGATCATAAATAAGACTAAGAAAAAATATCCTTTGCTGTTCATCGCTCTCCTTTCACCGTTTCATAACAGAGACACATATCAAAGACAAAGCCGCGCTTCTGAATATTTTTGAAGCCTGCTTCGGCCAGTACCCTCTCCAACTCTTCAGCGGAGGGCATCGCCTGCATGGAGCGCATCAAATACCGATACGCTTCAGGTTGTCCCGAGAGCCAACCGACCAGAGGCGCCACACTCCACTGATACGCTTTAAACAAGGCCTTTTTCAAGGGCGTGCCCGGCTGTGTCGCCTCTAAAACAATAAGGCGTCCTCCGGTTTTTAAGACCCGCGCCATCTCAGACAATGCCTTCGGCATATCACTGAAATTGCGTAAACCAAAGCCGACTGTCACCGCGTCAAAGCGTCCGTCTGCAAAAGGTAAGGCCAGCACATCGCCCTGCTGAAAGGTCGCGGCGTAGCCCCGTGCACGGGCCAGTTTCAACATCTCCTCTGAAAAATCAACTCCCACGACCTTGCTGGTCGGACTCGCCTCCAGGATCGCCTGGACAAAATCGCCTGTCCCGCACGCCACATCCAGCACCTCGCCTGGCGGCTTCTGACGGAAGGAGGCAACCGCGGTCCGTCGCCAGCCCTTCGCGAGTCCCAAGGAGAGCAGATCATTGCCCCGATCATACACAGGCGCGAGGGTATTGAAGATACGCTGCAGTTGAAGCGCCTTAGCCTCAGGGGAGGAGGGATCTGGTTTGATGGAGTCAAGTTTCATTGTTAGAAGATCAACAAACTAACAACCATGAGGAGGCAGAAGAGGAAGTGACAGCCTGCTGAGCGCTCCTCCAAGGTCTCCACACGCTGACGTTTCAGGGCGTCCCGGGAGAGTCCAAGCGCCAACGGGAAAGCAAGAAAGGGTGGCATAAACGCATATCCCGGCGGATAGAGAGCCATCAGAACAAATAAGAGCACGAAGGGCGTCATGTTCAGCAGGACGTAGAGCGCAAACGCGGCCTGTTCGCCGATCAAGTGCGAGAAGGTCTTGATTTTTGCAACACGATCCGTCGCGATGTCCCGCAGGTCATTGCCATGCAGGATAGCAGCAACGAGACAACCGACCGGTAGAGAGAGCAACAACGCTTTCACGGAGAACCCCTGGGTGAATGCATAATAGGCGGCCAGGACTTGCAAAGGTCCGGTCAGCAGAAAGACGCCCGGCACCCCCAGTCCAGCATATTTGAAGAACCGTGTGGTATAACAGGTTGCCCCCAGGACTCCAGCCAAGGCGAAAAAGAGCAACTTCCACGTCGACAGAAAGACGATGAACGCGGCCAACACAACTCCAAGGAAAAGAAAAAGATAACCCACGCGAAGCACAAGGGTCAAAGAAAAGGGACACGGAGGCTTGTCCTTGTCCACACCCGAGACACCATCTCCATACGTGTTCAGTAAATTAGTGGCGAGTTGAAGCATCCAGCCGCAGACCAGCATCAACACTAGGAGAAGCCAAGAGAAGTGTCCGTCCTGATGAGCTACTACAGCACCCAAAGCCACAGGCATGGTCGTCGCCGTCAGCGACCAGATCCGCATTGTGATTAGCCACGTTTTCATAAGTGGATACAGCATACACGAATCTTTGATTCCAAGGCAAGCTGAGAAGCACTCTTACATGCAGAGCGCAGTGAAGGTAGTGGTATAGAGGTCGCCGCCGGCGACACGCCAGGTATCCGGGACATTCAGAAGGTTTTTCATCTCGTTGCGGATGCGCAGGGCTTGGTCACGCTTGCCTGCTAATTCGAGTGCCACGATCTTAGCATAGTCGCGATAACAGTCCCGTTGTCCTTCGGATTGATTTTGCTGGCTCAGTTGTTCAGTCATCTGCTTTGCGCAGGATTGGATATCAGGAAAGGCTTGACCGGCGCTGATGAACGAAATGGCTGTCAACGCGGTGACGGTCTCCGAGGGAGCCGTGGCGGGTTTGTAACTGACGTTGCCATCCGTATGAGCAGTCATGCGCATCAGCCAGCGCAGACCTTTGCGCTGGGCGACAGTTGTCGTCTCCACGCCAGAGGCCTCCGCACTCTTCAAGGCGCGAACCATCCACGAGGTGAGCGCCACATTCCCCTCGGGTGTCGAGGCGTAATCCCAGCTCCCGTTGGCCAATTGGGAGGCGGTGATCGCCTCGACTGCGCGCTGGATGATGGGTTTGGCTTGGAGTCTAGCAGTTGGACAGGTCGCGAGCGCAAAGGTTGTCATGGCCAGGTTGTAGGCTCGAGCTTGAGGATCACCGCCCACAAAGCCACCATCCTCTGTTTGTAGACGCCCCAGAGCAGTCATTGCCTTATGGATAGATTTGGAAGAGCGCGGCGAGGAGCGGTTCAAGGCCAAGACTGAGAGGGCAGTCAGTGCAGGACGGAACTGCTCATTGCCTCCATGACGGGAGGGATTCCATGTGCCATCCGCCTCTTGTTGCGTAAGTAGCCATTGGATGTCAGCTGAGGGCGCTGTGTGAGAGGAAAGAATAAAAGCGCCTGCCGAGAGCAAAACGGCAAGGCCGGCCGCAAGGCTTAGCCACGGACGCCGGAACGAAAAACGTTCCGCGGTCTTCACTCGTTTCAGCGTATGAACGTGAAAGCCCGGGGACGGTTCCTGCTCCGGAAGCGTCCGTAGCTGTTTCAATAGCTCCGCGTATTCCCCAGGCTCCTGACTTTCCTTGATATGGTCCTGAATAGTCATAATTATTCTCGGTTAGCATCCCACAGGATGCAAGAATATAAGCTTTCACCTAATAGTCTACAGCCTAAACCCCTACAGCCTTTCCATCACTCTCGTTTTAAAATCGTTCGCAACTGGGACAGAGCGTTAAACATCCGCGACTTCACCGTGCCCTCCGGAATCTCCAGGATCTCCGCAATCTCCGAATAGGGCAACTCCTGATAGACCCCTAACTCCACCACCAGGCGCATCGCCTCCGGCAACTGGGCCAACGCCTTCTGCACATCCGCGACATCACGTGAGGCCACCTCGTCTGCGGCAGAGGGGACGACATCCCCTGCTGTCTCCAGGGCCAAAGAGTCGGCCAGCTTTTTCCGTCGCGTCCGCTTGCGAAGCTCATCAATCCAGACCTGCCGTGCCAGCAGAAAGAGAAAGGTGGAGACTTTCGCTCGTGGCTGATATCGGTCGCGATACCGATAAAGACGAAGAAAGGTTTGCTGCGCTAAATCCTCGACATCATATTGAACGCCCAGACGGAGGAAAAAGTTCAGAACTTTCTTTTGATAAGCAGTCACGAGCTCCGAAAAGGCACCCTCATCCCCGTCGCGGACGCGGAGCATCAGGGCTGCATCAGGATCGGCAGGGACTGGAATCTCTATATCGTCAAGGGCCATGTGTTATAGGCGTGCAGGAGACTGAACGGAGTGAATAATAAAGAGTTAAACCATCTCATAATCGTCCAGAGCAGTCAAGTCCTGCGATAAAACTGCGAAAATTATACACCATCATTTTTTTGAACCTAAACAAGGCCATGGGCGTTTATAAAGGCACTATGAAAAACTACGCCCTTTTCTTTTTTATTTCCTGCAGTGGCGCCGCTGTCTTCGCTGAAGAGACCAATGTCGCGAACCAAACGGTGGCATCAACCAACATTCCTGTGATCGTGGTGACGGCTTCACGCGTAGGGCGTCCTGAGCATGAGACGCCGGCGATGATTTCCCGCGTGGATGAAAAAAAGATGGCTGAGTCTGGCACCCGCTCGGTAGCCGAGGCTTTTAAAGAGGATCCTTCGGTCCGCACCCAAAAAACCTCGCCTGGCCAGGGTTCCCCTTACCTGCGTGGGTTCACAGGCTTTCGTACCCTCCTGCTGATTGATGGGATCCGTTTAAATAATTCTGTCTTTCGGAGCGGTCCAAACCAATACTGGAGTACTGTGGACTGTTACAGCCTGGCCGCGATTGAGATGCTGAAGGGTCCAGCCTCGGTCCTGTACGGAAGTGATGCCGTCGGCGGAACGGTGCAGGCCTTCAGCTACGAACCCGAGTATGCTGAAGAAGGTGCCTTGCATTATGGTAGTCGCCTCTTCACCCGCCTCTCCAGTGCGGAGCGCTCCGTGATCACCCGCGGACAGGGCGAAGTCGCCACAGACCGAACCGCGATTCATGCTGGTATGACCTATAAATATTTTGGCGACCTACAAGGCGGCCACCACGTGGGACGCCAAGAGAAGACGGGATATACGGAGTATGATTATGATCTCAAGGCGCGTATCAAGCTGGCAGGAGAGCGCGAACTAGTCATGGCGTGGCAGAGTGTGGAGCTGGATGATGTCTGGCGGACACACAAGACGATCTATGGCATCTCGTGGAATGGGACTACCGTGGGCGACGAGCTGCAACGCACGTTTGAGCAAGACCGCCGATTGGGCTATCTCCAGCTTCGTGATGAAGAACCGACCTGGTTCTATGACACGTTGCGTTTCACCCTCTTCTGCCAACTTCAAAGCGAGGATCAATTTGCCATCAGCAAACCCTCCGATAACAAGACAACGTCGGACGGTTTTGACGTGGTGACCCCTGGCTTCACGGCCGAACTCATGAAAGAGACCTCGCTAGGAACCTTTGTCTATGGGCTCGACTATTACCGAGACTTCGTAGACTCATACAATCGGGAAGTAAATATAGTGGGCCCTACAGAGCGCATCCAAGGGCCGGTTGCGGACAACTCCTCATACGACCTTGCTGGCCTTTTTGTGGAAGACCGTATTCCTTTGGGAGATCACTTTGAAGTCACCCCGGGTATCCGAGGAACCTACGCCCATGCCAGCATAGATGATTACTACTCAGTTGCTCCTGACGTAAATCCACTTAAACAACAAGGTACGCCTGGCAAGTCCTTTGATCGCACGTGGTGGGATGTCTCTGGCAATATCCGTTTGGCCTATTACGTCACTGATGACCGCGCACTCATGCTCTATAATGGCTTGGGACAGGCCTTCCGTGCCCCTAATCTTTCGGACATGACCTCCTATCGCGCCTCCAAATCAACCACCTACGAAACGCCCTCGCCCTCGGTGGATCCTGAGCACTATGTCACCTATGAGTGTGGTGCCAAGTGGATGAAAGACGGCTTAACCCTTCAGGCAGCTTGGTACTACACCTGGATGCGTGACCAGATCACCTCTGTCTATGAGCAGCAGGGAGGGGACATTATTTCAACTGCGGAAAATAGTGGCGAAGGATATGTCCAGGGTGCTGAGATTGATGGTGCTTATGAGGTGACTGAGAACTGGATCATCCGCGGGGGTATTGCCTGGTCAGAAGGTTTCAGCGACACGTCCTACAAGAGCGGGACAACCATCACCACGGTAAGCGACGATCACTTCAGGACAGCGCCTCTGGCTGGGTTTGCCGCATTACGCTGGCAGACGAGCAACAAGCGACTCTTTGTTGAGTGTTACGAACAGGCCGTCGATCGCGAAGACCGCCTCACCACCAGCGAAAGCCAGGGCGGCGACACCCAGCGCGTTCCTCTTAAGGGTACCCCTGGTTATGCCACCACGGGCATCCGCGCGGGCTGGCAGGTCTGCGACTATGCCAACCTCGGGGTGTCCGTGGATAATATTTTTGATAAAGATTATCGTGTCCATGGTTCCGGTAGCAATGAAGCAGGTCGCAACTTCATTCTCAGCCTCGACCTCCGCTTCTAGGGTTGCAGAAGGGGGATGGATTGTTGTACAGTTAAACGTATGCGCTTTTTATGTTACAACATCCAATATGGATATGGCTGGTTGCAAAGAATGGGCTGGCTGGGTTTTATGGCCAGAAGCACACGTCACTTCCCGACGGTCCAGCGCTTCCTGAAGTGTGTGGATGCCGATTTGGTCGGCTTGGTTGAAGTGGACTCAGGTTCCTATCGTTCCGGCAGTCAAAACCAAGCCGAGATCCTGGCGCGGGAGCTCGGCTATGCCGCGGCCTATCGCAGCAAGTATGCCGAGACCGGACTCGGACAGCACCTCCCCGTACTCAATAAGCAAGTCAATGCGATCTTAAGCCGTCCGCCGATCCTGCACAAAAAATTCCACGAGCTCAACTATGGATTCAAGCGTCTGGTGATCGAGGTCGAGACCGAAGAGGTGACCGTCTTTGTCGCCCACCTCTCTCTCGGTACCCGCGCCCGTCGACGCCAACTGCTCGATCTCCACGATCTTGTGATGGCGCGTAACAAACCCTGCATCTTGGCGGGCGATTTTAATTTTCTGGCAGGCCCCTGGGAGTCCAAGCTTTTTCTCAAGGCCTCCGGCCTCACGAGTGTCAACACAGAAGGCCGGGCGAGTTTTCCAAGCTGGGCACCGTTACGCGAACTGGACTATGTCTGTTACAGCCAGGAGTTAAAGCTGGAGCGTTTCCGGATGCCGAATGTCAGACTCTCAGACCATTTGCCACTGGTATGCGACTTCACGCTGCTCTAAAATTACTTGGGCTCGGTCACAAAGATAATTTCGTTAGGACGGATGCGCTTGTTTTGGCGCGCAATCAGTTCAACGAATTCAGGGTCCGTAGAGAAACGCTGCTGACGCAATTTGAGCGTCTCGATCTCTTTTTCCTTATAGGCGATCTTACGCTTAATCTCATTCCGCTGCTGCTCCAGATGTTTCATGCTTTGAAACTTCGGCGGAAAAATAAATATACCACCTGCGATCACAATCGCAAATGCAGCTAACAACGCTGTCTTGGTTATAATTTTTACTAATGCTTCCACGTTTAATGCCTAAACAATACAAAACTTTTTGTTGTATATACTTTCTCTCTTTTGACACAAAAAGTCAAGCGTAGATTTTCCAAAATATTTGAAAGCAATCGGCATGTGGTTTTCTCATTGCCAGCAGGAAGGTTTTGGTGCTATCTTATTTACAGTCAAACTGCGGATCACTCTTGCGAAAGTCTTTGTTATGAACAAACCATCGGAAAAACAAAAGAGCGCTCTGAAGCTCACCTCCTTCTTCGGCGAAGAGGATATTTTGGTCCAGCAGGAAAACCTGCATCGAAATGCCTTGATTCGTCTCATGCTTGAACATCTCGCGAAGCGGCATGGCTTCGGAGATGTTGACGTGTACTATAATGCCGTGATTGAGCGTGAAAACACCGAAAACACGATTATCGCTGATGGGATTGCAGTACCCCATGGCCGTATTGATGGCTTGTCCAAGCCTTTGGTCTGTGTGGCGACCTCAGAAGAAGGGATTCAGTTCCATCCAGGCAGTGGCAAGCTCGTTCACCTGGTACTGATCGTCCTTATTCCGCGTGATCAGCCCGCCTTTTATCTCCAAATCCTCCGTGCCCTCGTAACGATTATGCGTGACCCCGATGCTCCGAAGGAGGTGGCGATGATGAAAACGCCTCACGAGATCATGAAGTATTTTGAGCGCTCTGGAATGACGCTCCCCAGCCATATCTGCGCAGCGGACATCATGGTTGAGCCCTCGATCGTCCTTCATAACAATGACAGTTTAAAGACAGCGATTGATTGCTTCATCAGCAAAAGCGTCTCCGAAATCCCGGTCATTGACCGTGACGGTGACATGGTTGGAGTCGTCAGTGCAGGGGCGCTGTTAAGGGTCTGCCTGCCAGACTATCTCCTCTGGATGAGTGATCTCTCGCCAATTATTAATTTTGAGCCCTTTGCCAATGTATTACGAAAAGAGCAGAGCGCTTGGCTCTCAGACATTCTGTCACCGACCTACTCTTCCGTGCAGGTCGAAGCCCCCGCTGTCTCAGTCGCAGCAGAACTCACACGTAACAACACGTCCCGGTGTTACGTACTCAACGATAAAAAGTTGGTTGGCGTCATTGATTTGCCTGTGTTCCTCAAAAAAGTATTCCGTGAGTAATTGATTATGCAAAACGAAACTCCTGAAAACTCTCTCCTGAAGACGTTCATCAAATTGGCGATCATGACAGCCGTGGTTTCAGCCACAGGCGTCGGTACCCATCTCATCGGTGTGGCTCCGACCGCCTTGTCGCAATTCGCAGTCTGTACCTTTGTCGGCGTGATCTGTACGACACTCTTTTTCTGGCCTCACCGTGTCGCAGTCGCCTTTCTCGGTGTCGCACTCTTGATCGGTTCCCAAGCAATGACCCTTCGAGGCATGTTGCAAGCAACCGAACTGGATATTATCTTCTTCTTGATCGGCATGATGATCATTGTCGGCGCCCTGAAGGATCTTGGGGTCCTTACGTGGGTTATCCAGATCATCATTAATCAAAAACACATGACCGGGATGATGTTTGTCATCGTGTTATGTATACTTTCAGCGGTCCTCTCCAGTATCATCGGCGAAGTCTCCTCCATTATCGTTGTTCTGGCCCTTGTCTTTCAGGTCTGTGAGACGCTCAAGGTACGGGCAACACCGTTTGTCCTCATGTCCGTATTGTCGACCAATATCGGGTCTGCGGCAACCATGTTGGGCAATCCGGTCGGCATCTTCATTGGAAACAAGGCTGGTTTTACCTTCGGCCAGTTCCTTCTGGGTGCAACCCCGATTGCGCTTGCGGCACTGGTCGTCACAACAATCACCTTGCTGATCTGGTATCGCAAGGATGTCCGTGACATGACCGAGCAGATGGACCTTCATCGGCTTCACAACCAGGGGCTCGGTCCCTTGCTACGTATCCCCCATCGCAGAGGTCTCTTTGTACTCGTGGCCACGATTAGCATCATCGTCTTTCATCACCAAATCGAAACGCTGCTCGGGTTGTCTGGGGTCGAAAATAAAAACGCCTTCTTGATTGTTACCCCGCTGGTGATTGCGGGTCTCCTCATGATGTATCGTCCCCAGCGAGCACGCCATTACGTCGAACATGACGTGGAGTGGTGGACTTTGCTCTTCTTTATGTTGCTCTTCGCCATTGCCGGTTCCATGGAAGAACAAAATGTCACGCGGAATTTGGCTGATAAGTTAATGGGTTTAGTCAAGGGTGGACCCGATGCAATGGTCCCCTTTGTCCTCGTCCTCTCTTCGGTGGGCTCCGCCTTTGTGGATAATATCGTCTTTGTGGCGGCCTTCACCCCTGTTATCCAAGCCTTGGTGGAACGCTCGGCTGACTACTCCATCCTCTGGTGGACCCTTCTGTTTGGGGCCTGCTTTGGTGGCAACATTACGGCAGTAGGCTCCACGGCGAATATTATCGCCCTTGGGTTCCTTGAGAAGCGAGGCCATGTGCATATCGGTTTCTGGGAGTGGTTCAAGATCGGCGCGGTGATCGGACTCATCACGGGGCTGGTGGCTTGGGGGATGTTGATGCTCCTGCCTGTGCAACAACCGCTCGTGCATGACAAGACACCGGTCAAGCAAGAGGCCTTCGAGGAGATGCCTCTACACGAACCCATTATGTCGCCCTCAGAATAGCGCTAAAATTTTATGCGTAGCGAAGCTGCACGATTCTTAGATGCGATCGCGTATGAACGCGGACTCTCCGAGCATACACGCGCGGCCTACGAACGTGACCTCTCCGATTTCTTCGCCTATCTGGAGAGCATCGCCAAAGTCAAGGACTTTGACCACGTTGCCCGCGAACATATCGCCGATTACCTGCTCTATGAAAAGCGGCAAGGACTCTCCATTGCCACCCGTGCCCGGCGACTGGTGGCCATCAAGGTCCTCTTTACCTATCTTGTGACCGAGGGTCACCTGCGCTCAAATGTCTCGGAGACGGTTGAATCAGCTAAGCGCGGACGCCTCCTGCCTCGGACATTGTCAGAACAGGAGATCGGAACCTTGCTAAACTCCATTGAGGGCGTGACCCCGCAAAGCATCCGGGACCGTTGCATGCTGGAACTCTTCTATGCCTGTGGCTTACGTGTCTCAGAAGTGGTCAACCTCCGCGTCGGCGATATCCGTATGGATGAGACCCTTGTTCGCTGTATCGGCAAGGGAGACAAGCAACGCTTCGTCCCGATCGGCAGCGAGGCGTGTGACTGGTTACACAAATACATCGATGAGGCCCGTCCAGCCTTATGCAAGCGCGACACCACACAGCAAGCCCTCTTTCTCACGCGTTTTGGAAAGCCCTTCACCCGCCAAGGCATCTTTGACATGCTGATGAAGCGCGCGCAGACCGCAGGACTGACGCAATCTATTTCGCCCCATGTCTTACGCCACTGCTTCGCCACCCATCTGCTGGCGCATGGCACTCAGATCCGCGCGATCCAGGAGATGCTCGGCCATGCTGACATCGCCACCACGCAAGTCTATACCCACGTCGATGACGGCGAACTTGTCAACGTCCACGCACGGTTTCATCCGCGCAGCAAGAGATGAGCCCGCCGCCCGAGGCGGCGCAGTGGCAGTCGGCAGCCCCCTTTGCCAAGGCTACGGCGGTTACGCCATTGTGTGTGCTGCCTGGCTAGGCGTCATCTACGAGGCCCACGTGAGATTGAGCTTAACCCTATGTGTAGCACAGTCCCGTAGATAAAGATTGATCAGGTTTTGATAGGGCATGCCGATCTCCGTGGCAAGCTTCTTGAAATAAGCAACCGTCGCCTTATCGAGGCGCATCGTGATCGGTTGCTTTAAGGATTTTGTATAAGGGTTTTTCTCGCCCTTCATTTTTTCGAAGTCATAATGTTCTCTCATGGCATTCACCTTCCTTCCCAGTAACCGGCTTCCTCACGTTTGTCCGCTTTTCGCGCCGAAATGATGCGAATAACGCTATCCGAGGCACGATGGCAGTGGCAGACGATCAATACGCGAAGATGACAGCTAATGCCCAGCATCAGAAATCGATCCTCGTCTGCCGAATGGTCGGGGTCGAAGAACCGCAAGGCGTTCTCATCCAAGAAGACGGTTTGAGCCTCTTCAAAAGAAACTTTGTGCTTCTTCCTGTTCTGCTGGCTCTTCGCCTCGTTCCACTCGAATCGTATTTCAGTCATACGTACACTGTACTTATTATTTGCTGAATGTGCAAGAGAAATCACTTCTTGCTATCGACTATCTTTCCCATCATTCCAACATTCCACTATTCCCGCATTCCCTCTCTCCACCTCTCCAATATTCCAACGTTTTTCTCGGTTAGTTGTTGCTTGCTCTGTTTATCTCGGAACGGGTATAATTTGCGACATCAGCGTTCTACGGGAATGGAGTTTTTGGGACCTGTATGAATGAAGGAGTGTGTCATGATATCACTACAAAAAATGGGTGGGTTGGTCTTTGGCTTACTGGTGTGCCATGCGCTTGTCGGTTGTGAACGGAAGAGCAGTTTGCCCCAGGAGAAAGAATATTTCTCCAAGGATTCAAAGCCGACAACTAAAGAGGTAATCAAACTGTGTCGCGACTTGGGCTATGCAGGTGCAGCCGATCAATTTGAGAAACAGCTTCTGCCGTGTGTCAGACTGGCTCCGTGCACGGGGACACCCTCCCGTGTGTGCTCAAAAATCGGTGGCTTGCCCAATCTCTCAGACCCATTGCTCTGGCCCAAGCATAAAGAGAAGAGCCTTTCTTTTATTGCCCAGATCAACGTGCAGGAACTGCCCGGAAATCTTCCCAAAGAGATTCTACCGCAAAAAGGCATGCTCTATTTCTTCTATGATGCGGAACAGGCCACATGGGGATACGACCCCAAAGACAAGGGCAGCTGGCGCGTGCTCTATGCTGAGAACCTTCCTGAGGGCGTGCCGGTGATGAGATCTCCTGCCGATATCCCTGAAGAGGCGAGATTCAAAGAAAAGCTCGTCCAGCTTCAGGATGACTTCTCACTACCTGAGCCATCCGAGGCTCTGAGTACGGCTTCCTTGACCGATGACCAGGAGGATACGGTGTATGAACTCTATGGACAGTTCGCTAAACGTCGCAACCCCTGGCACCAGTTGCTCGGCCATGCTGATCCGATACAAGGCGAGATGAAACTGGAGTGCCAGCTCGTGAGCCATGGACTCTACTGCGGGGATGCTACCGGCTATAACGATCCGAAGGCGAAGGTCTTAGCCCCTTGCGCAGCGCAATGGCGTCTACTTTTGCAGGTGGATTCAGATGAGCCCCTAGGAATGATGTGGGGAGATGGCGGGCGACTCTATTTCTGGATCACAGAGGATGATTTACGAAACAAACGTTTCGAGAATGTCTGGATGATTTCGCAGTGTTACTGAGTAATAGACTACCAGATGATTTCGCGGGACTCGAAGATGGGGCCATCGCGGCAGACGCGGCCGGTCCATTCGGCGCCGTCTTCTTTGCGAAGCTTCTGAATACAGGCTAGGCAGGCGCCTACGCCGCAGACCATGTGCTTATCGAGCGAGAGCCACCCCAACATATTGTGCTCAATCGCACGCTGACCGACGGCCTTGAGCATACCATCGGGTCCACAAGCGAAGAGATCAAACGTCAGATTCTTCAGCTTCAACTGATTGATCTGGCGGTCCAACGGTAGCGTGACGAGTCCGGTCTCCCCCATGGAACCATCCTGCGTGGTGGTGTAGACGGTCCACCCCATGTACTGGAGCAACTCGCTGCACAGAATATCATCCGCCGTGCGCGCGCCGATAAAGGCATATCCCTTACGAGGCAACTTCTCGGCCAGGAAGCAGAGCGGAGCAACACCATATCCGCCAGCGACCAGGAGTGGAACACCTTTCAGCGTGAGCGGGAAACCCTTTCCCAGCGGCCCGATAACCGAGAGCGTATCTCCTGTTTTTAATGCGTTCAGCTTATCCGTTCCACGACCGACAGTCTTGTAGAGAATTTTAAGTTTTCCATCCGTCGCGCCAAAGATGCTGAAGGGACGGCGCAACGCTGTGTTCTCTAGGGACGGAATGCGAATATGGACAAACTGACCTGGCTGTGCCTGCGAGGCGATCTCTTTGGCATCCAACGTGAGTGTCCAGTAACCCGCCTTGAGCGGCGCGTGATGAATAATTTTACAAAGTATGTCTTTCATAAGGATAGGGGGCAGGAAGAGTAGGGTTCCGCCTTCGCGAATACGGCTACGGCGGACAGGTCAGGGTTAAACAAGTGTTAGGGCAGTTTCATGTCGTTCTGTTTATTAAGTAATCAGTGATCAGTCATCGGTGATCAGTTGGCTTCGCACCAGATGGTACTGATCACTGGCAACTGATTACTGATCACTGATCTTTCCGTTTACGGGCGCGGGGCTGCGAACAGTCGTCGTGCCATTAGTTCGATTGGGATCGGGAAGCGGCACAGCGAGCAGGCTCTGTGCATCGGTAAAATCGAGGCGTGACTGGATCCGCATAATCTCTGCCTGAACCACGGCGGCGGCCTCCATCTGGCCCTTGACCGTCAACCCCTTCTGGCGCCGCTGTAACGAGGCCAAATAGGTTTGGATCGTGTCCACGATGCTCTTGGCTTTGGCGCGACGAAGCGTATCGCGCTGTTGATAATACTTATTCTGAACCTCCAGAAGTTTTTCAGGATCTAAGACGAGGTGTTTGGACTGGATAATCCGGTCCGCCTCAAAACGGGTAGCCTCTTCGCGAACACTCTCCCACCCCATATAGTCCCCGGCGCGCTGATATTTATCCATGAGCCCATTCAGCGCATGGAGATAATCATCTGCCCATTGTCCTGCGGTTTGCTGGGCTTTACTTTCAATGTCAGCCAGCTTTTGCTCGATCTCCTTGCGTTGCTGGACGAGATCGTTCTCTTGGGGCTGGTTGGTCCCGTCGAAGATGAAGGCAGGCGGAAGGGCGTCCGGATCCCCGGATACGGCAATACGTTGCGCATCCCTTTCCGCTGCGAGATACTGTGGGAGCGAACGGACGCGACGGATCTCCGTGTTGATCGCCGAGGCGATATTCATCTGCCCCCCTTGCATGGTAGCGCGCTGGAGCTCTGTCAAATCCGTGA
>Ga0247841_10007927_pt1 | contig 15521 bp, 15 predicted proteins | sample LaCruzMarch2015__2_FD_192410 | JGI IMG/M metagenome (GOLD analysis project Ga0247841, IMG submission 192410) | Freshwater microbial communities from meromictic Lake La Cruz, Castile-La Mancha, Spain - LaCruzMarch2015_18m | ecosystem: Environmental > Aquatic > Freshwater > Lake | place: Spain...
CGTTCTTCGCCAACGTAATCGAATCGTCCATCTTTTTAAATTCGACGCTTGAAATGACGGCAAACGCATCCATCGCAGCGAGACGATTCAATACCGCCAGCAAAGCAGAAGGTTTGGCCTCAAAACCAAAGGTTAATCTCTGCCGAATCAACATCGAACTTAAGACGGGGCTCAGCGCATCGCTCGCACCCGTATCAACCGACCCAGAAGGTCTCTGTCCTTGGCGAGACGCGGGAGGCGTAGGACGCGTTGGCTTCGGTGGGCCAATCGGACGGCCTGACTTCTCAGTGGTGTCCGCCTCAAAAGCTTCACGCTCGACCAAAGTCAGCTTGGTGATGTTTGCCTCGTATAACTCGCCGACCACCGCTTGAATCAAATGGAGCTGCTGGGCGAGCTTCGGAACATCTGCGGCCTGAGGAAGACTATCGGAATCCCCCAGGTAGCGGTCAAAACCGAACTTAAAATTCTCGGCAACATAGGGTTTAAGAATCAATGAAGATCTTTTCGAGGCGAGCACTTGCACCGTCTTCTGCAACGCCTGCTTAAATCTGACAGGCGTCAGATCATCAGCTTTGATAGAAGCTTTTGCCAAGAAATTAGAAACATTCGTCTCCCAAGCTTCTAGCTCTTTTTGATCTTCTTGGATACGCTTAATATTTTCACTTTTCGGAAAGACTTTAGCCTGATAGAGAGACTTCAACTGTTCATACGCAAGATCACGTTGTTGTGCAGCCTCCCAGCTTGTGGAGAGCGCCTTAAAGAACAATACGCTAATGCCAAGGCAGGCAACGCCTAAGACAACACTGGCCCCGATGAAGATCCCTTTTTGACGATTTATCATTTTGAGACGCCCCTCACAGCAGGTGCAGCGCCTTGGCGCACCTCAATTGTAAATTCAGCAAGATAGGCCTCAACCTCTTTAACACCGATGATTTTAACCTCGGTATTCTCTCCAAAGATCGCGTTCTCCTTCATGCGATCACGCAACTCTTCTACCGCGCTGACCTTAAGTCCTCGCGCCTTTGCACTCTCTTCAATCAGTCGCATCTTGTCAACCCAGCCACGCCCTTGGATCCGTAAACCCTCTACAGCTCCCCCCGCATTCTTGATCGGCTTGATCTCCATGAGCCAGAGCCCCTCCATCATGCTCTTACGGACAGCTTCCAGTCGGCGTTGCCAGTCTGACCGCGAAAGGAGTAAGCTCTTCAGCGCATCCGTACGTGTCTTGACGATCTCCTTCTTTTTCCGCGCAGCATCCAAATTATTCTGCTTACCCTTCAAACTCTCCAGCCGTTCTTCAACCTGCACACGCTGTGACTCATAGAGCTCTGTCATGTTGCGCTGATGCAAAGTCCAGATGCCTAAACTGATGAGGATTCCCAGCGCCGCCAAACCTAAGAAGGGAAGACGCCGCTTCAAGGTCTTTTGCTTGACCAATTCAGGGGGCATCAAGTTGACTTCAACTGGGCAAGCCAGCGAGCAACGCAAGGCCAAGCCAACAACCTCGGCAAGCATGAACGCATCAACACCCACCTGCTCACGATCAATCTTCGGCGAGAGCGTGATGTTGACAAACGGATTAAGATACTCGACCTCGACTTGCAACTTCTCTTTGAAAAAGAGATCGAGATGTGGCAGGAGCGATGTTCCGCCTGTCAGGAAGAGACGTATCGGTGCTGACCCTCCCTGTTGGCTACGATAAAAATTGATCGAACGACTAATCTCCGCGTGGAGACGGGTCATGACATTTCGGACGACACGCGAGACATGTTCGGTTGTCTCATCTAAGCTCTGATGGACGCCTCCTAACGAGACGTAACCGCGCTCACGTTTCAGCTCTTCTGCGGCCTCCATCGAAATCTGCATGCTCTTGGATAACTCTTGAGTAATCGCATTTCCCGCAACAGGGATACAACGACTAGATGCGATCTTGCTCAACAAAGATCAAATTGGTGGAGCGTGCGCCAATATCCAGCACCATGGCACAACCATCGAGGTCCGCATAGTTGAAGCGTAAAGCATTGTAGATCGCCATGGGCGAGACATCAATGATCTCAGGCTCAAACCCGCCGGCCACCACACTGTCTGTGACCTCACGCACGCTGTCCAGCTTGGCAGCGACAATCATGGCATTTTGCTCGCCCGTAGAGGCATCACCAATAAACTGATGGTGCCAGACGATCTCATCCAACGGGAAGGGTACGTTCTGCTCAACTTCATACTTCAACATCTGCAGCAGCTTGTCCTTGCCCACAGCTGGAAGCTTGACAAAACGAGGGAAAACGACTTGGCCCGACAAAGAGATTAAGAGAGGAGCCTGCCGAATCCCCTCTTGCTTCATGAGTGAACGCAACGTGGTCACCAAAAGGTCACCACCACTCTCACCGCCCTCAGCCGAAGGCACCAAGTCGGCTAAACCGTAATTCAACAATTTAGGCGCATTACCACCTTGGATTGAGAACTCAGCGAGAGCTATTTTGCTTGCCCCAACATTAAGAGCAAGAATTCGATTCGTGGAAAACACTATTGCACCACCTCGTAATCGTCCGCATTAATGAGCGCGAACGGAGTCTTTGAACGATCCAACAAGCCTGTACGACGAGAAACCTGTGGTTTATCCAGCACATTGGAATCTTTCCACCACTCTTTGGTCGGATAATTGATAATTGATTCACTCTGGGATGCCAACACCGTCCCGTCTTTACCCACAATCTCAAGCGCCAAGGAGACGGGCTCCCCATAACGTTCAACCATGCTGGGCGGCAAAGCCACGCTGCTCATGTGGTCGCCTTTAGGGATATTGATGTACCGAAGCGACAACGTGTAATAACTGTACGTGTCCTTACCGTCGTCATCCTTGCCCTTGGTCATCACATGATAGACAAAAGAGAGCTCGTCCATCCACTTTGCCAGAGTTGCGTACTTGACTTCAAAAAGTGCCCATTCGCGCGGACGCTTGGAGATCTTAGGTTGCCCCCCCGTGACGTTGGCATTGAATTCAGGTGTCCGCACCATGGCCGTCTTGTTCGGCGGTGGAAAGCGTTTGATCTCGACTTTGTCTTCGCCAGCCTTGCTGGGTTGGCTAGCCTTAGGCTGGCCGATTGTAGACAATTTACCGCCTGGGCCAGTCCTTAACTGTGCCAAGACAGGGTCAACCACCAACAGAGCGGCCAAGACAGCCGCACAAAGAACCCAGCCCTTTACCGATACTTTCATGACAACCTCCTGTCAACACAAGCCACGCGGAAACTCTTGTTCCATTTAGCGTTTAGTTTATCGAGAAGAGGTCTCAAATGCAACCCCTTTTTTAGAAGAAAACTCAATCGTGAACAATCTTGGCCGCCCCCTCCTATTTGGACTTTTCTTTCTGGGCATTCATATAGGCGCTCAGCAACATGAGCCCTCCAAACACCAACAGAACCAACCCCCACCAGAGGTTGATGTTGATGTCCAGAGAGCGTTTGTACATCTCTTCGGAGGCCTTCGTCACGAAGCCAAAAAGGGCCAGCATCGCGCCTACCAGGGAGAACATAATTCCAATCGGCCAACAAATATCAAGGTTCATAATTTATTCCTTTTCGCTTTTTACCAGAAAATAATATTGAGAACAAGACACACGCCCAGAAGAGCCAGTGCCTGAACGCCTGGCCGCATATACCAGGCTTCGTCCGCCTGAGGAATCCGGGGTGTCAGCGAATACACCAACCCCGTCAACTCCGCATCCGTCTTATTCTGTTTCGTGGCCAGCGAGAGCACGGTAGTCAACACCAAGCACGTCAGGAAGGCAAAGGAGGCCAGCCAGAAATTCTGAGCCATCTCGCTTGGAAACGACTGTACCACACCCAGATAACCACCCTTGACACCAGGGGCGTTCCCAATGGCGAGCGTCAACGCATGGAAGATCGCTGATGTCGTGGTGCCCAGCAACAAACCCCAGAAGGCGCCCGTTGCCGTGATCCGTTTCCAGAACATACCCAGCAGGAAGGTGGCGAAGAGCGGCGCATTGACAAAGCCGAAGACAAGTTGAATCACGTCCATCGCATTATTGTACATGGCGGCAAAGTAGGCGCATCCAATACTAATCAAGATGCCGGCCACCGTGGCTACCCGACCCATCCACATGTAATGGGCATCGGTCTTGCCTTTCGCAAGATAGGCCTGATACAGGTCGTAGGTCCAAATCGTGTTGAACGCCGTAACGTTACCCGCCATGCCTGACATGAAGGAGGCCAACAACGCGGTCAGTGCTAACCCGAGCAAACCCGTGGGGCAGTACCGCTTGATCAGCGACAAAATCACGCCATCGTAATCATTCTCCGCGACAGCGTTCTGCACGCGAGCTTTGATTTCGGCGTCGCTGAGACTCGGCGAGGCCTTGATGATCTCATCTACCTTGCCCGACATCATCTTGAGTCCCGCAGCCTTGGCGATCTGCTGGACAGCGGTTTCGCCCGTGACGCCAGTGGCTGCAACATGCTTAACGGCTGCAACGACATTGACATAAGCGGATTCAGCAATGACTTTCGGTGGCAACCGGTAGCCGTCCTTGTTGTCCTTGTTTGAAAACGCCAAGCCGGCTGCAATCATACCGGGCAGAATCACGAGAGCAGGAATCAGCATTTTGGGAATGGCGCCGATAAGCGGTGTACGACGGGCGGCGCTCATGTCCTTGGCTGCCATCGCGCGTTGGACCACGAGGAAGTTGGTACACCAGTACCCGAAGGCCAGCACAAATCCGAGACCAAAGACCATGGCAAAGAGGTCCACACCCATCGGGTTGGCAGACGCCCCCTGAATCATCGGGCTCCAAGCTCCCGTCCAGGCATCTGGCTGGAAGGCCTTGTCACCCACCCCAATCGATGCGGGATTCGTAGCCACTCCAGCTAGCTTTTCTTTAAGCACGCTCCAGCCACCCACTTCCTTGAGCCCGAGGTAGACAACCGGGGAGAAGCCCAAAACGATCATGAAGAACTGCAACACTTCCGTGTAAATGGCCGAGGTCAATCCGCCCTTGAGCACGTACAGCAGCACAACGCCCGAGCAGATCCAGAGGCTCAGGTGATAGTCCCATCCAAGGAGCGATTGCAGAAGCTTGGCCAAGGCATTCATCGAGATGCCCGAGGCAAAAACAGTCATCACTGCGAAGGTAATCGAATTCAGACAGCGTACACGGCCATCAAACCGCATATTGAGGTATTCAGGCACCGAGCGAGCCTTGGACCCGTAGTAGAACGGCATCATGAATACCGACAAAAAGGTCATGGCGAGGATAGCACCAATCCAATAGAAATGACAGGTCATCATGCCATACTTAGCACCGCTGGCCGCCATGCCCACCAATTCCAATGCACCTAAGTTAGCCGAGATAAAGGCCAACCCCGTGACCCAGGCGGGAATAGACCGCCCAGAGAGAAAGAAGTCGCTACTGGACTTCATGTATTTCCGGAGCGCCTGGCCAATACCCAAGACCGCGCCGACATAAATTAACATGATGCTATAATCCATCCATCCCAATGTTACACTCTGCATGCTTGTATTCCCTTCTTTGAGTAGTTATTCCTTCGTTCCAAACCGATACTCTGTCGTTGTCTTATAAATTGCGCCAGGGCGCAAAATCGTTGACGAAAAATTCGGCTGATTCGGAGAGTCTGGCGAATGTTGTGTCTCCAACGCAAGACCGCCCCGATGACAAAGATTCTTGCCAAGCGTCTTACTCGGAGTCTTATCATCCAAGAAATTGCCACAGTAGAACTGGATCGCTGGCTCGGTTGTCCAGACCTCCAGGGTGCGCCCCGTAGTCTTTTCTGAGAGCACCGCCGCCTTCACCAGCTTGCCTTTGGGATTATCCAAAACCCAGTTATGGTCGTAGCCAGCCCCAAAGTCCAGTTGCTCGTTCTTGACGTTGATCCGTTCACCGATCAGATGGGGCGTGGTGAAGTCAAAGGGCGTACCCTTGACCGAGGTGAGCTTGCCTGTTGGAATCAGCCCCTTGTCAACAGGCGTCATCTTGTCGGCAAAGAGCGTCAACGCATGATCCAGAATGTCGCCCTCTGCCTGTCCCTTGAGGTTGAAATAGAGGTGCTGCGTGAGATTGATGGGCGTCGCCTTGTCTGTCGTGGCTTCATACTCGATCTTCCAGACGTTTTCTGGCGTCAGCCAGTAGGTGACAGCTACCTTGAGAGTGCCAGGATACCCCTGATCGCCATCTGGACTGGTCATCGAAAGTTTGAGACCAACGGTCTCACCCTCTGTCAAGGGTTCGACATGCCAGACTACCGCATCAAAGCCCTTTGTCCCGCCATGAAGCGAACAGGGCACACCCGCAGGCGCATTATTAGTCGGCAAAGTATAAGTCTGCCCGTCTAACGCGAACTGGCCCTTTGCAATGCGATTGCCATAACGTCCAATCAACGCACCAAAATAGGGTCCTGGATTAGCCTCATACTCTTTGACTGTGTTAAAACCCAGGGTGATATCTTGGAGTTTTCCTTGACGATCAGGCGTCAAGAGTCGTACGACCCTGCCACCGTAATCAATGACCTCCATGGTCACGCCACCCGCACCCGTGAGCGTGTAAAGATGTACGAGTTGCCCATCTGCGGTCTTTCCAAAAGGTTTCACAATGACGGAGGCCTCTTTTTCGCTCATCTTTTGTCCTTCACTAAAATAGGTACACCCAGCCAGCCCAATAATCAGCAGGCTCATCATACCCAGTAAAAATCTGTTTTTTTTCATAGTCGCGGTTAGCGTTTTCATCGCTCTATTTCGCACGAATGTCAAAAGCAGCCACCCCTGTTCCGTGACGCAGATAGAGCACACCATCCGCAACCACAGGCGATGACCAATGCTGCTTTTCACCATACTTGATGCTAAAAGAGGAGACCACCTTGCAGGGACATGACTTGATCGAGATCAGCATTACCTTGCCACTATTTTCATCATAGGCGATCAAGCCCGAAGGCGTGATGCAGAAGGTGACTTTGTTGGCTTCGTCAACATTGCAGAGCTCTTTGCCATCCTTGGGATCAAAGCAGGATAGCCTCCCGCCGCCCGAACTGAAGATGCGGCCATCATAGATCGTCGTCCCTTGAAAATGGTTATCGCTGGACTTGTCTTTCCAGACAATCGTTGCATCACTACCCTTGATTTCAATCATCTCCGAGCCATATTGATATCCTGAAGAGACGAAAATCTTGTTAGGGCCGACAAGGATCGGCGTATTCGGATGAACCCCATGCTTGTTGCGATGCCCCACCTTCCAGAGAGGGGTCCCCTTCTCTGCGCAGACGCCCACCACGTTGTTTTCCAGCATCGTGACCACCTGACGCTTGCCACCAATCGTCAAGAGTGCCGGCGAACAATAGGCGCTTTTCTCGCTTAAGCCCGTGCTCTTCCAAACCAGCTTGCCCGTCTTCGCATCGAGCGCCACGATCGAGGCGTCTGGCCCGCCAGGCTGGCAGATCACCTTGCCCTCGTAGACCAGCGGATTTTCAGCAATGCCCCACGTGATATTACGACCGCCATACTCTTTGAAGGTGTCGACTGCCCAGACCTGTTTTTTGAGATTGATGTCGAAACAGACCACGACGCCAACGCCGCTGATTAAATAGAGTTTATCTCCCTCCACCGTGGGCGAGGTGCGGGCACTTTCAAAATTCTTGTCCCACTCGCGGCCATACGATTGCTTCCAGAGTGTCGCCCCGGTCTTCAGGTCGAGTGCATAGAGGTAGCCGGTCAGTTCGCCCTTCTGTCCCTCGTTGCCCGTGATATACATGACGCCCTTGACAATAACTGGCTCCGAATAACCTGCGCCCGGCAGATTGATCTGCCAAAGCTGCTTGGGTCCACCCTCAGGCCATGTGGCCAACAACCCCTGCTCTTTAACGATCAAATCACGGTTGCTCCCGCGCCACTGCGTCCAGTCAGCTCCAAAGGCTGGCAGTTGAGAAAAACCGATTGCGAGTATAAATAGTCCGATGCTCTTTTTCACATGACCTCCTTGCTGATAACTTTTTAAAATTGCCTTATTGCGTGATTGCCTTATTGCCTTATTTGAAATTCAACGTTCGATGTTGAATGTTCGATGTTCGTATTCATTCGTGTTATTCGGATACTAAACAATTGCCCTCTTTGTTAGGCTATGAGTTTAGTACTTTACCGAATTCGCCTCTAAAATCCAAGCCAATCTTGTCTAAAAAAACGAATCATGCTATATTTTCGCAAATGACAACCACAAACACCGTTGAAATCATCGCCCGTGGGGTCTGCGTCATGCAGAATCAGATTCTGCTCTGCTTCGGAAAAAAATCCGGCATCGCCTACCTGCCAGGCGGCCATATTGATTTCGGCGAAACTGCTCGCCAAGCCCTAGTACGCGAGATTCATGAAGAACTCGGCTGCTCTTCGCAAGCCGGCCGCTTCCTCGGCTGCTGCGAACAGCGCTTTGTTCAGAACGGCGAAGCGAAGGCCGAAATCAACCTGGTCTTTGAGTTGACTGTCGAGGGCATCTCTCCTGACAAGCCCCTCTCCGCCACCGAGGACTGGATCGGCTTTAGGTGGCATCCGCTCAACCAGCTCGCCACCGCCCGCTTCGAACCCGCCCGCCTCGGCACTGCCCTCACGGACTGGCTCGCCCACCCTGGCCAACATCTGGAGTAGAGGGGTCAGGGTTCAGGGTTCGGGGTTCAGGAAATTGTTTGTAGCGCCTCCAGTTTTGCACCCAAGATCGCATCAAGTTTGGAAAGATCGGCTGGATAAAGCGAAACGAGCTTTTTACCCGCCTGCATATAGAGATCTTGCTTAAGGTACATGCCAGCCTTGTAGCGCGGTGTTTCCATGCCCCAATACTCAATGTAGACATCGCGCTCTGGCAGATAAAAATCAGGCCGTATCTGAAAACCTTCAATAATGCGTAGCCGTCCGTCGTAGCGATAGGCTATATTATTTCGCTCCAGCCACTCAGCCACCTGCTTTTCGCCAGCCGATTGCACTTGACATAATCTTTCTCAGACGGATTGCGGTACATATCACGCAAAACCGAAAGCGCCGCTTCTGCTTCTGCCCCGAAGGCGCTTAACGCCTTGGTGGCGTACTGCCTAGCTTGCGGATGCGCATCAGCCAGCAGTGGTATGAGTGTGGTCACTGCATCTTTGGCACTTACCACACCCGCGAGCTTTCCAAGGGCCGAGGCTGCCACACGCCGCACCAGTGGCGATTCTGAGGCGCAATAACCCTGAAGCTCAGCAAAGCTCGCCGCTGAGGCACTCTCGCCCAAGACCTTGGCACGCGAAGAGAACTTGGCTTCGGTGGCATAGATCATGAGTGGCGTTCCTTTGTGTGTGTTGACTCTCTACGTCTTTCAAGACTTCGATTCGTCTGGGCCCGTAGCGAGCCACGAGGCGAAGCACAGGGCTCAGGCCACAGCGAGTCGTGAGACAAGGCGCAGGGTTCACCCGAGCCCGCAGCAAGCCGTCAGGCGAAGCGCAAGGCTTAAGCACCTGAGGCCGTAGCGAGCCGCGAGGCGAAGCGTAGGGCTTAAACACCTGAGCCCATAGCAAGTCGTGAGACGAAGCGCAGGGCTCAGGTCGTAGCACCTCTTACCGATCGAACTGGCCGTCGAAGGCGATGGCGCTGGGCGCGAAATCGACCTTCTTAACAAATTCGCACGCCTCTTTGGCGCCATGGCAGCGGTCCATGCGGGAGTCTTCCCACTCGACCGACAAAGGCCCTGTATAGCGAATGTCATTGAGCGCGACGATGATCTCTTCGAAGTTGATGTCGCCATGGCCCAATGAGCGGAAGTCCCAGAAGCGGCGCGGATCAGCAAACTCTGTATGACCGCCAAAGACGCCGACCGTGCCGTCGCCATGACCCCACCAGACATCTTTCATGTGACAGTGGAAGATGCGCTCCTTGAACGTACGAACAAACTTCACATAGTCAACACCCTGATAGCCAAAGTGCGACGGATCAAAGTTGAAGCCAAAGGCTGGATGTCCGTCGAGTGCTTCGAGCGCGCGTTGCGCAGAGACAATGTCAAAGGCGATCTCTGTCGGATGCACTTCGAGCGCAAACTTAATGCCGTTGTCAGCATAGACATCGAGGATCGGCTTCCAGGTCTTTGCAAACTCTTTGTAGCCGTTGGCGATTTGTCCCGGTGTACAAGGCGGGAAGGAGTAGAGCAGGTGCCAGATCGGCGAACCTGTAAAGCCGTTGACTACCTTGATGCCCATGTTCTTGGCGGCCTTGGCGGCCTTCTTCTGCATTTCGATTGCCCACTTCTTGGCGGCCTTGGGGTCGCCCTTCAGCGCCTTCGGAGCAAAGATATAATGGCGCTCGTCAATATTGTCAGAGACCAACTGACCTGAGAGATGATTAGAGATCGCAAAGCACTCTAAGCCGTTTTCTTTCAAAAGGCCGCGCTTATCATCGCAATAGCCCTTGCTCTTCGAAGCAACATCTAAGTCCATGTGGTCACCCCAGCAGGCGAGCTCAAGGCCGTCATAACCAAAACCCTTGGCCATCTTGCACAACTCTGCGAGGGGCAAATCTGCCCACTGCCCAGTAAACAACGTTACTTTTCTTGCCATCGTTACTCCTCCTTGCGTTCGTCAAACAGATGCTTCAACCTTGAAACATGTCTTACAAACAAATCATTAATTTAAAAAGATACTCTACTTCAGCTCTTCCTTCAAGCCTCTTTTTTCTCTGAAGAAGGACTGAAACATCTCGCGGCATTCGGTCTCTAGCACGCCAGCTACAATCTCGGGCCGATGATTAAGCCCCTCATGGTTGAGAATCGAAAAAACCGAGTGCCCGCCACGTTTGGGATCTGAGAGCCCCCACACCACCAGCGGAACACGCGCCAGCACAATCGCACCCGCGCACATGGCACACGGCTCTTTGGTCACATAAAGGATGGTGTCGGTCAGTCGCCAGTCGCCCAAGGCCGCAGCCGCTTGGGTAATAGCCAAGATCTCGGCGTGCGCTGTCGGGTCTTTGAGCATTTCGGTCTGGTTATGAGCGCGCGCCAAGACTCTGGGCAAAACCTCAATAGAATGCTGGGAAGGCCGCACGATCACACAACCCGTCGGCACTTCACCGGCCTCCGCTGCACGCTCAGCCTCACGGAGGGCGAGCCGCATACACTGTTGATGAAATTCAGCTGTCATGTTTTTATCTTAAAATGTTCAATCGTTTGTAACACAAAAAATGCTTTTTCGCAAAGGTCGCTATTTGGGTGAAGGACGGCGTGCCTGCGCGATCGGCGAATACGCCGTCGGCACAGCTCGTCCTTCACCCAGCATCGACAAACAATGACCTGCAGGTGCTTGCACGAGATAAGCCCCGGCGGTAACCCGCCGCTTGCGGGGGCTTTCCGTGCAAGCACCTAATAGCGATCTTCGCGTAAAGCATTCTCAAAAAAGTCTTTGCTCGGCAAGTTTCTGATTTTTAATAGAATGGACAAAATACACGGCAATCAAGTAGACTAGAAACCCAAGAAACGGAGAAACTTATGTTATCAGTTCGTCATACCCCGAAGCAACACAGAAACAAAGGCGCTGTCTCTGTGACCACCCTTATCATCGCCCTTGTGGTTGTGGGCGTATCGTTTGTATTACTCAAGTTCTTTTTCGAGGGCGCCAAAGAGACCGCCGTGACCGTCAAAGACCGCAATCAGAATTTCATCGATCAGAAAAAGGTTTTGATCAATAGTCAAAACGAGCGCATCAAGACTATGCGCGAATCACAAGAGACGCCGTGAAGAGTCAGTGATCAGTGGGCAGTGATCAGTGGGCAGTGGCCCGTCCCTACTGCCGACTGCTACTGCCAACTGCCTTCTCGACCACCAGCAACAGCGTGACCCGCTCCGTCAAACCCGTATAGGTCTGGAGGGGTTTGCCATCTTTAAAGAGTATGAGCGTCGGCAAGTACTCGAGCTTGAACTTTTTAACCAGCTTCTTGGAGGTCTCAATATCAAAGCGGGCGACAACCGCTTGGTTGCTTACAGCACGCGCAAGATCTTCCAGTATCTCGCTCTGCTTATTGCACGGCGTACACCAGTCAGCCCAGAAGTCAACCAGCGTGACGCCCTCTGCGATGGTCTGCTCAAACGTAACCTCACGCAACGTGGCCACTTTGCCCGGCTGAGCACCCAGCTCTGCCAGTCGCTCATCAACCGTCTTCTGACACCCGCAGAGCCACGCGAGCGCAAGTGCGAGTGCGAGGTGCGTCTGATATGTCATTTGCGTCATCTCGCCTTTCGTCCTTGCGTCGTTGGGTCCTTACGTCCTCCACTGAGTCCTGAGTCAGGCGTCTTGGGTCAACACGTTGCTGGACTCAAGACCCAAGACCTAGGACCCAGCCCCGGACGCTGGACCCAGGATGGGCGGCTTCGAGCCTATTGACATTGTGACTTACTGACCCTCCCAGACTTACTGACACTTCTTCTCACTACCCTTGTAGCACGGTAATGCAGATCGTGCCGTAAATATCATCCGCTGAGCAACCGCGCGACAAATCATTGACGGGCTTAGCGAGTCCCTGGATCACCGGACCGAGCGCCGTGGCACCTGCGAGGCGCTCGACAAGCTTGTAACAGATATTGCCGGCCTGAAGGTCTGGAAAGATCAACACATTGGCATCGCCCTTGATGAGGCCGTTCTTGTTCTTTGAGGCACCCACCGCCGGGACGATGGCCGCGTCTGCCTGGATCTCGCCGTCGACGACCGCATCAACGCCCAGCTCTTTGAAGCGCGCCTGGGTCAGCTCGGCGGCGATACGCACCTTGTCGACAAGTTCATGCTTGGCGCTGCCCTTGGAGGAGAAACTCAAAAAGGCCAAGCGCGGTTGCTTATTGAGGAGCTTACGATAACTCAGCGCCGTGGCATGCGCAATGTCCACCAGCTCTTCAGCCGTGGGGTTGGGATTAACCGCACAGTCGGCAAAGAGCAAGGTGCTATCGCCTGAGAGGGTCGGCGTCTTCAGATCCATGATAAAAGCCGAGGAGGCCAGCTTGATACCCTTGGCCGTGCCCACGCAATGGAACGCGCTACGCAACATGTCGCCTGTCGAGGCGATCGAGCCTGCAACCATGCCTTGCGCCAAATCAAGCGCCACCATCAGGTTGCCAAAGTAGAGACGGTTGGAACTGACTGTCTTGAGCGCCTCCTCCTCTGTCATGCCCTTGGCTTTGCGTTTCTCATAGAGAGCTGCCGCCAGTTTGGGGATGAGGTCAGACGTGGTGTAGTCGACAGCGACCAGCCCCACAGAGGCCAGCGTCACACCCGCCTGCGCCTCGGCAGCTGCGATCTCAGAAGGGGTACCCAACACCACAGGCTTGCAGAGCCGGGTCTTAGCCGCCTTGACAGCAGCCGTAATCACTCGCGGATCCATGCCCTCTGGCAGGACGATTGTCTTGTTTGCGGCTTGCGCACGCGGAATCATGATATCAAGTATGCTCATAAAAGAATTGCCTTATTGCGTTATTGCCTGATTGCCTTATTTAAAATTGCGTGCTACACGTCCCACGTCGGGCGTCGCAAGTCGTTTGAGCGATTGAACGATTAAGCGACTGAACGAAATGACATTGTAACTCACTGCCCACTGCTACTGCCAACTGCCCACTCTCCATTCTCGCATTCCCGAATTCGCGCATTCCCCCCCCCTACTTCTTCATCTCCTCCGAGAGCACGCGAAACGTCTCGCGTGCGATCATCAGTTCTTCATTGGTCGGGATGACGAGGGCGGGTGTCTTTGACTTCGGCGTGCTCACCGGACTCAAGGTGCCAAAGATTTCGAGATTTTTTTCTTCATCAAGTTCGCAACCGATGGCAGCCAGACGCGAGATGATAGCTTTGCGGGCCGGATGGCTGTTTTCACCGATGCCCCCTGTGAAGATGATCGCATCTGCGCCGCCCAAAAGCGTATAGTAACCGCCGATATAGAGCGCGGCGCGATGACCAAACATCTCGATCGCATTGGCTGCGGCGGACTTGCCCTGCGCTGCCGCATTGACTGTATCGCGCATGTCGCCGCTGTTGATGCCATTGATGCCAAAGAGTCCGCTCTTTTTGTTGAGTACATTGTCAATCTCATCAATCGACATGCCCTTGCGTGCCAGATAAAAGATGATCGCAGGATCAATGTCACCGCAACGCGTTCCCATGATCATGCCGGGCAACGGGGTCAGGCCCATGCTCGTGTCTAAAACCTTGCCCCCATCAATCGCGGCGATAGAAGATCCATTGCCCATGTGGCACGTAATCAGCTTGAGCTCAGCGACCGGACGCTTCAGATACTCAGCAGCCGCCTGCATCACAAACTTGTGCGACGTGCCATGGAAACCATACTTGCGGATGCCATAGTCATCATAGAACTGCTGCGGGATGGCATACATGTAGGCATGTTTCGGCATGGTCTGATGAAAGGCCGTGTCAAAGACCGAGACATTCGGCACATGCGGAAAGACCGTCTCGCACGCCACAATACCATCGAGGTTGGCAGGGTTGTGGAGCGGCGCGAGGTCTGAGCACTTCTTGATCGTGGCCTTGACATCTTCCGTGGTCAACACCGGCTCAGAGAAGAACTCCGCACCATGGACCACGCGGTGGCCGACAGCCTTCACCTCTTGCAGCGTTTTCAACACGCCAACCCCGGGGGTGATGAGCATCTTACACGCCATGGCCAATGCCTTGCCGTGATTTTCAGCAGCAATGCCCTGCTCGCTCTTCTTCTCGCCGGAGCGCTGATAAACCAAATTGGCATTGTCGGTACCGATACGTTCCACGAGGCCCTTGGCCATGATGGTCTCTCCTGACATGCAGAAGAGCGTGAATTTAAGGGAGGAACTCCCTGAGTTGATCACAAGGATCTTGTCATACTTTTTATACGGCATATTGCTCCTGTAACTTTTAAAAAATTGCCTTATTGCGTTATTGCCTTATTGCCTTATTAGTGCTTCGCTCCGTCTTTGGGGCCAATAACAGTCCCGTAGTTCCGTAGCCTGCCCGCCGTAGCTTTAGCGAAGGAGGGTTCCGAAAAACACTACCGCGTCGTGATCTGCATAGCGCTGGCCGGTACTACGGTACAACGGGACTAGGTGTTACTAGCGACAAAAAACTCTCCTCCGTGGACTCCGTGTCTCCGTGTTAAAAACCACAAAATCTCCGCTGCTCCGAAGCTTCAAAAACGCGTTTAATTGTGCGCCACTTTGCTTTCAGATTCAAGACTTAAAAGCGGAAAAACAGAGATTTTCAAAATACGCGATTGACAGCGACGGGTAAAAAAGGCTATCTTACTCCTTTTAAGGGGCTGTCATGTTGTGCTGGCGCACAAGGATAGCATAGGCTGGTTGCCTACATAACTGAATTAGCCATGGGGTTCGGTTCTGCCTAGTACACAATAACATGGCACGGTTACAAGTACAGAAGGATAGAACAATGGACATCTATGTGGGCAATCTCGCCTATTCTACGAACGATGACTCGCTGAAGACTGCATTTGGAGCGTATGGTGAAGTA
>Ga0247841_10007931_pt1 | contig 15519 bp, 14 predicted proteins | sample LaCruzMarch2015__2_FD_192410 | JGI IMG/M metagenome (GOLD analysis project Ga0247841, IMG submission 192410) | Freshwater microbial communities from meromictic Lake La Cruz, Castile-La Mancha, Spain - LaCruzMarch2015_18m | ecosystem: Environmental > Aquatic > Freshwater > Lake | place: Spain...
CTGGCTCAGGGATACACTCTCTGTTATCCCCGACTGGCCCGTGAATCAACTGCACAAGCTTCTGCCCGGGCAAAAATAATCCATAAACTTTTCGTGTGAAAGATGCAGTTTACCGCATGCTTACATCCATGAAGCGAAAATATTGCTGTTATTGCGTTAGCTAAAGGACAGGAATTATTGCTAACTAAACATAAAACCATATTGTTTTGAAATGATCTAACGATTTACCGTTTGCAAAAGTGTGGGATTTAATATTACTGCAATGTCAAACTGTACTGAACCTGAATAGAAATACGGCACCAAGTTTCTAATTTTGCCTCTATTGTATAAATCGACTATTTGCAGATGGGCTTCTAAAGATGTTGTTCCAAGTAATTGTCAACATATGCTATTACTGTCATTAAATAATCTCTGTATTTTTCAACTGTCTCTTCAGTTATTTGCGGGTTAGAATCTTCGTGAATGATTGCGTGTCTTCTTCCTAAAATTTCGTTGAGCTTGTTAATGTCAAATGGTGGATGGGCAAAAATGTCTTCTCCATTTACTTGTCTGAATAATTTTGACAGTTCTCCTACCCCTGTTTTTCCCATAGGGAATTTTGTATCAAATTGAAGGTCTTCACTAATTCTTTCATTGTCTGTACAAAATGCCAATGTTTTTTCTGACACTTGTCTAATTTCATTTAGTTTGTCAACTGTATATGTGTCAGGATTTTCTAATGATTTATGAATTATTTTGTCAGAAGTGAAAAGACGAATAGCATTTAGCCTTAAATGTGTTGATACCTGATTATATTGCTTATGATTTTCTTTTAGTTCATAATGGTATTCTTTTAAGATACTCTCAATAAAAACTTGAAATTTTGTAACCGAAGAAACAATAGCAAGTTTTAGGAAAAGCAATCTATTTTCCTCCATTCCAGCATCTCGTTGCTGAATAGCAAATTGGATTAATGTGTTTATATGTGCAACAGACGTGTTGAAGTCTTCGCTTGCTTCAAAATTAAATGGCATCGTTTAACCGTTTAATCCATTTGTCAATTCGATTATTTAAAACATCTGTATCTGATGTTCTTTGCGATATTGAAGCTTTAAAAACAGAGTCATTTGTAAGCAAGTCTCTTAAAGTATCTAAAATTACAGCACGATGTTCTGTTAATACTTCAATGCTATGAAAAGTAAAACTCAGTAGTATACAGTCAGCGATGGCTTTGTTTACTTTGCTTTTACTTGCTGTTATATCTCTAAATGCATTATCAATGCCGAATACCGTAACGACTTTCTTAATGGTCTCATTAAAAAGGTTAATATTTGTATCTATTTTTTCAGAAGGAAGTACCTTGTTTTGGCTCATATATTCATTCAGGTAACTAACCATCCTGCCTTTATATCCCTCAATTATATATGTACCTTCTTCATTCAGCTTAAGGTTATTATACAAAGCAAAGAATCTGATTATAAACTCGACATCCAAAAATCTATTATGTGGCACTTTTAGATTTAAGATTTGTAGGAATGATTCATTATTCTCAACTAAGTTTTTTGCAATATCGTTTAAGTCCCCCCTATATAAGCAATTCCTTAATTCTTGATAATTTAAAGTTACAGCTCCTTTATTTAGTCGCATAAATATGTCATACTTTATATCTGGGTGGCTGTCTTTTCTTATCACATTAGCTCTTAATTGTCCGTTTGCAAGTAAGCTTTTTGCTTTGGGAGGCAGGTCCTTATACTTCGATTTCTCTAAATCTTTAATTATATCAAGTTTTTTAAGACCAAACTCATTTTCGAAATATCTCTTCAATGAATTTAATCTCTGCAAACCATCAACTACTAACCATTTCCCATCTTCCTCTTCGGCAAGGTAAATGGGTGGGATTGGCACGTTCATAATTAATGACTCTATTAATTGAGATGCTTTGTCATCTTTCCAAATATATTGTCTTTGAAAAGGAACTTCGAGAATTATTTTCCCATCCTGCATCATTGAGACTAAAAACTCAACCGAGTAGTCATATGATGATGTATTTAAATGTCTCTTGTCTTTAGGTATGTCAAGGATCAGCTTGTCATTGTCTGCTTTTGAATCAAAAATTTCTTTTGCCATTTATTTATTCTTATTTAGTTCATTGTTTATTTGATATCATAGTTGCCAACAATTATGCAACCTCAATTAATTACAGTCATTTTTTGTAATATGTAAAATTACAAAATAATCCAAACATTGAAACGATACAGTAAAAAAGCCCACCGGATCTCTCCGACAGGCCTTCACTAACACCTATGAAAATACTACAGATTATTCATTGATTAATTTACAGGAGGATTGGGATCCATCAGCAAGCTGCCTTTGTCCTTGTCGATTTCTTCTCCCACGGTGGTCTCGATCGTTTCGAGGTGCACCAGGTTGCAGGGCTCGCCGATCAGGTAGCGTCTTCTGTTTCCGGATTATCTCCGGATGATCACCTTACTGCTTATCACACCGGAAGGGGTTTTAATTCTGAGGATGTAAAAACCCTCATTGAATGTTGTTGTGCCGATGGTACATTCTGAGACCGGCTCGGAAAGCGTTACATTTACGAGCTCCCGGCCTTCCGGGGTAATCATCTGGTACCCCGAAATATCTTTCTTTCCTTCCGGAGAGTTGATGAACAGTCTTTCCGATGCAGGGTTGGGATATATCCGGACCCCGTTAGGAGAAATCATTTCACCAGTCCCGAGCGGATTTCTTGCAATCGTGATCTTGATCTGGTAGGTCCCGGTTTCTCCTGTAAATTCCGGGGAGACATGGAACCAAACGGTTCCTCCGTTTTCCATTGTTATCTGGGAGGGTATTGTGTCTTCAAAGGTTCCTGACCAGTTCGTTCCATCAACCGAGTAGGACCAGATCCCCTCAAGTGTGTAATCCTCGGAGGTGAAACTCCAGAAATCATCGAGAATGCAGGATATCACATACGTATATCCCACCGGCAATATGATTTTGTAAAAATCATAATCCATGCCGGTGTGACAATTTGCACCCCCGGTCATTACAACAGCAGGATTTGTTCCAAAACTGACCGGTAGCTCGCTGGCAGTCTCCGGGGTGTTGTTCGGTTCATATGGGTCGGCGGTAAGCGGCACGGTCTCAACTTCAATTTTTACCGGGTTTTCATACGAACCTTGTGCGATCAGTTTCCATTCAGTTGTTCCTTCTGGCAGGTACCATAGGGCCAGCAGGTAGGTGGCAGCCGGTACGTTCAAGCCGGAAGTACTGAATGTCAGTCCGTTCGTATGTTGCCGGGAGGGAAGCGTGAAACCGGATTTTTCATCAATTACTTTCATAGAGTCTCCGTCTATATCGAATAGGGAAAGGACAAGAGAACCGTTGAGTCCGGTAAGTCCGCGATTGGCAATGTCGACCTGAACGGTCACCGCATTCCCCTGGGGAATGGTGGTTCCGGGAGTGATATTCATCGCTGAATAAAACTCTATATCGTCCTTATTGACAACGATGATACGTTTCCTGCTCAGAAATGTACTCGTGTCAGCGACTCCTTTCCAGTTGGTGTCTCCAAGACTGTACATAATTCCCACATAATACGTTCCGGGCAGCATGGATGCAACCCGCGGACTGGTAAAGCGGATGCTCTCCGGAAATTGAGCCCCGGGTTGAAGCGAAACCCCTTTTATGATCTGGACATAATCGATAAATACGTCGTTGGTGTCAAATATACCGGCACAAATGTCGCCGTTGAATACCACCGAATCCTTGTTGATGATGTTGGTTTGAATGGAAAGGGTGTCTTTGTAGCTGATCGTGTCGGATTTACCGGTGATGGGGGCATTCATGACTAGTTTGTAAAACTGCTTTCCCAAGTCCTTTGTCCATGGCGGCCTGACTCCTATAAGGGCCTGGTGGCCGGAATTATAACCACCTGTTCCGCCGCCGATACCCGTCCCTTCCGGGTTCAATGCATCGATCACAAAAAAACCGTCATAGCTGCCACCCCATCCCCAGTTGAAATGAAATTTGCTCTGGTCGTCATATCCGTCACAAACAAAGCAATGTCCTCCTCCTATTCCGAATCCTCCATAGATGACAGGTCTTCTGGCATCCAGTTCCGTCCTGAGCATTAAAATCCATGCTGAAGTGGTATAATTGTCTCTCTGAACACCCTGCATGGTTGCTGCATATCCGAAATACGTCTTAAGGGCATATTCGGAGCAATGAACAACAGGGCTTTTGGCAGTGATGATATAGGCAGTGCTGCCCCCGGCCGAAGCTACGTTGTAGTCCATCTGGACGCTGATCCCGCAATGACGCATCAAAATCGCCACGGCCGCATTGTAGGAGGTTACCATATCGGGCATCAGATCCCAGCGGTAGGTGGTCATTCCGAAGTTGGCTGCCAGGGTTCCGTATCCGTTGTCGTAATAGGAATAATTACCGATACCTGAAGGAGGGTAATTGTGATACTTCATGACCATTGCCATGGCCGTCGCAACACATCCGGTGGCTGGCCGTTCATTATAGTAATACTGATACGGACAAAGAGAATTAAAGGGCAAACCCTGGTTCCATTTCGTTGTCAGAAGTGCATTTATTCCCTGCCGGAACTTCGGTTTTTGCGCGGGCGGATCATTGCCGGAAAGTGCAGCCCATTCCGATCTGGTTTCCCGGCTGGCCCGGATCCCCGATGTAATTGCAAAACGGATCTGGTTTCCATAATCTTCCAGCCAGGCAGCAACGTTTGGAGGGATCTCTCCGGGAACAAAACTTCCCTCTGATGAATATGCGAGAACAGGATGAACCGCATCGTCTCCTGCAATGATCAGGAAACCCTCTGTACCATTGATGTTAAACACATAAAACAGGGGCGGTTTTGATGCATTGGACTTTGTGCCGGCCATTTCCGCAGGAGCGTAACATAATTCCAGGATCCCCCTGTTTCCCTGCCCGGAAAATGCGGAATTTGCAGCCAGGAAGTGGGTTGCAATAATACGTGCCTTCTGCTCACTGACCGTTTTTCCGTGTGAATAGCCAAAGAACAATAATGCGAGTAAAGAAAATAAAAGTTTTTTCATAGGGACGGGTGTTTGTATAGCCGCTTGGGAAACCTCCGGCGGACCATAATTTTAAGACTTTGAATGAATTTTCCGGATTATGGATTTGCTTTATTTAAGTTGTTTAAAATTGAATTGTTTTTTAAATACGATGCCAGTTCGGAGAATGAAATTGTTGTTTTGATGGTTACGTCCATTGCTTCGATAACATGGGGGAAGGCAAAATAACCATCGGTTTCTATACAAAGAAATCCGTTCCTGACATAGTAGTTATCCAGCAGGCTGTCCTTTATTTCCGGCACCCGGAAAGAATCTTCATACGTTTTCCTGTCTCCGAAGGCATCAATCCACTCCTGTTCTTTGAATTTCTTCCGGGCTGCATCCAATTCCTTTTGAATGTTGGTTTTTATTTTGTTTTTAAGCTGCGGCAATTTCCCCGGATCGATCTCTTTTACCAGGGCAATTTCTTTATTGTCGGTTAAGTTGAAGGTATGATGTACGGTCCCGGTCGATAAGTACGGTCCCAGGTATTCCCAATCATAATATAGGCTGACAATGCATTTCCCGGCGAAATCGAAGCATAATTTTGGCTTCTTACCCGCTTCATCCGCATATTCCTTCAGTTCATCCGTTAAGGAATTTCCCTGAGTCAGTACCAGTTTATCAGCCCCCGGGATCATGGCGCAGGTCTTGAAAGACGGATCTGCCTTGAATAATTTCACGGGAAGCAATTTGGTGCTATTGGGTTTTCTCCAATTTCCCGTGATGCTGTCTTCAAACTTAACACAGGTAAATATTCCGGTGATTAAACCCGATTTATTTCTTTCATTAAGGATGATGTTATTTCCGATCATCGACCCGGACAGGGATATATTGCCGCCGTTGTTTTTGTAAAAGTAGGTACCGCTAAGGGAGGTGTCGGCGGGTCCGGCAGATAAATCAAGCCATACAGGCATATTATCTGCAATGTAACCTTCATAGGATTGCGCTCTGAGGGTACCGGAATATACGGAGACGACGAAAAATGCAAGGAGTAGGATTTTCTTTTTCATAAAAAAGAATGTTGCGGTTTAACCAGTATGAATACAAATATATCAATATAGTTAATCACTTTGTACCGGATTTCCGCTCAAAAGCTTTTTTCACCGGGATACGAATACCTTTGTACTTTTACAAAAACATTTTTAATTCAACTTCCCCATGAGAATTAGAATCCTTTTCACTGTATTACTGGCTTGTTCCTTCGATTTTTCTGCATCCGCATGGGTCTATCCCGAACACAGGAAAATAATGATGACCGCCATCGTTAAACTGGATTCCGGCCAGCGTGCTGCTCTTGACCGGCTCTGGGAATCCGCCAGGAAAGGTTATGAATCGAGATTGTGTACGGGGGTTATCGAGCCGGAACAAAGCGTAAATCCAGGGTGTCTCGATTATGCGGCATGGTGTGGAATCGCCGGCGACCATTCTGTTTCAGCCCGGGATATGACAGAGATCATTCTTCAATCCCCATGGATACTGCATGTCGCAGATGTTGCCGCAAGGCTCCAGGTTGGTCTCGATAATTCTCAAAACCGCAGTGAACGGATCAGATACATGAGGGATTCTGATCTCAAGCTTCTCCGGGCAGATCCGGAATATGTAACCAGGGCAGCCGGGAAAAACAACGGTCACTTCATGATGGCCCTTCCGGCTGTGAATACCAAACCCGTGGTATACTTTGCATTGTGCTACCGGGAAGGAGCCGAACTCAATACCGTCGGCACCTATACCTGGTATCACATGAGCGCCTTGTCAAAAGCATCCCTGCTTAACTCTGACAACCTCACGCCCGGGCAGCGTTCATCTCTGGCATTGTCGGTCCTGGCCGACGAGGCATTCGCAGTTCATTTTCTCGAGGATAGTTTTACATCGGGTCACGTGGCCGGGATCTGGGGCGATGCGGCGAAAAGGAAGGGAACGCATGATTATTATAACGAAGAAGGATTGGATGTGACAACCTGGCAGGGTATTCAAATGGTCCTGATGGGCGATGCCACCATGGAAGAAGATGATCTCGGATGGTCATCCGCGGCTGTACGCAGGAGTTTACAACAAGTGCTGGAGGCTGCCTGCGGAAAGATCCTTGTGAATCCTAACCGGGTCGAACTATCTGCCGTAACTCCGGATACGTTTAATGTAAGCAAAGCCATAGTGATGCCTCTGCGACCTATTGATTCTGAGGTGAGGATGTTGTGTGATACGATCCTGATGGCAACCCCGATCCCGGGCCTGAAGGCCGGGCCGGGCGAACTTCCGAGATTCCGGGCTGAAATAGGTCCCTTTGTGGGCCTCAGTGCAGCCACCAGTCTCAATTATCTGGATGGGGGATTTTTTCAATATCAAACGCACAATGGATTCAGTTCCGGGTTTGAACTTGGACTGCGTTTGGGACTGGGAATGGAGGGGGTACTGAACGAATCGGGCGATGGACTGGTTTTCCTCGATCTGGGTGCCCGCATTGATTTAGGCTCTACCATGCGATATGATTACGAGGACGAACTACCGCTCGACATTTTCGGCGATTTTGCTGCTGCTATTCCAAGCCGTAATGCCTATTATATCCGCTTGCGATTACCCTTCTACCTGATCCCCGGCGACCTGGTGATCTTGGCGCCCCTGCTGGCTCTTACCTCGCCGGATGCGATGCAGAAGGTGGTCGCCACTGCGGGAAATGGGGGTCTGATCCCCTGGCAAACCGGATTACCCACCCCGATAGGAAGATTCCAGTTCGTGCTGGGAAGAGAAGTGGCGATCAGCATGTACGGCGCAGGGAGAAGGAAGGATATTTACCTTGCCACGGTTAAAGATGCCGTTAACGAAATGGGGGGCCCCGTTGAGGGGCATTACGCCCTTACTTCAACCCGGTTTGAATTTCCGATCGTCGAATACCGTCCTTTCCGCACCTATTCCACACGACAGACCGGAAGCCTGCTGTTCCAGTTACATGCAGGGTTTGATATCCCGGGCAAACGAACCATCATCTCCGTAACCGACGGTAAAGATTTTGGGTTACCTGATACCCATACCATCTGGTACGCGGGCATCCGGCTTGTTTTTGACTACCGGTATTATTTTGGCGGAGGGAAAAAGTAAGGAGTTTATTCTGACGGTCAACACTTTCCACGGTGATATTGGAAGCTCCGACGTTGCGGTTGATCAACCGGATGAAGTTTTCCTTTGGGGTGGTGAAGATTACGTTTTCTCCGGCCATTTAAGGAAAGGGTGTAAGCGTGAGGTTGGTTCCTTCAAGAATGGTTTTCAAGCCGTCGTAGTTATTGTCGGTGCCATGCAGGTCCCTGCGTTTGCGGTGATAAGCAGCGTACCATTTGCGGGAAAGGAAAACATTCATGGAAAGATCGAGATACAGGGCATCGACATTCTTCCCGAAATGTTCAACCTGGTCGAAGATGTTCTCTTCGGTCAGGGCTTCCAGAGTGATGAAATTGATGTTGGAGTTCCCGGCGATGTGCTTATCTTTAAGGATCGTGCAGAAACCGTCCATGGAGAATCCGACAGCTTGAGCGGTGCCGTCAACCGGGGGTTCATAGTCCCCTGTACCGATGAGCTTAAGCTCACGATTATCCAAGACTTTGGGAAGGATGAGTTGCTCGATAATATACCGGGTGATCGGTCATGCCTTGCGGTCAGTAGCCTCATTATATTGGCTTTATCGCCGAATAAAGGACTGAAAAGATCAGGAATCAATCCTGGTTTTCATCGTCCGGAATGGGGCTTGTCGGATCCTGGTAATATCCGGCTGGATAGGAAAACTCCCCGGAGAACAACAGCTCATACCCGTTGAAGCCTTCAATGGTTGCCGGCTTGAGTAGCTTTTCGGAGACTTTCATCGGGCATTCAAGGGTACCGAATATTCGGATAGTCCCGTTCTTATCACCAGATTTAAGGATCAGATGCCGGCCGGTCATGGAATAAAGCTCTGTTTCGACCTGGATCACGATAAGTCTTTACCAAACAAGACTGAGGAGGCATAATCTCATCCTGCAGAAACATAGGTTTTATTACCTGTTCCGAAACATACGAACACTTATTGGGGACGATGAATCGCTCAATAAGGATTGATTTATCTTTTCAGTTTTCAAACCGGACCTATTCCGTACGGTTTTTATCCGATAAACAATCCTTCAATCCTGACCCTGAGACTACCGTCGTTTCTCCTGGTAATCGCGTTGACCAGTCCGCTGTGGCGCCATTGTAACATGCATCTTCTTGGAAGGAACCAATAACGCATTCCGAGTTTGATCTGCACTTTCTTTTCTTTAATTACCCCTTCATACGCCTGGGCGACGTAATACCCGATATCGATAAAACCTTCGGATCTCGGTCTGAGAGGACCTGTGACGCACCAATTGACCACTCCATTCCTGGAATCCACATCGGTAACAATACCACAGTGGGTAATCGGACATCCACACGACATCCCCATGGGCCGGCCGATCATGATATCACCCTTCTTGACGCCAAGATCATGAACCAACGCCGGATTGTAAGGGAGCATCGTCTCCCTTGGGCCTGGCTCATCTTCAAAACAATCGAGGATGAAATCAAATTCCCTCTGGAGATTATCATGCCAGCCCATCTTCTCTCCCATCCCGTCGAAAGAATTCTTTATACGGGTTTCATCGTTAATGCTTCCCTGCTTTTTCTCCTTCAAATGTACACATCGTTTTAACTCTTCGTGATTTATTTCCACAAAATCGGAAAAAAGGGAGCAGGTTTTGAAGCCACAGGCGCCACAATTCAAGTCTGGAAGGTCAATAGAAAAATCTGCTGTTTGCTGAGTTATCTTCATTTATCGTTTGAATATAAAGGTTTATGAAAAGATTGAATTTAATTCGCTGCTTATGGTTGAAATCTTCCGGCAAAATTGGTCGACTTCATCGACATTATTGAATCTCCCCATGGTGATCCGGATAGCTCCTCTGGATTCAAAAGGATTGCGTCCTATTGCCTGTAATACATGAGAAGAGGACGAATCACCATTATTGGAAGAGCATGCGGAACCGGTTGATACCGAAATCCCATCCTCATCAAGTAATAACAGAAGCCGGATACTTTCGCCTTCCAGACCACTGATCCCAAAATTCACGTATCCTGGCAAACGATGTTCCAAACTTCCATTATAATAGATTCCTTTGATGAGACGGTTAAGGTTTTCAATCAGTTTGCACCGGAGAGATAAAAGACGTTCACCTTCGACTTCCATTTCAGCCATACATAGTTCTGCAGCTTTCGCAAATCCAACGATGTCCGGAATATTTTCGGTCGTCGACCGTAGACCTTGTTCCTGACCTCCGCCATGGAGTAAAGGTTCTATAACAACTCCCTTCCGGATAAAAAGAGCTCCAATGCCTTTGGGTCCATAAATCTTATGCGCATTGATGGTCAACAGATCAATGTTTTGAGCCTGGACATCAACCGGTATTTTACCGAACGACTGACAACCATCGGTATGAAACAGAATCCCCCGGTCCCGTGCAAGAGATCCTATCCGGCTGATCGGTTGAACCGTACCGATTTCATTATTTGCATGCATCACGGAGATCAGAATCGTTTCCGGTAAAATCGACTTTTTAAGTCTTTCCGGATCAACGATACCTTCATCCCCGACCGGCAAATAGGTGACTTTAAATCCCTGGTTTTTAAGCCAGCGACAAGTATTCAGGACACATTCATGTTCAATGGATGAAACAATTATGTGATTTCCTTTCGCACGGTTTGCAAAGGCTATCCCTTTCAGCGCCCAATTGTTGGACTCGGTTCCGCCTGAAGTAAAGAATAATTCCCTGGGAGAAGCTTTGATATAGCCGGCAATCTGCCGGCGCGATTCTTCCATGGCGTCACGGGCGATCGCTCCATCCGTATGGAGACTGGAAGCATTTCCATAATTGTATAAAAAAAATGGACGCATCGCTTCCAATACCCTTGAATCAGTCTGAGTAGAAGCAGCATTATCAAAATAGATACGTTTTGCCGTCATTCTCCAACATAAAAAAGTTCCTGCTCCATGGTACGCAACACCCCAAAATGGTTTTTTGCCCCAATCTCTTTTTTACCGACACAGATCGTACAGGTTCCCACAGGGGGATTTCCACGAAGGAACATGGGTTTTCCCACATCACATGTTCGTTCAATCTTCCGGACAATCGGATCAATCCCGATCCCATACAACGCATTGCTTTCGACCACAATAATATCTTTCGCCGCTTCCAACACCCGATATCGAAATACTTCCCTTTCAGCTTGTGAAATAAGATCGATCTTCGTAATTACTGCAATATCGGCGAGGGTGAGCATAGGGCCAATTTTCCTTGGCAGGTTCATCCCGCTGGTAGCTTCGAGAACAACTATTCCCAGCGAGTTCTCAATATATGGTGAGCATCGAAGGCATAGGCCGGCGGTTTCTACAAAAAGAAACTGGGCTCCCTTCGACTCTGCCCATTCAACAGCTTCATCAAGAACAACGACATTGCAGTGGTCAGGACATAATTCCCCGGAATAGAGTTTTCTGGAAGGAATATGAAATTCCTTACGAATAGTTTCATCCTCGTCGGCAAATAAAACATCTATCTTGAGATAAGCAGTCTGTAATTCTTTCTTTATCATCCGTTTAATGACCTGTCGGATTACCGTGGTTTTCCCACAAGTCGGAGGTCCCGCAAATACAATCAGCTTCATAATAACTTTATTTTTATAAATTGGGAATTATAGTATTTTAATTCACGGTCAATTGTTGTAGTAATGATGCTGTTACATGCTCCCCCGACCTGATAAGTCCTCGGAATTCAAGCAAAACGTCATCGATCTTTTTCAGTTCGAATGCAGCTTTTCTTTCTTCTTCATTCGTGCGGATTAACTTCTGCATGGCTCCATTTTTCATAACGACTCTGAAGTCGGAAAGTAATGCAATCCGGGGATCATGGGTCACAAAAACAAATATTTTCCGGTAATTCTTCAGTAATTCCAAGGCCTTCGTTCTGTGAATTCCCGCATTCTCAATTTCATCCAACAGAATGATAGGTGCATTACCAATAATAACTGCATCTGCAATCAGCAGGGAACGGGTTTGCCCGCCTGATAATTCCGTCATTGCAGTTTCACGGATGATGGCTTCGCCGGTAAGTTGATTTGCAAAATCAAGCGTTTCCTGTATGATCTGGCTGATATTTTCCGATCCTCTGACTGTAGCGTGAATCTGAAGAAAGTCGCCGACCGGTAAATCGGAAAGAAAGTTTGTATGTTGTGAAATCAGCGCAATCGGATGATTTTTCGGGTCAAAAGAAAAATCTTCAGGAACAGTCTCCCCATTAATCAGAATTTTACGACCCGATGGCGTATTGCGGTTGGCAAATAACTCAATATCGTTAATAAGAGTGGTTTTACCACATCCGGTTGGACCAACAATACTGATAATATCCCCCATTGCCAGTTCAACCGCATCTACTTTTTCCGGTTCTCCGCTTTTACCATTTCCACTATATATTGCAATTGTTTGTATTTCCATTTTGTACGGGTTAAAATTATTAAGCAAAAGTAAACATGCAGACACTCCCTGATTATCAAAAACATCTGAAAAACAATAGGTGCGGAACTGAATCCATTCATAAGAAAAACTGCATTATTTCACTTATTTTAACACAATTTATTTGACCATACCATTTATTTTTGTCGAAAAAAAGTATGATAACCTACGAATCCAGGCTGAGATTATATAGTTGTGATACCTGTCTTTTTAAGATTATTAGCTGTCAGTTTGTTCAAAAAGCAGAATTTGAAAAGCTTCAAAATCGTTCAACCCAGCTCAGATTCCGAAGAGGGGAATCAATCCTTAAACAAAATGCCACGGCGACTCACCTTGTCTTTCTTCAAAAAGGAATTGTAAAGTTCAGTGTGGAGGATGAAGGCGAAAAGACCCAGATACTTACGATAACAAAAGCGCCTTCCCTCATCGGAGGCGTGAATATCTTCAATCAGGGAATAAACATGTTTTCTGTATTTGCCGTCGAAGATTCGGAATGTTGCCTGATTGAAGTCCCGATTCTTAAAGAAATCGCATTATCCAATCCCGATTACATGATGAAACTTCTTGAAATTATCTCCGGAATGTTCAAGATATCCATCCTGAATTTTATCAGTCTGGCACATAAACAAGTAAACGGTAAAGTAGCGGATGTCATCATCTATCTGTCAAAAGCGATCTACCAGAATAAAATAATCAACCTCTCCCTCTCACGCAAAGAGCTGGCTGAATTTGCCGGCTGTTCAACCGAAAACTTGATTCATACCCTCACAAAATTCCATAAGGAGGGGATTCTCGAAGTCAGCGGTAAGAAAATTGAGATCAAGGATTTCGAACGACTTGAGAAAATAAGCAAGGTGGGATAATAATATTTGAAATCCTTTCTCTTTTACGTATTTTTGTTCATACGTAAACGCATTCGATCATGAAAATTCTTAAAGAATTCAAGGAATTTGCCATGAAAGGCAATGTTATTGATCTTGCGATTGGTATTATCATCGGAGCCGCTTTTGGCAAGATCGTTTCCTCGCTTGTCAATGATGTCATTATGCCACCTATTGGTTTACTGATAGGAGGGATTGACTTTAAAGATATCGCGATAAACATGAAGAATGCGGTCGTTGATCCTGCAACCGGACAAGTCTTAAAAGCCGCTGTTACGCTCAGGATTGGGAATTTTATTCAAACCATAGTTGATTTTCTTATTGTCGCTTTTGCAATTTTCATGTTGATCAAGGGAATAAACAACCTTTCGCGTAAAAAAGCAAAAGAGACCACTGAGACGCCTCCTTCTCCTCCCGAGCCTTCAAAATCTGAAACCCTGTTGACCGAAATCAGGGATTTGCTGAAAAAATAAGCCGATATAAGTAAACTGGTATTATTGGAAATATTTTTAAAATGACGGATATGAAAAAAATTGCTTTACTATTACTTGTGGCGATCTTTTCTTCCGGAGTATTTGCCCAGGAAATACAAAAAGTCGCAAAAGCTAAAAATGAAGCGCTGTCAGGCGCTCCCGCCGATACTGCTAAAAAACGCTGGTTTATCCAGGGGAGCACGGGATTGACCTTTTCTCAGGCGGCATTTTCCAACTGGGCCGCAGGGGGTCAAAATTCATTGGGACTTTCAGCCTTGCTAAACATGAAAATCAACTATAAAAAAAATAAGCATGCCTGGTCAAATACCATCGACCTCGGATATGGATTCCAGGTACTCGGAAAATCAAAAGAAGCCAAATTCAGCAAGATCAATGATAAGATTGAATTGACCACCGCTTATGGATTTGAACTGGACCAAAAGGAACATTGGTACCTCACGGTACTTGCCAATTTCCGGACCCAGTTCGATAAAGGTTATAATTATCCCAACGACAGTGTCGTCCTGTCAAAATTCATGGCGCCGGGATATCTTATCGTCGGTGTCGGAATAACCTATACCCCTGAGAACTGGTTTTATCTTTATCTCTCCCCTTCTTCCGGAAGGTTTACTTTTGTCCTCGACACCGCTCTTGCCAATCAGGGAGCTTATGGCGTAGAAAAAGGCAAAAAGTTCAGAGGTGAGTTTGGTCCATATCTGCGCGCCGACCTTAATAAGGATCTGACAAAGAACATTAACCTGACCAGCACCCTGGAACTTTTCACGGATTATTTAAAAGGATTTGGGAATATTGATGTCAACTGGAATTTATCACTGACCATGAATGTTAATAATTGGTTGGCTGCCTCCATCCAAACCCAGTTGATTTATGACAACGATATTATGATTCAATCCGGTCCCGATGAACTACCGGGTCCCCGAACCCAATTCAAGGAAATGCTGGGAATCGGATTATCCTATAAAATCAATTAACAGTTAAAGAATTATCTATGTTACATCACGAAGAAGTAAACGCCCATCTTTCGCATGAAGAGTTGAAATACAAGGAACATACAGAAAGAGCCGGCCATTTTATTAAGATCGATCTTTTCAGATCAGCACGGGAAGAATACAAAGCAGCCTTGAACTACAAATCAGGAGATAGTTATTGTCTGAAGCAAATCGATGGCATGAACGCTCAGATTTCACATGACCGCCAGATTGTTTTGATCCTTGTGCCGATTGTACTTGCCGTCATCGCTTCCGTTATCCTGTTTGCATGACCGTTTGCCGGAGAGGTGTTGACAAGCACCTCAACCCCCGTCCCCTTCTCCTTGAGGAGAAGGGGTGCAGGGGATGAGGCTGATTAAATTATTCACACATGAAACAATCAAAACCATTTTTTATCCTCCTTCTTCTGGGTTGTCTGGGTTTCTTTCAAAATTTACCGGCCCAGGATTTTTGGGAACCCATGAATATCCCTGATTCCAGTCGTATTACAGATGTAATGATTAATTCATCGGGAGATATTTTTTTGGG
>Ga0247841_10007932_pt1 | contig 15518 bp, 15 predicted proteins | sample LaCruzMarch2015__2_FD_192410 | JGI IMG/M metagenome (GOLD analysis project Ga0247841, IMG submission 192410) | Freshwater microbial communities from meromictic Lake La Cruz, Castile-La Mancha, Spain - LaCruzMarch2015_18m | ecosystem: Environmental > Aquatic > Freshwater > Lake | place: Spain...
CTAACCCCGGATTTCATCCGGGGCTACTTTCAAGAATCCCTTTGGGATGAGTTCAGGAGCAAACCAACTTCTGTTAAAATTTATACTAATCTGCGCAAACCTATATTCCGATTCTTGTCATCTCACAAGTTGGATTTTGTAAAAGTCTGAACACTCGGGATCATTATTTATTTTTTAGAATTCAAATCTTGCTGATCTTTGCAAAGACTGAATAATCTCTTACAATTATGCAAAAACAACACGCTCCGGTGTTTTATATCATCATCTTTCACCTGGCAATACTCTGTCAACTGCAAGCCCAGGATGACCCTTATTACAATTCCGGATTCGTCCGCAACGATAATGCCGTTTACCGGGAAAATATCCGGACGGTAATTATGTACAAAGCAGGGTTTGAACTCTCGCCGCCGATCATGCAGCTTAACACAGATGACAAGCTGATCCTTGCTTTTGATGATCTGGACGCAAATTTTAAGCAATACCGTTATACAGTGGTTCATTGCGATGCATTCTGGAATACTTCCGACCTTCGTCAAATGGAATATATCGATGGATTCATGGATGATGATATTGAAGACTACAAATTCTCATTCAATACCACTATTCCTTATGTGAATTATGTCCTTGAATTTCCTTCCGAATACATGAAGATCAAAAAGTCAGGTAATTATATTATCAAGGTCTATCTTGATTCAGACAAGGATGAAAACGTGATTTTAACCCGGCGGTTTATGATTTATGAACCGAAAGTGACGGTCCAGGGAAAGGTGGATAATTCGATGGATCTTGATCTTCGTTATACCCATCAGCAGATCAACTTTAAGATTATCACCGGTAATTATTACCTGGCAGATGCATACAGCAACCTTCATGTCATTATTACACAGAACGGCCGCCCGGATAATATGATACGTAATATCCAGCCCAGGACGATTACGGGTAATGAATTTGATTTCAGTTATCAGGAACAGCCTGTTTTCCCCGCAGGGAATGAGTTTCGCTATTTCGACATGAAAACGCTTAAGTACAACACCGACAGGATGCAGTCGCTGCAATACGAGGCCGATGGTTATCATGTTTACCTGACGACAGATCTGCCGAGGGCTTCGGGCAATTATCACTCAGAGGAGGATATTAACGGCCGCAAGCTGATTGCGGCGAATGATACCCGTGATCCTTACAATGAGGGTGACTACGCCTGGGTACATTTCTTTCTCCCTTACCGTGCTCCGTTAGCAGATGGGAATCTTTACGTTTTCGGCGCTTTGTCCGACTGGCAATTCAATCCTGCCAACCTGATGAAATACAATTTCGATCTGAAGGCCTACGAGGCAAAGATTTTCCTTAAACAGGGCTATTACAACTATGTTTATGCTTTTTTAGAGAACCGATCGAATGTCGGGGATATAACTTTCATCGAAGGCAGTTTCTGGGAAACGAAGAACGAATACACTATTTTCGTCTATCACCGGCAGCCTGGAGATTCGTTTGATCAACTGGTTGGGGTCGGGTTTGTGAATTCAGAGGGACAGTAGGCGGTCGGCGGTCGGCGGTCATTAAGTGGTCATTAGGTGGTCATTAGGTGGTCATTAGGTTGAAACCTGGAATTTGGAATCTGGAATTAATATAAATTACCAACCCTTCTTGTTTTCCCTTCTTCATTGTTGTATATTTATGAAACCTATTTCATGAAACAAATTGCCAGGTTATATTTCATTCTCGATGGAAATAATTTACCAACATAGCATTTCTGTAGAGAGAGAGATAAAATTCTTTTGTCTCGATAATTTTCTGGTCCAAAAAATCATCTCTTCCCTGTACTATTACGTTTTTACTGTATCCGGCTTAAGTAAATCCGGAAAGGTGATCATTAATTAATTTTTTTATTCAGGCGTTGCAAATAAGTTTTGTGGCGCCTGAAATTTTTTTTGCCATGAAAATCAGAATAATATTAATTCAGTTTTTACTCTTACAATCTTATCTTCTATTTCCACAGATAGATTTTATTAGTTGGCAACAGTGTCTGGGTACAGATGAGGGAATAAACTGGACCAATGCTGTCGAAAAAGCAGAAAATGGTTATATGTTTGGAATCTACATCACAAAGAATGGACCCGGAGTTTCTAATTACCATGGCTCAAGTGAAGCTTGGATTATTAATACTGATAATGTCGGAAACATTATTTGGGAAAGGTGTTATGGAGGGAGTAAAGGCGACGGACCCCAAAAAATCATTAAAATAGATGAATATACTACTTATTTACTTAACAGTTCGTGGTCACAGGATGGGGATGTACAAAATGGTAGGGGTGGCAATTTCTGGGTGGTAAAAATTAATTATTCGGGCGAAATTATATGGGAAAACAGTTATGGAGGCACAGTTAATGGCGAAGATATGAATGATGCCCTCCTTATGCCCGACAAGGGATTGTTAATGATGGGCCGGATTAGTTCAACGGGTGGAGATGTGACAACACATTATGGTATGGCTGATATCTGGTTCTGTCGGATCGATTCCCTGGGTACAATTTTATGGCAAAAAACTTATGGCAATCAGGGACAAGATAATGCCATTAAGATCAAACTTACTTCAAGAAACACTGTCCTTATGATCGGATGCCACGATGCTGCTGGGGGTATGATCGATTGTCCCGATCCCGGATCTTGGAATGCTAATGTATGGATCATTGAAATAGATAAAAATGGCGGTATCATTAATCAATGGTGTTACGGAGGTTCCAAATGGGACCATAGAAGTTCTTTCTGTCAAAGGGCAAAAAGGGCAAAAACTATGGGACACTCGTAATGTTAATGGTGGAGTTTATATTTATACTTTAAAAGCAGGAAACATTAACCGGTCAGGTAAGATTGTTATAAATAATTAATACTTTCAGGGCTGTGTCATCAACCACTTAATGACAACTTAATGACTACTTAATGACTACTTAATGACCACCTAATAACCAATAACCAATAACCAATAACCAATAACCAATAACCAATAACCAATAACCAATCTGCCTTATTCATACCGCAGCGACTCTATCGGATCAAGCTTGGCTGCTTTGTTTGCGGGGATGATGCCTGAAACCAGGGCAACAATAAAACACAGGGTCACGCCGAGAAGTATCCAGGGCCAGGGAACGATAAAACTGCTTTTCATGATCATGGAAAGGATATTTCCGATTAAGATTCCGAAAGTGATACCGAGAAATCCGCCGATTTGTGCAATAACTACCGACTCGACAAGAAACTGGTTACGGATAGCTTGCCTGGTTGCACCCATCGCTTTGCGGATGCCGATTTCAAGGGTCCGTTCGGTCACTGAAACGAGCATAATGTTCATCAATCCGATAGCGGCGCCCAGCAGGGTGATCAACCCGATAAAAGTTGCCGCCAGGGTGACATACTTGATATTATCGGTCAGCATGGCAGCTAAAGAGTCACTTCTCGAAATCTCAAAGGTTTGCTCCGTTCCTACCCGGTCTTCGCGGATAATCCGGAACAGGCCGGTAGCTTCGCCGATGCACTGATCCATCTGAAGAGGGTCCTTCGTAGACACATCTATGCCAAAAGACCGGTCAGGACGGGGAAAATACTGCCGCACATTGCTCAGGGGAAGCATGCACCTGCGGTCGCCCGAAAAACCAATACTGGATCCTTTTTCTTTCAAAACGCCTATTACCTGGTACTTGCCGGGACCGATAGAAATAATTTTCCCAATAGGATCTTCATTTGCTTTAAATACTAATTTCTCGACCTCGCTTCCCAGTACCACCACATGAGCGCCATAGTAAACCTCGTTTTCATTGAAATTCCGGCCTTTCCCGATTTCCAGGCCCGAAGTATACATATAATTTTCATCGGTACCCAGGACAGCTACATTGGGATTGGTTTTTTCCGACTTGTATTTAACGGTTGCCGTATGGGTGGCAAAGGTGGAGACTGAAACAAAAGCGGAGAAATCGAACTCCTTCTGGAATCTCATTGCCTGTTCATAGGTAATACTCTTGTACATCTTGGGATCATTCCTCCGGTCACCCATTTGTATCATCATTTCGCGATTGCGGATCGAAAAAGTATTCGCCCCCATCATGGTGAAATTCTCATTCAGGAAATACTTTATGGAATCAATGGCAGTAAGAATACCGACCAGCGCCATGATCCCGAAGGCGATGATCATAACGGTAAGGATCGTCCGTAGTAAATGACTTCGAATCGATTCCATGGAGATGCGCAGGTTTTCCTTAATCTGGATGTTCATGAGAGCAAAGATAAATAGATTTTTGATTGAATGATCAGCGAAGTAACGATGTAAATCTTCAGAATGATTTCTCTATTTCGTTCATAAATAAAAAAATATCCCGTCTATCTCTATTTCCTAAAGTTGTATTTTGGAAATTCAATCGTACAAGCAGAAACCCTGTCATGCCATTAATAAATTCCGTCTTATACTGGTTGATAAAAAAAAGGATTCACCAGATTGAACTATTCATCAAGTACCCTCATGATGTACAGGCTGAATGGTTCAGTAAGCTTATACAGACTGCAAAAGATACAGAATGGGGCAAAGAATACGATTATCAATCAATAAATACGGTCGGGCAATTCAAGGATAGGGTTCCGCTGAGTACATATGAGCAGCTTAAACCTCGCATAGACTTGCTACGGGAAGGGAAGCAGAACATTCTCTGGCCATCCGAGATCAAATGGTTCGCCAAATCTTCCGGGACCACGGATAACAAGAGCAAATTTATACCCGTCAGCCAGGAATCGCTTGAAGAATGTCATTATAAGGGAGGTAAGGACATGCTTTCGCTATACTGCAATAATTTTCCCAACACAGCTTTTTTTGATGGCCGGGGACTGGCTATAGGCGGAAGCCACAAGATCAGCGAGATCAATTCGGCTTCTTATTACGACGGAGACCTTTCCGCTATTATTATTCAAAACCTGCCATTCTGGGCCGAATTTATCAGGGTGCCTAAGAAAAGCACTGCTTTGATGGATAATTGGGAGGAGAAAATTGAAATGATGGCAGATGAATCTATTCCTCATAACCTGACAAGCCTTTCGGGCGTCCCTTCATGGATGCTGCTGTTATTGCGCAAGGTCCTGGAAAAAACCGGAAAGAAAAACATTATGGAGGTTTGGCCTAACCTGGAAGTTTATTTTCACGGGGGGGTTAATTTTCAACCTTATCGTGAACAATTTCAACATCTTATCCGGTCGGCCTCCATGAATTACATGGAAACTTACAATGCTTCAGAAGGTTTCTTTGGACTGCAGGACCGCTCGGATTCGAATGAACTCCTGCTGATGCTGGATTATGGGATTTATTACGAGTTTATCCCGGTCGGTAAACTGGAAGAAGATCATCCAAAGTCAGCCAGCCTCGATGAAGTGGACATGGAAACCAATTATGCAATGGTCATTTCTACCAATGCCGGTTTATGGAGATATATGATCGGTGATACGGTAAAGTTTACTTCACTTCATCCTTATCGTATCATGATAACCGGAAGAACGAAAAATTTCATCAATTCAGTCGGAGAAGAAGTTATTATCGATAACGCCGAAAAAGCGCTGGCAATTGCATGCAAGAAGTGCCATGCAGTAGTTAACGAGTATACAGCAGCACCGATATTTATTAAAGATGAAAATCGCGTTGCACATGAATGGCTTATCGAGTTTGAAGTTGAACCGAAAGATTTGGATTATTTTACCGAAACTCTCGACAATGCTTTGAAATCATTGAATTCCGACTATGAGGCCAAGCGGTTTCACGACATGGTACTTTGCCCGCCAGTCATTAGAATCCTTCCTCCATTTACTTTTTACACCTGGCTTAAAATTAAAGGTAAGCTGGGCGGACAAAATAAGGTACCCCGTCTTTCAAATAACAGGGTTTATGTGGATGAAATACTAAACCTCGTTTCCGGCAACAATATCGATCAAAATATTTTATCAGACGTTTAACCGAAGTAACAGCATAAAAAGTCATTTAAACACAAACATAACTTACACTATGCATATAGCAATAGCAGGAAACATCGGATCAGGCAAAACTACCCTGACAGAATTACTCTCAAAACATTTTGGCTGGGAGCCTCACTTTGAGGATGTAGATACCAATCCTTATCTGAACAGCTTTTATGAAGATATGCAACGCTGGTCGTTTAATTTGCAGATTTACTTCCTGGCCAGCCGGTTCCGGCAGATCGTCAATATACATTCAAGTGGCAAAAATGTCATTCAGGATCGAACTATTTATGAAGATGCCCACATATTTGCTCCTAACCTTCATTCAATGAACCTCATGGAAACCAGGGACTTCGAAAATTACAGCGCCCTGTTCGATTTGATCAGCGCCCTGATCAAGCCTCCTGATCTTCTCATTTACCTCCGGTCATCAGTCCCGAACCTGGTGAAACAAATCCAGAAAAGAGGACGTACCTATGAAGAATCCATACGGCTGGATTATCTGAAGAGCCTCAATGAAAGATACGAGACCTGGATCTCGAAATATAAGCATGGCAAATTATTGATTATCAATGTTGATGATATTAACTTTGCCGACAACCCGCAGGACCTGGGATTTGTTATCGAAAAAATCCAGGCTGAAATTCACGGTCTTTTCAAATAGCCAGGTTATGAGTATACTCGGGATAATTCCTGCACGCTTTGCTTCCACCAGGTTTCCGGGAAAACCCCTGGTAGATATCAACGGACGGTCGATGATACTGAGGGTTTATGACCAGGCCTTGCTTTCAGAGGTTTTTCAGGATGTCATAGTGGCTACTGATGACGAACGGATATTTAATCACGTCCAATCTGCCGGCTTCCATGTCGCCATGACTTCTTCAGTTCATCACAGCGGTACCGAGCGTTGCCTGGAAGCGCTCGAAATATGGGAACATGAACATGGAATTCAGTATGATCATGTTATCAATATCCAGGGTGATGAGCCCTTTATTCACCCTGAACAAATACAGAAAGTCGCTTTTTTACTCACGGCAAACAATGCCCGGCTCGCCACACTGGCCAAATTAATAGTACGGCGCGAAGAAATTTTTAATCCCAACGTGGTTAAGGTGGTCTTTAACAAAGATATGAATGCGCTTTATTTCAGCAGGTCTCCTATTCCTTATCTCAGGGAAGTGAATGAAATACAGTGGATGAAACATAAGGCCCATTATAAACACATTGGGATTTATGGCTTCATGACAGAGGCACTTAAATTGGTATGCCGGTTACCTGAAGGCATACTGGAAAAACATGAATCACTGGAACAGCTCCGGTGGTTAGAGCATGGTTTTCAAATCAAAATTGACCTTACCGGTCTGGAAAGCGTTTCAGTCGATACACCGGATGATTTATCAAAAATTACTAACACTCTTTGACCAGGTGATGCACATTATCTACCTTCGTAGAAATTTGCATAAAAAACACAACGATGCGACCGGCTGAAACCTATCTGAAGGACTTATTGTTTGATTACGACTGTGTGACCATCCCCGGCCTGGGAGGTTTTATCATGCAGTCGAAACCAGCCAGGATCAGCAAGAGTAAAAACCGTATCCATCCTCCCTCACGATATCCTACTTTTAACGGCCTGCTTAACCATGATGATGGCCTGTTGATCAGCGCAATTGCCAGGGCTGAACACATTTCATACCGGGATGCTGGCTTTATTGTAAGCGAATTCACTGAAAATTGCAAACTGAGAATATCTAATGGTGAAAAAATAATTCTGGAAGGTATCGGAGAATTGTATTCCGGTCCTGATAATGGGATCATTTTCCGGCAATTGAATCAATTGAATTTCTTTGCAGGGGTTTTTGGGATGGGATCTTTAGATCTCTATCCTTTAGCCGGGCCGCAATACCCGTCACGCATCACCCATAGGCCGGTCGATAGGAAACAACATCAGTCAAAGGAAAGGAAGCCCGCTGCTGTAAAATGGACCCTGATTTTATCGGTGCCGGTTATTTTATTCCTGCTTTACGGTATTATCTTCCCTGCGTCGATCCAGAATTTCTATATGAATTACTCCGGCATAGTGTTCGATATCGGATACCCCAAGGGTGTAAAGCAACTACCTGAAACACATGCATTTATACCTCCTGCGCCAGTTCCTGCGGAGAAACCTGTTGCAGTCGTGGAAACGGTAGTGCCAAAATCTCCCAGGTACTTTATTATCGGGGGATGTTTTGAAAAGGAAGAAAACGCAGGGAAATTTATGACAGAACTGATCAACCGGGGTTTTGAGGCCGAAAGAGCCGGGACGAATAACAGAGGCCAGGTGCGCATCAGTTATAAAAGCTATGCCGACAAAACATCTGCCTTACCCTACCTGCAAAAGATCAGGAATGAAGAAAATGCCTCAGCCTGGCTTCTGAAATACTGATAATCATATAGTTTAATCTCAGTTGTGTCAAAGAAAAAGTTAGCACATTTTGCAGAGAACCTGACGTTCAAACATCTTTATCAGTATCCGGCCCTGGAGTTTTTGACAGACTTTCCCCTCAAAGGCAAATGGCGATATGACTTTTTTCATAACGACAATCCGCTTACCCTTGAACTGGGTTGCGGAAAAGGTGAATATACCTTAAATCTCGCGATGCTGCACCCGGACAGAAATTTTATAGGGCTGGATATCAAGGGAGCCCGTTTATGGAAAGGTTGCAAAACCGTACAGGAACTCGGCTTGAAAAATGTCGCTTTTATCCGCAGCAGGGTTGAATTTATTGAATATTTTTTCGTTGAAAATGAAGTAAATGAAATCTGGCTGACTTTTCCTGACCCACAGCCGCAAAGCAACCGCATCCAAAAACGGCTGACCTCTCCTGAATTTTTAGCGAGATATAAAAATATCCTGAAACCTGAGGGGGTCATCCATCTTAAAACTGATAATGCAGGTTTTTTTAAATACACGCTTAGTGTCATTCATGAGTATGGACATCATCTTGGATTTTCTTCGGATGACATTTACCAGCTGGAAACTTTTCATCCGGCAACAGCAATCCAGACATTTTATGAAGATATTTACCGAAAAGAAGGTGCTCCAATAAAATATGCTGAATTTACATTGAATTATGCAGGCTGACGATTCATTTTTTGAGAAAGTATATGAAGTGGCACGGTTGGTTCCTTATGGCAGAGTGACCACCTATGGTGCAATTGCCGGTTACCTTGGCAGCAGGATGTCGGCCAGGATGGTCGGCTGGGCCATGAATAAGTGTCACGTCCACCCTTTTCCTGTTCCGGCACATCGGGTGGTAAACCGTCAGGGATTGCTTACCGGTAAACATCATTTCGGCGGACAGGACCTGATGCAGCAATTACTTGAAGGAGAAGGCATTGAAATTGTTAATGATCAGGTTCTAAGATTTAAAGAGCTTTTCTGGGATCCGGGAAAAGAACTGGCGAAGATTGATATCTGAATCCTGGCATGGTTTTTATTGCTACTTTTGCCACATCTCGGATTGACAAAATGACCCCTTCAGAGGTCATGAATAATAAAAAATCATTGTAATAATATTATGATGGAAGATAATAAAGAACTGATTCTTAATGCTTTAAAAGAAGTACTTTACTTCCCGAAAGGAAGTGACATTATTTCCCTCAATATGGTTAAAAACCTTACGGTTGAAGGCCACCAGGTAAATTTTACGATAGTATTTCCAAAACAAGACGATAAGAACAAGCCGGCTTTACAAAAACTTGCGGAAGCGGCCATTCATAACCACGCCGACGAAAAGGCAGTGATTACAATTGATTTTATAACCGAATTCACATCACTTTCCGGTGTAAAATACATCATTGCAATAGCTTCCGGTAAGGGCGGAGTAGGAAAATCTACCATAGCAGCCAACCTGGCCATTGCCTTGCAAAAAAACGGAAATAAAGTCGGAATCCTTGATGCCGATATTTACGGTCCCTCGATCCCTATCATGTTCGATGTGGCCGATATGAAGCCCACGATGGACCCTGATGCTGAAAACGGAAAGATCATTCCGGTCGAAAAATATGGTATCAGGATCCAATCAATAGGTTTCTTTGTCGACCCCGGGCAGGCGCTGATCTGGCGGGGACCAATGGCTTCCCAGGCATTGAACCAATTGTTAAATGATACGCATTGGGGTGAACTGGATTACCTGATCGTCGACCTGCCTCCGGGCACCGGCGATATACACCTTACACTGGTACAGCAATATCCGGTTGATGGTATCGCGATCGTTTCGACCCCTCAGCAGGTTGCCCTGGCCGATGCGAAAAAGGCTTTCAGCATGTTCAACCAGGATAAGATTAAAGTTAGAATTCTTGGGCTGATCGAAAATATGTCATACTTTACACCTGCCGAACTTCCGGATAATAAGTACTATCTTTTCGGCAAGCATGGAGGCAGAAGACTGGCTGATGATGCACGGGTGAACCTCCTCGCAGAGATACCGCTGGTCCAAAGTATCTGCGAATCGGGCGACTCGGGATCTCCCGTTGCGCTTGATGAAAATTCACCGGTTTTTAAAGCATTTATGAACCTGGCCATCAATATCCAGGCATTGGTAGAACGAAAAAATCAATAAATTATACAATTAAACCTATGGAAGAAGTAAATCATAGCGAACTGGAAAGCAAAATAAAAAACGTACTTGAACAAATCAGGCCCTATTTGCAGGCAGATGGCGGCGATATCAAATATATCGGTTTAACGGAAGACAAAGTGGTAAATGTTGAACTGACAGGAGCCTGCGGTTCCTGCCCTTATAGCATTATTACGCTCAAAAATGGTGTTGAAACTGCGATTAAGAAAGCTATCCCTGACATTAAATCAGTAGAAGCAGTAAATATCTGATCAGATAGCTAAATACCTGGCTACAATGGGCATACGCCGGCCCATACCAAATGCCTTTGGCGATACCCGCAGAATTGGCGGGGTTTGATATCGTTTATATTCATTGGTATTGACCAGCCAGAGTACCCGTTTTACAATTTCTTCTTCAAAACCCTGATCCACTAAATCTTTGGGCCCTTTTCTCAATTCAATGTACTGGTATAGGATCTTATCCAGAATATCATATTCAGGCAGTGAATCGCTGTCTTTCTGGTCATGCCTCAGCTCTGCCGAAGGAGGTTTGATGATGGTGCTAAGTGGAATCATTTCCTCGTTACGGTTTATATATCGCGCCAATGCAAAAACCTGGGTTTTGTAAACATCCCCCAAAACTGAAATCCCCCCGTTCATATCCCCGTAAAGGGTGCCATAACCTACAGCAGCTTCACTTTTATTCGAAGTATTGAGAAGAATATGGCCAAACTTATTCGATAAAGCCATCAGTATAACCCCCCTGATCCTGGCCTGGAGATTCTCTTCAGCAACATTAAAAGGAAGGTTCTTGAACCAGGGCTCTAAAGTTCGCTGGAGGGTATCAAATGATGATGAAATAGGGATGATGTCGTGCCGGCAACCTGCATTTTCTGCCAGATCGACAGCATCTTTTATCGAATGATCAGACGAAAAAGATGATGGAAGCAATACGGCCCAGACATTCTCCCTGCCTAACGCTTTGACGGCCAGAACAAGGGTAACTGCCGAATCAATACCGCCCGACAATCCAAGTATCGCTTTTTTGAATCCAAGTTTTTGGAAATAATTACGGATACCCATCACCAGCGCGTCATGGATCAGTGTTATCCTATGATCTGTTCCTGAATCTTCCGGGATATAATGACCCGGCGATTTCGCAACTTCTTCCAGGTCATAAATCCTGAAATCCTCTTCGAAATATTTCATTTCATCCCAAACCCGGGCGTCAGGGCTTATTGCCATGGATCCGCCGTCGAACAGCAGTTCGGTCTGAGCGCCAACATGGTTGACATAAAATAAAGGTATCCTGTATTTTTTTACATTTTCCAGGAGGACATCCCTGCGGATGCCGGCCTGGTCGTAATGAAACGGAGATGCGGCAATATTGATGATGAAATCCGGGTTCCCTTTGATCAGCTCATCCATAGGATTGAGAACATATAGCGGGTCGGCGCCCAGATCCCATAGGTCTTCGCAAACAGTCAGGGCTATTTTCTTTCCCTTATATTCCACGAGGTTAAACTGCCGGCCAGGTTCAAAATACCGGTATTCATCGAAAACATCATAGTTAGGAAGCAACGCTTTATAATAACTATGGCTTATCTTGCCATCTTCAAGAAATAGTGCGGCGTTTAACAGGTTTTTTCCTTTTATTTCCGGGTTTGGCACCGGGCAACCAATCACAGCGGCAATACCATGGCATTCTGAGGCAATCTCCCTGACGGCAAGCAGACATCTGTCAATAAAATCACTGAACTCCAGAAAATCCCTTGGAGGATAGCCGGAAACAGCCAGTTCAGCAAATATAACAAGGTCGGCGCCTTCATTTTTAGCCCGCACAATTGATTGGCGGATATTGAGCATGTTATCCGCGAAATTTCCAATATGGTAATTTAGTTGAGCCAGTGCAATTTTCACGGGAATTATTTTTAAAAAACTATTCCGGCGCCCACTTCCACAAAATTAAGGATCGCTTTAGGTTCTGTATCGGGTAAGTGAGTTCCGTCACCATGCAACAAATTAATGAATGCGTTATCGTATGTGATATCGATGATCACGGCTGTTGATCCTTTAATTTTCATTTCGATCCCTCCGCCGATGATCAATGATTCACGCATCAGGGCTATATCATCTTCGATGTTCCTCTTTTTTATAGTTACTTCGCTGCCATGGTCCAAAAATTTATCGGTTGCTTTGGCGCTGAAATTGAAAGATGTTCCCAGCCCTATTTTACCGAATATGGTGACCTTGTCCGACAGGGCAGTCTGCATCTTGAGGCAAAGCGGAACCTGTATATATTTAAGGTCATATTGCCTGTGCAACTGACCGGTAACAGGAATACCATCTATGTTCGCCGGGTATTCCATCTTTCCTCCGATAAAATTCATGTTGAAGCCTGTAAGGATGGCATAGTTTTCCATCAAAAAAAATTCGCCGATAAAACCCCATGTAAACCCAAACTTAACACCTTCACCTTTATAATCCTCCACATCAGGTTTAATCCAACCTATGTTTGCTCCAGCCCTCATTCCAAAAAGCACTGGTTTATATTGCCCCATCAAATGGGGTGCAATTATGAGAAAAAAGATAAATGGCAATAACTTTTTCATCTTATCGTTTTTGACTTGAACTGGTAAAATTACACTTAAATTTAATTGAGACGTCTAGATTTTAACGCTGTCAGGTCCTCCCAGTTGTTTTAACGCTGTCAGGTACTCCTAACGTCGGACACTGACAGGTTATTTCCTTCTAACCTGACAGCGTCCGAAGGACCTGTCAGCGTTTGAAACTGCGATTTGCTTTTTCCAAACCGACAGCGTAGAAACAAAAACAATTATTCAGATATTTATTTTATATTTGTCAAACTAAAAATCATAATTATGAAAAAAATACTCATTCTTGTTATCGTGTTATTAGCTGCCCTTGATAATTTCGGGCAACTTACTCTCGGGCCGAAAATAGGTTATACGACATCAAAATTATCCAGCGATGTTGGGGATATAAAAGAAAGTGTAAACCATAATTTCCAGATTGGCGCCTTTGTCAGGTTCGGGAAGAAACTGTATGTACAACCTGAATTATATTATGCAACCAGTGGAGGGACTTTAAAAGTTAACGGCCTTAGCGGCACGGATGATATTAAAATAAAACTAAATAACTTAAGTATTCCGGTTCTGGTTGGCTATAAGATCATTAATGCCAAAGTTGTAAATCTGCGTATCATGGCAGGACCGGTAGCAAATTTCATCCTGGATAAAAAGGTGGACGCTGAAGTTGTCCTTGATTACCTTGAGGATAGTGATTTTAAAAACGTTGCATGGGGAATTGATGTAGGTGCAGGGGTAGATGTTTTCTTTCTTACGCTCGATCTGAGGTATGAATTCGGGCTGAATAACATTTATAATCCCCCGGACAATGCAAAATTCCAGAGCATCAAAAGCAATGTATTCATTGTCAGCCTTGGTTTTAAACTACTCTGATATCCGGATAAGTGTTTCTGAGATTTTTTTAATGAAAAAGCCTGATCCGGCCATTTTCTGGCTTATTCTATTATTTTTTTCCGGCGGTTGTCGTCATGGGATAAATACATATGAACCGGTACAGGCTCAAATTGAGAAAGTTTATATTGCCGATTACGGCCAGGCACTCTTCGCGCTTGACCCTTTAAAAGTGAAGGAAGGCCTCGATTCTCTTTCAGGCAGGTTTCGGTTCTTTATCGGAGATAAACCCGATACGCTGAAAGTGCTCCAGATCCGGGAATTCATCATGGATCCATTCAACCGTGAACTCGCACTTAAATGCAAGGAAGTTTATCCTGATCTCATTTTTTTAGAAGAGGGGCTGACAAAAACTTTCCGGAATATTAATACAGTTTATCCCAAATTCAGGGTCCCCGATGTTTACACTTATGTTTCCGGCCTGTTGTATGAATCCCCCGTTGAATATCTCGACAGTGTCATGATCATAGGCCTCGACATGTTCCTGGGTTGGGATTATGAACAATATCGTGCCGCGGGATTGCCGGTTTATCTGACCAGGCGCATGGAGCCTCAAAATATTATTCCGGAATGTTCACGACAAATCGCTTTTTCTTTATTACCAAAAAATATGCAGCCCAAAACTTTGCTGGATTTTATAATTCTTCATGGGAAAATTTTATATGCAATGGATTTGTTTTTGCCCGGTGTGCCTGACAGTCTGAAGATCGGCTATACAAAAAACCAGTTGAACTGGTGTTCAGAAAATGAAGCTGAGATTTGGCGGTTATTTATCGATCAGGAAATGCTATACCGGAGTGATGCATTTCTGAACGGTCGCTTTATCCAGGACGGGCCCTTCACGTCAGGTCTTCCGGAAGGATCGCCTGCCATGCTGGGGAGATGGATAGGATGGCAAATCGCGCGAAGCTATATGAAAAAGAATTCCGGAACAGATTTAACACAGTTATTTGAGCTTGGTGATTCCCAGCAGATTTTGTCCGGATCGGGTTACAAACCAAAAAAATAAAAATATTTTCTGACCACCGGGTATATTTAGCCCTTTTCCCGGATAAATAAACGGAAGATACAAATCCGCTTATTTAATCATTAATCCGGAATTAAAATGCTTGTAAAAACTTATGGATGTGCTCTATATGGCATAAACGCCGTTACCATAACGGTTGAAGTGAATATTGAACAGGGGGTAAACTTCTTCATGGTGGGACTGCCCGACAGTGCAGTCAAAGAAAGCCATCAAAGGATCGAGGCGGCGTTAAGGTATATCGGTTACAGGTTACCGGGAAAAAAGGTGGTGATCAATATGGCCCCGGCCGATATAAAAAAGGAGGGTTCATCATACGATCTGGCCCTGGCAATTGGTATCCTGGGGGCTTCAGAACAGCTTAACGCTGCACAAATCGGAGATTATGTGATTATGGGGGAACTTT
>Ga0247841_10007934_pt1 | contig 15516 bp, 17 predicted proteins | sample LaCruzMarch2015__2_FD_192410 | JGI IMG/M metagenome (GOLD analysis project Ga0247841, IMG submission 192410) | Freshwater microbial communities from meromictic Lake La Cruz, Castile-La Mancha, Spain - LaCruzMarch2015_18m | ecosystem: Environmental > Aquatic > Freshwater > Lake | place: Spain...
CTGTTTCAGCGGGCAGAGATAACAATTCTGGCAATACAAACGATAAGGAAATTTACATTGCACAGGTAAAGGCTCAGAAAGAAATTAACAACATTTTTAAGTATATTATTGGGGCGTTAATTCTTTTAATAACAAGAATGTATTTCACAAACCAAAAGTTTTTTCACAAGTATATTTTTTACAAAGAGCAAACATTTTTACGCTTGAACGATGACAAAGATGTTGAGAAAATAAAAGCAATGCAAAAGGGGGTGAAATAGTATGTTTAAGAAATTTTGGGCAGGTGCAAAAGAGTGGTGGGAAAATACAAAGCCAGTTGTTCTTAACTTTGTTTTACCAAAAATACAGGAAGCAAAACCATTTATCGTAGAGCAAATAAAGAAAGCAGAAGGTAAGATAGGCGATACTCCAGAACAGCAGGCTCAGTTTTTTGCTGATTTAATTAGTAATTATATTAAGAGGCAGTTGTAATATGGACTTTAGGGATTATCTACTAGCATCACCATCAAGGGCGTGGCAGTCAATTATTTTACACCACTCAGCAACTACTGATGGTAAAACAAACGATTGGCAAGCGATACGGCTTTGGCATACTGGTAAAATTGGGAGTGCTGACAAAAGTAATCCAAATTACAATCCCTACATAGAACATCCTGACTTAGACATTGGCTACCATTTCGGTATAGAACTTAATAATGGGCGACTTGAGTATCAGATTGGTAGGCCATTGTCTTTGCAGGGTGCGCACACAGTTGGAAGGAATGAAACGGCAATTGGTATATGCCTTATAGGCAATTACGATTTAACTGAGCCATCTAATGAACAGTACTTTCTGCTTGCCTCTCTGGTTAGAGATTTGATGCGTAGGTTCGGTATATCAATTTACAATGTGTTTGGACACAATAATTTTGCAGATAAAACTTGCCCTGGACTACTTTTTAATCTCACCAAGTTAAAATACAGATATATAAAACCACAGTAAAACAATAACTAATTTTAAAAGTTTAAATATTACACAATTCGTTTGTTATAGTTTTGTTATAGTTGGTGCTATTTATGTGCAGTAATATGCAGGTATGTAAATGCAAGTAAAGGTATTGTTTGTCGTCGTGGATGGTGCTTTTATATGTTTAATCGTCTAAGGACGAATTTCATTCAAGGGAGCCGACGAGAGGACTTGAACCTCCGACCTATGGTTTACAAAACCATTGCTCTACCAGCTGAGCTACATCGGCACAATTAACCTGCGAAATATTTTACCACAAATAAGCCGATTAAATCAATTTATGCCGTTTTTGTTCTTATAGAGTGTAGTAAAACTGCCGCGGCACAAGAAGCATTAAGCGATGAAACCTTTGACGAATGAGTTATAGATACAAGCGCGTCGCACCTATCTTTCATAATTTTTCTAACGCCATAACCTTCGCTTCCAATTATAAGAACAAGCGGGAAAGATAAAAATGTTTTCTCAAGTGCTTGTTCGCCTGCTTCTGCCCCAATTATATAAAAACCCATATCTTTTAATTTTCTTAATGCCTCTGCACTGTTTGAAACTCTTGCCACAGGCATTAGTGCCGTTGTCCCGGCAGATGCTTTTACAACAACATCGGTTATACCGGCTCCGCGCCACTTAGGTATTATTACAGCACTTGCCTCAAATGCGGCGGCATTGCGTATTATTGCGCCAAGGTTGTGCGGGTCTTCAATTTCGTCTAAAATCACAAGAATGCCATTTTTTGCTTCCATTGCTTTTTGCGCCGCTTCTTCAAGTTCAATATATTGCAATGGCGCAATTTCTGCTAAAACTCCTTGGGAGTTTTCAACACCATCTACATCGGCCGCTTCTGATACAACAAAGTGCAGCGGGACTTTTTTGTTTTTAGCAAGTTTGATTATTTCTTCAATTATACTGCCATGTGCTGTTTTAGAAATAATAACTTTATTTACAACAACAGAGTCCGACGCAAGGGCTTCTTTAACTGGGTTTCTTCCAAATATTTTATCCATTAGTTTTTTTATACAGCACAGCTGTGCTGTCCGATTTATCTTCAACTTTATAACCAAGGTTTTCTATTTGTTTTCTTAAATTATCTGAGTCAGCCCAGCGTTTTTCGTTGCGCGCTTCCTGCCTTGCTTCGGATAGTTTTAACACTTCTTGTGGGATAGAAGAGCTTGAATTTAAGCTTATTCCAAGGCGATCTTGTAGTAGAAGTTTTAGTGTTGCGTACGCGTTAGAAAGCCAAGTTTTATTGCTTTGCATTTGTGGCAAAAGTGCTTCATTTTTAAGCTTATGAATTACAGCAATTGCCTTTTCGGTGCTAAAGTCATCGTTCATTGCACTGTTAAAATCATCAACATATTCTTTAATGGGGGTAGCTTGTGCCAAAGTGGTAGTTTGAGTTATTTTTTCGCATAGCTCATCTATTCCTTTGAGGGCAGTTTGTGCCTGTGTAATTTTATCGTCAGAGAAATCTATTGGAGAACGGTAGTGTTGGTTTAATAGAAAATAGCGCACCGCGCGAGCTTCAAACTTTGCAAAAATATCTTCCAGCGTAAAGAAATTGCCAAGCGATTTTGACATTTTTTCTTTGTTAATCGTAACAAACCCATTATGCATCCAGTATTTTACGAACTGCTTGCCGGTTGCGGCTTCGCTTTGGGCAATTTCATTTTCGTGGTGTGGAAAAATTAAATCCTGCCCGCCGCCGTGAATATCAATTTGATCGCCAAGCGATTGAGCCGACATTACAGAACACTCAATATGCCAGCCAGGCCTGCCTTTGCCCCATGGGCTCTGCCATGCGCAGTCAGCTGGTTCGTTTTCTTTTTTTCTTTTCCATAGAGCAAAATCAAGCGGGTCATTTTTTTCTTCATCAATGCTTACTCTTGCGCCTGACTTAATATCATCAAGAGACCTTTTAGAAAGCTTTCCATAACCGTCAAACTTGCGTACCGAAAAATAAACATCGCCGTTTTTTTCGTAGGCATAGCCCTTTTCAATTAACTTTGAAACAAACTCAATTATTTGCGGTATTTTCTCGGAAACGCGAGGGTATTCATCGGCTCTTAATACATTAAGTTTGTCTATTTGTTTAAAATAATCCGCAATGTTCGCGTTTGCAACTTCTATCGCGCTTAAGTTTGTATCTATGGAGCGCTTAATTATTTTATCATCAATATCGGTAAAGTTTTGCACATACTTTAATGTGTATCCGCTTTGCATTAGGTGCCTGCGAATTGTGTCAAAAACCACATAGGCGCGCGCGTGTCCAAGATGGCATTTATCGTATGGTGTAATACCGCAAACATAAATGCTTATATGGCCTTTTTTTAGAGGGACAAACTCTTCTTTTTTACCGGATAAAGTGTTGTGGAGGGTTATGGTCATATTATTTGTTTAAATTCGTAGCTATTATTGTTGCTATTGCAATTGCCGCAATGCCTTCTTTGCGACCTACAAAGCCCATTTTTTCATTTGTTGTCGCTTTAAGTCCAACTCTGCTAACTCTTAAATTAAGGGCTTTTGCAATATTTTCTTTCATGTTTTTAATATATGGGGATATTTTTGGTGCTTCACAAATAAGGGTAGAGTCAATATTATTTACAATAAATTTTTCCTTTTTAAGAATTCTGTTTACTTCCAATAGCAGTTCAATGCTGGAAGCTCCTTTATATTTTTTATTTGTGTTTGGAAAGTAATGGCCTATATCGCTTAGGCCAGCAGCGCCTAATAGGGCATCCATAATAGCGTGCACAAGCACATCGGCATCGCTATGCCCATCTAAGCCATTAGTTTTGCTTATTAAATGGCCGCCTAAAACAAGCTTTCTGTTTTTTTTGAACCTATGAGCGTCGTAGCCAATTCCTGCGAACATTAAATAATCCTTTTTGTTGCAATTATTTTTGCAAGTAGCATATCTTCTTTTGTTGTAATTTTAAAGTTGTTTTTTTCTCCGTGGATTAGAACCGGTTTAATACCAATAGATTCAACTACGTTTGAGTCGTCGGTTATTTCAAAGTTTTTGTTTTTCTTATATGCGTTTTCAATTAATTCGCGTTTAAATGTTTGAGGTGTTTGGGCAAGCCAAATGGTTGCGCGAGATAGGGTTTTATTTACCCTAAAGCCATCTTTTGAGTATTTAATTGTGTCTTGCGCGGGTATTGCGGCAATTGCCGCACCATTTTTTTGCGCAGCTTTTTGTATGGCAGCAATAAGTTTTGGACTTATAAACGGCCTTACTGCGTCATGTATTGCCACAAATTTTACATTGGGCTTAAGCTTTTGCATTCCAGACATAACTGAGTTTATGCGTTCATCACCTGAGAGAGCAAATGTGAAATTATATTTTTTTGAAAGTTTCGCGTATTTTTTATGATAGTTTATTGGTGCAACAACAATTAATTGCCCAAACAACTTGGTTTTATTAAATGCTATTACGCTCCATAAAAAAACGGTTTTATTTCCAAGAGATAGAAATTGTTTGGGAGTTTTTTTGCCAAGGCGCAGGCCTTTGCCACCTGCTACAATTATTGCGGCATTATTGGTTTTATTCATTTGATTTTGCAAAAATCATTTTTCCACTTTGGGTTTGATATATAGAGCTAACAGTTGCATCAATCCGTTTTCCAACAAGCTTTTTTGCTTCTTCAACCACAACAACTGTGCCATCGTCAAAGTAGCCAAGCCCTTGGTTTCTTTCGCGGCCTTCTTTTGCAATAAAAATTTTTATTTCTTCACCAGGCAGATAAATTGGCCTCAATGCTTTTGAAAGGTCTGTAAGGTTTAAAACTTCTACATTTTTTGTTATTGCAAGTTTTTGTGTTTGAAAGTCGGTTGTAATTAACGTACTGTGGTTAACATGCGCGCTGTGTACAAGCCCATCGGCAGTTTTTAAATTCGCAAAAGGGAAGGTTTTTATTTCAGTTTGTAAGTATTTATTTTTTTTAAGTGCATCAATTACGCGCATTCCTCTTTTTGCAATGTTTTTTTCAGTTTGATTTGTTGATGAAAGCTTGCTTTTTAGTTCATCAATAAATTGTTTTGCAATTAATAGCTTGCCGTCAATAAATTTATATGAGGCAAGCTCAAGCACCCTGCCATCTAAAATTGCGTTTAGATCTAATATATATAGCGATTTCTTTTTTACACTTGATGAAACTTTTGCAATGAAAATAATCGCAACTATTAGTGAAAATACAAGCGAGTTAGGGATGTTGTTTGAAAGTGCATAGTAAATTGCACCAAATGTAATAATTATTATAACTTTTCCTATAAAGTTCATTTGTTAGTTGCACCCTGTATTGCAGCAGTAAGTGCTTCATACATAATATCGAAAGATGGTTTTTGGTGTGTGAAACATTCAAAAGAGAGTATTCCTTGATATAAAAGCATTCCAAGTCCGCCAACTGCTTGTGCCTCAACTTTTTCAGCATTTATTAAAAATTGTGTTTTTCTGTTATATACTACATCGTAATAAAAACAATTTTTATTAAATAAACCTTCTTTTAATGGAGATTTATCACCTTCGTGCATACCAATAGGTGTTGCATTAACCACGATATTATATTGTTCTGATTTATATGTTAAATAAATTTCAGAAGAGATTGATTCACATTTTAGAGGGAATTTGTTAACGATATCGGAAACTTTTTTTTCATCTGTATCATAAATGAAAATTTTGTCAATATCAGCTACTATAAGAGCAGCAACAACAGCTTTACCCGCACCTCCAGCACCAATAACAAGAGCTATTTTATCCTTTGCAATTATATTATATCTTTTTATGTCTTTTAAAAAACCAGGAACATCTGTATTAGAACCAAATAGTTTGCCATCTTGATTTACGATTGTGTTTATTGCTCCAACGCGCTTCGCTATCTCGTCAACCTTGTCAACTAAAGTGAGGGCAACTTCCTTATGTGGAATGGTTACATTAACGCCAGTGATGTTTAGGGTCTTTATTGATTTGATAGCATCGGTTAGTTCATTTGGATGCACATCAAACGGAACATAAACATAATCCATTTGTAGTTTTTCAAATACTGTGTTATGCATTCCTGGAGAGAGTGTGTGAGCTATAGGGTGGCCGATTATTCCAGTGATCTTTGTTTTTCCACTTATTTGCCGCATGTGTTTTTCTCCCAAAATTTGCTAAAATTTAGCATAAATTCGAGTAAAAATCAAATTTATTAGTTATTGTTTTTAATGGTTTTATGAGCAGAATGATATGATAAGTGCTAACTTAGATAAGGGCGGTGCAATAGGTGATATAACTAAAGCAGCAAAAGAAATATTGGAAAAATAAAAGCTTCCAGAAGATGTTAAATACGACTTTTTTGGTGACTCAGAAGATATGGATGATTTAGTGAAAAATATGATAATAGCTGCTATTTTGTCTATTGTTTTTATTTATATGGTGCTGGCAAGTTTATATGAGTCAATACTTATTCCATTTACAATTATGCCCTGCCACTTGCAATAATAGGCGCATTTGTTTTGCTTTTTCTAATTTGTCGTTAGTTGTTGTTTCTGCAGTGTTCGGTTATATTGATGGCTTTAGGTTGTGGACAAGAAAATTATTTCACAGACCAGCGTTAAGAGAAATTGATAAAATAAACAGTAATACAAGTAATATAGAAGTTTAACCTCAATTATGTTACAATAAGCAAGACAGTCAAACCTTGTAAGGCACAAAATAGCGGAGAGATTATGAACCTATTAGAAATTTTTTCAAAAGTTTTTATGGATAAAGAGTTTAAAGAAAATGTAAATTTTTTTAACACAATAGCTTTGTTTAATGGGCTTTCTATAAAGAGCCTTGGCAAACTTGTTAGTGTTGCGCATAAAAAAACCTATTTTTTAGGAGAAACAGTTTTTGAACAAGGACAAGTAGGTCGTGTTCTTTACATTGTAAAATCTGGCGGAGTATCTGTAACTAAAAACGCTCAAAAAATTTCATCTTATAGTGCTGGGGAATATTTTGGTGAGTTTGCTTTGCTTGAAGAACTACCAAGAACCGCAACCGTAGTTTGCGATACAGACACAGAACTCTATTTAATTTATAAAGTTAAATATGACTCATTTATTGAGCAGTACCCAAAAGCTGGTGTAACACTTTTTAAAAACCTGGCACTGTCTATATCTGCAAAGTTAAGAAACGCTTTAGAGAAAAGTTGTAAAAAGGAACAGTAAGTGCAAAATATCTCTTTGAGGTCACTTTTTATTGTTGTGTTTTTGATGGCATCATTGGGTGTCTTTTTGTTTTTGCTAAAAGGTATTTTACTGCCATTTTTATTGGCTGGCTTTCTTGCATATTTCCTCTCGCCAGTAATACTAAAGTTGCAAGCATTTGGGTTTAAAAGACAAGTGGCTGTTTTAATATTGTTTAGTGTATTCCTTGTTGTTTTTAGTGCGACTGTATATTTTATTTTTCCAGCAGTCGCTGTACAGGGGACTGCTCTTAAAAACAAAATGCCAGAGTATTCACAAAAAATTAAAAACTCACTTTATGACCTTGAGCGAGAGGTGGAAAACAAATTACCATTTTCACAAAAAGCAAAGTTTGTTGATGATGTTGAAGAGAGAATAAATACATTTGTTAATGAGCAAAAGAGTCATTTGCCTAGTTACTTACTTCGTTTTTTTTCAATATTCGCGCTTGTTGTGTTAGTTCCAATGCTTACTTTTTTCATGCTTTTATTTTCCGGTGGGCTATTTGATAGTATGCTTAAGTACTTACCTACTAAGTATGCCGAGCGCGGATTAGGTCTGCTTTACGAGGTAGATGAGATGCTTGGCAGGTATATAAGAGGTCAGCTGATTGAGATTCTATTTGTTGGAATTTTATCTACAATTGGGTTAATGCTCATAGGTATAAATTACGCTTTGTTAATTGGTGTTTTCGCTGGAATTTCTAACATTGTTCCATATCTTGGTCCAATTACAGGAGCCGTGCTTGCGAGTGTAGTAGGTTTTATAGAATATCAAAACTTTGCAATAGTTCTAAAAGTTGTTTTGATGTTTTGGGTAGTTCAGTTTCTTGACAATCATATTATTCAGCCAGTTGTTATGGGTCAAGGTGTTAAGCTAAGCCCTGTTGTAATAATATTTTCCGTAATGGCAGGTGCTCAATTGTTTGGTTTTTTAGGTATTCTCTTTGCTGTTCCTTTTGCCGGCATGATAAAAGTAGTGTTTATTGTTTTATTTAGAAAACCGGCTATCTCTTCAGATTGTCAGAAAATGCTTTTATAAAAGTAATTGAATTGGAAAAAAACCGTCCAGGCATAAATGCCAAGACGGTTTTTTTTATTAATTAACTTAATTAGCGGTTAAAGATCTGCATACCAAAGAGTTCATTTGTTTGTTGTACTTGTTTTGCCGCTTTAACAACTGTAATGTTTAACGCAACCATTAAGACTAAAATAATACCAAGCACTATCGCAGTTCTTTGTTTTTTAGCTTCAAATGTATAAACAATCGCGTTATAGGTAAGCCAAAAAGTAAGTGTGGCAACAAGAATGGAAATTACAATGCCCACCGATGGGTTTATCAAATTAAAAAATGCAAATATGGCGTTAATGGGTAGTGTAACTGCAAGTGATGATGCAACTTTTAAGCTGACAATGAAATCTGTTTTTGCGCCACATAAAACTGTCAGAATTAAAACAATAATCGTTCCCGCTAAAAGGGCAAATAAACTTACAAAAGGCGATAAGATTGACGATATAATAAGAATTGCAGATGCCTGCTTCTCAAGACCAGGAACATTGAAAAAGACCAATGAAAAAATAAATATTGCAAAGAAACCGTAAACAATGGTTTTTAAAATCGGATATCCAAACCCTCCATCTTTTGGTAAAGCCGAGAAATATGCTTTTGGCGAAAGTAGTGTTGCAAAAGAATCAATCACAAGTTGTTTTAATGCTTTCATTTTAACTGCCTCCTTTTATTTTTTTAATTTTATGCCAAACAAAGTACATAATAAGAGCAATCAATAACGCGCCTATAAACAATTCGTATTTTCTATAATAAACTTCAAGTTTATTCCAATTACTTCCAAGTATAAAGCCAATGTGGACAAGTATAAAAGACCAGATAATAGAGCCAATAAGTGTAAGATATGAAAACTTCCATAAGTTCATTTTTGCTATTCCGCAGGGGAGGGAAATAAAAGTTCTTACAATTGGCATAAGTCGTGAAAAAAGAGCAATACTTTCGCCATATTTTTTAAACCATTTCATTGATTTGTCAAACTCATCTTCGGTTACAAGAATAAACTTGCCATATTTTTTAATAAGTGTTCTAACAAAATGTTCTTGCCCCCAAAAGCCAAGCCAGTAAGCAAGCAACGAGCCAACAAGGTTCGCAAATCCGCCAACTAAGCAAAGAGCAATCAGGCTCATTTTGCCCTCTGATGCCAAAAAACCGCTGAAGGTCATGGTAACTTCAGATGGAATTGGAATTAAAGCCGATTCAAAAGTCATAAGCGTGAAAACACCAAAGTACCCGCTTGTCTCAATGATTTTAACTATTAACAGTGTAAGGAATTCAACTATATAATGCATAAGTCTATAAATTTTAATTGATTTTTCTCTAAAAAGCAAAGTTTATTTATACAATTTTCAAGATTAATAATTGAAATTTGGTTTAGTAAATATCAAATTAAAAATAAATTGACTTGAGGGTGTAACTTTTATAGAATTGCCGAGCAATAAAAAATCTCTCTGATAAATAATAGTTCAATGGAGGGTGCAATGTCAGGTATTGAGTTAACCGATGCAAACTTTGATACTGAGGTGATAAAGTCAAATATCCCGGTTATTGTAGATTTTTGGGCTCCATGGTGCGGGCCGTGTAAGATGATTGCTCCCATAATTGAAGAACTGGCAAATGAATATGCCTCTAAAATAAAAGTTGGTAAAGTAAATACCGACAATAATATGAACACTTCAACAAAGTATCAAATAGCATCTATACCAACATTAATTTTTTTTAAGGGTGGTGTTGCTGTACAAAAGATTGTTGGTTTTAAGCCAAAGATGGAGCTTAAAAAAATATTAGACGGTTTGCTTTAATATGCCTATATCGCCACATCTTCCTGAAAATATTTACGATATTATAATTATTGGCGGTGGTCCAGCTGGCCTTACTGCCGGTATTTATGCTTCTCGTGCTCGTATGAAAACATTGCTTATTGAAAAAATGGGTTGTGGCGGTAATGCCGCTTTAACTGATTGGATAGAAAACTATCCGAGCATGCCAGATGGCATTAGCGGTTTTGATCTTGCGCAAAAAATGGAGCAACAGGCAAGAAAGTTTGGCACAGAAATTGTTTACGAAGAGTTTATAGAGGTAAAAGATAGCGGTATTTTTAAAATTGTAAAAACTACAGAAAAAGAATACAACGCCATAGCCATAATAATTGCAACAGGCGCGGAATATAAGAGCTTGGGTGTTCCGGGTGAAGAAGAGTTTCGTGGTAAGGGAGTTTCGTATTGTGCAACTTGCGATGGCGCATTTTTTAAAGATAAAGATGTAATTGTTGCTGGTGGCGGAAACTCTGCATTTCAAGAAGCTATATTTCTAACTCGTTTTGCTAAAACCGTAACAATTGTTCATCGCCGTGACACTTTTAGGGCAATGCCTATTTTACAAGAGCGCGCAAAAGCAGATGCAAAAATTAAATTTGTTATAAACTCTATAATTGAACGCATAGAGGGAAGTGAGAAAGTTGAAAGAATTGTTTTAAAAAACACGATAACAGGCCAAAATAGTGTGCTTAATGCCGATGGTATTTTTGTATTTATCGGTTTTGCGCCTGCGACTGAATACCTTAAAGGGGTAATTGAGTTGGATACTATAGGTCATATTATCTCAGATAGTACAATGAATACCTCAAGTAATGGCATTTTTGCTTGTGGTGACGCTCGTAAGAAAACGCTCAGGCAGGTTATTACTGCGGCAAGTGACGGTGCAATTGCCGCGCACAGCGCACAGGAATATGTTGAGCAGATAAAAAATCAGAATCTCGCCGTAAAATAAACCGCCCTAAACTCGCTAAAAAACTTTTAAAAGCGAACCTTATGCCAAAATTCTACATAGTTGACGGCAATTCTTACATACATAGAGCATACCATGCTCTGCCACCGCTAAATACAAGCCATGGCATTGCGGTAAATGCCGTTTATGGTTTTATGCGTATGCTAATAAAAACAATACATAACGCAAAACCAGATTATGTGGCTGTTTGTTTTGATCATCCATCCAAAAATTTTAGACACACAGCATTTCCAGCTTATAAGGCCCATAGAAAAGAACTTGACCCTGAGCTAAAAACTCAAATGCCTATAGCGCGTGAGGCCGCTGCTGCCTTGAATTTTTCCGTGGTAGAGAAAGAGGGTTACGAGGCCGATGATTTAATAGCAACTCTTGCCATTTGTGCCAGCAAACAAGGAGTTGATGTTGTAATAGTAACAAGCGACAAAGATGCTCTGCAATTGGTAAATGAAAAGATAAAAGTTTTAGATGATATGAAGCATATAATATATGATGCGCAAAAGGTTAAGGAGCGCTTTGGTTTACCGCCAGAAAAGCTTAAAGATTATTTTGCATTAACTGGCGATTCTTCAGATAACATTCCGGGTGTAAGAGGTGTTGGTGAAAAAACTGCCCTTAAGCTAATTTCTACATTCGGTTCCATTGAGGAGTTGTTTCAAAGAGTAAACGAACTTGAAGGAAGAGTAAAAGATTTAGTTTCAACGCAAAAGGATATGGCATATTTAAGCAAAGAACTTTTTACATTAAAAGAAATTCCAGATATTTGTATGCACTGGGGTGAGTGTAAAATTAGTGAGCCACACCAAGAGGTGCTAAAAGAATTTTTGCTTAAATATGAATTTACAAAATTTTTAGGTGAACTATATCCGCAAAACAATAATACACGATTAAATAAAGCAACAGTTTTGCAGGAAGAACCAGAAGAGGTATTTTCGTGTTTAACTTGTGATTGTAAAGATATTGCAAATTTAGAGATGTTTAAAGAAGCTATAAGCTCAATGCGTTCTAATGCGATAGCTTTTATAAATTTAGATATTCTTAACGGTGTTGCCATTTCTGATGCAAATACATACTGGTATATTTCAAGTGGATTGTTTTTTAGCTCTGAATTTAAGAAAGAGTTTTTTGAATTGTTAAAAAGTAATGATGTTTTATTTGTCGGTTATGACCTGAAAAAACTTTTCAAAGTATTTATTGAGCATTCATTGTCAATACCGACAAAGATATTTGATATAGGGCTTGGCGCTTATTGTATTAACCCATCAAATTCCACTTATACTTTAGATGCAATTGCACAGCAGTATTTAAAAGTTAAACTTGAAAAAAATAATACCGAATCAGATAATAAATCTATGCAAAATGATTTATGTGTAAATTTAAAAGCAGTTGTAGGCCTCTACGGTATTTTGCAACAACAGCTAATTGCGAACACATTAGACAAACTTTTTTACAATGTTGAGATGCCATTAATTGAGGTGCTTGCTCAAATGGAAGAAACCGGTCTGCGTGTAGATAGGGAACACTTAAGAAAACTTTCAGTTATTTTTATTTCAGAAATTTCCAGAATAGAAAAAGAAGTTTATGCTTTAGCAGAAGAGGAGTTTAATCTTAATTCTCCAAAACAGGTTGCGCACATTCTTTTTGACAAGCTAATGTTACCTCAGTCAAAGAAAACAAAAACAGGCTCATATCAAACTAACGAGGAGGTTCTTTCTGAACTTGCTTCAATACATGCAATGCCAAATAAAATTTTAGAATACAGGGAAATAGCCAAATTAAAATCAACGTATGTGGATGCATTAGGTGCTTTGTGCACAGATAGCAATTGCCGCATACATGCAAATTTTTTACAAACTGGTACAGCAACAGGGCGACTCTCTTGCATAAACCCAAACTTGCAAAACATTCCAGTGCGTAGCAAACTTGGTAACGAAATACGCAGAGCATTTATACCAGAGAATGATTTTATTTTTGTATCTTCAGATTATTCTCAAATAGATTTGCGTGCTCTTGCTCATCTGTCCGAAGATAAGGGGCTATTAGAGGCATTTAGAAATGGTATTGATATACATACAGCTACCGCTGCGCGTATTTTTTTAAAGTCAGAACTTGAGGTAACGCAAAAAGAACGCAGTGCGGCAAAAACAATAAACTTTGGTGTTGTATATGGAATATCTCCATTTGGTTTGTCAAAACAATTAGGTATGCCGGTATCACAGGCAAAAATGTTTATAGAAGAATACTTTAATCGTTACCCAGGTGTGCGTTTGTGGCAAGAAAAAACAATCGCGCAGGCAAAGGTAAACGGTTTTGTAAAAACACTGTTTGGAAGAAAGCGTTACATTCCAGAAATCAATTCTAAAAATGGTCAAATAAGAGCGTTCGCACAGCGCATAGCCATTAACACACCAGTGCAGGGAACTTCATCAGACATAATTAAAGTAGCAATGGTAAATATTTATAAGAGACTAAAGGAAAATAGTTTTGGTGCGAAAATGCTTGTGCAGGTTCACGACGACCTACTATTTGAAGTGCCAAAAAAATACTCTGCACACTTAGAGGTATTAATTAAAGAAGAGATGGAAAATGCTGTTAAACTTTGCGTGCCATTAGTTGTTGAGATAAAAAAAGGAGGTAATTGGGGTGAACTGCAGTAATAAAAAACAACTTACAAAAAATATAGTTTTAGGCCTTAGCGGTGGTCTTGCTTGTGGAAAAAGCACTGCCGCAAAATACTTTGTGAAAAATGGCGCAAAGTTAATTGATGCAGATTTGATTGCAAAAGGAATTTTAAATGTGTCTGGGAAAGGGTATAAAAAAGTTATTAAATATTTTGGAGTTGAAATTTTAAATAAAGATAGGTCAATTAACAGGGAAGTTCTTTTGAATAGAGTGTCAAAAAATAAAAAAGACCTTAATGCTCTAAATAATATTACACATCCTTTGATACTATTTCAAATTTCAAAAATAATTAAAAAGTTTATAAAAAGTAGCGCAAAACTAATAGTTGTTGACGCTCCATTACTTTTTGAGAGTGGGCTTAATAAGAAGGTTGATTTTACAGCAGTTGTGAGTTCGAGCTTATCTGTTCGTGTTAAGCGTGTTCGCGAGTTAGGCAAAATACCAATAAGTGTATTTAATAAGCTTCGCAGGGCACAAATGCCTTTAAAAGAAAAATGTAAACTTGCCGACTTTATAATTTTAAATGATGGGCGCATTGATCAGTTAAAAACCCAGGTAAATAATATAACAAACCTCTTGCTTAATAGGTGTGCTAAGTAATAATAATTTGTAAATTTGTAATTTTAATTTGACAAAAAAAATAAATTTTGTATAATCAATACGCAAGTAACTTTTCAAGTTGTTTCTTCTAAAATAATCTTAACATCTTTGAAAATTATCAGTTTGAAAAATCAAAAAAGTTTTATGTGCAAAACTGCGTAAATGTAACCGCAAAACAAAATCTACCCGTGAATCTAAACCTTCGTGAATCTAAAATTTAAAAACTTAAAAAAAAGCTGGAGGCTTTAATGGAGAAATCCTTGGATGTTAGCGTTTTATCTAAACGTACGATGAGCGAACTTGCAACAATCGCGAAAGATCTTAAAATTGAAACTGTTACAGGGCTTAGAAAACAAGAGTTAATTGCAAAAATTCTTGAAGCTCAAACAAAAGAAAATAATTTGGTTTACGATGAGGGAGTTCTTGAAATTCTTCCGGATGGTTTTGGTTTTTTACGCTCACCAAATTATAATTATCTTCCAGGTCCAGATGATATATATGTTTCTCCTTCGCAAATTAAAAAGTTTGCATTACGCAAAGGTGACACAGTTGCAGGTTATGTGCGCCCTCCAAAAGAACAGGAAAGATTTTTTGCTCTCTTGCAGGTAAAATCTGTAAATGGGCAGGACTTAGAAAATATTCGTGAGCGTTCACTCTTTGATAACCTTACCCCGCTGTATCCAAACAGAAGAATTGTTCTTGAAACAACAAAGGATGAAATGTCAACAAGAATTTTAGACCTTATTGCACCAATCGGTATGGGGCAAAGAATGCTCATAAATGCTGCCCCAAAAACCGGCAAAACCGTTCTTATTCAAAAAATTGCAAACGCAATAACACAAAACCATCCCGAAATTGTACTTATGGTTTTACTTATAGATGAAAGGCCAGAAGAAGTTACCGATATGCAGCGCTCTGTTAAAGGCGAGGTTATATCTTCAACTTTTGACGAACCGGCTGAAAGGCATATTCAGGTAGCTGAAATGGTTATTGAAAAAGCAAAAAGATTAGTTGAGCATGCTAAAGATGTTGTTATTCTTCTTGACTCGGTAACACGCCTCGCAAGAGCATACAATACTACAATGCCTTCAAGCGGCAGGGTGCTTTCTGGTGGTTTAGATTCAAATGCCCTGCAGAGGCCAAAGCGGTTTTTTGGCGCGGCAAGAAACATTGAAGAG
>Ga0247841_10007935_pt1 | contig 15515 bp, 10 predicted proteins | sample LaCruzMarch2015__2_FD_192410 | JGI IMG/M metagenome (GOLD analysis project Ga0247841, IMG submission 192410) | Freshwater microbial communities from meromictic Lake La Cruz, Castile-La Mancha, Spain - LaCruzMarch2015_18m | ecosystem: Environmental > Aquatic > Freshwater > Lake | place: Spain...
CACCCGGGATAAAGGATGCCTGATGTTCGGATCGCGCTACGACTTTCAGTCAACAACGCAGGAGCGGGATATCTATGTTATTAAAGTTGATCAGAACGGGTTGATTACCGGCACCGGGGATCAACCAGGTCAGAATTTTCATCAGGCCATCGTTTTCCCCAATCCCGGCTCCGATCATTTAATTGTACAGTCGGGACCACAGCTTTTGGGGGCCATCTGTATCCTGCAGGATATGAATGGAAAAATGGTGTTGAATCATCTCCTCACAGAAACGAAGATAAGCCTGGATACGCATGAGTTGACGCCAGGAACCTATATCTGGCAGATCATCCAAAACAACAAGCTGATTGAAAACGGAAAGTGGATTAAATACAGATCAAAATAGATCTTCACCGCATTAATTGAGCGTATAAGTTCGCTTTCACTTGCAAACTCCAACAGCCGAAGTATAATAAGTTTAAAATCGAAATCATGAAACAAATTACCATCCTTCTGATTCTTCTCTTTTCCTCTGTTTCATTGCTTTCTCAAAGCATTGTCAACCCTTCAAAAACCTGGAGCAACCTGCTTTTTCACTACGCTGGTTTCTCATTCACTACCGAGTATATCAGGGTAACCGATGATACTGTTATAGGATCGGTCCAGTATAAAAGAGTTGAGATTTCAACCGACCCCGAACAATCAGTTTGGTCGTTCTACGGGTATGCCAGGGAAACGGTCGACAAGAAAGTGTTCTACAGGCAAAACGCGCAGCAGTCCGAAAAACTTTTGTATGACCTCAATGCATCAAACGGAGATTCCCTGATGGTCTGGTCTCTTCTCGATTATCAGACAAATAGATTCGACTCTGTCATGTACCATGTTACTTCAACAGACAGTGTGATGATTGGTGGTAATTACAGAAAACAGCTTCACCTAAGCATCAGCCGGGGTTCATCCTTTTTGGAGGTTGGCCAATGGGTCGACAGCCTCGGTTGTCTTTCGGCCGGGATGCTTCATAATTCAACCGGGCTCGTAGGAGGGGACTCCTTCACCCTGCTCTGCTTCCTGGAGAATTCAGAAGTCAAATATCATCTGCAGGGATATTCAAGCTGCTACATTGTTACCAGCACCGGCGAAAATATTTCACTTGCCTCACGGTTGAAAATATGTCCCAATCCACTTACAACCAAATCGATCATTGAAGTTCCTTACGATTTACAAAACCATTCCTTGAGCCTGGATGTTTTCAGGGTTTCATCCGAAAGAGTTTATCATATGGATTTTAAGGGTTCGGCGGTCCTGAACCACGATTCATTCAAACAAGGATCCTATGTTATAACCATCAGGGATCAAGGTGAATTGCTATTCAGGGGAAAATTGATTGTAATTTAGCCGAAGTATAACTGTTTTCTTTTGCCAGTTGATAGGCGTTAAAATGAAACACTGAATTTTTCCAATTGCATCATGGTTCTTGTCAAACTGTCTGATCTTTTCATGGCACGTTCAATGTTCCAGTGATGAACGATAAATTCACACAGGCGTTCATTGTAATTCGGGCCTACGGAGGCATATTCATCCTTGGGTAAAATATCCTCCCTGATCAATCTTTTTTTACAACGTCGCAAGATCCTGAATAGCTCAGCTTTCGGATCGGCAACACGTTCGATATTCTCAACAAAATTTGCTTTAGAAACACCAGAAAATCCTGAGAAACCGTCGATGTCGGCAAGCAACCAGGCTTCAATCTCCTTCACGGCGACCCTGAAAATTAAATTGGGATGCTTCTTTTCGGGGAGCCAGCTTTTAATCAAATCAGGTGCACATGTATTGAGATCCAAATCCGTAAGGACAAAAAACGGACAACCTTTCGCTGCCAGATTCCATCCACCCATGTGCTTTTTGATATACCCAAATCCCCCTTCAGAATAGGTAAAGGCTACATGAAATTTCCCGGTCCTTTCTACAAGTTTTGTCATTACACATGCGCTGACCTGATCTTCACAAACTAAATTTATAGGAATCGGATCCATCTTAAAACTCCATGGTTAACTGCTGAAAATTTTTTGGTTTTATTCTTGGCAGGATAGCCGAACCGGGCGACATGCCTGCATGGAGCATCTCTCTAACCTCTTCGATATTCGAAGCAACACTTGCCTTTGTGCCTTCTGTGGCAGGTTCAAGAACGATAACCTCGTTCAGCGAAATTCCCCTGTCGTTCAATAAATCAGCGCTGTGTGAAGAAATCATCACCTGCCTCTTCCTTGGTTTTTGTAGTTTATAAATCAGGGGAGCCAGTTTGGAGACGATGGCGCCATTCAACGATAATTCAGGTTCTTCCAGCAACAGCAACGAATCACCATCCTGCAGTGACCAGAATAACCCGATCATTCTTAAGGTGCCGTCACTGAATTGGTCCTCTTTTTGTTTTCCTGCGCCAGGTCTCCAGTGTTCGTAAATGGCTTCCAGATGTGGAAACCCTTTGTCAGTCGTGAATTTTAATTCATTGAATTGGGGTACGGCAAGCTTTAAAGCATGTTGTATCCTGGTTAACCAGGCATTTCTTGTTTTCTCATTTACCTTGGCAATCCTTTCAAGAAACCCTTTTCCAAATGGATCGTCGGGCAGATCAGGCCCTGTAAAGGCCTGTGGGTATTTTAATAATTGAGGAACAAGGTGTAAATAAAGGGTACTGTCGAAAAACTTCGAGATATCTCTGAATTCTTTGTTGGTGTTTATCTGTTCAAGATGTGTTTGTGTTCTCCTGACCGGATCTTTTTTATCTTCTTTATCAGGCCTGTTAAGTATTAGTTCAGATCCCTTCCAGACTTTCTCGTATGCGATAAATGGTAACCGGTTCCCTCTTGTTTCTTGTTTAATGCTGATGGCATACTTCCATAAGATTTCACGGGAACCAAATTCCGATAAATGAACTTCGATTTCCACATCCGGATATTTCCGGGCAGCAAGAGAGCGTATTTTTGAGATGCCCCCCCCTGTCGGTAACTGCCTTTTGCAATCCACCTCCCGATTTGGCAATGTCTCGTAAAAACCGGAAAACATCCAAAAGATTCGACTTTCCGGAGGCATTGGCGCCAACAATAAAAACCCTTTCCTCCATCTCTAAATCAACATCCTTGAAGTTTTTCCAATTCTTCAGAATTAATCTTGAAATTATCATGATTGATTTGTTTATGATTTTCTGCCTATGTTATACTTCGGCTGTTTGAGTTGGCAACTGAAAGCAAACTCAAACGCTCAGTATAACTGCATCTAAACAGGATTGCTTTCGCAATCCTGTTTAGATGCAGTATAAATTGAATGGTAATATTACAAAGAAAATCTGATTCGATTTATACTGATAGTACTATAAGTCCCAAAGCATTTCTTTACTTGCAGCGCCAACCGGGTATCCAAACCCATTTTCATGCCCCTTATTTCAATGCTTTGATCATTTTCTCAACTGATTCCGTAATGTTCAGTTCATCAGCCAACTTAGTGAATTGTGCTGTTTTGATACGGGTGTATTTTTGAGTAACAATAAGTTGTTTAATATCAGTGGTTTCTTTTAAAACCGGAGGAATTGCATTGAAAAATGTGACATCAGGATTTACCGGATGTATATCCGACAGAAGAATGGAGACCAATTGCCCTGCCGGATTTAAATTTGCCAATCCCATAACGGTAACATCCTTGCCAAATAAAGGTTTGAGCACCTCCCTTGTTGTTGAAATACAAAGTTAAAATAAAAATTTCACGATTGAATCCAGTACAATTTATATTTACATTAGCGGTATAATTATTAATATGAGAGCATACTCATTTTTATTGATAATAATTGGATTTTCACTTTCTGTTTTCAGCCAAAATGACTCAACAAATGTCCTTTTTAAAGCTGGCTCCATGAATGAAGAACTTAATGATTTTTTTTCGCTCATTGGGGCTAAAAGCATACAAGTTAAATTGAAGGATTCAATTCTAAATGGAAAGCGAGTAACATTTGTGTTTAAGGAATTTAAGAACTCAAAACTACAAAGGACTGATTCTCTTAATTTTAGAAAGACATGGTTTGAGTCCAAAATTATGTATTTCAATGAGTTTGATTCAATGATTGTAAGATTTATGCAAATAAAAGAAGACAAAAAATCCATTAAAATATTAATTCATTATCCGAGTATCTCAACATACTATCAATATAAGATTGACCCTAAAGGTCTGTACGATTTCAGAGAAGTGAATTGTAAAGGCGGATATTCGAAAATATCGATAAATAAACCTTCTCCAATTCTGATTTATACCACTCCCTTTGTTTATGATAAGAATATGAAAGGAGGAAGTTTTTGTTTTCTGGGTCTTGATGGCACACCTGTTGAAAATTGGGGAGAGAAATATAATTTGAAGCATTACATAGTCATTGAGCTTTTTATTAATTAGTTCCATCGCCAGTATGCCTGTAAATGCTACAAAACTACCGTTCATTCTTCGATTCAGCGATCGACCTTTGCGGCATATCCAAGCCACACATTGTCATAAAGTAATAGGAAAGCTGATCATTTTGTTTATGTCAACAAAATGATAAAATCCGGAGTTCTTGACCAGGAAGAAGATCCAATAATCAAAAATTTGCATTGACCCATAATGGGATCGATTCGATAAAGCTTGAAATCCGACCGGATTTCGAAGCAAAAACATACCCGGAATTGTCCTCTTTGATCTGGAGTGTGGCGGATGATGTGTTGAGGGTTCGTTCCGATGTCCGACCCGATGATGGAGGAAATATTGGAGGGAAGAGAGGAGGCCAGGTCCTGACTTCCTGCAAATTCCAGGTAATTAAATAACCATTATCTTTGGAAGTCCTTCCATATTGTAAGGACTCCCTTGTTTACATTCTGTATTATGAACCGAAGTCTTTTTTTTACAATTTTACTTTTTTTACTAAACTTCCAGGCCAGATCGCAGGACTGGGTTCGCATTTTCGGAAATAATATGATAGCTGATGTATCCTGGGTAATTGAGACCTACGATAAAGGTTACCTTATCCTGGACAATTCACATAATTACATTTGGCTGATCAAAACCGATATTAACGGATATAAGTTATGGGAAAAAAAGATTGGGACGGGGACCACTGCAATCAGATTCGGCAATATTGAATTAACTCCGGATAATGGATATATATTGGGAGGAGCCATTGAAAAGTATGCTATCGGATCATATGACCCGGCAATAATAAAACTCACTCCCTGTGGTGATTTAGAATGGTGCTCAGTGGTTCACACAGGTGGAATCTATGATTTCGGTACCCGTGCAAAACCAACACCGGAAGGTGATTACCTTTTAGTTGCATTGGGAAATCAATCCAATCCTGCGGACAGGGTTCAGCTTTTCAAATTCGGCCAGGCATGCAATTTATACTGGAAACAGACTTATAACCCTGACAGCGTTATTTGGCTTCCCACTCCCCATGATGTTCGAGTAGATCCTGATGGTTACCTGATCTCGGCCATGTGCTATTACCCCGATTCTGTAAACCCGACAGGTGGTTATGAAAGGCCCTATTTCATAAAAACCGATACGGCCGGGAATATCCTATGGTGGAATGTGTACGGGAGCGTGAACGGTTTTCACGGTTTCGCGTGGGATGCCACGATCAAAAGCGCTTCCGGCAATTATTATTGTCTCACCCAGCACAGCAACACCTGCGACAACCCGGCGCTGGTAAAAATACTTGGCACCGGACAGGAGTCGTATTATCACGATTTTGTACCCGGGTTATGCCCGGGAGGGTCAGCCTCAATTAACTGGACGAATGATTCCAACATCGTGACGACGGCATATGGAACCCTGAACGGGAACACCATCCACCGGTGGATCAAAATGGACACATTGGGCGTTTTACAGTCGTTCCGCGACTTTCCCGACTACATCGACGGCACCACCCACACCACCCGCACCGCCGACAACAAATTCGTGAGTGTTGCACGTGTGAACGGAATATGGTTATACCTCTATAAACTGAATGCCTCGCTGGAGTATGATTCCATTTACACCTACCCGATGGTTTACGACAGCCTCTGCCCCGGCGGAGTGGTGTCGGATACGATAAACCCCGATTGTGGGCTGATCGTGGGGCTGAATGAACTGCAAGAAGAACATGGGACCACGAAGTTGAGGGTCTTTCCGAACCCGGCATCGGGCAGACTTACCGTTGAATTACCGGCACAACTTAAAATGACCGACCGGCAACCGGGAATAACCTCGACCTCGGTGATATACCAGTGGGCCGAAACCACCCTTGAGGCGTACGATCCGAATGGCAGGCGCATATTATCGAAGGTCATTCCCGCCACCACCAGAAAGATGGAGGTGGATGTTTCGGGCTGGGAAACGGGCCTCTGTTTTTTCCGGCTGGTGTATAAAAAACAGCAGGTAGCCGGGGTGAAGGTTTTAATCCGGCGATAAAAGTTCCGGATGAAAGTTTTAATGTGTGATAACTTAAAAAGCTCCCTAAGCGATTAAGAACCTATCCCAATGATCCTGGACATAGGCGAGTATTATTTGCCAGGAATTACATATGCCAATCCAGTTCACCGAAGTAAAATTACACGCTTAAATTCCTGCGCAATTAATTGACTGACGCCAATCCCGCCGCCAAACTACATGTGCTTATCCAATGAATTTCACCAAAATGAGAAAATATTTTATTTAAAAACACGGCATAATTATGCCATGATAAGGCATAATTATGTCATTGGATATTTGAACGATACAGTTGATATTTGCCTTGATGTAAATTCTTGTTTCAAAACCATTTAAATAACGAATGATACCAATCACATATCCTGTCCCGAATCTGATTCTCACATAAAATATTATAGCTTATATGTTGAAAAATGACAAATAGGGAGGAATTAATAACTCCTTTTCAATTTGTGAAGATGATCCTCGGCATAAAACCATTCTCAGGCAAAAAGAAAGGAGGTGCAAAAAGATATCCTTATTTAAAGTGCAATAATAAATTTATGATTTTGTAATATGGTTTTAACCGAAATAACGAAGTTCTCTATGAAATCAAGTTATTTAATAACAATTTTATTATTTATGATTTTCTTCACAAAGGAAGGGCAATCGCAAACATATTTTCCATTTCCTGATTCATCTGCTGTTTGGAGAACGGATTGGGGAGACATTGACTGCCAGCAATATGGTTGGCCCATAAGTCAGTACCAATATCTGTTGTCAGGAGACACCCTAATTGGTGGAAAAACCTATGTCAAAATAATGAGAACAGGATTTATTTCACCATTCTGTCCACCTGTTTCTCCCTATAGCCCCCAATACGGGTACCAGGGGGCATACCGGCAGGATATTTCCGCTAAAAAAGTATACCTTATGCTTCCTGATAGTACCTCTGAAATCCTTTTTTACGATTTTTCCATTGTAACAGGAGATACTCTAAAAGGATATTTCAGACTGCCGAACATTTCCTTCTGTGAATACCCTGTTGTTGATTTTGTTGACTCAATCATGATCAATAATTCAATGAGAAAAAGAATTCATATTAATGGTAATGGTTGTATGTCGTATTTTATCGAAGGTATTGGGGATTCCCATGGATTAATGGAAAGCCTACAATCATTTGAAGGAGGGGGTGAACTGGTTTGTTTCACTCAGAATGATAGTGTAATTTATCGAAGTAATCCATTGGTCGATTGTCAATTGATCACCTCGGTTTTCAAGCATGATGATGTTCATTCAGTTAAGCTCTACCCAAATCCGGCAGTTGATTATCTTAGAGTAACGGGAGTTCCTGCGGAATCCCAAATAAATTTTGCTATCTACAATTCATTAGCAAGTCTGGTGAAATCTGGTAGCTGTCATACAAACCAGATCCCCATTAATGGAATTGGAGATGGTTTGTTTTTCCTTAAACTAACAATACATGAAGGCACAATCTTATGGTTCAAATTTATTTCTCAACAGAATTAACTTAATCCAGTATTTAAAAAAAAGTTCCTATGAAAACGAAAATTTTTTTGACCATTGTTAATCTTTTTTTGGTATTCATCTGCCTCGGTCAGATGGATGTTGAAAATTTCGATTTCAGATCATCAATGTCTACTCCAAATGCTGATTTTTATTCCATCAAATCAGCGGCAGATGCTTTTTTTGCTGTTTACCCTGCCTCAGATGAAGGAGGAGGATATTCTGAATACATGAGATGGATGTGGTTCTGGCACAATAAAGTTGATAATGGAAATGGTTTAAATCCCGGTAGTTTTAGTCATTATCAAAATGCCATGTCTGATTTCCTTCAAGATCCATTCTGCAATGGAAGCAGTTATTACAATAAAAGTTGGGAGTTTCTTGGTCCAAACGCCAATCCTTATCAGGGACTTGAAGGCATTGGAAGGATTACTGCTATCGCTGTTGATCCAGTTAATCAGAATATGGTTTATGCTGGGAGTAGTTCTGGCGGGATATTTAAAACGAATGATATCTCTTCACAAAATCCAGTCTGGCAAGTGTTATCAGATAACCAAAGACTTCCAGGATTTGGTGTTAATGATGTTGCCATAGCCTCATTAACTCCAACAACCATATATTTAGCAACCGGGATGATGTTTGGCTCAGGTGGCGGTTATGGAATGGGAATCATGAAAAGTACAGATGGTGGTGTAAATTGGGTCCAGAAAAATCCAACCCAAACGACATTCACCGATATTGCATATAGGATTGTTGTTCACCCGACAAACAATAATATCCTTTTTGCCTTAATAACGGACAAATGTTATAAGAGCACTGATGGTGGTGATACATGGACACAGGTCTTCTCATTGCCAAATTCTATTGGTCAAAATCCCTGTAATCCAAATGGAATTGCCATGTTTTTACGGGATATTGAATTTAAACCCACTGATCCAAATACCATTTATATTTCTAGCGATAACTCGGAATGTGGATTGTATTATAATACAAATAATGGTGCTGTTCTTTACAAATCTTCAGATGGAGGAGTTAATTGGGTACAGCTTCAGCCTGATCCGACAGGAACCCATACCTCTTACCTTAGTATTGCAGTTACTCCCGCTGAACCGGCAAGCCTTTTTGCAGCATACAAGACCTCTATTGGAGGTTATACGGTGATTAGAAAATCCATCGATAATGGGAATACATGGACCCTGGTATCAAGTCCGACACTCAACATCTCCGCCTTCAATTTTTCAAGAAATACTTTTATTGCCTCCTCAACCGATGCAAGTATCCTCTACATCGGGGGCTATTATATTAACAAATCTATCAATGGAGGATGGTCCTTTTCCTCACAAAACAGTGGTCATGTTGATGTTCGTGCAATTTGTTTTACCGAAGGATCTGCCTTAGGACAGCAAGGTGCAAATGATGTTTTTTTGGTTGGCAATGATGGAGGAATTCTTAAAACCTCCAATGGCGGACAAATATATAACAGTAAATGTGGTACCGGATTATCAACCACACAATTTTGGGGAAGTGGTATCAATCAAAATGGGATGATGGCCGGTGGAACGCTTGATAATGATATCATTATTAATAACAACAATAACTGGAGTACTCCTTTTTTATTTCAGGATGGTTCTGATGTTGTTTTTGATCCCCAGCAACCTAATGTGTTTTATGGGCAGAAATGGTGTTGCACAGCAACATCATACCCTATAACCAAATATGAGTATACTAGCAATGGATGGACATATTCTTATATTACACAACCTGATCTTTACGGCCAGATCGTCAGACCTATGGAAATTCTTGATAATAAACTCTATGTTGGTTATCGGGATGTTTACCGAACCAATCTGCCTGGGATATCCTGGACTAAAATTTCCAATTTTTCATTATTCCCGGGAATTCCCAGTGATTTGCCATTATCAGCCATGACGGTAGCACCATCAAATTCAAATATTATATACGCTTCTTTCAGTGGCCCTTACTGGGGTAACCCCCGTCCGCTTTTCTTTAAAACAGTTACAGGTGGTGGTACAAATACAGGTGATTGGGTAAACCTAACTTCAGGATTACCAACTGAGGTAGGGCAATCACTTTCCATAGTAAAAATTGTTGTAGATGCGGAAAATCCGAACAGATTATGGATGGCAATCGGAGGTATTGCTGACAATTGGATACCTGGAAATTATAATGGAAGATTGAGGGTTATTAAATCGGAAGATGGAGGTGGATCATGGACAGATTATTCCCTTAATCTGCCAAAGTTTCCTGTGAATTCATTGATTTTTCAAAAGGGATCTAAAGGAGGTATTTATGCAGCAACTGATGTTGGAGTATTTTATACTAATGATGATCTTTATAGCGCTACTGGGTGGATTTGTTATAACTTGAACCTTCCAGTCATCATGCTTACAGATCTTGATATTGACTATTGCAATAACAAGTTGATCGCAGCATCATTTGGCCGAGGAATGTGGCAGTGCGATTTAATCACCTCTAATTCTCTTCCGCTTAATGTAACTACCAATACTACTATTAACCAGGATCGGACTCAGATGTCAGATATCGTGGTTCAACCAAATGTAACACTGACAATTTCATGTAAAATATCATTTGGATTAAATGCAAGAATAATAGTAAAACCAGGAGCAAAATTAATAGTAGATGGCGGAATATTGACGAGTGCATGTCATGGTTCTTGGCCAGGAATAGAAGTCTGGGGCGATTATTATCAATCCCAATTCACAATCAATGGCCAATGCGCACAAGGTATTTTGATTATTAAAAATAATTCTCTGATCGAAAATGCTGAAAATATTGCATTATGGCGTCCAGGCTATTATAATACTTCGGGGGGTATTATTCAAGCTTCAAATTCGACTTTTAAAAATAATAGAAGATCAACTGAATTTATTTCTTACCATAATTTTAATCCATATGCTCCTCCACCTCAACCTCATTTGAATAACTCTAGTTATTTTTCAGACTGTTCGTTTGAAATTGATAATTCATATGTAGGACCAAATCCTTTCTATGCACACATATCCATGTGGGATGTTGAAGGTATAAGAATCAAAGGTTGCCACTTTTCGAATACCAAATCATATTCAACAAGTATTGGCAGGGGGTATGGGATCTATACTATTGATGCAGGCTACATTATTGATACATATTGTAATAGTTCTACTGTGCCATGTCCGCCTTCATCTGTAATAAGGTCATCGTTTCAAGGATTGTTTGCAGGGATATCTGCCTTAACTGGATCTTCTCCCAATACAGTTTATATCAACAAGGCTGATTTCATTGATAATAGTTTTGGTGTGCGCCTCAACTCAGTCAATAATGCTTCCGTTGTCTTAAATACGTTTGATATTGGTTCAAATACAATTTGTCCTAACTTTACCGGTATTGGCGTCGAATTGAATAATTGTACAGGATATACTATTGAGCAAAATTCATTTACTCATACGGGTAATACTAATCCGGGAGATAATTATTTAGGTATTCGCGTATTAGGTCAATCTGATCCAGCACTTGTGACATATAACCAGATTTATAATAATTTATCTCAGGGAATTACTGTTGGAAATCAGGCTGAAAAAAAGAATTATAATCAGCCTAATAGTACAGGTTTATACTATATCTGCAACAGAAACAACAATAATATCTATGATTTTTATGTGTTTGATTATGGTATTGCTCAGTACCAGGGGACCTATAGTCAGCCAGCCGGGAATAAATTTTCGAAAAATGCAAATAACCCTTACAGCGATTTTAACAATCAGGCATTGTGGACAGTCAATTACAAGTACTATAACGGAGATCCTCTTCAATTTCCTGAAAGCATCTATAATGTTATTACTCAGGGAACCCCTAATCAAAACCTCTGCCCGGATAATTATGGTGGTAATGGAATAGGAATTGAGAAGTTGTCTGCAGACCAAATCTCTGCGCTGCAATCGGAATATGCAGACAACATATCTGCTTATAACAATATTAAAGCAATTTATGAGTCTCTAAGGGATGGAGGTAGTACAAGCGTCCTTTCATCAGATATCGATAATAGCACACCGGATCAAACCATGCAATTAAGAGATGAACTGCTTGGTAGTTCTCCTCATCTTTCACAGGAAATACTGGTTGCCGCGGCTGATAAGAACGATGTTCTTCCAGATCCAATTCTTTTTGAAATACTTGCTGCAAATCCGGATGAATTAAGAAATGACAGTTTATTGAACTATCTTCAGAATAAAACTAATCCTTTGCCAGAATATATGATTGAATTGCTGAGAGCGATTGCAAGTGATTCAACATATAAAACTACCTTGCAATCCGGCTTATCCTATTATTATGCCAAAAGCATGAATGCTGCATATGCCCTGACACATGACATCTTGTTAGACACAGTGATGGATTATTCAAATCTAAGAAACTGGCTGGATAATCAACACACAATTTCTGCTGATTATCAAATCATTGATTGCTGGCTTGCAGAAAAGAATACAACTTCTGCACTTGCTTTACTGGATATTCTTCCACAGACATATTCTTTAGATTCTTCTGCAATGATTGAATACAATTATTACAAGGACCTTAAAACATTTCAGGCCGGGTTAATCAATAATAATACCAATATTTTCCAGCTTGATTCCACTCAAATTGCCTTTCTTGAATTTACTGCATCAAACAGTAAAGGGATTGCAGGAGACCAATCAAAAAATATTCTGGAATTTGCTTATGGCGTTTCCAACGTCAATTGTCCGCCTAGCCCAGATTCACCTGTAAAATCAGTAACTTTCAATGCAGCAAAAAATCTCAATGCGATTTATGAACCTAAGATCACAGTGGCACCAAATCCGGCAGGAAATTGGACTATATTTAATTACACATTGCTAGCAGGTGTAAACAATTCCTGGATAAAGATTACAGACATGAAAAACCAGGTTGTCAAAATTCTTCCAATAACAAAGGCTGAGGGGCAAATCACGTGGGACACAAGGGACATACCCTCAGGTCTGTATATATACACCTTAATGAACGATAAATATTCAAAATCCGGTAAGGTTTCGGTAGTTCATTGATTGTTGTGGTAATAAAAATAAACTCCCCATACTTAACCAAGTGGGGAGTTTATTATTTTTACATCAGAAATGCGTGTTGTATGATATTTCACTTTATAAGAGATTCTGCGAATCAAAAACCAAGTAAGTTATTCTTCATCGGAATAGTTCTTGTTTTTATCAATATTAACGTACAATCGCAGCCCTTATCCATTTTATGGCAACAATGTTACGGAGGAAGTAAGGATGATTTTGGAGTATCTGTACTCCCTTCAAATAATGGTTTTATGCTGCTTGGACAAACATCGTCTCATGATATGCAAGTCAGCGGTAATCATGGTGAAGAGGATTTCTGGCTTGTGAATATTGATTCAAATGGGAATTTTTTACAATCTAAATGTTACGGAGGTAATGATTTTGATGCTTCGTCTCAAATGATTGCCTGTCCCGGTGGTGGTTTTGCCCTGTTCGGCTCTACACCTTCAGTTACTGGAACCGTCATAGGAAATCATGGAGGGATCGATTATTGGATTATTAAAGTGGATAACGATGGTAATTTTCTTTGGCAGAAATGTCTTGGTGGCAGTTGGATAGATATTGGGATGAGAATTTCTGTTACCTCTGATTCAGGCTTTGTCTGTCTGGGTTATTCTAACTCCCATGATGGTGATGTCACGGGCAATCATGGGGCATATGATTATTGGGTAATTAAACTTGATAAAAATGGTAGTATAAAATGGGAACAGTCTTTAGGTGGATCATCTCAGGATGATGGATTAACTGTGACCGCAACAAACGATGGAGGAGTGATTGTCGGAGGCTGGACAGGTTCGACGGATGGCAGTGTGCAATGTCAGCATCATAGTGAAATTGATGCATGGGTAATAAAACTTGATTCAGCAGGTAATATTGAATGGCAAAAATGCTATGGGGGGAGTCTTAACGAATCAATACCTGCCATAATACAATTAGATGATGGAACTTATATTTTCGCCGGTGCTACTGAATCAAATGACGGGGACGTGAGCGGTAATCATGGAGGTTGGGATTTTTGGGTTATAAAAACTGATCATTGGGGAAATCTTCTCTGGCAAAAATGTTATGGGGGTTCCTATAATGAACTACCTGCATTTATTAAAAGACTTTCCGACGGCAATTTTATATTAGGCGGCCTTACTTACTCAAATGATGGAGATGTTAAAAATAATCATTCGTTTTCCGAATATGCTGACATGTGGTTGATTAAGATTTCTCCTGACGGTAATTTAATGTGGAGTCAATGTTTTGGGGGTACTATGAATGACAATATGCATGATGCAATTGAACTATCCGGTAAAAGACTGTTATTAATAGGAGGTTCCTATACTTCTGACAATACCGGTGATGTACAATGTACTCATCATGGACCGGGAAGCGATGATATGTGGTTGCTAATGGTATATGACTCCACAATGGTAGGTGTTAATGAACATACAGATCTGGAAGACATACTTGATGTGTATCCAAATCCAGCAAGTGATCATATAACATTCTCATACAAAGCAAATGACAATATTACTGGAATCCGGATACAGATTGTTGACCAGATGGGCCAGGTTTGCACAGTACTCAACCTGCCAACGTTGTCTGACGAGGTTATATGGGACACAAGGATTATTCCAGCAGGTGTGTATTTCTACTTTTACGCTGTTGCCAATGTTAGAAAAGCAGGAAAGATAGTAATCATCAGGAATTAATTATTAAACCCGGAATTTCAGGATATAATAAACAATGAAAATATGAAACGATTATTCCTTGTTATTTTCGGACTAGCCATGTCCTTACCAAGTTGGACGCAACCTTGTCTGCCAAATGGTATAACATTTAGCACTCAATCCCAGATAGACAGCTTTCATACAAATTTTCCCAATTGTACAGGAATTGAGGGTGATGTTGTTATCAATGGTATAAACATTACAAATCTGTATGGGTTAAATGCAATAACCAGTATCGGCGGAGAATTAGCAATAGTTATTAATGACTCCTTAACAACATTGGGTGGACTTGAAAACCTCGTATCCGTTGGCGCCACGCTTACAATTTTTAATAATCCTGTCCTTAATAGTTTGACAGGTTTGGAGAAACTGAATTCTGTCGGGGGAAGCCTTGTTGTTTATATGAACGATATTCTACCAAGTCTCATAGGCTTGGATTCTCTCAAAGATGTTGGTGGGGAAATTCAAATTCATACAAGCAATGCCCTGATAAGCTTAAATGGTTTGAAGTCACTAACATCAATTGGTGGGGACCTTGGTTTATGGGATAATCCAATATTATCAAATCTTAACGCCTTGGAAGGATTAACCTCCGTTAAAGGGTCAATTAGTTTAAGGGCACCTCTAAAAACTACTTTTTTTTTGATGCCAGTTTCGACACAAATATATACTATGGTTTTCTAAAAACCTAATTTTACCCCCCCTATTTTACATGTAGCTGAATATCAATGCTATGCAA
>Ga0247841_10007937_pt1 | contig 15513 bp, 13 predicted proteins | sample LaCruzMarch2015__2_FD_192410 | JGI IMG/M metagenome (GOLD analysis project Ga0247841, IMG submission 192410) | Freshwater microbial communities from meromictic Lake La Cruz, Castile-La Mancha, Spain - LaCruzMarch2015_18m | ecosystem: Environmental > Aquatic > Freshwater > Lake | place: Spain...
CCGGCGCGCCCTGGAGGAGTTCCGCATCGAGGGAGTGGAAACGAACATCCCCTTCCTACTCAACCTTTTAGCGAGGCAAGAGGTAATAAATAACGATATATATACACGTTTCATCGAGGATAATGCCGCAGACCTGGCCAAAATCTCCGGACCGCAGAGAGAGAAGTTTTTCGCGGACAGTCCGGCTGATACCGCCCATGGCCCGGCACTTCACAAGACGGCTGCGCCACCGGGGACGATCCCTGTTGCAGCGCCTATGCAGGGATGCGTGGTAGACATCGAGGTCATCGAGGGAGACGCCGTGACAGCTGGACAAAAACTGGTTGTGCTGGAATCCATGAAGATGGAACATGTTATTTCTGCAGGCTGCAGCGGGTACGTTCGCGCTATCTGCGTGTCGCTCAACGAAAACGTGCAGGCCGGCTCACCCCTGATCTTCCTCGAGGAGGCTGAAGTATCTGACGACTCAAGGGCCACCGAAAGTAAAATCGATCTCGATGTAATCCGTCCCGATCTTGCAGCAGTTATAGAGCGCCATTCTTTCACGCTCGATGAACGCCGTCCCGACGCTGTTGCCAAGAGGCGCAGCAAGAACCGGCGCACAGCCCGCGAGAATGTCAATGACCTCTGCGATCCCGGCAGCTTTATCGAGTACGGTGCCCTGATCGTAGCCGCGCAGCGCGGCCGGCGCCCGCTGGATGAACTTATAAGGAAAACACCTGCCGACGGCCTCATCACGGGAATCGGCACAGTCAACCGTGATCTATTCGACGAAGACAGGGCCCGCTGCATGGTGTTGGCCTACGATTTCACCGTGCTGGCCGGCACACAGGGTCTTTTCAATCATAAGAAGATGGACAGGATGCTGCACATTGCCAATCAATGGCGGCTTCCCACCGTTTTCTTCGCAGAGGGCGGCGGAGGGAGGCCGGGCGATACCGATGCCAACGTGGTGGCCGGGCTCGATATCACTACTTTCAGCCGTTTTGCGGCCCTGAATGGTAAGGCCCCCCTTATCGGTATAGTCGAAGGTCCGTGCTTCGCCGGAAACGCAGCACTGCTGGGTTGCTGTGATGTTATTATTGCAACAAAAGGATCAAACATCGGCATGGGCGGCCCGGCTATGATCGAGGGGGGCGGACTGGGTGTTGTCAGGCCTGAAGATATCGGCCCCATCGATGTTCAAACCCACAACGGCGTGGTGGATATCGAGGTGGCCAACGAGGCGGAGGCCGTGGCCGTTGCCAGGAAGTACCTCTCTTATTTCCAAGGATCGATGCCGACATGGGAGGCGGACGACCAGCGCCGGCTGCGCTGGCTGATCCCTGAGAACAGGCTGCGTGTATATGATGTCAGGACGGTGATCGAAGCCCTGGCTGATGAGGGGTCCGTGCTGGAGCTCAGACCACATTTCGGCCCCGGAATAGTTACAGCCCTGGTGCGTATCGAGGGCAGGCCGTTCGGCCTGATCGCCAACGATCCCAGACACATGGGAGGCGCCATAGAGGCGGACGACGCGGACAAGGCAGCACGCTTTCTTCAGCTCTGTGATGTCCACCGCCTTCCCGTGCTTTCGCTGTGCGATACGCCCGGCTTCATGGTCGGGCCCGAGATAGAGGTGCGAGCGCAGGTTCGACACGTTTGCCGCATGTTTGTGGTCGGGGCACATATGACCGTCCCCTACTTTACAGTTGTTCTGCGCAAGGGATACGGCCTGGGGGCCATGGCCATGGCGGCCGGCAGCTTTCACGATTCATTCTTCACGGTTGCGTGGCCGACCGGGGAGTTCGGCGGAATGGGCCTGGAGGGGGCGGTCAAGCACGGCTTCAGGAAAGAGCTTGAAGCAATTAAGGATCCTACAGAGCGCGAGGCGACCTACAAGTTCTTCGTGGAGCAGGCCTATGCCATGGGCAAAGGCATGAACATGGCCTCCTACATGGAGATCGATGCCGTGATCGATCCCGCCGAAACACGCCACTGGATTATGCGCAGCCTGAAATCAGTGCAGGATAAGTCCCCGGGGGCATCCGGACGATCGTTTGTTGACCCGTGGTAGATCCCTATTTAATCAGTTCGCGCGCCTCGGCCTCTACAGTCCGGTATACATCCCTCAGGGGGATACTTTTTTCAGCAGCTATCTTCTTGCATTCGTCATATTCAGGCGCGATGCTGACAACCTCATCCTCGAAGCGCTTGACCTTGACTTTGACCTTTCCGTAGCTTGATTCAAACTCGACTATATCCCGGCCGGCGATATGGCGGAAGATGGGGCGGACACGTATGCCCGATGTGGAATTTTACAAGTAGATAGTTTGGCTTGTATAATGTTAGTTAACGCACACTTACTACATTTATTAATATGAGATGCAGTAGTGAAAGAACCCTGTGATAATCCCGACCCAAATAATGAGCCTGAAAAATCAGGACTTACCTACGCGCAGGGTCTTAAAGCTGTTGCTACTTTTGCTGTCCCCATTCTAATAATCGTTGTAATCTTAAAACTCGCAGGCTGCTGAAATATATGGAGTAAAAAATGAGCAAGAAAACACGAAAAAAGGTGGCGCGCCGGGGAATTCCTCCTTCTCGCACGATAGCAAAAAGTGCTGAAAGTAAGAGCGCCACGTCATCGTCAGAGGTGAAAAAACCGGTGGCAGTTGGAAAAACCTACTATTCGGATGAAGAATTAAAACTTCGTTACGCATACGTCGCCTCTGATCTAAAACGAATTGCATTGATAGCAGTTCCCATGATATTGGGACTTATTATACTATCTTGGTTCGTTAAGTTCTGAATAAATAAACATAGTTGCCTGTTAAAGCCAACTAATTTGTGGTGGTAGAAGCTTTGGTGTGAGATTAATCAAGTTGGGCTTAATCTGTGGAGGATTGGGTTTAGTTTTTGGTTTTGTGATGCGGCTGGTTAAAGGAATCCAACCATCAACACCTATTAGCGATAATTGTATTGAAATCATATTGATCTGTAGTTCCGTCATAATCAGCGCAGCTCTTTTCTTTGTATTGAGAAAATATACTCACTTCTTTATATGAAACAAGGTGCAACTTTAATGCACAAAGGACACAGTTTACTGACTGTTTACCCGGTTATTAAAAAGTATATAATACCCATAAGGATTAAAGATAAATCCTGAAATGTGCCGGTAGCGATGAATAGATATGGTTAAAAGCTCCAGAAGTAAGGTGCCTCGGAAAGAGCAAATAGTAAATGCTGCCAGGAAACTGGTTATTAAGTACGGCAGCGAAAATGTTACCGTTCGTAGAATTGCTGAAGAAGTGGGGTTTTCAGAAGCCGCAATATATAGACACTTTAAAAGTAAAAAGGATATTTTGTACTTACTTGTTGAAATCATAGAAAGTAATCTCATATCTGACCTTGAATCACAGGGGCACACCAAAGGTGGTAGGCTTGAAAACATATTAACAAATCACCTGTCTGACCTTGAAATGAAAAGAGGCATATCTTTTCAGGTTATAGCTGAGATCATAAGTCTCGGTGATAAGAGGCTCAATAGACGTATTTATGAAACAATAGAAAAATATATCGCCAAATTGAAAGAGGTTTTGAAGGATGAAATTGAAGAAGGGGAATTAAGAAGCGACATAGATATTAATGCTGCTGCAATTGTCTTGTTCAGTGTGGTTCAAGGACTATCAAATATTTGGACCCTTAGCAACTATAATTTCAAACCTCGAGAAGAATTTAAACCCATTTTATATATATTGCGCAAAGGTTTAACCTGACCTAAAGTATTTACATTAGTCACCCTATAGTTCCGCAGCTCCAACAAGTGCAGACAAAAGATAATTATAAAATCGCCTTTGAAATCTTCAATAATATTAGTTATCATTTACTTACATCACCCTGCTAAACACCTAATAGCATTTAAATACAGGGGGGAAATTGATTAGGAGAATGCAATTTATGAAAAAGTACATTTTCAGGCGTCAAATGTTGATTTTGCTGATTATCTCCGTTGTCTTTGTCTCTTTGTTCTTTGGGGCATGTTCCTCACAAGATGTAAATACAAATCAGCCGCCGGTAGGTACTCAAGCCGACCAATCCAGCGCTACACCATGTTTGACGGCGCAAGAGGCAATGAATAGTGTTGGGAAGACTGCTTGTGTTGAATTTTATGTCGGTAACCCGTCGCAATTTAAGGGAGAGGTGTTCCTAAATGAAAAGGCGGATTACACAAAAGGATTCCAGGCAGTGATTTTGGCAGATTCTTTGAAGAATTTTGATGATCCAGTATCACAATATCGAAATAAAACAATTAGAGTAAGCGGTTTAATCGTTCAATATGATGGGCATCCTGGAATTATTGTCAGTGCTCCGTCTGATATCATCGTGGTCAAATAACCCCGACGGGATACAATCTGGCATTTCTGTAGACTTACACCAGTTCTTGAACGGAGCGTAATAATGTTTAATAAAATTCTGGTGCCTCTGGATGGTTCGGACCTGGCCGAGTGTGTTTTTCCTTACGTTGAGGACATTGCCAAAATGAGGAATTTACGAGTGGAAGCAGCTTTTGTGGTCGAGCACTATGAAATGCCTTTCCACGGTGGTGTTGTTTTTGATGAGAACAACTTAAAAGAGATCGAGCGATCCGCAAAGAAGGGCGCCGAACAGTACATGAAGACGGTTAAAAAACGTCTTTCTTCTAAGGGTATTGATGTTAATACAGTTGTGCTTGAAGGCAAAATAGCGGATAGCCTGGTGGATTATGCCAATAATAATGGCTTCGATCTTATTGTCATGGCTACTCACGGCAGGTCCGGCTTGGCCCGCTGGGTTATAGGCAGTGTCGCAGACAAGATATTGCACAGTTCCACGCTACCTGTGCTTTTAATTAGGTCGGAAAGTCAGGAATAATTGTATTCTTGGTTTTAGGCCTATCAGACCAAATTATGTTGCGGTAGTTTCCTATGTTGTTTGAATACGCACACCAGGCACATCCTCTTTATGTGATCGTCCTGCTATCTCTGATTACGGGGCTAACCCTTATCCTTCCATTCGCTATCAAATTTGTTAACGATCAATTGGAACTGTTCTTTCTTCTCATGGGTCTTGCTGCAGTCACCATTTCTGGGGTCTGGTCCTGGGAGTTAGTTTTAGATGCTGTTAAAGCGCCGCTGACGGTTGGCGGGCTGCCTGTCGGCATATTCCAGGTTGTACTCGTGTTCGGACTATTAATACATTACTTCAATCATTGGCTATACCCGCCAATTACCAGATTATTCGAGAAACTAAGCCCCGGACTATTTTATTTCTTACTGGTGTTGCTTCTTGGTTTATTTTCGAGCGTTCTGTCTGTGATCATTACCGCAGTTATTTTATCGGAGGTTCTCCTCGTTCTTCCTACCAAGCGAGAATATAAAATCAAAATTGCAGTTTTCTCCTGTTTTTCGATAGGCTTGGGCGCCGGTCTTACCCCGATAGGGGAACCTTTGTCCACCATCATGGTATATAAACTTGCAGGGCCGCCTTATTATGCAGATTTCCTTTTCCCTCTCAGGACCTTTGGTATTTATATAATACCTGGCATTATTGTTCTTGCCCTTGCAGCTTCGATATTGCTTGGCCGTAGGGCATCCCATTACCATGAAGCGGGAGATTCATATTCGGAGAGTGTGAAAGGGATAATAATACGTGCATTAAAAGTATATATATTTATTTTCGCCCTGATACTCTTAGGGGATGGCTTAAAACCGCTATTCGAATTATTCCTTAACCTTGTGCCGCCTATGGCCTTATACTGGATCAATCTGCTTTCAGCTTTCCTTGATAACGCCACTTTAACTGCCATAGAAATAAACCCCACGCTGGCGCTATCTCAAATAGTAAGTGCGATAATAGCCCTGCTGATATCCGGCGGAATATTAATCCCTGGCAATATCCCTAATATAGTCGCCGCAGGCCGTCTCAGGATAAGTACGAAAGAGTGGTCTATTATCGGCGTTCCACTCGGATTGTCATTGATGGTCTTATATTTCATTGCACTTTTACCAATTTTTCTAACAAAGTAGTAGCTTGATAACTATCATATCTGCTAAGGCTAACATGACTGAGCAGCAAGGAAAAAGTCTGGCGTTTTCAGTTCGTTTGGGCTTGATTAATGGGGTGCAGTACAAGGACAAAGAGCTGTGATTGACTGATAGTTGGAGAAAATCCCAGTATAATAGATAAAGGAGGTTAGCATTATGGGTTGGTATGGTAACAATATAGAAAAGTTAAAACAGTTATCAAATCCTTACTTTGTGTTATATGTCACAGCTAAAGTTATTGGTGGCGTAGGCGTAGGTGTGCTATTAACAAACTGGCTGCCTGTATGGACGTGGTGGATATTTATTGTTATTGCTGTAATAATAGCTATTCCGATATATTTTAAGGGTAATCTGTTTGACAAATAGAAAAGACTTAAAATAACGCCGTAGCACAATAACAAACCTTAAGATCACTCATATATAGCTATGCTTTACTCCACCTTTTACTATCGATGCGACGACGATCTTGAAACAAGGAGTTAAGGTCAGTTTGTTGACTCGTGGTCAATCCTTATTCAATCAGCTTACGCGCTTCGGCCTCGACCGTCCGGTAAACATCCCTCAGCGGGATATTCTTTTCGGCGGCGATCTTCTTGCATTCGTCGTATTCTGGCGCGATGCTGACAACCTCGTCTTCAAAGCGCTTGACCTTGACTTTGACCTTTCCATAGCTTGACTCAAACTCGATTATATCCCGGCCAGCTATGTGGCGAAATACCGGACGTACCCTTATCCCCAATGTGGAGGTCTCGCGCATAATGGTCTCGGCCAACTTTGACTCGGAATCACCGGGTGCCAGCACACTCAACATCACGGCTGGCCGGTTCTTCTTCATCTGGATATTGGTGAACCAGACGTCCAACGCGCCCAGGTCGAACAGCCTTTCCATAACGTAGTCGTATATCTGCGGGTTCATATCATCGATGTTTGTCTCCATAAGCACCATGCCCTCATGGCCATCATGATCGGGCGCCTGTCCAATCCATAGGCGCATGACGTTGGGGTATTCGTCGGGATTCCTGCTGCCAGCGCCGTAGCCGATCTTCTCTAAATTAAGGGGGGGCCGGCTAAATTCGGCCAGGGTGGTCACGATGGCGGCGCCGGTAGGGGTTACAAGCTCCTTCCCCTCCATGGCAATATGACAGGGGCTTATCACAGGAGCATGCTTTTCCGTCAGCAGGTCAAGTGTTGCAGGAGCAGGCAAAGGCAAACCGCCGTGACGGCATTCCACTGAACCACCACCCACGGGAAACGGCGATGAGTAAAAATCCGTTACCCCCAGCAGATCGAAACCGATAATAGCCCCAGCGATATCCACGATTGAATCCACCGCCCCGATCTCGTGGAAATGTACCAACTCCAGCTTTACGCCGTGGATTTTAGCCTCGACCTCACCCAGGTTGTGGAATATATCCAGTGCCCGCTTTTTTACCTCGTCAGAAAGCCGGCTGCCCGCGATCAGTTCTACAATTTCGCCGTAGGAGCGGTCAGGCTGTTTGATCCTGTCGTCGGCTATGACCCTTGCCCGGGTTGCTCTCAAAGCCCCCCGCCTGACCTTTTCGGCAGTGATCCTGTATCCTTCCAGAGGGAGCTTGCCCAACTCTCTCTCCAGTTCCGTCATAACAAGGCCGGCATCCAGCAGCGCGCCAAGTATCATATCGCCGCTGCAGCCGGCGTAAAGGTCGAAATAAACCGCTTTTCCCATCTATACCCTTTTACTATTCCACGATAGAAGAACTTATCTTGCCGATGTGATTCTCAAGATGGCTTACTTTGTCTTTCGTCCCGTTCTTAATATTTAGCCTGCGCACTTTTATCTGTTGATAAGGCCAGCCAGGTAGCCAGCATTAAATCCTCCATCGATATTTACCACGGCAACACCCGGTGCACAGCTGTTGAGCATGGTAAGCAGGGGCGCAATGCCTTTAAAATTGGCCCCATAGCCGACACTGGTGGGTACAGCTATGATGGGACAGGTCACAAGCCCACCCAGCACCGCCGGCAGAACACCGTCCATACCGGCTACTGCAACGATAACTTTGGCGCTCCTGACCTGCTCCAGGTGGTCGAAAAGACGGTGAATACCGGCCACCCCAACGTCGAAGATGCGCTCGACCCTGTTGCCCATCAGCTCTGCAGTGACAGCGGCCTCTTCAGCCACAGGTATATCTGCCGTACCCCCGGTTACTATTGTTATTCCCGGTTTCCCGGCTTTTTTCACCGTGCGGTCTATGATGACGGCGCGGGCATCTGCATTATAAACGGCATCCGGCAATTTCTTCTTTACCGCTTTAAATCCATCGACGTCGACGCGTGTGATCAGCACCCTGCCTGAGTGCGCCGCCATGCGTACGGCTATACCGACCATCTGCTCCGTCGTCTTGCCCGGGCCAAAGATGACTTCAGGAAATCCGGTACGCAGGCTGCGGTGGTGGTCCAGCTTGGCATGCATCATATCCTCGTAGGGTAGAACGCTTAACTCCTTAATGGCATCCTGCAGGGACAGATCGCCCGACCTGACCTTCTTAAGCAGCTCGGTCAACCAGCGTTCGCCAATCTTCTGCCCGCCGGAATCCACCTTTTTTTTGTCGTCTTTATTCATCGGTCTTCTCATGCTGCGCGTTATGGTAAGTATATCGCAGCCACAGGAGCAGCACAATGCAGAGGCAGAAGCCGAGGTTAAACAATTTATACAAAAATGTTGTTTTTTGTCACACGGTGTTTTAAAATTACGGCGTCCGCCGCTTTCGGAGGCAATCCTGCCGGGCGGACGAAGGGGGGATGAAAATGAGTATACCCAAGCTGAGTGATGAGAAGTACAGGGAAGTTGTCGCCGCCTATGAGAAGAAGACCCCGAAATCCAAAAAACTCAATGGAGAGTCGCGCAAATACATAGTGCCCATGGGCGCGCCCGCCTACATGATCTGGCACAGGCCCTACCCCCTGTTTATCGACAATGCCAGGGGTTCGCGGCTTTACGATGTGGATGGCAACGAGTACATCGACATGTTCATCGACCAGGGCATCTCCTACATCGGCCACAAGGCACCGGCCATACGCAAGGCTATCGATAAAGCCCTGGACAAATACGGCTTCCACCTTGAGATGTGCGAGGAACTGGCCACCAGGTGGGCGCAGAAAGTCATGCAGCATTACCCTTCCATCAAGAAAATAAAAATAGTCAATTCCGGCAACGAGGCCACCGAGCTGGTCTGCCAGATCGCCCGGGCTTTCACCGGCAAAACCAAGATCATCAAGTTTGCCGGACACCATCACGGTTGGAACGGCGTTTTGTCCTACGATGCGCTGGCGGCCGGCTCCGGCACCCTCTTTACTCTGGGCATACCTAATAACCACTGGGACAACCTGATCAACCTGCCACCCAACGACATAGGCATCGTGGAAAAAGCGCTGCAGGATAATAAGGACCAGGTGGCAGCTATCGTACTGGAACCGCTGGGAGCTTCCTCGGGCGGCACACCTCTCGCCAAGGGCTTTCAAAAGCAATTGCGCGATCTCACCACGAAATACAACGTCCTGCTGGCCTTCGACGAGGTGGCCACCGGCTTCAGGGTTGCCATCGGCGGCGCTCAGCAGGTGCTGAGCATAACGCCCGACCTGACCTGCCTGGGCAAGCCGGTCGGTGGAGGCATACCTATCGGAGCCGTGGGCGGACGCGAGGACGTGATGTCGGTAGTCGGCGCGCTGGACCCCAAGGCCGAGCATTTCGGTCCACTCTTCCCCATGGGCTCATTCTGCGCTCACCCGCTGGCCATGGCGGCCGGCATCGCCTTTATCGAGGAGCTTGAGAAGGGCGATTACATCCAGAACTCCATCGCACGGGCCGCTGACCTGGCCAAAGTCATCAACGAGGTGGCGTCCGGCCTCAAGATGGACGTATCGGCCCATGCCATCTACAGCATCGTACACTTCGGGCTGAACGGTAAATTCGATATGAGCCAGGTGATGGAGGTCTTCGAGTTCGACCTTATGATCAGGCTGGCGCTGTTGCTGGGTAATCCGGGATTGGTGATACTGCCCGGCCACGTTTATATGTCGGGCGTTATGACTGAGAAAGACATACAGAAAAGCCGGGCAGCTTTCGAGACGGCTTTCAGCATTTATAAGTAAGGAATAAAGCGGCAGTTCGTAGCAGTCTGTTGACAGGAGTGATGGAAATTGTATAATGCCTTAATTCGCCTTCAAGTTGGCAGATTCAAATAAATCTGTAAGGAGTGGTTAGGGATGGCAGAAGCTACACAGACTGACCAGGGAACTCTCAGAAAGGAACTCACGTTAGTACTGCTGATTTTCCTCATGATAGGACTGAACATCGGCGGCTCTTTATTCACGTTGACCACTGTCGCCGCAGGCCTAACCGGTCCATCGCTCATCTTCGCGCAGATCATCTGTTCCATACCCGTTTTCCTGGCGATCATACCCTATATGCTGTTGACTTCAATCGCGCCCAAGTCGGCAGCCAGCTACCAGTACGGCAAGCTCGCCTCATACCCCATGGCAGTGGCGGGCGTGATCGTGCTGCTGGTGGCCATGCCGCTGGGCGGCCTGCCCCTCTTCGCCATCACCAACGCCCGCTTCATCATGATGCTGTTCCCGGGAGCACCCGCTCTGGTGCCCGGCCTGGGCATCTCCTGGGTGGTGCTCATTGCCATTATCACCATCACGGTGTTCTATATAGTCAACATCGTGGGCGTCAAGCCTTCCGCCTGGGTGCAGTTCGGTATGGTGTTCCTGCTGATCGTTGCCCTGCTGGCATTCATCTTCGGAGGCTTCCCCCAGATTGAATGGTCTAACTTCACGAACATGTTCACGGGCAACCTCAAATTCCCATCCATGCCACCAGCCTTGGGGCAGACGGTGGGTGTTATCGCGGCGGCGGCCATATGCTATACGCTGCTGGCGGGCGGGCTGTTCGGCATTGAGCTGGGTGACGAGGTTAAAAAAGCCAAGGTTACGATACCCCGGGGTTTATGGATCGCCCTTGTAGGAGTCTTCCTGCTGACTTTCTTCGTCGAGCTTGTTGCCCTCGGCGTCATGCCCTGGGACCAGCTTGCGGCATCCAAGGACCTGGGCGCTGTGAGCACAATGATCTTCGGCGCCGGTTCGTTCTGGTTCTATTTCTTCATTATCGGCGGCGCCGTGATGGCCTGTATCTCCACGGTACACGCGGTAATGACCATCGCCGGACGCTACGTTATGGCTTATGCCAATGACGGCTTCTTCCCCAAATTTTTAGCCGATATCAATAAGCGCTGGGGCACACCGCACTGGGGCCTCACCGTGCCCTGGGCGCTGAGCGTGATCATGCTACTGCTGGCCGGCGAGAGCCTCGGCATCTACGGGGCCATGCTCAACTTCGGCATGCTGTGGATGGTCACCCTGGTACTCATCGCGGCCGCACGCTTGCACAAGACACACCCCGAGGAGTTCGCGAAGTCACAATTCAAGTTCAAACCGGGCCTGGTCTCATTCGCGGCCATTACCGCCGCAGTGCTGAATGTGATCTTCATGCTGCTGCTGGTCGTCTTCATGCTGATGCAGAAGGTCACCTGGCCCATCATCCTGTTCGTCCTCGCCATAATCGTGGGATTGGCCCTCTACTACATTCAAAAAGCGAGAAAGAAGGTCAAACCAGCTACACTGTAATGGCCCGCCTCGCCATGGAGTTATCGACGTAAGATGCCAGGTATGATTCAGGAGATCGACGGCAACTGCTGGACATACCGGCAGGCAATCCAGCGGGTATGAAAGGAGGTGAAAGCGTTTATGGGATTTAACAACATTCTGGTAGTCGGCGGCGGCGCCATCGGAGGCATTACCGCGGCGCTGCTCACGCAGAAAGGCTTGAACGTGATCGTGCTGGACGCCGATAAAGAGCATGTTAAACGTATGAACAAGGGGCTGGAGATAAGCGGCTTCAGGGAGTTATCCGTACCGGTCAAGGCCATGTTGCCCGGCGAATTCGGCAGTAAGGAACACGCCGGATGGGCTGATATCGTCCTGCTGGCCGTGAAGGGACTGCATACTGAAAATGCGCTAAAATCAGTGCTGCCTGTGATATCAAAGGCTGCGCCGGTGGTCTCACTGCAAAACGGCATCAACGAGGAGACCATCGCCAAAATCGTCGGCGTGGAGCGGACCATCGCCTGCAGCATCACCTGGGGCGGCACCAACAAGGGCCCGGGCCAGCTCATACAGACCACCGACGGCGGATTTATCATCGGGCAATGGCCGGTAGGCAAAAGCAAAATCGTGGAAGAAACCGCCGCCCTGCTCTCCGAGGCCTTTACCACCGAGGTTTCCGACAATATCATCGGGGACCGCTGGACCAAGTTGCTCATTACAGTCTCGTTTACCGGTGTGGGCACGACGGCCGGCCTGACCTACGGCGGGGTGATCGACAACGAGGCCGCCCGCAAGGTGGCGCTCACCGTGATCACCGAGACCTATGACGTCGGCATCAAGGCAGGAGTGAAGTTCGCCGACCTGATGGGCGTGTCGCCATCCATCGTCCTGGTACGCAACAAAGATGATTTCGAAAAGGCATCTAAGTTACTGGAGATAGGATTCGCCAACCACAGGGCTACCAAGCCTTCTATGTGGCAGGATATCGAAAAAGGACGCAAGACCGAGGTAGATTTCGTCAACGGGTACGTCGTCCGGAAAGGCAAAGAGGTAGGCTTGAAAACGCCGGCCAACGAGCTGGTGACCAAAGTAGTCAAAGAGATAGAGGAGGGCAGGAAGAAGCCCTCACTGGCCAATCTCTCGGAGTTCGATAGTATAACCGCTTACATTAAATAACAATTTTATACAGTAAGGAGGTATTTCATACATGGCAAAGAAGTTGATTATCCAGGTAGCACCATTCGGTTCAAACACTCTGCACGAAAAAACACCCAACCTTCCTAACCTCGGCAAAAGGACACCTTACCTGCCGATCACACCTGAAGAGGTCGCAGAGGAAGCATATCGCTCATATAACGCGGGAGCGACCCTGTGCCATATCCACGCCAGGGACCCCATACACATGCTGGCCACTCCTGATATCAAGGTCTGGGGCGACGTGGTGTCACGTATACGGGAGAAGTGCCCGATAGTAATCGAGGCCGGCGGCGGCATCGGCGCCTGGGTTGATACGACTACATGGCAGATCATCGCGGCGTCCGAAGAGCAGAAGCTGGCACTGCTGGACATCAAACCCGAGCCGGACATGCTCACCCTCAATATGGGCACGTTTGATATGTCGATCGGCAAGTACGGTTTTTCCACTTTCAGCAATACCCCACCATTCCAGAGGAAGATCATCAAGGGCATCATAGAAAAGGGATGGGGCATGGAACTGGAGATCTGGGACGTCAGCCACCTGTACAATACCATGGCTCTCTGCGAAGAAGGGGTATTTGATAAAAATATGCCCTTCCACATCGATTACCCTCTGGGCGTAGCCGGCGGCCAGCCCGCTACGGCGAAACAGCTTATGTATATCTCCGAAGAGGGCAAGAAAATGTTCCCCAATTCCAAGTGGCAGGCCCTGGGCATCGGCAAGGACGAGTTCCCCATGATCACAATGGCCATGCTGTTGGGCGCCGACAGCGTCCGGGTAGGCCTCGAAGACAACATCTATATCTCGCATGGCGAACTGGCCAAATCCAACGCGGAACTGGTTGAAAAAGCAGTCAGAATAGCCCGCGAGCTTGATTTTGAAATCGCTACCGTCGAGGAGGCCAGGGAACTGCTGCATCTCAAGAAAAAGTAAATACCGGCATGAAGGAGCGTGATGGATAATAAACCGGTTGCACAACGGTACCAGCTATCTTCATCTTCCCGGATGTATATATTCGTCCTGCTTTTCCTGCTTTACTTCTTCGATTACGTCGACCGCACAGTGGTCACCTCCCTCTTCCCTTTTATACAGAGGGACTGGGGCATATCGGACGCTGAGTGCGGCATGCTGGTCTCCGCGGTCTACTGGTCTATCCTCATCTTCACCTTCCCCGTATCTATCCTGGTCGACCGCTGGAGCCGCAAGAAGACTATCGGTTTGATGGGTGTGTTCTGGAGCCTTGCCACGGCGGCCTGCGCCTTTATGCCCAATTTCAAGGCACTGTTCGGTGCCAGGACGGCCATCGGCATCGGCGAAGCGGGCTATGCACCCGGCGGATCAGCCATGATCTCGGGGATATATCCCGAGGAGAAGCGTTCCCGCATGTTGGGCATCTGGAACGCTTCTATACCGCTGGGCAGCGCCGTAGGCATCGCGCTGGGCGGTATCATCGCCAAGTCAATAGGATGGCAACACGCCTTCGGCCTGGTAGCGATACCGGGCCTTGTCGTGGCCATACTGTTTTTTTTCGTAAAGGACTACAAAACAGTTGAGCTGGTTAAGACGGTAGATGAAGGTACGGGCGCCACCAAGAAAAAAATGAGCTTCGGCGATATCAGCAGGGAGTTCCTTAAGACTCCCACCTTGTGGTTCACATACCTTGGGTTCGCCGCTGTTGTATTCGTTACCACGTCGATCATCACCTGGCTGCCGACTTATTTCTTCCGCGCCGGGGGTATACCGGAGGACCAGGCCGGCCTGCGCGCCAGCGCTATCATGGCGCTCGCGGTCATCGGGGCGCCGCTGGGCGGCTTCCTGGCAGATCTGTGGTACAGGAAAGATTTAAGAGCCAGGCTGCTGTTTTGCGCCATATCCATTCTGATCACGACAGTGTTGGTCTACCTGGCGTTTTCGTTGCTCGAGGGTTTGAGCCAGTACCTCATGCTGCTGCTTGTAGGCATCGCCATCACAAGCTTCATCCCTGCAGCGCTCGCCGTCTGCCAGGACGTGGTACATGCCGGGTTGCGCGCGACCTCTGTCGCCCTGGCAGTAGTCATCCAGCACCTGCTCGGCTCATCGCTGGGACCTATAGTAACGGGGGCCTTTTCAGATGCCTATGGAATAAATACGGCAATGACCTTCCTGCCTATCTACCTGATCGTTGCCGCCGCGCTCTTCTTCGCCGGCTCTTTCTTCTACAAGAAAGACTACGCCAAGGTAGAGAAGATAGAGCTTCAAATGGAAGCCTGATATCTATGCCGGGCGGGGCAGCCCGCCCGGCAACATCGCTATCATCCACATCAAATTCTGTAGAATTTTGCATATTTCTATATAATTCTTTATGATTTATCGTCAACCGGTTTTTCACACAGCCCTATTTTGAAGGTCAATGCCGTGAAAAAGGCAGATCTAATCAGCATCAGTGAGGCCAGCCAGATCCTTGGGGTAAACGAGGCTACGTTGCGCCAGTGGACCGACGAGGGCAAGCTCAGTGCATTCGTGACCCCGGGCGGGCACAGACGCTACTCGAAATCGGACCTTAAAAAACTCACCCACCCCGTCCAGAGAGTGCTGGGCATCAAGGACCTGGTGAACGAGCTTGAA
>Ga0247841_10007938_pt1 | contig 15509 bp, 16 predicted proteins | sample LaCruzMarch2015__2_FD_192410 | JGI IMG/M metagenome (GOLD analysis project Ga0247841, IMG submission 192410) | Freshwater microbial communities from meromictic Lake La Cruz, Castile-La Mancha, Spain - LaCruzMarch2015_18m | ecosystem: Environmental > Aquatic > Freshwater > Lake | place: Spain...
ATTTCGGCAACTGGGAGTTGATGCCTGTCACCGCCCCCTTTTTCCTCAATCCCTCTCATATCATCTATCGTCCCCTGGACAGTCCCGTCCTCGATAACATGGTCGAATATGTACGGACGATCAACGGCAATGTAATGGTCAAAAAAGGCGGCTCCGGCAAGCTGATCATGGAATTGCTCAAGGATAACCAATCCATTGGAATTCTGAGCGATCAGAACGTGGCCGCCCGGGAGGGGGTTTTTGTCGATTTCTTTGGCCGCCAAGCATGCACAGGTGTGGGCCTCGCCGTTTTGGCCCTGCGATCCGGGGCGCCGGTTCTGCCGATGTTTATGGCCCGGCAGAAATCGGGGAAATACAAGTTCATCCTGAAGCCCCTGGTAGAAATTTCACGAAGCGGGAACTATGAGCAGGATCTCCTGGATAATACACAACGTTTTACCAGGGTTGTGGAAGACACCGTCCGGGAGTATCCGGACCAGTGGTTCTGGCTCCATCAACGCTGGAAGACGAAAGAGTTGCAGCTTGCATAGTGGGAAATCAGGGGACAGCGTTTGAGGTCACGCAACGATGAACGACTTCTCGCAGTTCGGTAAGGTATTTCTGATCATCGGCCTCGTCGTCGTCGGCATCGGCCTGCTCATGATGATCGGGGGGAAGATCCCCTGGATCGGCAAGCTACCGGGAGATTTTTTCTTCAAGGGAGAGAAATTTACCTTTTATTTTCCCCTCACGACCAGTATCCTTGTCAGCGTGGTCCTTACTCTGATCCTCTGGCTTATCAACCGGAAATAAAGCACTTATTATTTCGCCGAGAAGATTGGACTGACGACCGCCGTCCATATGAGCACCAACGTTATTTACACCTATTTTGCCCGCCTGAAACGGGCCAGTTTGGCAACCTTGGCTTCGAAACCGGCGAAGCGTTTATCCAGCGATTTAAGCTCGTCGAGCTTTTCACTCTCACTCAGAAAGGAGTAACGGATACTGTTATACGCCACCTTCTTGAGTTCTTCGTAGGAGGGCTTGTATCGGACAATAAATAACAGGTATTCGCCGCTCAAATTGTTGCGCGACACGCCGGGATCGTCGCTGGATATTACGAATGGCACGTCATGATACCGATACACCTGCACCGGATGAGCCTCATTTTTCACCCCGAGGATGAAAGAGTTACTGGTCAGGTTCACCTCGATCGCAACCTTGCGCTCCTTCAGTACCTCCAGCAACTCGTCGGGATCCGTTTCGTGCGCAATATCGACGCCATGCCCGATCCGGTCTGCCATAGCGATCTCTACGGCTTCACGGACATGGCTCTTCAATCCCTCGGGGGGAACCATCCCCAGTACCAGCTCGCCGGCGTGGAGGGAAAGCTTCACGCCGGGAAAGCGCTGATTCAAAAAGCGAAACATCTGCATGTGGAGCGAGTAGTCACGCATTGCGACATGGCCGTTTTCCGGGCCGACAATGTTGACGCCGACAATAAAATTACTTTCCTTAGCGGCGGCAAATGCGGAATACAAACCTGAGAATACCTTTGCAGGAGCATTGTTGCGAGATACATAGGTCTGAAAGCGGAGTTTGAAAGCGGCGTCATCGATACCAGCGGCCGCCTCTTCCAAGTTCTTGACGTAGTTGTCGATCTTCGCTTTGGCAGCAGCGTCGCCATCCAGGAAGTCTGAATATTCATTTAGGGCAACTTCCGTCTCATCATCTGTGGCGTCGGCGGTCAGGTTGTTAATTTTTTTAGCCAAGTTCGGGTTATCGACATCGGGAGAGCTTTCCAGCATTGTTTCTATATACTGTACATTCTCGGCCTTGGCGCGCTCCTTGAGAGCCTGCAAACCCTCATGGAAGGCGGCGCTCGAAACGGGGCCGAAAAAGCCAAAGGTATCGAAAAACTGCTGATCCGGCGGGGATTGTTCATGAGAGTGGTTACCGTAGTCCTTGTCAGACCAGCGCATGAGTAATTCCCGATAGAAAGAGTTGTCATTTCTCACCGCATCGGCGCTGATGCATATTTTGCCAGCCCCTTCTGCAAGCTCGGCCGCAGGCCTAGTTTCGATGCGATATTTCTCAACCTTCAGTTGCCAATCGCTTTCACGGTAAATGCAGTAATTCTTGTTCCCTACCCAATCCAGATAAGTCTCGGCATAAATCGCTCCCGAGTAGTGATGATGTATATCCCCGCCTTTGGGCAGCATGTTTGCGAAGATATTAAGTTCGGCGACGTTGGGAGTCGCCCCCGAGATCAGATTCGAGTAATACTGGCTCGCTGCCGCGTAGTTGCTCTGCGGGATAGTCTTTTTGGCCTTGATTGTGCGCGCATCGGCGACTCCAAATGACAATAGACAAATCAACATCACAAGGGTTTTAATCTTCATTGGATATTCCTTTCACAGAACACTTTCATACCAGGCTTCTACACTTTGAAGGTGCAAATTGTCAAATGGATTATCGCCATTAAGATGATTGAAATATCAAGTCTATTGTGCTAACGGACGGTCAGCCTCAGAAATGAATAATGGCCGGCTACCAAAAACTACCTCACGGAGGAATATGCTATGGCGATATTGGAATGGACAAAAGACGAAAACGTCGCAATCATTACCATGACTAACGGCGAAAATAGGCACAACCCGATGTTTATTGAGGCCATTTTAAAGGCCTTCGACGAAATTGAGGCAGATGCAGACATCTCGGCGGTCGTTATTGCTTCCAACGACCCCAAGAACTGGTCCCAGGGAATCGACCTGCCCTGGATGCTGAATGTTTTCAACAAGAAGGATTTTCAGGCGATCAAGGACTTTATGTATGGATTGAATAAAATCTTCAAGAGAATCCTTCTCTACCCCATGCCGGTCGTCGCCGCGATCAGCGGTCACGCCTTCGGCGACGGCAGCATCATGTCCTGCGCCTGCGATTTCCGCTTCATGAGATCGGACAAGGGCTTCTTCTGCTTTCCCGAAGTGGATATCAGCATCCCTTTCCTGCCGGGGATGTTTGCCCTCCTGAAAAAGGCCCTGCCCTATTACAAGTTCGAAGAAGCGGTATTCAGCGGCAAGCGCATGGGGGCCAAGGAATTGGAAGAGCACCACATCATCGTCAAGGCCTGCGCCGATCATGACGAACTGATGAAGGAATCCCTGGCCTTCGCCAAGTCCTTCAAGAAAAAACGCGCCATTTTCAGAGAAATGAAAAGACGCATGCACAAACACATCATCGAGATTATGGACAAGGAAGATCCCGAATACATAGAACCTTTGAAGCTCATGATGTAAACATCGAGGATCATGAAAAAGATCATTCATCGCTACATCCTGAAAGAGATCGCCTTCCCCTTTTTCATGATCCTCTTTATTCTGACCTTTGTCCTGCTCATGGGGAAGATCCTCCAGCTCATGGATCTCATGGTCAACAAGGGCATCCGCGTATTCGATATCGGGCTGCTGATTATTTACCTGATGCCTTCTTTTCTCATGTTCACTATTCCCATCTCTCTTTTCGTAGCCATCATGATGGGCCTCGGCCGGCTTTCCAGCGACAATGAACTCATCGTCATGAAGGCGTCGGGAATGAGTCTCTACGAAATTTCCAAACCCATTATCCTTGCCGCCGTAGTAACCTTTTTTCTTACGGCGGTAACGAGTTATTTTCTTGTCCCGGAGGGTAACTACGCCACCAAGATCCTGCTTTTCAACGTCGCCCGGCAAAAGGCCAGCGCCGGCATTAAAGAAAAGGTCTTCAGCGATGACTTCAAGGGAATCCTTCTTTACGCCGACAAGATCCCCGTCAGCGGAGATTATATGGAAGGGGTCCTCATTTCCGATACCCGCAACACGGAAGAGCAAAGCACCATCATAGCTACCAGGGCCTACCTTGTCGCCGACCCCAACGCGATGACCGTCACCTTACGCTTGGAAGACGGGGCCACCCACGGTGTGGACCGGGGGTTGAAAAATTACCGTAAGATGGACTTTGCCCGGTATGACATCAAACTGGACCTGGGATCGGCGATGACAGAAGAGAAGGCCAAAACCAAGGCAAGTACGGAAATGACCGTTGGGGAAATCCTGAAGCGCATGCAAGATAAAAAGATCAAGGATACGGATCTGCGGGAATTGGCAATCGAGATCCAGAAGAAACTTTCTATTCCCGTCTCCACGCTAGTTTTCTGCGTTCTCGGCATCCCCTTGGGCATCCGGAAGCACCGTACAGCCAAGTTCTGGGGATTTTCCATAGGCTTGGTGGTGGTCCTCGCCTACTACCTCATCCGCCTGGGGGGGGAAGCCCTTGCGGAAACGGGACAGTTGACCCCTTTTATCGGCACTTGGACCCCCAATATCCTGCTCGGAATTGTGGGCATTTATCTATTCTACCGGGCAGCGGAAGAGAAACCTCTCTGGCCGATTTTTTTAAAGACCGTCAAATGATTATTGAGCCATGAAGATACTTGACCGCTATATTATAAGGGAATACCTCAAATTGTTCTTGCTTATTCTCCTGTCTATTATTTCGATCTATTTGATTATCGATTTCTTCGGTAAGATCCGCATGTTTATGAGCAATAACGCCACCATTATCCAGATGGCGTCGCATTTATTTTTCATGATCCCCACGATCGTTTCTCAGACGACCCCGGCCGTTATCCTCCTGGCGACGCTCATGACCTTTGGCGCCCTGTCTAAAAACAACGAAATTGTGGCTGTCAAGGCCAACGGGGTGAGTCTTTACCGCCTCGCTTTTCCGCTGTTCATCATCTGTCTCATCGTCAGTATCGTCCTTTTTCTGTTCAGCGAGTTCATTACCCCCCGGGCCTTCCAAAAGGCTGAACACATCCGCCTGGTAGAGGTACAAAAGCAGGAATCCATGGGGATTTTCAAGCAGAATGAGATCTGGTATCGTGGAAATCAGGCCATATATAATTTCCGCATGTTTGATGCACAAAACAATTCTCTCCATGGAATCACGATCTACTATCTGGATCCCAAATTCCGTCTGGTGCAAAGGATTGATGCGGAAAAGGCACAGTGGCAGGAAGGGAAATGGATCTTTCAGAATGTGCTGATCACCTCGATGGCAGATGGGGGCGGATTCCCCAAGCTGGAAAAAATATCGTCCCAAACCATGAATCTTCCTGAGAAACCGGCGGATTTCAAGAAGGTCCAAAAAGAAGCCGACAAAATGGGGTTCTTTGAACTGTATCCGTATATCCGCAAGCTGCAGTCCGAAGGGTATGACGCCACGCGCTATCTGGTGGATCTGCATGGGAAACTGGCCTTCAGTTTTGTCAGCATCATTCTGCTGGTCATCGGAATCAGCTTTTCCCTGCGCTCGGAGCGCAGCGGCGGGGTGGCGCAAAGCATCGGCGCCGGGGTTATCATCGGTTTTTCCTATTGGCTGGTGTTTGCCTTCTCCCTCTCCCTGGGCAGGTCGGGAACCCTTTACCCCCTGTTGTCAGCATGGATTCCCAACCTGCTTTTCAGCGTCGCGGCGTATTACATGATCCGGCGGGTAAACACCTAACGGCTACGTAAAAAAGATCCGGATGCTGCGTTGCGCTTCATCCTTCATCCTTCGTCACTTCGGCGTACGAAAAAGTACGCCTCATGACTCAGTACTTGCGCGCCTTGCCTGCGGATCTTTTTTACGCAGCCGTCGATCTGTCCGATTTCATCTTCGCTTTAGAATTGGAATGATTGGCTGCGTTTCAATAGCGGTATTGTTCCGGCTTGAAGGGACCTTTGATGGAGACGCCGAGATAATTCGACTGCTCTTTCGTCAATTTGGTCAGTTTGGCCCCGAGACGGCTCAGGTGCAGCCTCGCCACCTCTTCGTCCAGGATCTTTGGCAGGATGTACACTCCGGGTTTATACCTGTTTTTCACCAATTCTATCTGGGCCATACATTGATTCGTAAAGCTGTTGCTCATGACAAAACTCGGATGGCCGGTGGCGCAACCGAGATTGACGAGACGCCCTTCCGCCAGAACAATGATCGACCGGCCCGAGGCGAGGGTCCATTTATCCACCTGGGGTTTAATCGTTTCTTTCTTGCACTGTTTGCTGTTCTCCAGATAGTGCATGGCGATTTCGCTGTCGAAATGTCCGATATTGCAGATGATCGCTTCGTCTTTCATCTTTTCCATATGGGTGCCGGTAATGACCTCGCAGCAGCCCGTTGCCGTCACGAATATGTCCGCCACTGATACGACATCTTCCATGGTTACCACTTCATAACCTTCCATAGCCGCCTGGAGGGCACAGATGGGATCGATTTCCGTAATGACCACTCGGGCGCCGAATCCTCTCATCGACTGGGCCGAGCCCTTGCCAACATCGCCGTAGCCGCAGATCACGACGAGCTTTCCGGCCACCATGATGTCCGTCGCCCTCTTGATACCGTCAACGAGGGATTCACGACATCCGTAGAGGTTGTCGAATTTTGATTTTGTCACCGAATCATTGACATTGATGGCGGGAAAGAGCAGTTCTCCGTTCTTTTGCATCTGATATAAACGGTGAACGCCCGTCGTCGTTTCTTCGGAAACACCGATCACTTTGGCCGCAACCCTATGCCAGCGTTGCTTGTCCTTTTTATACCCCTGGGCGAGGCGATCCATAATGATGCGAAATTCCTTGTTCTCGGGAATGTTTTTCAGGATATCCGGATTCTTTTCCACGTTGACGCCCTGATGGATCAGGAGCGTGGCGTCGCCGCCGTCATCAACAAGCAAGTCGGGACCGGTCCCGTCCGGCCAAGTGATTGCCTGTTCCGTGCACCACCAGTATTCCTCCAGAGTTTCTCCCTTCCAAGCGAATACGGCCGCCGTACCCGCTTTGGCGATGGCTGCGGCGGCATGATCCTGGGTGGAAAAGATATTGCAGGAGGCCCAGCGGAGATCGGCGCCCAATTCCTTGAGGGTCTCGATGAGCATCGCCGTCTGAATGGTCATGTGCAGGCTGCCCATGATCTTTTTCCCCTGCAGGGGTTTCTTGGGACCGTATTTTTTGCGGACCGCCATGAGGCCCGGCATTTCATTTTCCGCCAACTCCATTTCCTTGCGTCCCCAGTCGGCCAGACCGATGTCGGCGACTTTATAGGGCACTGTCAGGTCAATCTTTTTATAAGCCACAAATCCTCCTTATTTATATCTTAAAGGCCAGCCGCGGTCTTCAGGGCCTCGACCTTATCCGTTTTTTCCCAGGGATAGTCGTCCATGAAAAGTGTCCTGGGGATTTTTTTATAGATCCTACTGTTGAGTAAATCGAAATTTTCGATCATCCCTCTGGGGGTGAGATCGAAGAGCTCGGCGATCATTTCTCCCAATTGATCATCCCCGATCTGCCCCGATCCGAAAGTATTGACATAGATCGAAATGGGCTTGGCGATCCCGATGGCGTAGGCGACCTGGACGGAACATTTCTTTGCCAGCCCGGCGGCAACGATATTTTTCGCCACATAACGAGTCCCAAAAGTCGCTGAACAGTCGACTTTTTCCGGTGTCTTGTTCACAACCGCCCCACCGCCGATCTGGGCTCCCGGATAACCTCCATAGAGTTGCACCACCAGTTTCCTTCCTGTTACCCCCGAATCGGCGGCGCTGCAGGAATTGATTGCCTGCCATTCACCGGTCGGGTTGAAGAGAAAGACTGTCTTGTCGTCCACATGATCTTGCAGGGTTTCCATAGCAATATCGCGGGCAACGTGCTCAATGGTGTTGCGGAACGTATCAGGAACCTGACGATAATCGATGGCATTGGACATGAGGATCGTCGCCACGCGGACCGGAACCATATTTTCGTCGTACTCTACGGTCACCTGACCTTTCCCATCGGGGGCAAAAACGGGATTGCCGCAATACTCAAAAGCCCGCATTAGACGGTTTCCAAGTACATATGGAAGGGGCAACAACTCCGGCGTCTCATCACAGGCAAAACCGTAAATAATGCCCTGATCGCCGGCGCCGATTTCCTGATATTTTCCCAGTCCGGCCCTGGTCCCCATATTGATGTCCGGAGACTGGGGAATCATGGCGTTGAGAATCCCCATCGAACTGCCATTGAGGCCGACGGCAGAGTCTCTGTAACCCAGGGACAGGACCGTTTTTCGAATTACCTTTTCAATGTCCACATAGGTGCGCGTGGCTACCTCCCCGCCGATGACACAGAGGCCCTTGCCAAGAAAGACCTCCAGCCCGCAGTGCGGCATATCATCGATAGTCATACCTATCTTCTTTTCTTCAGACAGAATGTCGGCAATAATATTTGCTGCGATGGCATCACAGACCATATCCGGGTGTCCGACCTTGACGCTCTCCGACGTAATGTACATGGGCGCATCTCCTTTCATAACATTCTCAGCCTGCCCATTAACACAACCCTTTGAATGACTTCAATAACTTTTTAAATCGAATTATATCTTGAGAACCTGGGGCTGAACAATCCCGCAGGAAATGACATAGGTAAGGGCCTCTTCTACGGTCATGTTCAGCTCGATGAGATCCCGCTCGGGAATCACCAACAGATAGCCCGAGGTAGGGTTGGGGGTGGTGGGAACAAAAACATTTGCGCAGGGCTGCCCGACATGGCACCAGATCCGGTCATGGGCATGGCTGGTAACAAAGCCTATGGTATAGGCGCCGGGGCGAGGAAACTCTACGAGAACAACCTTTTTGAAACTCCGGCTTTTGTTGACAAACATTCTGTCCACAACCTGTTTGGCTCCATCATAGACACTCCGTATTACGGGTATCTTGTGAAAGACGGACTCTCCAAAGTTAACAATCCTGTTCCCGATGTAGCTCTTCATTATCAGTCCGGCGACAAAAATCAGTAGAATGACGAAAATGACGCCGAGTCCGGGGATGTGAAACTGCAACAGGGTATCGGGATGAAAACGATTGGGTATGATCTGAAGCAGGTTATCCATGAGGGCAATAAGAAAAAAGAGGACATACAAACTCAGACCGATGGGAATTGTCGCCGCCAGCCCGGCAATGAATATCTGCCTGATTTTCTTTCTCATTTTCTTAGAATCTCCCGGATAGAAAACGGGCAAGGCACATACCCGCCTTGCCCGGATCTTACTTACTTTGGTTCTCAAGGACTGCTTGTCAGCTTGTTTTTTTGATCTTGTTATTGCCGTCGAGAAGGACGCATTTAGGCGACCAGCCCTTGAGCTCCGAAGCCTCAGCAGTAACATAAGTCGCGATAATGATCACGTCTCCCTTTGATGCCTTGTGGGCCGCGGCGCCATTCAGACAGAAAGTACCCGACCCTCTGGCGGCCTTGATCGCGTAGGTGGTGAAGCGTTCGCCATTGGTAACATTGTAGATGGCGACCTTTTCGTAGGGAATGATGTCCGCCGCTTCCAACAGACCTTCGTCGATGGAAATGCTTCCCTCATAATGCAGGTCCGCACCCGTTACTACGGCCCGATGGAGTTTTGATTTGAGCATGAACCTCTGCATATGCACAACTCCTTAATTTATATCTCCAGAGGATCTCCGAAGACGTAATTATCGATCAAACGAGCCGCCCCCACCCGCACGGCCAGGGCGATGACGGCCTCGCTGTCCAACCTTTCGATGTCCTTCATGGTCTTGGTATCACAGATCTGTATATAATCGATACGGGCATGAGGATGATCCCCGACAAATGTCCGAACCCTCTTAAGGATGACGCCGGCATCTCTTTCGCCTCGGTCATACATTTCCTTCGCTATCTTCAGGGAACGGCTGAGACTCAAGGCCGACTCTCGTTCCTCAGGCTTGAGATAAATATTCCGGGAACTCATGGCCAGACCGTCCTTCTCCCTCGTCGTCTGCATGGCGACGACTTCCAGATCCATATTGAGATCGATGACCATCCTCTTGATGGCTGTCAGTTGTTGAAAATCTTTCTTACCGAAAATGGTGACATGGGGTTTGACCATATTGAAGAGCTTGCAGCACACCGTGGTAACGCCCCGGAAATGCCCGGGCCGGGAAAGGCCGCAAAGGTTATCGGTAACGCCTTCCACATTTACATAGGTCTGATAGTTCTCAGGATACATCTCATCGTTGGGAGGATAGAAGATGACATCGACGCCCACGCTTGCCGCCATTTTCCTGTCTCTTTCAAAATCCCGGGGATACTTGGCCAAGTCCTCGTTGGGACCGAACTGGGTCGGATTCACATAGATACTGATTACCAGGCAATCCCCCCGTTTCCGGCCGTCTCTCATCAGATCCAGATGGCCCTCATGAAAATAGCCCATAGTCGGCACAAAGGCGATTTTCTCCCCCGCAATTCTCAGGGACTCGGCATAAGCCTGCATTTCCTTGACCGTCTCGATAATCTTCATAGGCGCACCCCTCATCAAACCAAAAAAAGCCTCACCGTCGCCGACGGGAGGCCTGGAATTTTGTCCCTTTTACATTCCCTTAACCTTCCGTCCCAGTCCCTCACGGGATCCAAGCGGTAAGGCTCCCCTATCAGAACATCGATCGCTCGTCAAGATTTTTTTTGAGTTATTAAAGGGAAGAAACTGCTATGAATTTTTCGAATTGTCTGTCCCGTCATCATAAATGACACAGGCGTTGCCGCCCTGATTTTTTGCCTGGTACATGGCGTTGTCGGCTTTTTTTACCAACGTGTCGAAGTCTTCACCGTCCCGAGGATAAAGGGCGATACCGAGGCTCGTTCTAATCACGAAAGACTGTTCCCCGAGTTTCACCGGCGCCTGGAAGGCGGCGATGATCTTTGCCCCCAATTTTTCTACATCCCCTACCTGGCGGATACCGGGGAGAAGAGTCATGAATTCATCACCCCCCATGCGGGCTACGGTGTCCCCTTCCCGAAGCTGTTTTTTGACTCGTTCCGCAAAGGCGCAGAGGATGTAGTCCCCCATGTAGTGGCCGTAACAATCGTTGATATCCTTGAATTTATCGAGATCCAGCATTATCACCGCAAGTTGTTCACTGTTCCTCTTTGCCTGGGTCAGGGCTAGGACAAGGCGGTCGTGAAAGAGAATCCGGTTCGGCAATCCCGTCAAGGTGTCATGATGGGCCATCCACTGAATCGTCTCCTCAGCCTTTTTCCTCTCCGTAACATCATGAATTATTCCCATGAACCCGATCGCTTTCCCCTTACTATCCTTTTTCAGGGAGACGGAAATCTCCACATATTGCTCTTTTCCATCCAGACGTTTGACGCAATTGACCAGCCCCCTTTCCGGTTCTCCGGTCCTGAAGACGCGACTGAAGATGTTATAAAGGTCTCCTTCTTCTTCCTCAAGGGCAAACTCCTTAAAGCTCATACCCATGAGCTTATGACGGGGAACACCGCTAATGCTCGCGCTGGCGTCGTTGATAAACTGGATGTTCCCTTGCAGGTCAACCTCATAATAGCCGTCGCCGATGTTTTCGATGATCGTCCGATATCTTTCCTCGCTGGCCTTCAGGTTATCCTGTGCCAGCTTCCGATCGGTAATATCGATATGGTTTCCCTCATAATAGAGAAAACGCCCAAGATCATCTCTGACTTCTCTCGCGGTTACGGATATCCAGAACACGCTTCCGTCCTTTCTATAGGTGGCGTGTTCAAAATCTTTTATGAAGCCTTGCCTTTTCATCGTCTCTTTAAAATATTCGCGATCTTCAGGATATACGTAATGTTGTCTCGCCATGTCCGTGATCGCGGCGATCATTTCTTCCGGCGACGCAAATCCGCACATCCGTGCCATGGTGGGATTGACACGGATGAACCGGCCTTCCGGACTACTTTGAAACATACCCTCGAGGGCGTGCTCAAAAATCTGCCGGTAATTGCCTTCACTTGCTCTTAAGGCCTGCTCCGTCTTTTTGATATCGGTCACATCACGGATGGATTCGATAGCCCCTACCACCTTTCCCCCGGTATCGAAAAGAGGGCTTGCCTTGGCCCAGAGATAAACTTTCTGACCTCGCACCGTATTTGGGTGAACAGGTTCGGCAATCAGGCAAGCTCCTTCTTTGCGGATGACGGCATATTTGCTGATGGTCTCCAAACCGTCCGACAGGATGAGATCAATGAGAATGGGACGGCGATTGCCGTAAAAGGGGATGGCGTATTCATAATCGCCCTTGCCCAGCATGTCTTCCGGCCTGATGCCGGTCATCTCCGTAATAGCCTGGTTCCAGGCAATGACCTTGCCTTCCTGATCAATTGCCAGTGTCGCGTCGGGCAAAAAATTGATCATATCCGCCAGACGTTTCTCCACTTCCCAGCGTGCTTCTTCCATCAGCTTCTTTTCAGTCACGTCCATGGAATTGCCCAGAATGGCCGGTTTCCCCTGGTAAGTGATGGGCGTAACCGTCTCCATGATCCAACGGACCTGCCAATCCCTGGTAATAATCCGGAATTCATAGGGCTCTGTTCTTAGACCTTTAAGCATCTCCCGGGCCAACCTATTCACCAGATCTCTGTCTTCGTGATGAACAATACTGAAGGCGTCACGGCCCACGAGTTCTATGGGCGTGTATCCGGCATAGGAAGCGGCATTCCGGTTCAGATAACGGAAACGGCCACTCTGAACCACATAAATGCCGGCAAAGGAGGCTTCCGCGATGGTATGGTAAAAATCCTTCTGCTTGATAAGATTTTCTCCGGTATGCGGTTTCTTCATTGGGAATTTTTAATGTTAACACACCCTCTCAAAATTGTCCATAAACTTGTTTACGATGGTTTTAATTATATCATGAATGGCTCAAGATTTGGGTGTAATTCTTTTCCCGGCAAGGACAATTTTATTGACATCCACCCTCTCCTTGTGGTAAACGCCTTGGCGATTCAAGGAATGATTAGAGTCTTGATTTTTAACATATTTTCTTTCAAAGGAGAGCAAGGTGACGCTTCGAGAGATAAAAGAGCTACTGGATGCGGAGGTGCTCGTCGGCTACGATCAGTTGGACAAAGAGATAAAGACCGCCTTCGGCGCCGATCTCATGAGTGATGTCCTGGCCTTTGCCAAGGCGGGGAGTCTGTTGCTGACCGGCCTGACGAACCCCCAGGTCATCCGGACGTCTGATGTTCTCGATATCGCCGCCATTATCATGGTGCGAGGAAAGCGACCATCACCGGAAACGCTCCGCCTTGCGGAAGAGCTGCTGATCCCGGTTCTAACCACAAAATATATCCTCTTTGAAACTGCCGGGAAACTATACGCCAAAGGTATCGTTGGCTGCATGGAAAGGGTTGACGACGAACGTGCTTTCACATGAACCCGCCATCTATGAAAATTCCTTTCCCGTAGAGGGTGGAACTTACGAAAACGCCGGGCATGTGTCCAGCCAGATCAAGGCCCTGCTAAAAAGGATGAAAATTTCCAAGGAGGTCGTCAGGCGGGCTGCTTTAGTCACTTACGAATCAGAGATCAATATCTGTTCCTATGCCAGAAGCGGCAAGATCGTCCTCCGGGTAACGCCGGAGCACGTCATGATTGAAGCGATTGATGAGGGCCAGGGCATCGTGGATATCGAGCTGGCCATGCAGGAAGGTTATTCGACGGCAACGGACAGGATAAGGGAAATGGGGTTCGGGGCCGGAATGGGGCTGTGTAACATCAAGAATTTCTCTGATTTCTTTCGCATCACCTCGGAGATCGGAAAAGGCACCCATCTCAAAATGGTCATTCGCATCGACAAAGATTTTGATGGAATTTAATTAAATTTGCCGTGTACTTAGAAGACATTGTCAAAACACTGAATTTAAGGGTTGTCTCCGGCGAGGATAAACTCGCTGCCGAGGTTCTGGGGGGATACGTCGGCGATCTGCTGAGCGATGTCATGGCCAACAGCAAAGAAGGTGATCTTTGGATCACGCGGCAGATTCATCAAAACATCGTCGCGGTGGCCAGCCTGAAGGACCATGCCGGAATCATTCTGATTCAGGGTTGTGAACCGGCTGCCGATACCCTGGATAAGGCACGTAAGGAAGGCATCCCGATTATGGTAACGGACATGCCCGGCTTTGAAGTTATCGGCAGGGTATACAACATGATCGCAGCTAAGAAGGGTCCAGGCCCTTCCACATGAAAAGACCATGTAATCATGGTCTTTTTTTTTATAATTTTAGGTTCAGCCCCTGATGAAGGCGTTTCGCTGTGACCTTCACATTCATACCTGCCTTTCGCCATGTGCTGAGCTGGATATGTACCCACGGGCCATTGTACGGAAGGTCCGCGAGGAAAAACTTGATATTATCGGCATATGTGACCATAATTCCTCAGAGAATGTCGCCTCCGTTCAGAGAGCGGCATCCGGCCATCCCCTGACGGTACTTCCGGGGATGGAGGTCTCCAGCAGGGAGGAAGTCCACACGCTGGCGCTCTTTGATAATATATCCCATTTGGAACACTTCCAGAAAATCATTAACGATCACCTGCCAGGTGAAAACGACGAAGATGTTTTCGGATGTCAGGCCATCGTTAATGAAAAGGACGAAGTTGAGGGCTTCAATAAGCATCTCCTCATCGGGGCGACGGTTTTATCACTCCAGGAAATCATTGACCATATTCACCGTCTGGGGGGGCTCGCCATTGCCTCCCATATCGACAGAGAAAGTTTCAGCGTTATCGGGCAGTTAGGTTTCATTGACCCTACCTTCGCCTTTGACGCCCTGGAGGTCACGCCCCGTCTGGGCCTGAGCAGGGCAAGAGAAACATTTCCCGAGCTTATCAACTATCCCTTTATTACCTCCTCCGACGCCCACTTCCTTCATGATATCGGCCGTGCTTATACGGAGATATGGATGGAGACGGATGATTTTCAGGAGCTCGGTATGGCCCTCCGCTGCGAGGCGGGAAGACATATAATCAGCGGAACTTGACATGCTGGAGTTGGCCTTACATATTCTTGATATCGCGGAGAATTCTACCCGGGCCGGGGCCAGGCATGTGGATATACATCTAAGGGAAGACCCCGAGCATGATCTCCTCACCCTGGAGATCGCCGACGACGGCACCGGCATGGACAAGGAAACCCTGGCGAAGGCCCTCGACCCTTTTTACACGACCAAGAAGGTCCGCCGGGTGGGGCTGGGACTGCCGATGCTGGCCCAGGCAGCAGAAAGAACAGGAGGTCAATTGATCCTGAGTTCGGAACCGGGCAAAGGGACACGACTCAAGGTGACCTTTGGACTCCGGCACCTTGACCGCCAGCCCCTTGGCGATGCCGCCGGGGCCATGGTAACTTTGATTGCCGGAAATCCGGACATTGATTTTACGTATTGTCATGAGCGCCAGAATAAAATCTATCTGCTCAACACGGAAGAGATAAGAAAAGAGATCGATGACGTCCCCATCAATCATGTGGAAATACTTAAATACATCAGAAGCCATATTGCGGAAGGAATGAAAGAAATCGGATCGGAAGCGTAAGCATCGCTTTACATATGAAGGAGGAAGCAATTCATGAAAGCGGATAATGACGAATTAATCAAAGAATTTTCAGCAGCCAAGATAGCGAAGCTGGAAGAAATCATCGCCAAATT
>Ga0247841_10007939_pt1 | contig 15507 bp, 10 predicted proteins | sample LaCruzMarch2015__2_FD_192410 | JGI IMG/M metagenome (GOLD analysis project Ga0247841, IMG submission 192410) | Freshwater microbial communities from meromictic Lake La Cruz, Castile-La Mancha, Spain - LaCruzMarch2015_18m | ecosystem: Environmental > Aquatic > Freshwater > Lake | place: Spain...
ACCTATTATGGGCGTCGAACTCTACCTCAACACCACTCTTTGAACAATTGTAGCCATTCTCAATAGTTCCTACCGAGTGGGATCACACCGCCGGACAAGCCAGTCCCGCTTTAGCGGGACACCCGGAAGTCAATTGGTCGTTATTTTTTGAGAATCGCTATAGACACGCGGACGAAGTTGTTGCGAATATCTTTACCCCAAAAGAGAAAATCACGCAGAATTGTTCACACGCTCTCATACGCTAAACGTGGATGGCCGTGGGCTGATGTCTTCCGATCTTCGTACGCTCAAGCTTTTTTTCTTCAATCTCCCATGGTAGACTGCTCTGTTCCCGGATCATTCATAGGTCAGACAACAAAAAGCATGTTCTTTCGGTCAACTAGCTGATATGGTGAGGGAAATCAAGTGATAGTGAGAGCGATCAGATGCACGGGAATGGTGAAGAAGAGAGAGACAGACAATTCGACCGGAATTTGATCGTTCAATTATGATCAATTTTCAAGCGGTCAAGAGCACCTCGGACACGGGTTTTCTATTGCTAAGATACATCGGCGAGTGGTATGTTCGTAATGGCGTCGGCTTTCCCCTTGGCCCGACACTACCAAACTGTGTTCAGGTAAGGGGCTACGTGCAAGACGTGCTTGCCCGGGTGACGTGCGGTGTGGGATGTTAAAAAACAGGATCAAGCCAGGTTTTCATCGACCTGACCAGGCATTTGCCTCCGCTTGCGCATGTGAGCGACATGCGGGGGCCTTTTCAGAGTCAGAGGAACCATCACGCGACCGGGCACCGGCCCAAGTAACCCCGAAATGGCGAGACCGCCGCATAATTCCTGTTTACACAATTGTTGAACACCGAATCGTAGGGAGGACATGAGTAACGAGGATTTACCTTTCTTCGACGAATTGGAGGAAAGGGATAAGGAGGTCGAACGGCTGCGTGAGGGATCTGTGGGCACGGAGAGCATCGACCTCGATGACCTCTCGCGTCCGGCGCTCACCGACTCGGGCAGTTTCGACCTGAGATGGATCAAGCAGAGCGCCTTCGGGCAGCTGCTGGGTGCCCTGCCGATTCCAGCGTGCCTAATTGACAATTCAAAAAAGATAGCTTTGTGCAGTGAGGCTTGGGGTCGGATCACCCCCTCCTTCGTGGAACTGGAAGGACTGCCGTTCTCGTCTCTCTGTTCAGCGCGGCATGAAGCCGCGGCGGCGGACGTTCTCTTGGACGAAGTATTCCGCACCCGGAAAGCGACCGTGAGGGAACAGGAGCTTCTTGTCGGAGAGAACCTCATGTGGGCTCGCATCTACCTGCGCACCATCCGATTCACCGGCGAACGGATGATACTGTGCCTCATCGAAGACCTCACGATTGAACGGCTGAAGATTCTCCTCGTGAAACGGTTGGAGCAGGCAAAGCGGGAGTGGGAACTCACATTTGATTCCGTGCCGCATCTGATGGCCATCATCGACTCCTCGTACCGTGTCATACGCGCCAACAAGGCGTTCATCGAGGCACTCGGGTCGTCGTATCAGGAGGTCTTGGGGACACCGTGCTATTTGCACTTCCACGGAACAAACGGCCCGCCGGACGTTTGCCCTCGGACGAAGATCTTGGACAACAGCCGGGAGTATTCAGTCGAGTACTACAGCGAGAAATTAGGCGGGCATTTCGAGGAGACTCTGTCACCCATCGTTCTCGGGGATCGGGAGGAAGCGAACTGCGTTCTGGTGGCCACGGACGTCTCGGAACGCAAGAAGCTTGAAAATAAGCTCTATTACCGGGCTACCCACGATGCTCTCACGGGTCTGTTCAACTGGAGACAGACCCTGGAATTGCTCACGGTGGCATGTGAAAGCTCAATCCGTTACGGGTATCCGCTTTCTCTGGCGCTTTGTGACCTTGACAACTTCAAGGACATCAACGATCTGCTCGGTCATCAGGCTGGAGACAAGGTCTTGCAGCGTTTCGGCGTCATGTTGAAAGAGGAGGTTCGAACCGCGGACATTACTGGACGATACGGCGGAGACGAATTCATCATGGCATTCCCGAATACCACCGCGCAGGAGGCCGCGCTGTCTCTGGAGCGCTTGCGATCGAAGATGAGGAAAATAACATTCAAGATAGAAGGAAAGGTTGTTTCCCTCTCCTGTAGCATGGGCCTGGCAGGCTTTGAAGGGAAGACGATGACGGTGAAAGACCTCATCAAGAAGGCCGATGAGGCTCTCTATGCCGCCAAGCATAACGGACGAGATTCCCTTGTGATCCGGGAATAGAGCATGAAGAGTTCACCGCGGGAATCGCGGAGGAGAAATTGTGGGAATTTATATTGTATGATTTATATTGATAAAAACGTAATTTTGCCGTTCACGGCTATGCGAAGAAAGGCAAAGCTGGTCCGGAAACCTCCTCCGTTCATGGTCAGATTCGAAAACCGATGGACTACCCATATAAGCTTGGAAGAAATATACTTTGTCGATAAAGAAGCTGGAGCGATTCATGAAATCTTTCAAAGAATTTGGCTTTCACGGAGAGGAATGAATGAGTGTCGGGTTATGTGTCGGACCTTTCGTCTTTCCCTGATCTGAAGAAAGACCTCGAAGTCGCACCTAAAATTCTCACGACAGTGACGTCCTAATACCGAGAAGTGACTGGAAGAGAGACTGCTGCTGCCGAGCATCGCGGGGTAACAAGATGAGTAGAGAAAACCCGAAGCTGGAAATTTTGGAAAAGACTCTGAATTTCATGTATTCGAGCCATTCCTTTTCACGGCGTGAGTTTCTGCTCATGACCGGAGGCATCGTTATCGCAGCATCAGCTTTGGAGGCGAAAGGTGCTAAAGAGGCTCCTCTCATAATTATGGATCAGGCTGAGGGCCTCGTAATAGCAGATTCTACTAAGTGCGTGGGATGCCGGAGGTGCGAATTGGCCTGCACTGAGTTCAACGATGGAAAAAGTTGGCCGACAATGGCGAGAATAAAGGTTGGCCGAAATCTCAATTTCGGCCCCAAAGGCCTCCGCACTGGGCAACGCGGCCAAGGTAATTGGGGAAACGGCCTAATTATTCAGGATATCTGCAACCAATGTCCTCATCCTGTGCCCTGTGCGAACGCCTGCCCGAATGACGCAATCGTGGTGAAGCCCCCAACAAATGCCCGTGTTGTGGATCCCAACAGGTGTACTGGCTGCAAAATGTGCCAGAGAGCTTGTCCCTGGGAGATGATGTCCTTCGATTCGGACACTGATAAGGCTACCAAATGTTTCCTCTGCGACGGAAACCCGAAGTGTGTCGAGGCTTGTCCATCCGGTGCCCTTAGCTATGTCGCTTGGCGCGACTTGACGGACAAGGTTCCACCAAGAGTCGTGCCCACTGCCGTCGTTTCTCCTGAGAAGGCTCAGACTTGTATCGATTGCCACAAAAAGTGACTGAGAGGAGACCAAGAAATATGGCAAAGTACGGAGGATGGGCAGGAAAGGTCTTGCGGGTTGATCTATCGGCCGGGAAAATCTCTACCGAAGATACCGTAGAGCAATACAAAGACTATTTGGGAGGAACGGGAATAGGGTACAAGGTGATTTGGGACGAGGTGCAGGCCGGAACCAAGCCTTTTGATCCGGAGAACAGAATCGTTTACGGAGTTGGTCCTTTGGCCGGGACGGGGGTTCCCTGTAATGGAAGGACTGCCATAACGACTTTGTGGCCGACTTGTTGGCCCAGGCCCTTGGTCGCAAGTGGTCACATGGGCGGTCACTTTGCCGCGGAACTCAAATACGCCGGTTATGACGCCATCATTATTGAAGGCAAGGCTGACCATCCGGTGTGGCTCTCAGTTTTGGATGGGAAGGCAGAAATTAAGGATGCGCGTGGACTCTGGGGGCAGGGTATACGGCGGACTACAATTGAGATTAACCAGCAGATGGGACCAGAGGCTTCAGTGGCTGCCATTGGCCAAGCAGGTGAGAATTTGGTGCCCATGTCCGTGGTGATAAATTCCTATTCGCATTCGGCCGGGGGAGTTGGCGGGGTCATGGGGTCCAAAAACCTCAAAGCCATCGGGGTTCGAGGAACGGGCAGTGTGCGTATCGCCGGGAGCAAAGAGGAATGGGAGAAGGTCATCAAATTGCACCTTTCTCTCTTAGGAGCGAACAACCAGCATGTGGTCCCCAATAATCCTCAACCGTGGGCGGAATACTACGACGCGGGTTCGCGATGGGTGGCTTCGGCCGGTCGGCGATGGGGTGCAGCAAACCCGAGCATCGACACAGGTGCGTGCGAGCCCCACAACCTTAATAGGATCGCATATCGAACGAACAATGCAGCCTTCTTTCTGGGAGACAAGGCTTGGCAGTATACTATCAGAGGAAATGGCTGCACAGCTTGTCCCGTCCGTTGCCATACCATGCTCAAAGTCCCGGCGGTTTCCGCAAAATATGGTATTCCGGCCGTGGGGCAGAATACCTGCACCGGCTTGCTGTTTGGCAAATCCTTCTTCAAGTCTTTTCCCGACGGTCCTAAGGGCCAGACCGCAATCGAGGCGTGTATGGTCGGCATGCATTTGGCAGACGATCTTGGGGTTTGGGAAAACTACGGTCAACTGCAACGCGATTTTCAAGCGCTTTACTATAACGGCATTTTCGGCCGCAAGGTGGCTGAGAAGGAATTCAAGAGCTATTCGTGGGACAAGTATGAACAAGGAGATCCCACATTCCTCTTCGAACTTCTCCCAAAGATCGCGAATAAGGAAGGCGAGCTGGCTACCGCTCTAGGGTTGGGGACAGGTCACCTTCTCGAACGATGGGGTATCCCGGAGCAGGAGTGGCTGGAAAATCATGAACTCCTTTACTGGAAGTTGGGACATCCCAAACATCATTCAAACGAAGATGCCGGACAATGCGGAGTGATAATCAATACGCAGTACAATCGTGATGCCCAATGCCATTCCCACAGCAATTTCACTCGAAACGGATTGCCCATCGATGTTCAGAAACGGCTGGCAACCGAGCTTTGGGGGGCACCTGACGCGGTAGATGCGGTCGCGGCTTTCACGCCTATGAACACCTACAAGGCCAAGATGGCGAAATGGGCACTTCTGAGAAAAGAATTACACGATTGCCTGTCCCTTTGTAATTGGATGGGGCCGTGGGTCGCTTCGCCGCTCAAAGAGCGTGGGTATCGAGGCGATGACTCCATCGAGTCGTTAGTCTACAGCCTTGCTACCGGCGACAAAAAGTCTCGTCAGGAGCTTGACGAGGTCGCAGAGCGGATCTTCCTGCTCCATCGTGCCCTGACCATTCGCGACATGGGCACAAAAGACATGCGAACCAGGCACGACACGATCCCCGATTGGGTGTTCGCGGACCTCAAAGACAAGGCCGCATTTAGCAAAGGAACCATCCGCATGGACAAAGAAGACATCAAGCTCGCTATGGACATGTATTATGAGGAGATGTCCTGGGACAAACAAACCGGATCTCCGACCGGAGAAACATACCGGAGACTCGGTCTAGCGTACGTGGCCGACGAATTAACCAAAAGAGGGCTGCTGCCCTAAGGGGCTACAATGGAGGATCAAGCAGAAATCTACGCCAATATTGTGAAAATCATCCGAGACAGAAGTGCAATGGGCCGGCTGCTCACAGCTGAGGAGATCCTGACTGAATTAGAAGGACAAGGGATTCTCGAATCAGAGGGTATTGAGCAGAAAACCTATCGGGAAACCCAGCTCAGAAGTGTTCTGCAGGAAAATCGGGATCTCAGAAAGATTTCCGGGCCTGATGGAATTGCTTACTATTATTCCGTTCAGAACCTGAGCGAAACATACGCTGAAATCCTTGTGTGGAAATTGGAGAACCCACTTCGGCTGATAGCCGAAGTCGTTCGGAAAAATTCTCGGTTGTATCCGCGACCTGTCTCGATGGACAGCTTCCGGGAACCGCCTTTTGGGCTGACCGGAGAGGAGATGGCCGAATGTCTCACGATCATGGAAAAGCAGAGAGAGTATCAAGATATCGCACAGACGGTCACCTCAATTGGGACGTTATTTCTCTACTCTACGGAGCATTTGGACCCGGATCACGCATTCACGCTGGCTGAATGGTTAGACGTTGGACAGGTTAACAACCCCTAAGGAGACCTCGACTATGCGCTATCGCTCGTTCCGCGTATGCTTGCGGGTCTCTTTTGCCCGGGCACGGACTCCAACTTTCGCGTATTATCTTGGCCATTTCAGTTGCTCTCGGCATTAATCTTCCACTAACCGAGCGGACAGCCATCTTTCCACCGATCCGATACAGGCACAAATACTGAAAGCATACCGACAAAGCGTAATAAGGGCTCCACGTAACAGGGGCTTGGGCGACGACACACGTTCTCGCGCCTCCGAAACGAAGTAGACACTCGGACGGAGTTCTTGAATCGGTATACCCGAGCGGGAAAAATCGCCGGAATTGTTCTGAGGCGCTCACAAGAAAACCGTCCGGGGGAAGAGACAGAGGCTCCGATTACCCGACACGTTCACGGAGCAATTGGGAGTGGGCGCAAGATTATGATTGACCGTGCGGAGTGCGGTGAGTTACGCTCAACACGGGGAAACAACGGACTTTTTCATCAACGTGGCGACGGTTTTGCCTCCGTCGGCGCATATGAGAGACAGGGGGCGGTCTTTTGGGTGTCGGGGGAACCGTCCGACTACCGGCAACAGGGCTAAAGAGCTGGAAATGGGCAGGCCGACACCAGATTCCGGGGTAAGTCAATGCCGAATCAATCAAGAGCTCGCGACGACCTGATCGTCCTGGCTATTCTATGCCTCTTCTCTTACTTCCTGGCCATTAAGATGGATCTGTTTGAGAAAATAGCAACCTGGGCCGCTCGGCACGAGGCCTGGGAGGCTGATGAATTGCTGACCTTGGCGATGACCCTGACTGCGGCCTTTGCCTTATATTCCGTTCGCAGGTGGCGTGAGTATCGCAGCCTGCTCGCAAGTCAGTCTCATACCTTGCAGGCGCTGATTGAAAGTGAAGAAAGATACCGCCAGCTGACAGAAAACTCTCTGACGGGCATGTTCATTCATCAGGACGGCGTCGATGTTTACGCGAACCAAAGATTGGCCGACATGTTGGGCTATACGAAAGAGGAGATGATCGGAGGACGCTTCCTCCATTCCGCACCCTCGCAAGATCTTGAGATTGTATGGGAAAGAGCCAGGGCTCATATCAACGATCAACCCGCGCCCGCCTCTTTCGAGCTGCGCATATTGCGGAAAACAGGTGAACCTATCTGGTGCGAAGTCATGGCAACGGCGATCGATTACGGGGGCCGCCCTGCATTTATCGGAAATATGATGGACATCACCCCGCTGAAGGAGGCCGAAAAGGCGCTGAGGGAGAGCGAAGTGAAGTACCGAGAGTTCTTCAGTACCTCACGCGATTGTGTGTTCATCACCTCCCCGGATGGGAGTTGGCTCGATTTCAATGAGAGCGCCATGGAGTTGTTCGGGTATGATAGCCGCAAAGCCCTTTCCAACGTACCGATCGTTGAACTCTACGCAGATGCCGAGGATCGCTTGGCTTTCCTTGCTCTCATCCAACGCCAGGGATTCGTGAAGGAGCATCCCGTAAAGTTGAAGCGGAAAAGCGGTGAGGTTTTCGACTCGCTGATAACCGCCAGTTGTCTTCGACATGCGGATGGTTCGGCTAGCGGATTCTCGGGAACCATACGCGATGTCACCGATCGCAGGAAGGCTGAGGAGGCGCTACGCAAGAGCGAGGAGAAGCTTAAGAGTATTTTTTCTGCCGCGCCGGTGGGAATCGGGGTAGTAGAGAATCGGGTGATAAAGGAGGCCAATGACCACTTGTGCCAAATGACGGGTTACGGCAGATCGGAATTGTTGAATGTAAATGTGCGATTTCTGTATGCGACGGAGGAGGAATTCGAATTCGTAGAACGAGAAAAATATAAGCAGGTTGCCGAGAAGGGAAAGGGTACGGTGGAGACTTTCTGGCGGCGGAAAGACGGGGAGGTAATCAATGTGCTCTTGAGCTCCAGTCCGATTAATCCGTCGAACATGTCTCTGGGCGTTACCTTCACGGCGCTGGACATAACCGAACGCAAAAGGGCGGAAGGGCGATTGGCGGAAAGCGAAGAACGTTTCCGCCTCGCTTTCGAGAACGCCAACATCGGTGTATGTCTGGTCGATACAGAAGGCAGGTTTCTCCGTGTGAACGATCGGCTATGTGAGATATGGGGTTACAGCAAGTCCGAATTGGAAACCATGAGCGTAAACGATGTCACTCATCCGGAAGATCTGGACATCAGTCAAGATTTCATTGAGGCAGCATGTTTGGGCGAGGTTGAGCGAGACGTGTTCGAGAAGCGATACCTTCATAAGCTGGGACACGTTGTATGGGGGCAAGTTTCCAGTTCGCTTGTTCGGGATCGACAGGGAAATCCTTTGTATTACATTGCCCACGTGCAGAACTTCACTGACCGCAAGCGTGCCGAGGAGGAACTGCGGGCGACCGAACAGAGGTACAGGTCGCTCGTTGAAGAAAGCTTTGATGGCATCTTTCTCCACAAGGGAACAAAGGTTGTGTTTGCCAATTCGCGGCTTTGCGAAATGCTCGGCTATGAGCGCTCCGAAGTGGAAGGCTTGGACTTTTGGCGCCTATATCACCCCGATTACCATGACATTACACGCTACAGGGCGCAGGCGCGGATGCGAGGCGAGGCAGTGCCCTCACAATACGAGGTGATGCTACAGAGGAAAGACGGATCGTCATTTTATGGAGAAATCCTAGCCAAGGTCTTGGAAGTGGCCGGAGGGCCGGGCGTGCAGGTGTGGGTGAGAGACATCACTGCCCGAAGAGAGGCTGAGCAAGAGCTTCGCCGAAGCGAGGAGCGATACCGAACTCTTTTTGAAGAATCCAAGGACGGGGTTTTTTTGACCGCCGACGATGGCCGGGTCGTGGATGTCAATCAGTCCCTTCTGGACATGCTTGGCTATACGCGGGAAGAGCTTCTTGGACTCAATATAGCACAGGTGTACGCCGATCCGTCTGACAGGGACAAGTACCGGAGAGCAATCAAAGAGGCGGGCTCGGTGAAGGATTATCCGATAACGTTCAAGAGAAAGGACGGCAAAGAGATACATTGCCTCGAGACGGCAAGCTGTCGGCTGGCCTTTGATGGAGCAATAATAGGGTGCCAAGGGATAACGAGAGACGTGAGCGAACAAGAGCATCTCCAGGAGCAGCTCATTCAGGCTCAAAAGATGGAGGCAGTGGGCACACTGGCCGGAGGCGTTGCCCACGATTTCAATAACATCTTGCAGGTTGCGCTTGGATACTCCGAGTTGATTCTTGGCGATGAGGGCTTGCCCCAGCGTTACAAGCCGGATTTGCAGAAGATAAATGAATCGGCAAGGCGCGGGGCCGACCTGGTTCAAAGGCTGCTCACCTTCAGCAGGAAAACGCAGAGCAATCCGCAGCCGCTCAGCGTCAATCGCCGTATCAACGAAATAGGAAAAATGTTGGAGAGAACCATTCCCAAGATGATCGACATACGGCTCATGCTTGATGAGGATCTGGCAGCCATCAATGCCGATCCCACTCAGTTGGATCAGGTCCTTATGAATCTGGCCGTCAACGCAAGGGACGCTATGCCCGATGGGGGAAAGCTCATTATCGAGACTGCCAACATCTTGCTCGACGAGGAATATGCGAGAACACATCTTGACGTCAGGCCAGGACACTATGTTCTCTTGATGGTCACGGATACCGGCTCGGGGATGGACAAGGACACGTTGGAACACATTTTCGAGCCGTTTTACACCACCAAGGGAGCAGGTGAGGGCACCGGACTCGGCCTGGCCGTGGTGCACGGTATTGTCCAACAACATGGAGGCTTCATCAGGTGTTACAGTGAGCCGGGTGCGGGGACGACCTTCAACATCTATTTTCCTGCCCTGGTGTCGGATGAGGCGCCGGAGGAAAGGGTCTCCGGACTGCGGCCGCGCGGTGGGTCGGAGACGATTCTCGTTGCGGATGACGATGAAATGGTTCGGGACCTTTGCTCCCGGATTCTCGTGAAGGCCGGTTACACGGTGATTGCGGCCTCCAGCGGCAAAGAGGCTCTGGAGCGGTACAAAACGCAGGGAGAAGGGATTTCACTCGTTATCCTCGATCTAATAATGCCGGAGATGAGTGGCAAACAATGCCTCGAAGGCCTTCTGAGCCTCGATCCTTCGATCAAGGTGGTCATTGCCAGCGGGTACTCGGCCAATGGTCCGACCAAAGATGCGCTCTCGGCAGGGGCCAAGGGATTTGTGAACAAGCCCTACGATATACGGCAAGTACTGGCGGTCGTAAGAGAGATTCTGGACGCGGAATGAGCTGTTAGCGTGAACGTGTTAGCGTGAAATTTCTTGCTTATGCCGCGGGTTCGAGTCCCGAAGCCTCCACCGGTAATCGCTTAATCTTCTTGGGGTTTATTGAAGCAAAAGTGTGCGCGGATGAATACACGCCCTGGCGCTGTATTTCTGTCATTCCTGTTCCGGCCGTTCTTTCCCTCGCGCCGGACGAACCGCTGTAACTCGCCGGATGAAATCACGGACAATCCATGTCTGAACTTGCGCCGAAATCATGGAATCATACCGGAGTCAGGTGTTTGGCCGGTTCCAGGGCAAACGAAAGGCCTATCGCTTTTCTCGTGGCCGATCACGAGATCGCAGTTCGCACCATCCTCGAATCCTGGCGAGAACCGGATTTCCTATATTTCATAGTTGAGACCGAAGACGGCCGGGTACACGACCTCCGGCATCACGAGTATGAGGATTGGTGGCAGGTGAGGGAATCCAGCCGGCGCAGGTAGCGCATGGCGGGGGACAGGTGGCGTCGATCCCACCTCTTTCGATTTAAGAGGATTCGTCGGTGAGGTCAAAGTCATAGGTAGATTTGTCTGGTGCGTTTTTCAACCATGTCTTATCGGGCCGCGATATGCCCCGTGGGTTCTCCCGCTTGCGGCATTCTACACTTACTTTGGTTCCGGCTACGTTGATTATGTTGTATTGCCAGAAGCTTCCGGGAGTTAATTCGTCTTCGTCCGCATCCAACGTGCCCGCGCCTATGACGTGAAGCTCATATTTTTTCTTGTCCGTGTCAAACGAGAATTTCCGGGTTCCACTCGCGTGCCCGTGCCCGGTCAGAATCATGCTGAATCCTGCCACTGCCAGTCGTTCTACGAAGCCATCGTCCCGCATCCAGCTTTTGTTCGGTTTGGTCTCCTCAGCATCTTCAGATTTGATCGGATGATGCCAAACCACAATTTTTAGCCAGTCGTTATATCCATCTTCCGCGGCTTTCTCGATGGTCTGGTTGAGAGCGTCGGGATGGAGTCCGGATCGAGAAGTATAATGGTGGTCCAGCTCCCATGAGGAATTCAGCCCCACAATCAGCACCTTTTGGTCAGGATATTCACGGCATATTATCTGTTTAGAGTATTCTACCGGGTAATCTCCAACGGCTGCCTTCTTATACAGAGTTCGGAACCGGGCAAATCGCTTTCTGTATTTCGCTTCGTCCCTCACTTCGACGTACTCGTCCTTATCAATGTGTAGATGTTCATCAATCGGACCCTTTACCTCTTTGCGACGTCCCACTGAATATGAAGTTTCGGAAACGTCACGGTCGATATCATGGTTCCCGGGTACAATGACGACTTTTCCCGCGTCGAGATTGAAAGTCTTTGCAACATTGCTCAGGAAACTTTTCGCATGATTGTATCCGTCTTTACAGCATTTATTCACGATGTCACCGGATATGACCAATGCGTCAAGGCCCGGCAAATCCATGTCTTTTTTCAGTTCCAACAGCAATCCTACGTACAGATCCCCTGCCCTGTCTAACGCACCGAAATGGAGGTCGGAAAGGTGAACAATGCAAAATCTCCGGTCGATGGGAAGCAGGGCAGGATTATAGAACCGGCAACGTTCTTGGATAGCGGCAATGAGGTCTAATACTACGGCGTCTTTCTGCTGAGCAAGTTTGGTCAAGCGGGGCAAAGCCTTGGAGCCCAACGACTTGGGCAAAAAAGCGGAAACAAGCTCGGACGGCACAACACCGCTCTCTATGGCCCCCACTAGGTGATCTATGGCCTTATCTCCGCCGATGTTTCCCAGCGCCAAGGCTGCATTGAAACGAACATCATGGTTTTTGTCCCCCAATGACCTTATGAGGTGTTCCGTGGCTCTATCGCTACCGATCTCTCCCAGCGCACCGGCCGCGCTTGCACGAACTTCATGGTTTTTGTCCTCCAATGCCTTTATGAGGCGTTCTACGGCCTCATCACCGCCGATCTCTCCCAGCGCCCAGGCTGCGGAGCTACGAACATTTTCGTTTTTGTCCTCCGATGCCTTTGTGAGGCGCTCCATGGCTTCAAGGCTGCCGATCTCTCCCAGCGCCCAGGCTGCGGAGCTACGAACATTTTCGTTTTCGTCCTCCAATGCCTTTATGACATGTTCCATGGCTCTATCGCTGCCGATACTTCCCAGAGCATCAACTGCGATCTCGCGGACCCATGATTCCTTGACTTCCAGTGCTTTTACGAGATATTCTAAAACGTTATCTCCACCGATGTCACCCAGCGCCGAGATTGCGCTGCTACGAACACTTTCGTCTCTGTCTTCCAATGCCTTTATGAGGTGTTCCGTGACCTTATCTCCGCCGATGTGACCCAGCGCACCGGCTGCAGTGCTACGAACATTTTCGTTTTTGTCCTCCAATGCCGTTATAAGATGTTCCATGGCTCTGTCGCCGCCGATTCTTCCAAGAGCCCGGGCCGCGAAGCAGCGGGCCCTCGGTTCCTCGTCCTCCAATTCCCTTATGACGTCTGCTACGGCTCTATTTCCACCGACGGGTTTCGGCTGCCGCCGGGCTGGGCTGCTACCAACATCCTCGCTTTTGTCTTCCAATACCCTTATGAGATGTTCTATGGTTTTGTCACTGCCGATCTCTGTCAAGGCATTGGCTGCACTCGTACGAACCAACCAACGCTCGTCCTTCAATGCCGTTATGAGTTGGTCTACGGGTTTATCGCTACCGATTTTTCCCAGTGCCTCGGCTGCGCTGCTCCGAACCTTATCATTCTTGTCTCCTAACGGGTCTATGAGGTACTGTACGGCCTGATCGCTGCCGATCTGACCCAACGCCCATGCTGCTACTCTGCGAATATCGCTTCTTTTGTCCCTCACCGAATTAGCTGCATTCGGCACTGCCGCCGAGGAACGCGTACGCGCAAGCAGTCTTAATTTGAATGGGGAAGTTCCCGGTATCTTAGCCACTAACTTTATACTCTCTTCCTGGAATTTCCTCCCAAGACAACCAGCGAGTCCTGCCCCGAGCATGTGATCGACATCAAGAGCCAGTTGGACACACTCAATGGCCTGCTCTTGTTTGTCCAAGAGTTCCAACATCATGGCTACGGGTTCGGTCCATTTCAGGTAGTTGAAGTAGTCGCGTTTGAGCTTGGCAGGAGATATGCGCGGAAGGCAGGTGAGAAGGTGCTCTGCCGCATAGTACTCCTGGACTAGTTGATGAAGGAATTCTATTCCACTGCTGGCATCTTTCCTGAGCAGATGATGATTTATGAGGTCGTCAAGAAATTGTGTTGCTTTTTGGGCCGCTTTGTCGATCCCCTGTTCTTTCAAGTACTCGCCAAGGATCTTTTCAGCCTCATCACGAGGGATTACAAGAGCCATCTCAGTGGGCCGTTGGCCCTTCTCCATCATACGGAATGCGAGTTTTGCGAGAAGGCTGGGCCACCACCGCCTGGACTCCGCTGAGACGGGCGCATCTCCTTTCGTTACCCGCTCGTATGTCTTGGTAAAGGTCCTGAACACCTGCCCCAATCCATCGGGCATGCGTTTCTTGGCTTTGAAAACAGAGCACAGCATCATTAGGAGCAGAGGAATGGTAGCCAGCTCACGAATTCGGTCCTTGAGGGCTCTAAGCATTCTGTTTGCCGGGTCACGGTCGCCAATGTATGTGCGAACAAAGCTCTCGATCTGCTTCGGGCTCAGCGGCGCCATTTCCAGTTTCTTGCTGACGCCGAGGGCACCGCCAAGGCCCAGATCTCGCGTGGTAAAGACCATCGGGGTTGAAGCACGGTACTTGAGCCGAAAGGACTCCAGATCTCGGCGGTTCTCCTCTCTTGGCAACTCGTTTATTCCATCGCAGAGTAGAAACAATCGGCCCTGGTTGAGGAGTAATCCAATTTGCCTGCTTCGCACCTGTATGCCATGTCTTTGTAGAGAATCACCTACCAAATCAATCGCCGAAGTCTCGTACCTCCTTAGCGCTACAAGTATGGGAATTCTGGCTCCGCTGTCATTTCTTGCCTTCATGGCCTCCTCAAGGAGAAGCTTGTATAGTATGGTGGTTTTCCCGGAGCCGGGCCGACCACGCAGAAGCACATGTTCTCCAGCAAATTTTCGGAGTCCCTTCAGAGCGTCGTATTTCTCAGACTCTTTTCCGGGAAGGAAATCCTTTTCTTGCTCAGGTCTTTCGGATTTCCGGAATGCCTGGACCATCAAGTCAAACTGCGTTCCGGTGGTACGATTTTGCACGTCCAATGGGGTAAACACCCGCTCCCATTCCGTGTATTCTGGTTCTTCGCAGACCAAGTCCAAGTAGCGGTTCCAGTCGATCATCGGACGACCTCGGGGAGAGAGAGGTGTTAGGCCATTTTTCTTGGCCAGACGTCACTTTCTGCCGCGGTGTACAAGCATTCCGACCCGTAATGAGCGTGCAAATCTATACCGTGCATCGTGTGGCCATTTCACGGTCCCCGTGTTACTGACCAATCGCAAGAATGTTAGGTTGATTCTGAAATATCCGTATGCCCTCCTGAAAGACCCCGAAGATACCTAGGCGAACTTACTTTGGTGAAAAATCTCGGTTTTTGGTGTTCCTGAGCGTAACTCTCCGCACGGCCTCGTGTCAAACACAATCTTCACTGTAGGACCGCTCCGGGAAACAACAACGTGACGAATCAACGGCCTCTCTATGGGGACACGCGTCGATGCTTCAGCGTCTAACGCGTTGGCCGCTTCCCGCGTCCCCGGTCCGGGTAAAGCCGGTTTCATCGAAAAGCTCAATGTGTGGGAAGTCGCATCTCATCCATATTTTTCGGAAGAGGCGACGGGTGTTTGCATGGCCTTTTTCCGGTAACTGAGATTCACGGCGAGCCGATACGGAATCCCGCGCCGGCTGCGGAATACCCGTTTCAGAATGTTGGGAAGGGTGTACGTTTGCCGGAAAATCCAATTGTAGCCCTCCTGCAGTTCTTCGACAGTCATACGGACAGGCTGAAATACAACCTCACTTGTATGATACTTGGACCAATCTCGTTCCAAAATGCGTTGATCCTTCTCCATTCTGTCGTATAAGCGCGTCCCCGGGAACGGTGTGAGGATATGATATTGGGCGGCGGCAATCCGATTTTTCAGTACAAACTCA
>Ga0247841_10007941_pt1 | contig 15507 bp, 10 predicted proteins | sample LaCruzMarch2015__2_FD_192410 | JGI IMG/M metagenome (GOLD analysis project Ga0247841, IMG submission 192410) | Freshwater microbial communities from meromictic Lake La Cruz, Castile-La Mancha, Spain - LaCruzMarch2015_18m | ecosystem: Environmental > Aquatic > Freshwater > Lake | place: Spain...
TTTAGAAAACATATACAAAAATCCCATCGCTACAAGGCAAACTATGCCACATTTAAAATATCCATGAGACGTTACTACAAACTCAACCTTTTCATTGATAACATCATAATTTTTAACTCGAGATGCAATCATTACAGATCCTATCTTTTTAAAATATTCTAATTTATTTTGTGAATTAGGATCAATGATATCTTTAACATCCAATTGATGATATCCTTTTCTACCTAAAGCTTTTAATGAGTACCAAACAGATCGTAAAAAATAAATAATTGTTAATAAGAAAACTGATAATAGTATCATCCCAATTATCTTACTTGGCGATTCCATAACAGCAGTATTAATTTCTTTAGAAAAATTTACAATTAAACTGATGATTAAACCAGTTGCACTCAATAAGGTAACTGCTTTGCCTTCCACTGTCTTTAGCCTATCTCTTTCATCTTCAAATAACTTCTCGGCTGTCACTGAAAATTCTTTAGCATAGTTCTCGTCTGTTATATATGCTATTTTATTAAACATAGCATCCTTATCGCCATATTCCCTTTGGGTATTAGCATTTTTCTTCTTCTGTTCTTCATCATCTTGCGCAAAAGTTGGCCAAATATTGTTTATTATCTTCTTAAATATTTTCATTTTACCCTATCCCCCCAAGTAACAAATTAACCAAAGCCTCAGTCAATCTATAACCAGTCCTCTTCTCTATCCATCCCCATTGACCATTCGGATTTATTTCGAGGAAATAGTATTCCCCGCTTTTGCTTAAAACCATATCTATAGCACCAAATTGTAGTCCAAGTTTTTCAACTAAGGTTACACATTTGTTTTCTATATCTTTGGGAACCTTGTGCTTTCGATGAGGCAGATTAATATCTTGAGATCTTCGCCAATCAATTGTTGAACTTTTGTTTTTTTGGGAATCTATTTCTGTTGCAAACACTTTTCTTCCAATAATGGTAATTCTTATATCTAATTCTTTCTTTATATTTTCTTGATATGTTGATGGTATTGGCACTGATTTTTTAAAAAGTGTTAAATCTTTACCATTAACAACACTTGTAAATATAATTGACTTATCATCTAACATGCCATTTTTAATCGGTTTAATCACAATATTCCCATTTTGCTCTTTCAAAAATTCACTTATTTTATTACAATCATTAGAAATTAAAGTAGGGGGAATAAGTAACCCAGTTTGAGACGCCATCATTAGTTGAATCAACTTATTTTCTGCAAAATAAATATTTTTAGGCTTACTTACCCAAAAAGCTTCTAAGGTACCCCAAATACCGTTTAATAGAGTTACTGATTCTTGTATACAGAACTTTCTATACCGTGGTTTAACATTTCTAAAAGCAGGTAACGCTGGCCTTCTATACCATACACTTTTTATTGAAGAAAACTGCACAATACGATTAGAATCAATAAACCTGAACTGTCCCTGTAATTTATCCTTTTTAAAGTAAGCTTCAACATTCATCTTTTCAGGAAAATCTTCCGTATTAAATCTAATAAAGTCTTTCTTTCTTTTCTTCAATTCCAAAACAACAAAATCTGCGGTTATATCTTCTCTGTTTGTTACAATCAGAATCATGATAATCCTATTCCATTGCTTAAATCACAATCATCGGATTCTGTCTCTTGTTTAGTTTTCGTATACAGCTCAGAAGCTACGATATCTAAACTGACATCCTCCGATTCTCTTTTTACAAAAGTTTTTGTTACCAGCTCTAAGCAATGCATTTCACCCTCGTCTGACTCCTTGGATGCAGCGGTTTTGGTTTGAAGCTCTAATTCTAAAGTAGTAGGATTATAATCATCAGCTTCTTTAATCGCTTCGGTCTTACTCAATAATTCTGGGATTTTATTTTTTAATTCCACGAGCGGAAGAAGTTTGTTTTTTACCCTAATCACAGTTATATCTTTTTTCTCATCATAACATAAACTAATCGGCCGTTCATCCTCTCCTCGTTTTTCTGCGAATTTTGCAATAAACGGCATTTTATTTTTCCTCATGAGCATCTCCTTTTTGTCTTGCCATTACTTTTTTACGTTTTTGCTCATACCATTGCCAGTAAGATTCTATCCTTAAATGCATTTGCTGAGTCGCATCACACAATTCCTGTATGCCATCACGAATATGCCAATTATTTGCAAAAGCTTCGTAAGGAGCTCCTTTGTCTTTCCAACATGAAGGCGGTTCAAAATCATCAAACAACTCAATGCCAGTAAGAATTAAAACAGGATTTATCCATTGTTCGGCTTTAAAATGTTTTCGTCCTCGCCTCGCCAACTTTGCAATAATTTTTTTCTCGCGATCTTTTAAAGTTTTCCGCAATGTACAAAAAGCAATAACTGACCCAGGAAATTTATCAGCTAATCTCTTCATGCGACTGACATCCACATGAGTAAATTCATTGAAAGACTTGCATTCCCCAAAAACTACAATCGGATCTTTAATTTCATCAATTCGACCTTCGGATAACAATATGCCAAAATCAGCTTCAAGCGGTTTCTCTTCTTTAGTTTTTAACGTAAATGAGGGGATCCATGTCATCTCATTAGATAACCCATGCCCTCCAAAAAATTCCAAGCTTAAAGCAACACAATATCCTCCTTGTGCATAATTCTCTACAGAAAAAGGTCCAATTGTTCTTAAATGCCAGTTAGTCTCTGAGATCGGTTTTACAATAGGAAAATCGAACTTCTCAAGACATCTTTCACAGATCACTTTGTCTGATAAATCATCTAGGGCATACCATGTTCTCTGGGCACATTCGGGACATTGCAAAGTTACCCCGCCTTTAAGAATTTTGTAATTTAGCAGATTCCTAAGATGCCTTTCGGCTATTTCAGGTGAATGAATAAAGCCTGTCTTTTGCAATAAATCATGCCATTTTTTAACAGGTACTGTTTTTGCTCGCACTTTTGATTTGATATCATCAGATGAGCCATCTATTTCTGTTTCGACAGTCGCATGAGACATATCGTTGAGCAGTTTTATTACCTCTTCACTCTGAAACGCCCTTGCTCCATGTATCCCTCCAACAGAATCAATAATTTTTAATAAAATCCTGCCTGGACCTGAAAGCCCAACTTCGAACCCCTGCTCTTTAAACCATGCTTCAAATACCTTAAAATTGGTAGGAATCTCAAAAAAATGACTCCACTCGTAATGCTCGCAAGGAATGTTTATTCCTTCACTAGAAATCCATACCTTATGGAAACTATGAGCGCCGAAAATACGATAGGCGTCCTTTAAATTACGCGGAAGCACTGATGGACAACTATATCTTTTATAAAAATCTTTAAGCCGGATAGTGTTGATCCATCGTGGTTTCCCATTCCCACTATATTTTTCTACAAAACTTACAGGGATATCTTTAAATCTTAAATAATCATCTTCTAATAAAACTTCCTCGGATTCTTCTTTCGCCACAACAGAACAAAGCTGAACACCGTCTTTATCTTTTGCCCACTCATCCCACATACGCGGATACCAATGCTGTGACAAGATAGCGCCATCGCCCGGAGACGTTAATTTCTTAGTAAAAACCTGCATTTCTTCCATAGTCGATGACCGAGAACAAATAAAACTCGTATGATGCATCATATCTTTGTTGTGCCGATAGGGCACAAAATTATGCTTTATATCTTTATTAACCAAATCTATATAATTTGCAGAATACTGTTTTGGAAGAGGTAGAACATTCCTACCCACTGCTCTTAAATTCCAATAATCAACAATATCAAGCCAGGAAGTAGCATCCATGAAAAAAATAGCTGGGTCAGCTCGCCCGCCTATTTGTGATGCTTGCAGCTCAGCCCGTGTTATACGTAGCGGAGATGCCCCACCTTCAATATAACAATTCAAAAAATTACTTTGATTGATAACAAGATCGTGAGAGTTGAAACAATGGGAGTAATTTTTCTTAACATAATTCATTTCTTTTGCGCTTGGAAACTCACCAAAACAACATGAGGATAACAACGATATTTCTTTAGAAGGCGTTGGAGAAAAAAATTTGATAGGATGGCGACGCTCAAATTTAAAATCTTTATCGTATAAATGCCAGTAGAGATCTGTAATATCCACCCCGAACGAAATGCGATGGTCATCCTTAATATTCAAAACATCGTCAAAAGACAAAATGCGTTCTTTATCAAACAAAACATCAGGTATTTTTTGCTTGTCTTTCACTACTAGATAATCAGGATCGAAAGAATCTAAATAGCCTCGCAAGATTGAAGATGCCGAAGGATGACGGAGACGATGGTTTTCCCAATTTGCAGGTGTCTTTTTAAAAAAGGGAATTATAAGATTATAAATCCCTCCCCAAAGGCAGGTATTAATTCTAAACACTTCGCGTAGCGTCCGATTATCATCCTTTTTCACTAAAAATGCAAGCCGGATTGGCCGTAGTTTCTTGGCAATGGTAATCTTTTTATCTTGTTTCGTACTCATGTTTTTCCATTTATTGGATTTTTTTCAGACGTCCTATTTTAATACAGCCTGCTCTTATGTTATGCTAGAATAGGGTATTTGCTAGTTCCACCCATTAAATCTCCATCCTTATGCAAAAGCCTCTCTTAAAACCGAATTCATCAACATCTCAGCTTGCTCTTTACGTTCATCAACTTGCTTTTCCAGTTCATCAATCATGGTCAACAATTCGTCAAGGCGAGCGAGAATTATTCTCTGCTCCGCTAAGGGTGGCATTGGGAATAGGATTTCTTCCCATCTACCCTTATTGATAATTGGTGTTGAACTTTTCATAGCCTTATCCCAAACTTCAAACTGAAAGTACTTTGATTGCAAGAGCTGATGCAATAGTCTAGAATTCAGCTGCGCTAATAATGTAATGCTGTTTATTTGTTGATTGCAGGAAACATCTCTATCAGTAAAAAACGATTTGCCAATTGAACCGCCTATACAAACCATTAATACAGAATTACGCTTAATTAGTCGACCTTCATTCAACCCTTTCTCAGAAAGACCCTCATTCGCATAATCAATGCCTTTTAGGGTAATATCGGCTGGCTTAATAAATGGAATATAAGTGCCGAAATTGCCTATATCAATAGTTGATGGAGTAGTGCCTGTCTGAGTAATTCCCCAATCACCCAACCTACACCACGCCCACCCGCTGGGAAGGGTAAAGGGCTGCTCGTCATTAGTAAGGGATGACAGAGGTTTTCCTTTGTGTAACTTACCCTCTTTAATGAGACGGTCTTTCTCGGCCCGAATTTTCTCAAGAAGACGAGAGGCATGATTTTCACCTCTAATGAACTCCGAATTCTGCTTACGCCATTCAGCTGTAAGCTTGCCTACAATAGCTTCCTGCAACACGGCTTGTCGGAGGTGGCCAAAAAGATTTACCTGAGTATCTGTCTCCTTTATAAAATCTTCATGCTCACAAGACATGCCATCAATCTTCTGAAGCACCATTTCCTGTTTCTGAATGTCCAGCAAAGGTATTTCAATGCCTGAAATGGATTTCATAGATAAAGACACGTTAGCTGCGCCTTTCATTAGTGGCACAATAACACGGTCTTTATTCTTCTGAAGATAAACATGAAGGTATCGTGCATTAAGAATCTTATCATCTTTGGGGATAAGGGCAGCTAATATTGAACCCAGTGCAAACTTGCCTTCTTGGTAATGAACGTAATTCAGTGTCTTTTTGCCATGCCCCGTTGACGATACTAAAGGTATACATACAGCCTTGGCATCAAACTGATAATCTGTTGAAGTTTTTCTCTGGGCACTTGTAGCGACTAACGGATATTCACCCGGAATCGCTTTTGCTAACCCGGTGATGCCCTTTTCAATTGTGCAAACATCTCCTATCTTTACACGCTTCCATTCAGACATTCCCAAGCTCCTTCTTTAGCTTATCAAGAAGCTCATCACTTTTCCGGAATGAGTCATGAAGCATAGATACTATCTCAGAGCTCGAATAGGAACGCTCCTCTTTAGGAACGTGTGGATTCTTGATGTCAAGGCTATATTCATTTGCGGTAATCGCTTCAATTGAGACCTTCCATGCTTGCTCGCTCTCCTTACGCTTCTTCCACCATTTCTTTAGGCTGTCAAATTCGTTTTTCTGAATAGGCTTAGTCTTATTGTATGCCTTCACACCCTCTGGAAGCTTGTGCTCCCAATACCAAATCTCTTTAGTTGGTTTTCCTTTCTCAAAGAAAAGAAGGTTTGTAGCAACGGTGGCATATGGCTGAAATACCGAATTTGGTAAGCGCACAATAGTATGGAGATCACAGTTTTCAAGGAAATGTTGGCGAATGCGTTGTTTTACACCGTCACCAGCGAGAGAACCGTCGGGAAGAACAATGCCGGCACGTCCGCCGTCCTTTAAGTAACGAATCATAAGCATTAGGAAAAGGTCTGCGCTTTCTGTTGTCCGAAAATTCATGGGAAAGTTTGTCTCTACACCGTCCGTAACGGAAGCCCCGAAAGGAGGATTTGCGAGAATAACGTCAACGCGGTCTTTATAACCTATGGACGTATATTCACGATTAAGACTATCAGCATAATCAACAGTAGGAGCCTTTATATCATGCAATATAAGATTGGTAACACACAACATATAAGGCAAAGGCTTATACTCGATACCATGAATTGTCTTCTCGAGTTCTTTGAGCTCTCTTACCCCTTTAACTTCGTGATGCTTGCGGATATTCTCTATGGCACTTGTTAAGAAACCGCCTGTACCGCATGCCGGATCTAATATCTTTTCACTAAGCCGGGGATCTACCATCTCAGTAATAAATTCTGTAAGCGCCCTAGGAGTATAGAACTCTCCATAGTTACCAGAACTTTGCAAGTCTCGTAAGATAGTCTCATAAATATCACCGAAGATATGACGGTCTTCAGAGATGTTAAAATCTATCTGATTAAGTTGATTGATAACTTGACGAATAATAGTACCATTCTTCATGTAGTTATTTATGCCATCAAAAATATTACGGATAATGCGGGCGCACTTGTCACCAGAGCTAATATCGAGATTCTTTAGTTTCGGAATCAATCTACTATCAACGAAATTCTTAAGCTCATCGCCAGTCATTCCTTCGTCATCAGCCGCCCAGTTGCGCCACTGCAGCTCTTTAGGTATGGGCGGAACATACCCATCTGTAGTCTCTTCAATTTCTTTGTGCTTATCATCAATGACTTTCAAACTAATCATCCATCCAAGTTGCTCAATGCGTTGGGCATCCCCTGATACACCAGGGTCCTTGCGCATAATATTCTGGAGAGTCTTGATAATGCTTCCGATATTCTTCATTTAGTCACCATATATAATTCCTTTTCAAGCTCCTCGACTACATGCATATATTTATCTCTTCCGCCAAATATCTTTAATATTTCTATAGGTGTCCCGAATTGGCTGAATGGTTCAACCCTAAATACCGATAGGTCTTCGATGTTCTCAATGCCCTCTTCGGCATACTTATCCAATAATGCATTTATGATTATGCGAGCTTTATCACCATACTTAGTAAAATAATTGCGTTTCTTTACTCTATCAGCTCGCTCGCTACGAGTAAGAGGTGGCATATCCCAAGCAATGTGACATACGAGGTCAAACACGTCTAAATCCTTCTTAATCTCTGTAACGAGATTTTCCAGAATAATGCCATGAGATTCCAGTTCTTTGACGATGGCTTTCTTCTTTGTGGTACTATTCCATTTAGCGAGGAATTCATCGAGTGAACGAAACTCCGCAAGAATACTTTTTTTGGTATAATCCTTCAAGCTTTCCGTGATAAGCTTCCCATTTGCGTCTAGATGTTGAGTTCTTACATGCAAAACAGAAACATCAACACCGTTAACGTATACCTTCACACTTGGTTCTTCGACGATACTACCAGCCTCTGGCAGTAAGACGGGATCATCTTTTTTATTTTGACCTTCAAAATCAACTGGCGTACCGGTTTCAGGATCGATAATCTCCTCTTCCTCGTCAGGATTGATATCCTCATCTGTGAGTTTACTCTCTCCTTTAACTTCTTTTATCATAACCGGGTCACCATCAAAGTCAGGTCGAGCAAATATATCAGTTACATTTCGAAAATCCATTATCGTAAAGAACGTCTTATCGTATTCTTCGTTTATGCGGGTACCCCTACCTATGATCTGCTTAAATTCGCAAACAGATTGTATATTGGAGTCGAGAACAATCAACTTACAGGTTTGAGCGTCAACACCCGTCGTCATTAGCTTAGAGGTAGTTGCAATCACTGGATAACGCTCTTCAGGATTAATAAAGTTATCCACTTCACGCTTACCCACGTCATCATCACCTGTAATACGCATTACGTATTTATAGTTATCGAGAACTAAATCGGAGTTTTCTATGGCAATGGCCTGTCTCATTCGTTCCGCATGTTCTATGTCGACACAGAAAACTATTGTCTTATCAAAACGGTTAGTCATTGTTAAAAATTCGGAAATCTTTCGAGCTACAATTTTCGTTCGTTCGTCAATAACAAGGTTCTTATCAAAATCTTTGACGTTATAAATACGATCTTCGACTTCGTTGCCGTTCTTGTCAGTCTTGCCAACTTCTGGACGCCACCCTTCAAGATCCGTATTAAGCCCAACACGAATAACCTTATATGGCGCTAAGAATCCGTCATCAATACCCTGCTTAAGGGTGTACGTGTAAATAGGCTCGCCAAAATATTGGATATTGGATATTTCCTTGGTTTCTCTCGGGGTAGCAGTAAGGCCTATTTGTGTTGCGGAGCTAAAATATTCGAGAATCGCTCGCCACGCACTATCTGCGGCAGCGCTCCCTCTATGGCATTCATCAACTATAACAAGATCAAAAAAGTCACGACTGAATTCCTTATAAGCATCTTTATCCTCATTGTAACCCGTAAGTCCTTGATAAAGTGCGAGATAAATCTCGTATGCTTTATCAATGTACTTTTCCCTAATAATGGTCATCTTATCTTTAAAATGCTTAAAGTCATTTCTCTTGGTTTGATTAATAAGAACATTGCGATCTGCTAAGAATAAGATGCGCTTCTTTTTGTTATTCTTCCATAGTCGATAGATAATCTGAAATGCGGTGTAGGTTTTGCCAGTTCCAGTAGCCATAACAAGGAGAATTCTATTCTGTCCTTTGGCTATTGCTTCAACAGTCCTATTAATTGCAATCTGTTGATAGTATCGAGGGGTCTTCCCAGAACCATCGTAGAAATAATCGAACAGAGCAATCTCTTCTTGCTCTTGGGTAGCTATATTCTTATACTTCTTGTACATTTTCCAGAGCTCGTCAGGAGACGGAAAATGATCCATTGGTAGTTCTTTTTCAACGACCAGAGAATATCCAGAGCAGTCGTGTTGTATAAAACCGTCGCCATTGGAACTGAATGCTACTGGAACATCTAATACCTCGGCGTATCTTAGTGCTTGCTGCATACCAGCCCCCACGGAATGATTGTTATCTTTTGCTTCGATTACAGCGACAGGGATATTTGGCTTATAGTATAGGATAAAATCGGTACGCTTACGTTCTCCGCGGACACTCTTTTTTCCCTTAACGAAGATGCGTCCGTTGGTGAAAGATACTTCTTCGCGTATCTGCTTCTCAACATTCCACCCAGCCTTAATAAGAGCGGGCAAGATGAATTGCGTACAAATATCCCTTTCTGACAATTCTTTTTTATTCGTCATTTTTCTGACCCGCTACCTTTGGAGTCTTATTTTCAATTTTATCTGCGGTTAGTGCTAGCCACCACTGAGGACGCTCAAAATAATCTTTATCAGCTATAACAGAACTTAGTCGATTTATGTAGTCCTCAAGCGAACCAATTAACCTTCTATTTAATGGACGACAAGTTGTAGCTTTCCAAATTATTTTAAAAAACCCCTGTTTTTGAATTAGCTTAACAACATCTTCATGCGATACCCATCCCAAACAACCCTCTGTCGCATAATAAAATAACATTCTAAGAAGCTCCACGAAGTTCTTCTGTATCTCAATGTTATTCTTTGCCTTATCAGCAATAGCTTGCAACTTAGTGTAAGCATCCGCTGAATGAAAGGGAGAATCGCCTTTAAACAAAATTGTTTTTTCTGTCCCAAACATATCTCCGGGCCATAGCTCTTTCAAACCATCAGTGCGTTCAAAACGATTCAGCAAATCATCGGTTAATTTTTTTTCCAGAATGTCGTTTATTTCTTTTCGTATTTCGGAAAATGCTTTTTCAGAATCCATAAACTCCAAATCCCTTAATTTACCACGTAACCATTCTGCCATTTCTGACACACGAACCAGGTTCTTATTAATCATCTTTAATAATAATGCTTTCTCACTATTCCGAAGTAATTCATACAATTCTTTCGGTTCTTTAAAGTGAAACCATTTTGATAAAGATCCAAACCATTCCTCAAATATCGTTTTGTCAAAGATTGGGTTATTACCAGAATAGATTTCATCCATATCTACAACCAAATCACAAATATGCATTATCTTATTAACTTCTTCGATCTGCGTCTTCATTTCATCTTGTGAATGTAAATCGATAAGATTACTCCAGATCTGCTCGCGATCTCTCTGGAGCATTTTTATAAATTCACGAATCCGTTCAATATCCTTACTTTTTTTACTATCGGCAATAAACTTTTTCATCTCATTTTTAATGCCAGTGTCATCTTTTACGAGCATACAGTTTTTAAAATCATAATACTCGCTCCACGTCATCAATTCAGGAACCTCAATGACAAGCAGATGATTTTTAACACGCTCCGGAGTTATAAATCCGCCGCAATTTCTTAATACTTCGTATATCTTTAAAAACCTTGGTATATCTATATTTACAAATTTAGCGATCTTTAATTTAATATTCCTCTCCCATTCTGGTTCATCTTCCTTTTTATCAGAACCAAAAGCGCGTCGCGTAACATCTTTTTGTTTATCCATTAATATTCCAGTTGCTATATCGCCAATTGTTTCGTTATCCGTCATAAGTTCCTTAAAGACATCCGGGAATTCTATGCGTAATAACTGAGCTAAATAAAGCATCTTCCAATCAAGCTCATCTCGACCAAATCGCGACAAGAACCCTTTATGAAGGCTGTTTAAATACCTTAGGTAATGTTTAAATCTCCGAGGATTTTTGGGAAGAACATCTAGAATCCCAACAACAGCATCTTTCTTTACATTAGACGCAACACCGCTTAGCTCCTTTTCAAGTAATGCTTCCCAATCAAAAGACGATGGGATAGGGAGCTCAAAAGGCCAATTTATAATTTTATCGATAAAATCTTTAGGGTTAATATAACCCAACTTATTTCGTAAAACTTCTGATACCGTTTTAATATCCAATCCTATAACGTAAACACATTGACTTATATCAAATATTTCATTAAGCAACATCAGCATATCATAAACAATTTCTGGTTCAGCGCGATCCAAATCGTCTATGAACACATACAACCTTTTATCTCCCAAGATGCTCTTGAGATCTTGAGTAACGTTTCGCTTGGTTTCTTCGAGTAAATTTTCTAAAGGCGCTAAAATAAGCTCACCAATAGCTTTTCCAATTTTGGTATTCGCAATCTCTGCGAGTTGTCGAGCTTTTCTAGAAACGTCTTTAATTGCCTTTTTCCGCTTAAAATTTCCAATTGGTAATCTTTTCCACGATGCAAGCCCTTTGTCCAAACTAGCAACAAATCCTTTCCAAGCTTCTTCTCGTGAATGAAATTGCCACGGATGAAAAACAACAACGGGATGACATTTTTCAGCGCAATGGCGCTTAATAAAATTCATAGCCGTTGTCTTGCCACTACCCCAATCACCTAAAATACCTATCCGAAGATAAGTATCAAGAGGCGTAGTATCAATAAGCGTAAAAATTCTTTCAGCAAATTTACTCCTATCAAGACAATCATCCGCAGGATTGCTCAGAGGATCATCTACACCTGTTATGACATCGTACATCTTATGTTTTTTCTCTTGTCTTTTATCCATAAACGAATAAGATTAAATTTTCATTATTTTTCTATTCCTTTTTGTGCCCATTTCTGGATCTCAAATTTATCAAACCTCCATTGCCCACCTGCCTTAAAAGACGGTATTTTCCCTTCTCTGGCAAGACGTCGAACCGTGAATGTATGCAGTTTAAGATATTTAGCTAATTCTTCTACGGTAAAGGTTTCCATGCTTTCCTCTCCTATAACAAAATGTAGCAACTTGTAGTTAATTATACTGCTTTTCTCTGCCTTACACAACCGAAAAAACACCTCTCTAATTTCCTTGACTTGTGTCAAAACGTATGCCCCTATGTGTCCTAAGGAAAGGAGACCAAGTTATGGATGAAACCATTACCTCTCAGGTTACGGCGCTTAAGAACGCGCCTATCCAAGAGTTACAAAATAAGTATAAAGAACTACTCGATACAAAAGAAACGCCCTGCGATAACAAGATGTTCCTCTTGAAAAGAATCACCTATAAACTCCAGGAAACTAAACATGGCGGATTATCTAAAACAGTTAAAACCAAAATTAAGGAACTTATGGCGAAATACGATCCGGTAAATAATAAAACGCTAAGGCCATGTGTGACTTCGGCTGGTAAAGAAGTAAAATCGCTACCTTTCGCAAGAGATAAACGCTTGCCGATTCCAGGTACAATAATCACAAAGAAATATAAAGGCCAAACTATCCAGGTAAAAGTGTTAGAAAAAGGCTTTGAATACAAGAATACCTATTATAAGAGCTTATCGGCTCTAGGCCGGGAAATTACCGGATCGCATTGGAATGGCTACAATTTCTTTAATCTATAGGAGATGCAATGGAGAACAACGTTCTAAAAGAAAAGAAGCAGCTTAACTGCGCTATTTATACGCGAGTTTCAACTACTGAACGCTTGGAGCAAGAATTTACATCATTGGATAATCAGCGCGAATCTGCTGAAAGCTATATCCAAAGCCAAAAGTCTGAAGGTTGGACAGCCTCACCTGAACGATATGATGATCCGGGATTCACGGGAGCAAATACCGAGCGCCCCGGCCTGCAAAAGCTTCTATCTGATATCAAAGAAGGAAAGATTAACTGTGTAGTAGTATATAAGGTCGATAGGTTATCGCGATCGCTCCTTGATTTTAGCCATCTCTTAGAATCATTTGATAAAAATGATGTGACATTCGTCTCAGTAACGCAATCCTTCAACACCAATACGTCTATGGGGCGCCTTACCTTGAACATACTCCTCTCTTTCGCGCAGTTTGAGCGCGAGATCATAAGCGAGCGGACGCGCGACAAAATGGCTGCTTCCAAGAAAAGAGGTAAATGGGTCGGCGGATGCCTTCCTTTAGGATATAATTTGGATAAAGTAAACCGTAAATTAGTCATAAATCCGGTAGAAGCAAAACTTGTACAAGAAATATTCGATACCTATCTTAAAGAACAGTCACTAATCGCGGCCACAAAGGTTATCAATGGAAAAGGCTACGTAACAAAGCTATACGAATCCTCTAAAGGTAATAAGCGCGGGGGGAATAAATTCAAGAGTACAGCCATAAACCAGATAGTTAGGAACGCATACTACATGGGTAAGGTCAAGCATGACGGTGTTTTATATCCCGGAGAGCATGCGCAGATCATATCGGATGAAGTATTCGCGAAAGTACAAGAACTTCTGACCTCAAACAGACGGGTATTCAACCTTAAACCGAAGCACGCCAAGATTGGCCTCTTAAGCCATATCTTTCGCTGTAAAGCCTGCAATGCATCAATGAACATCGCTTACGCCGAGAAAAACGGAAAGTTCAGATACTACCATTATGTCTGCCTTGGAGCGCACACGCGCAGCTATAGCTCGTGCCCTACCAAGCTGGTCAACGCCAATCTAATGAATAATAAAGTCGTAGATTGTTTAAGGTCCATTACGGATGACCCCAGAATTAAAGGCGAAGAATGGGATAAGCTTGGGCTTGACCATAAGATTCCGATTATCAGGTCGATAATTAAAGAGGTGCGCTATAGCGGCGCCTCTGAAGCTCTAGAAATACAATTACACGACGATAAAGTATATACTTTCAACGTACCAAAACAGGAGCTAAAACATACCCCTGCTACATCTAAGGAACAACTGATAAAACAAGAGCCCCAATTAAGACAAAATCTGCTCCTTGCCCATCAGATTCAAGAGCTTCTCTCTGAAGGTAAATCCGATAACTTAAAACAGGTAGCCGGATGGTTGAACATAAGCCCTCAAAGAATCAATCAATTAAGAAACTTTATCCTGCTCTGCCCCAAAATACAGCAAGAGATATTTCTTGGCGATAATAAAACTATTTCAGAGATACCAGAATATAAGCTACGGCAGATAACCGATACGATTGACTGGCAAGAGCAGGAAAAACTCTGGCAAGAACTGCTTAGTACGCTCGCCAAACAAACCTCTCCAATATAGACCTCCAATTTAAGCCCATTTTCTAGTTTATAGCCATCTCTCAATGTTTATTATCTGTCCAACTGGCCTAATTAACATAAACTAGCGAGCAAAAACTAGGAGATATTTTGGGCTATTTCGGCCGATAAATTGGCTGAGGTGCGGGTTCTACGCGAACCCATGGAACATTTCAATAGATCTGCAAAATATCCTTTCAACACAACGCTCTAACTCTTTGAAACATCGACAGATAAAAAATGCTATGATCAGAAAAGCTGATCATAGCATTTAACCTCTCTCTATTGAAAGAGAGAGCTTTTATACTGGTAGCCCCAACCGGATTTGAACCGGTGTTTACAGGCTGAGAACCTGACGTCCTGGACCAGGCTAGACGATGGGGCCAAATATTTGAATGTTATTTTACTATAATCGTTCTTTTAGTCAATAAGTTTAATCCGGGCTTCACTTACAAATACAAACCCCTAGCCAGTTAGACCGCCAAACCCGCCCCGTTTCTCTTCTTCCGCACATTCCTTATGCGCATCAACGAACAAAGATAATCCTTAGTCTAGCGTGAGAAAAACTTCATATTATTAGAAAACAGGCTCTGGCAAACACCTCCATTTAGAGAGTGAAAACAACATAAGTCGTTGGCTAAGTTAACCTTGTTTAGTGGTAATAATTCCGGGAATCTGCGCAACAACCAACTACCGGAATTTTAATTCACTCATTACTGGCAGATTCCCGTAAATAAGAATTTGATTGACCCTCCTATATTTGCGCTATATACTGGGTGTCATGAAAGTAAGTCTTGGCTTTAGTCAGCTCGAAGATCCTATTTTAGCCACTAATGAAGCAATCGGACAAGCTGCAATTAGACTAGGGAATGCTCCTGTAAGCCTAGCTCTTATTTTCACCTCGATAGAATTTGCGCATCCTTTTGTATTAAAGGCAGCGAATAACTTACTGGGGGAAACCCCCATCCTTGGCTGTAGCAGCCTAGGAATTATGACGAATCAGGGAGTATTCAAACACGGATTTGCCATCATGCTCATTAGTTTAAATGAGCAAACTTTTTTTAATA
>Ga0247841_10007943_pt1 | contig 15503 bp, 16 predicted proteins | sample LaCruzMarch2015__2_FD_192410 | JGI IMG/M metagenome (GOLD analysis project Ga0247841, IMG submission 192410) | Freshwater microbial communities from meromictic Lake La Cruz, Castile-La Mancha, Spain - LaCruzMarch2015_18m | ecosystem: Environmental > Aquatic > Freshwater > Lake | place: Spain...
TTAAATAATTGTAACTATTTAGAAGTAAATGAAAGATATACTTCTAAAATATGTTCGAATTGTTCTGCTTATAATGAAATATTTAATTGTAGTAATTGTAATATTACAATAGATAGAGATTTAAATGGTAGTAGAAATATATGCTTTAAATGTTTAAAATAAGTAAAAACAAAAAAAGAGTATGTCATTGCTCTATTAAAACTTAATTATTTACATTTTGATATATTTTATTATGTTAGTATTAAAAATAATAAAATACATTAAAATGAATAATTTGTGATAATTAGTAGTATCAAGAATTATCAAGTTTTAAATGACGGCTAATAACCAGAAAGTAAATTGTAATCTTCTTATATTAAATAAATTAATAATAGTTTGTGTCATTTGTGTTCCACTATAAAGACAATCATCAATAAAAATAATAATATCATTATTTTCTAAATCGGAATTTTCAAGATTATTAATAACAGTAATAATTTGATTAATGGAAGTTTTAGATTTAATATAATTAATAATATAAGTATATAACCAATAATTGGATTTATATTTATAATCGGTATAAAGATGATCTATAAAAATAAAAATTGGTCTATTTAAATTAAGAGATTTTAGTAAATCAGTTATACATAAATTTAATTTAGTAATAAATGTTTCAAATGATATATGTAGAGTATTTTTAAAAATCTTTCTGCAGATTTTTCTAATCGATGGATCACACATTTTAATAAATTCTTTAATTTGAGTTTGAATTAAAGAATGGTCTAGAGGATAATTAGTGAAATTATTAATTTCCATTTTTCTAATTATAATGAATTAAATTTCTTTTTCCGAATAGATAATGATTTTACTTTATATGGAGGATAAGGACATATATCATCATATTTTTCACAATTTTTAAATAAAGGAATTATAAGTAATTTATTATTATTTTTACCAAAATTTTTTTTATTATTTTTATTAGGAACAATACCTCTATAAAAATGAGTAATAGTAGAAAAGTCATCAGCAAGTTTATGATCAAAATAAATAGGATATGCAAATTCAGCAGATAATAAATAATTATAGTAATATTCTAATTTATCAATTTCTTTAGAAGTCAAATAATGAGATAATGGATAAACAGTTATGGCATTTTTACAAATAACTAATTCACAATTATTATTAAAACTAGAATCAATATATAAATTCTTAATATGAGTAATACCATAATCAGATATAAATGGAACTAATATAAATAATTTTAACTTTTTTTTTAATTTTAATTTTTTTTTGTATTAAAACCATTATCGATTATATCTTTATTATTTATACTTCTAATATTCAATCCAATGTTATTACCAGAATAAATACAATCATCAATAAAAATAATAATATCATTATTTATAATATTATCAGTATTTATACTATTAATTATAGTAATATCTCTTGAAAATTTAAATTTAATATATTCATTTAGATATATACATAACCAATGTTCAGATTTATAATTATAAGTAATTTTCATATAAACAAAAATAGGTCTATTAGGATTAAGAATTGTAAATAATTCATTAATACAAATATTTAATCTTTTCAAAAAGAATTCAAATGATATATGCATTGTAATATCTAAAATCTTCTTACAAATACTTCTTACATCCGGTTCAGAAGCAGTAATAAACTTCTGAACTTGTTTAGGATTTAAGGAATGGTCTAAAGGAATTTTGAAAAAATCAGTTAATTTCATTATAATAAATAGAATGGATAAAAATAAAGCATCTGAAATAATAACAAAAAATATTAAAAATTATATGTCAGTTTTTATAAATAGAGTTTCGAAAAATATAGAAGATAGAATAATTTACTATTTTAAAATTAAAAAAAATTTGAATTTAAAAAAACCAAACTATTGTATCAAATTTTATAAAAATGATATAAAGACCGCTAAACCAAAATTTCGATTAGGTAGTAATATAATCTTAGATAAGCCAATTGGTTCAACGAGTATGCACGCAACAATTTATTATAGTATATTCAGAGATAAAAATAAACGATTATATAAGTTTGCGATAAAAACGACACCTATAACGAAAATAACAGAAAAAGAAGTAATAATATTACAACAATTAACGGAATTAATAATAACTAGAAGATGTCCCCATTTTCCTATTATATATAGTATAATAAAATGTGATAATAATGATATGAATGATAGTTCATATATAAAATCATCATCAAATAAAAGTATAAGTAAAATTCCAATATTTCATTATAATAAATATTATTCGATATTAACGGAATTGGCAAATGGTGATGTTAAAACATTTATAAAAAATCATAATAAAGAAATAAAATTAGTGAAAAATGCATTAGCACAGATTTGGTTATCACTAATATTTTATTATAAATATACAAATAATTATCATAGTGATGCACATGATGGTAATTTCTTATATCATAAAATAAAATCAGGAGGTTATTTTCATTATAAGATATATGAAAAGGATTATTATTTGAAGAATGAGGGATATTTATGGATAATATGGGATTTGGAACAATCAAAACCATTAGATAGTTTATTAGGAAATCATTATGAATTATTGGATTTAACATTTGATTTTAAAACAATAAATTATTATTTTACAAATCATTTACAATTAAAAGACAGTAAAGAAATAAAACGAATATTGAAAAATACGATTAAATATACACCAACTAATTTAAAAATATTAATAGAACAATTATTAAATTATTTAGTAAAAACTAAGATATTACGAAGAAAAATAAATGAAAAACCAATAAATAATATTCCTTATAATTAATAATGACTTTTTATGATGTAATTATAGATAATACAATTAATATCGATTATCTACTAGAAAAAAATAATTTTAATCAAAATATTAATGATATAATTAAAATTGATTTAAGGAATCCGTCTTTAAATCATTTTGAATTATTAGGAAGTACTGCGAATAGTATAGCAACATTAATAGAATATGATATAGAGAATTATAGATGTTCTCGAATGTATATATATTATAATGAGAGGATAAATACAGATTCTTATAATTTAAATAATTCTATAAAGAGTTTAATAGAGAATGGTTTTTGTGATAATGATGATTATCCATATAATCAAGAGTTATTGAATGAGAGACCGAATGATGATTTATATAAGAAAGCTAAGAATAATAAATTTTCGATAATAAAATTAAAAAAAGATTTGAATAATTTATTATTATCATTGGTAAATAATGAACCATTTATAATAACAATAAGGATATTTGAGAGTTTTAAAATAGGACAAACAAAAATTAAAATACCAGAGAAAACAGAGAAAGAACAAGGAGGAATAACAATAGTAGTATGTGGTTTTGATATATCAAAACAGATATTTATAATATTATTATTAAATGAATATTATGAATTACCATTTTTCTATTTAATTAATAATGATTATTCCTCTGATTGTTTCATATTTGTAATAAGAAATTTATTAAATTTTAAACCAAATACACAAGAATTAAAAGAAGATATACCAAAACCTAATATAGAATATTTGGATTTAAGGAATAAATTTAATGAAGTGTTCGACCAAGGCAAAATAGGAAGTTGTACTGCAAATGCATTAACATCAATATTTGAATATGATACAATAAATTTTCGAGGTTCAAGATTATTTTTATATTATAATGAAAGGAAATATATAAATGAAACTCATAAAGATGAAGGAGCATTTTTAAGTGATGGTATTATATCCCTTAAATACTATGGTATTTGTGAGGAAAAATATTGTCCTTATATAATATCAAATGTATTTAAGGAACCTTCAAAAGAGGCATATGAGAATGCGAGAAATAATTATGTAATAGATGCAATAAATATATCAAATAATATAAATGAGATAAAGAATTGGTTAATTAAGAATGAACCAATAGCGATAGGAATAGCAATATATAAGAAATTTATGAATTCTAAAACGGGTATAATAGAATTACCGGAAGAAAAAGAAGAATTTATGGGAGGACACGCAGTTATTATATGTGGTTTTGATGATAAAAATAAAAGATTTATATTAAGAAACTCGTGGGGTCATTATTGGGGAGATAAAGGTTATTTCTATTTACCTTATGATTATATAAGTAATAATGAATTGTCTGGGGATTTATGGATTATTACAAGAATTAGACAAATATAATTTTTCGATGGAAGCTAAACGTTGATTTAATTCTTTAATACCTTCAACTAATAAACCACACATATTACCATAAGAAATATTATAATAATTGGTGGAATTATCTAAATTAACAACTTCAGGGAGTATATTAAGAACTTCTTGAGCTATTAATCCAGTTTCTATTTTACCAGTATCAGAACGAGTATAAATATAACCATTAATTTTATTTATTTTTTCAATAGAATTGGAAATTTTAATTAAATTCTGTTTAACTCTGATATCTGAAACATTACCAATAGTTCCTCTAGCAAATATATTACTTTCAATATGGATATTAGAGGAGAAAAAGGCATTACCTTCAACATTTAAGATAAAACCTGAACGTGATATATTACTTCCAATACAAACATTAACATTTTCATTAGGATAATTGGTAGCAATACAATTAATAAATGGAGTATTATTAATAGATGATAAATTAATATTACCATAAATATTAAACATAGCATTAGTTTTAAGACTGTTATTTCTGAAATCAGTTTCCCAATTCTTATAATTAAATCCATTTTGCATCAGATATCTATAAGGCATACCAAAAGCAATTTTATTAGTAGTATTATCGGGTATATCAACTGGATTTAGGTCAAAAATGATATTATTGGATGAACCGAAAGTGAATAAATGTTGATTACTATTATGTTTATAAATGAATCTATCATTATTATAAAAATTGAAATTATTATTATTTAGATTAAAATAATATGAATTATTCAGAGTATTGAGACTTAAAGTTGGATTATTATTAATACCATAACCACTTATAGCAATAGAAGGATTAGTATTATTATGAACTGAATGAACTGAAAGACCATTACTGCCATTGGAACCCAAACTAACAGCTAATAAATAATTTTCAGTTAATTTATTATAAATTGAGGAGAAGTTGGAACCGATAATAAAACTATTGGAAGTAGCTGATACATTTGAGGAATTTATTTGATTAAATTTAAGATTTTCGATGGAGATTTCCTTAACGGTTAAATTGGAGACATTAAGATTGGTAATGGCGATATTACTAAAGATACCATTTTGACAGATAATATTAGATGAGATATTGGAATTAAAGAATGCTTTATTAATATTAGAGATATTACAATAACTGAAATTAATATTATTTTTGGACGGAATACTAGAAATATTTAAACATTCAAGATTAGTAATTTGTGATTTTTTATTAACATATAATTGATAATTGGAATTTGGGGGACTATCACCCAATGCTAATTTACCATCAGCAGATAAAGAAACAGAAAAGAAGTTATTAGAAGTTGCATAAATTAAATTGGATGGAGGTTGATAAATATAATTAATATAATCAATAAAATCTTTGAATTCGAATGTTCCTAATTCTATATATAATCGTTGTTTAACATAAATCGAAAAATCGGATGCAGAATAAATTTTCTCAGTAACTTCTTTTAATAAAAAATTACTATCAATATAAGGTTTAATAGTTCCTGTTTTATAAATATAATTAGTATAATTAATATAATAATTATCGGATATGATGTCAAGAGATGGATTAATTCTATTACCTTGAATATTAATTTCATTAATATCAAGATTAAGGAAAGAAGGAAGATTAATGGTATAATTAATAAAGAAATCGGTATCAAATTTCTTAAAAGAGAATGGAAGATAATTATAGGAATTTAGAGGAATAATATTACTAATAGAGGTATTAATAATTAAATCATTATAAATACTATTAGATAGATTAATTGTTTTACTATTAATAGATGGTGGATTTAAGGAAAAAGAGGTTGAAGTAATATTACTGGAAAAATTAAAAATATAATTATCATATTTATAATTGGATGTTCCAATAATCAAATCTTCATTATTAAATAGTGGAATATTTTGATTAATGGCAGTAAAAAGTAGATTGACGGGATTAGAAGTTCTATAATTATTATTACTATTATAGAATAAATTTAAATTCATAATGGGTGGATTAACAATATTTCTATTATCATCATTAATTTGAATATATAATTGATTTTTAATATTATCATTACTATTACCAATACTAATATAACCTTTATTGGAAATTTTAAAATAATCATTGGAATTCATATTAGAATAATTAAAGATTACGGATATATTAGAGGAAATTTGGTTGATATCGATGGGATAATTGGCGGTTTTTGACCCAATACCAATAAAACCATTATTATTAATACTAAAAATACGATTACTGGTATTACTAGTAATAAAATAGCGATTATGAATGTCAATAATATTACAATCGATATTAAAACGATTGATATTAATGGAAGGAGTGGGATATAAGGTATCATTACTGATATTAATGGAACCTTTAGCATAATAATTATCAACGAAGAGATGATTAAATTTAACAGTTTCGATGGTTACGGGGACATCAGGAGTAATAGATTTAATAAAATTGGTATAAATGATATTATTGGAATTCATAGTAATATTATCTTTAAAGAAGATACCATTAGAGTTAATTAATAATTTATTACTATTATTAAAATTGATTAAAAGATTACTATTATTAATTCTGAATATTTCTTGATTATTGGAATTGAGAACAGAAAGATAATTATTAGAATTATAGAAATCAAAAATGGAATTGGAATGAATAAAGGTAATATCATTGGAAGTATTAAAATTGGATTTAATATATAAATCATTTGAGAAATGGGATTTTGCGAAATAAGAATTGAAAATATTAAAATCATTTTTGTTTAAAACAAAACAATTGTTGGAAAAACCAAAATGAAATTTATTTTTAAAATTAATAATGGCATCTTTATAACTACTATCTTGAATATTTAAATATATGACATTAGAATTAAAGAAAGAATTAAAATTGAGTCTATTATCACTAATAGTTTCATTTCTTAAATTTCCGATTGATATAGACATATATAAAACCTTACTTTACTATTTAATAATATTATTACTATTATATTTATATAAAAAAAGTATATAAGGATAAGAGAATATATATTTATAAAAAGAAACATTCAATTATTTTTGTATAATATAGCGGAAGGTTGCCCGAGCGGTTTAAGGGGAATGACTTAAGATCATTTATACTTTGGTATGCGTGGGTTCGAATCCCACACCTTCTACATTTGTGTAAATTTCCGCTATATTTATTTTTCTATTATTTAATTAAAAATGGAATATTTAGAAAACGAGATAAAAACCATAGAATATGGAGAAATAATTAAAATAGTCTATGATAATGATGAAATAGAATTGATAGAGAGAAATAAGGAAGGATATAAGAAATTATATGATGCGTGGTTAAAGGAACAACCAATGTTTATATCAGATATATTTAAAACACAGATGAGGGATTTAACATTTGCGACAAGAGGTAATGAGTCATCAATAAATCAATTAAATAGTTTTTTATCGGAAGAGAATGCGGAACAGGCGACAAAATTTATAGTATATATGAGAAAACGAGATTTAACATTCGAGAGGTCAAAATGGATAAAGAAGTAATTATTTAAGAATAAGATAAGATAAGAAGAATAATGATAGTAGGTGGAATATTAATAACAATAGTATTAATAACATATTATTTATATAATCCTAAATTACCAATAAAAGGAAGTTTAAGTTATTATAGATATAAATGGCGACAATTAGATAATTAATTTTTTTTATTAATATTTATTTAATATAGATAAAATGAATATTAAACCAAAAAATTGGATTTTACCAAATCGAATAGGATATAATGAAAAGATTTTTAAAACATTTAAACCGGAATTTTATCAGAAAAAATCTAAATTGGAATGTGAATGTAATGATGATGATTGTGATATACCAGATAAACAAATTTCATTATATCCACAACAACGTTTAATTAAAGATTATATCCAAATAGATAGTCCATATCGTGGTGCATTATTATATCATGAATTAGGTTCTGGTAAATCAGGTGCTTCTATTGCTGCGGCGGAAGGTTATATAAATAAAAAAAAGATGTTTGTTTTAAGTCCAGCATCATTAGCAACAAATTATGAGAATGAGATATTAAATTTAAGTTCAATTGGTTTAAATTTAAAAAAGGATTGGAAATTGGTATTTTTAAATAAAAATAATGCAACAGTAATAGAAATTCTTAAAAGTAAATATGCGATAACACCTAATATCATAAAGAAAGATGGATTAGTTTGGATACCATTATATGAAAATGATATACCAGATGCAATTATAATGAAAACTAGTGCAATAGCTGAAGATAAACCAAATATAGATATAATGATATCACATATAATAAGAAATCGTTATACATTCATAAGTTATAATGGTTTGACTAAAAAGATGATAGGAGAAATGGGGAAATCACCATTTGATAATTCATTTATAATAATAGATGAGGTGCATAATTTTGCGAGTAGAATAGTGAATGGAAGTAAATTAGCACGTGATATTTATAAAAAAATGATGGATGCGAAAGATTGTAAAATAATATTACTATCAGGAACACCAATAATTAATAATCCATATGAGATAGCAACAATAATAAATTTAATAAGAGGATATATGACAATATATAAATTACAATATATAACTGATGAAAAAGATATAACATTTGAGATAATTAAGAAACAATTGGAAGAAGATGATTTATTAAATATAATAGATGAGATATATATGGAAGAACAAAAGAAATTATTATTTATAACATTATTACCTGAGAATTATAGAAAAGTGAAAGGAAGTATTATAGAAAAAGATGAATGGTTTTTTAAAAATCCGATTGATTTAATAATAAATACATTAAATTCAATAAGTGGATTAAATATTACTTTTAATAATAAAATGGATATTTATAGATATCAAGCATTACCAGCAGATGTGAAGGAATTTAATGATTATTTTTTAGATACATTAGATGATGAGAATCCAAAAATTAAGAATAGTGATATATTTATGAGACGTATATTAGGAACCATTAGTTATTATAGTATAACTGGTAGTGATTTATTCCCCAAAAGATTGGATGATATAACGAGATATTTAGATATGAGCGATACACAAATAGATAATTATGATAAAGTTAGAAAAGTGGAACGTTCAATGGATGGAGCAAAGAAAGGAATATTAGATGATAAATCATCAGTTTATAGGGCATTTAGTCGTATGGTTTGTAATTTTAGTTTTCCGGAATCAATAAAAAGAGAATATCCGGGCGATATTAAGAAAACATTAAAACAGGAAATAGATGAAGAGGAAACAAGAATATTAAGAGGATATAATCCAAGAAAAGCGAATGTAAGTGATATTTATGAAATAAAATTAAAAATGGCAGTAAAAGAATTATTGGAAGGTGATTATTTAAATTATGATAATGTTAAGAAAATTTATAGTCCAAAATTTGCATCTATGTATGATGATATAGAAAGTTCGCCGGGTTCCGTCCTTGTCTATTCTCAATTTCGTAAAGTTGAAGGTTTAGGATTATTCACCGAATTTCTTAAACGTAATGGTTATATTCAAATTGATTTAAAGAAAATAGATGGTGAATATGATTTTGCGGATATAAATGTATTTAATAGACGTTATGATAATAAACGATATGTGGTATTCGATCAGGATAAAAAGAAAACAAGAATATTAATGAATTTGTTTAATGGGATGTATGATAATTTACCAATAGAAATGGAAAGAAAATTACCAGAAGATAGAAATCAATTATATGGAAAATTGGTGAAATTATTTTGTATTACGGCAAGTGGTGCGGAGGGTATATCATTAAAGAATGTAAGAAGAGTTTTAATAATGGAACCATATTGGAATAATATAAGAATAGAACAGGTAATAGGAAGAGCAATTCGTTCTTGTTCTCACGAACAATTACCATTAAGAGATAGAACAGTAACAGTATTTAGATATATAATGAGATTAACAAAAGAACAAAAAGAGAAACATTTTACAATAGTTACATTAGATGACGGGAAGACAACAGACGAACATATATTAATAATAGCGAATAAGAAGATGACAATAATAAATAAATTTTTATTGATGTTAAAGGCGAGTTCATTTGATTGTTTAATAAATGCGGTTCAGAATAAACCATTAAAGAATAATTATAAGTGTTATAATTGGGCGATTGGATTAGATGGAGATAAATTAGCATATACTGAGAATATAAGAGATGATTATAAGATAATGGGATATAATAATTCGAAGATATTAAAGAAAGGAAAAGGTAGAGTGGTATCAAAGAATGGAAATAAATATGTAGAATTAGATGGAAAATATTATAATTATTTTAGTTATATAAATACAGGAATATTAATTTCAGAAAAAATATAAAGTTATAATAATATTTAATAATAAAAATGAATATTTGTATTTATAGAAATATAAATAATTGCAGGTGTTGTAATTTTAAATCTCGTAATCAATATTGCAATTTACATATAAATAATAGAAATATCATTTATGAAATCATTTATAATGCTATTGGTTCAAATCAAATAAGAAATACACAAGATATATATCAAATATTTAATCATATACAATTAGATAATACAATATATATAAAGGAATTGATATTTAAGAAGATTTTAATGAGTTTATTTATTAAACCAAATATATTAAAGAAGATATATAATGGAATAAGTGATATAGATGATATATATAAATTAAATATGAATACTTATAAATTAAATGAGAAATTAAAGAAAGATAATTATAGGAAACTTAAAATAATAAAAAGAATAATTCAATATTTTGCAATTAAATCACATATATATAAATCAGATATAAATTATATAAATACAAATGATCCATTTACATTTGATTTAATAGAAGATATACCAATAAAAGAACGATATATATTTAATGAAGATGAGAATTATTATTGTTTTAAAGTGAATGAATTTAAATATTTCATATCAACAAATGGAAATTGGAATCCATATACAAAAAAAACATTATCATATAGAACAACAAGGAATATATATATATATATAGATTATTATAATTTAGAGAATAAGATAGATAATAAATGGTCATCAATAAATCAGGCATATACGGATGTATCACAATCATTAGAGAAAATAGGATTTTATACGAATATGGAATGGTTTTTAAAATTAACATCTAAACAGATAAAGGGAGTAATAAAATTATTTAGATTAATATCAAATAATTTAGATTATTTTATAAATATAAATGATACAACGATATTTTATGATTTTGCAGAGGAAATAATAAAATTGTTTGAGAATGGAAATTCAAATTTTCTATTATGTTGTAATTTTATGAAATCATTAGGGATGTATAGTACAGATTTTTATAATAGTTTACCGAGTTGGTTATCAGAAATAGAAAATCCAATAATTTTAAATAATTATAATCATAGAAATTATGAATTAGTTTATTTATTTACATTAAACTAAAATAATATAAAAATAATAGATGGATAATAAAAAAGAAAAAGAAAATAAAAAAGATTTCTATTATACATTAAAAATAAGAACAGCAATAATTGGTTTTGTTTTATATTTATTATTATCAAGTAATACGGCTTTTAAAGTTCTTAATATAATAATATCAGTTATTATTAATAATTTAGAAATTATTAATGAACAAAAAGAAGCAACATTTGTAGCCAAATTAATAATGGCAACTATTATAGGAATTATTCTATTCCTATTCTAATTTTTTTTTCCTCGTCCTTTCTTCTTCTCAGAAAGTAATGGAACCTTATCATCTACTTTTTCTTCGGTATACTCATCATCGCTATTTGCAATCTTAGTAGTATCCAAATCACCAGTGATATTATCGATTTCTTCTTCTTCCTCTTCTTCATCTTCCTTTACATCTACCTTTTCAGTATCACTGTCTTCGATAAATGTAATATCATTACTGACAGAACGTTGAAATTTTCCAGTAATCATTTTCCAAGTGCATCCAAATTTACCACCGGCAAACCAGATGCTATTTAGTTCAACGATTAGTTGTGCTTTGCCTCCTTTTAGTTTTGTAATAATATCCATCAAATCAATACTTTCTCCACTCATATTAAAACTACTGAAATTGAATTTATCATTTTCAGTATCATAAGGAAGTTTGAAACGAATAGTAGGTGGATATTTTCCAACAACTTTTCCAGTATTCTTATCCTTATCAATTTTAACAATGGGTGAAAACATCTTATTTACAATAATCTTTTGTCCATCAAAGTCATCTTTAAACCAAGCCTCACGATTAGCAAATGCATCATCAACAATCTTAGTTTCAATTTCTTTGAGTTTTGTTAAAAAAGCCTCAACTTTTGGGTTTTCTTCACTACCCTTGAAAGACAGAGTTAAATCAAATTTCTTATCTTTTTTAACATTATCAACCTTTGCATTTTTATCTTCAAAACCACCCTCACTAACTCCATAAGGGAGATACATAACAGGTGTTTGAATTCTCATTTTTCCTGTTGCATAATTAATATATACTGATTTAGCTCCTGAAGTCAGAGTTTTAGGTTCTGAATATCGAAAGTTAGATACATTAATATTTTTAGGTAGAATGGGTGTAGACATTTAATAGTGTTTGATATTTATATATAATTAATTCTTTAAATAAAAAATCATTTTTTTATTTTAATAGAATAAAAAATAAAAAAATGATTTATAGTTTAATTATTTCTATTATATAATGACTTCTAATATTAATAATAAACATCAAGTTAGAACCAAATTAGTTTCTATATTTCAAACAGAATTAGATTTATCAGAAATAGAAGCAAAAGATTTAGAAATTGGAATTTTCAATTCTTGTATAGATTATGCCAATTCTTTAAAAATACCTGCTTCGTGGTCTTGTGAATTATTTGCTGAAACGTATATAAATATAGCAATCAGTATTTATTCCAATCTTGATAAAAACTGTTATATTAAAAATGAAGGTCTCATTGCTAAAATAAAAAATAAAGAATTATTACCTCATAAAATACCTTATATGAATTGTGAAGAACTATTTCCAGAAATTTGGAAGGAAATAATTGAAAAAAGAGAAAGAAAAATTAAGGCAGCATATGAAATTAAACAAGTATCTATGACTGATTCTATCAAATGTGGCAAATGTAAAAATAATAAGATTACTTATTATGAATTACAAACTAGGAGTGGTGATGAAGCAATTACACAATATTTTAATTGTATTTGTTGTGGTCATAAATGGAAATATTAAAAAAAGAATTTAAGAAATAGAGAGATATAATTAAATAATATGAATTTTCTGAAATATATATTTATTATTTCTTTATTAAAATTGAATATTTTTAATGCTACTTATATTAGATATCTAAATAGAGATACTGTAGTATTACATAATAATAATAATATACCTTTTTATTCATCTAAATATTTATATTCTAATGAATATATAAATATTAGATTAAATAAAAATTTAACTAATAGTTCAAAAAAATGATTTTATTTTTTTCATTTATAAATTAAATAATGTCTTATATAGAGATTACAGCAGGAATTACAACTGGTATTCTTTCATCTGTTTTATTTAATCCAATAGATAAAATTATATTCAATTCTTCCTTGAAAAACTTATCTCTATATAATTCCAAAATAATTTATTCTAATTTATATAAAGGTTCTTTAAATACAGTAATAACGAGAATAATGACATCTGGACTTTATTATTCATATATTGATTATTATAATAATATTACATCTAATAAATTACAAGTAGCCGGATTAACTGCCATTTTATGTAGCACCACTAATCCATTTCAACTCATAAAATTCAATTCTTAGTATAATGATAAGTCATCATTAGAGGTCTTTAAATCAATTTATAATAAAAAAGGAATGAATGGATTTACACGTGGAATATTTGCTTTAATATTACGTGATTTCATATTTAATAGTATTTATCTTAATTATAAAGAAAAGAATAATCACACTAAAAATTTATTGGTAATTACAACAGCAATTATAATAACATCACCAATAAATTTAATAAAAAATAAACAATATTCTACGGATGAGAACTTAAAACAGATTTTTAGGAATTTTAAAGTTTCTCAATTAGGCTTAGGTATGTCAATTTTTAGAAACTGTTTAAGTTTCTATGCTAGTCAGCTTATATATGATAATTTCAAATATTATTTAAATACTATTCATTAATTGTCTCCTATTTGAAGAACTTAAAGACATTGATGAAATATTACTTTTATTTTTTTCATTAAAATAACTTTTAATAGTATCTTTTAATACTTCTCTTAATTGTTCGGTTGTATAATCAAAATCAGGCAATAAAAATACTCTATATCTATCATTTAATTCATATATTAATTCATCTTTACTCATATTATCTAAATCATATATATCTCTAACAACATTATCCATATCTCTAATATTATTATATTCTTTATGTCTTGTTTTACTTTTTAATAACTTATCATTATTAATAACATATATAAATGTTTTATCTCCTTTTTTTCTTTCTAAACTTAAATTTAAACTATAACAATATTTATCATAATCTTTACAATTACCATAATTTAAATTACATTTATCATCTATTTTAAAATCTTTTTTATCTTTATCTAAATGTCTAATTTTACAATTATTCTGAGAATTAAAAACAAATATATCATCAACAGGCTTACTAGGTAATCCTGTATATAATAAATTAAATTTACTATTTTTACTCAATATAACAGTATGTTTTTTATCTCCATTAAAATTATTTAATATAATAGTATCTAATACATATTCAGTTCCATCAAAAGTAGTTCTATCATTTAATTCAAAATTAGAAGTTTGAGATTTATCTATTTTATCTAATAAAGGTTTATATGAATCAGCAACTGTTTTATTATGAGAATGAGGAAATACAACTAATACTTCAGGTGGTCCACTAAATTCCTCTTTTGGACCACCTACCTCTAATTTATATAAATTAAGATATGTATGATTACCAATAATATTCAATTCAGCACATTTAACTCCAAAAATATTAAAGAAATTTATAATTTCTATATGTTTCCATAAACCATCTGGTTGTAATTTACTTTCTTCTATTTTAAAAAAAACTCGAGTATTAAGTATTTTAGTTAATGCATCCAATACATATTTATTAAATAAATATTTATTTAATATTAATGAAATAATACGAAATGTTTTATTATTAATATCCGTCATTTAAAACTTGATAATTCTTGATACTACTAATTATCACAAATTATTCATTTTAATGTATTTTATTATTTTTAATACTAACATAATAAAATATATCAAAATGTAAATAATTAAGTTTT
>Ga0247841_10007946_pt1 | contig 15499 bp, 12 predicted proteins | sample LaCruzMarch2015__2_FD_192410 | JGI IMG/M metagenome (GOLD analysis project Ga0247841, IMG submission 192410) | Freshwater microbial communities from meromictic Lake La Cruz, Castile-La Mancha, Spain - LaCruzMarch2015_18m | ecosystem: Environmental > Aquatic > Freshwater > Lake | place: Spain...
GACTATATTGTGCCTGGAAACCTGCCAGGTTTGTTGGTTCTATGCATTTTTCTCCTTGTCATCTATTTCTTTGGAGTATTTACTACCTGGTTATACAACTACTTAATGGTGGACTTAGCCCAAGATACGGTAAAAGATATGCGAAATGATCTTTTTACAAAACTCCAAGCTCTCCCTCTTCAATTTTTTGATAGTAAAACCCACGGAGAGCTGATGAGCCGAATCACCAATGACATCGATAACATCAACAATTCTCTCAATATGAGCGTTACCTCTGTTTTCTCCAGCATCTCGATGGTTCTCGGTGTACTTGTATTTATGATTTTCCTAAGCCCTTTACTGACACTCATCAGTTTGATTGTTGTCCCACTGATGATCGTTAGTACCGGAGCCATTGCCAAACGGACCCGGATATACTTCCTGTCCAATCAGGAAAAACTAGGGAGATTAAATGGATTTATCGAAGAGACCATCACCGGGCAGAGAGCTGTAAAAGTATTTACGCATGAAACAAAAGCGGGGGAAAATTTCACCGTGTTTAATAAGGAACTTCGGGATGTCGGAATCAAAGCTCAGGTATTTTCGGGAATCATCCCACCCCTCATGAACATCCTAAACAATCTCAGTTTTGCCATTGTGGCCGGAGTCGGAGGATGGATGGTCGTTCTTAAGCTAATAACGGTGGGTACGATTGCCGCTTTTATCAGTTATTCCAAACAGTTTACAAGACCGTTGAGTGAAATTGCCAACCAGTTTAATACCATTCAGTCCGGAATAGCCGGAGCAGAGAGAGTATTCCAGATTATTGACCAGGCGCCAGAACTTCCAGATATCCAGGAGGCAACAGAGCTAAAAAACGTAAAAGGGGAAGTTGTTTTTCAGGATGTAACATTTGGATACAAAGAAGAAAACCCAGTAATAAAACATATCAACCTACAGGCAAAACCAGGACAGACCATTGCCCTTGTGGGACCAACCGGTGCGGGGAAGACAACGATCGTGAATCTTCTGATGCGATTTTATGACATTGACAAAGGGACCATCTACATTGATGGACAAGAAATTCGATCGATCAAACGAGATAGCTTGCGGTGTTCGATGGGGATTGTCCTGCAAGATACGCACCTATTCTCGGAAACCGTCAAGGAAAATATCCGGTTTGGGAATCTGCAGGCAACAGAAGAAGAAGTAATAGCCTCTGCCAAAATGGCCAATGCGGATCATTTTATCCGCAACTTGCCTCAGGGGTATGATACCATTCTGTCGGAAGATGGAGGCAATCTTAGCCAGGGACAGAGACAGCTTCTATCGATTGCCAGGACAATATTAGCTGATCCCGCTATCCTTATTCTCGATGAAGCTACCAGCAGTGTCGATACGAGGACGGAAGCCCATATACAGGAAGCCATGCTCAAGCTGATGGTAGGGCGTACTAGCTTTGTGATTGCCCACCGCCTGAGTACTATACGCAATGCCGACAGCATCATTATCATTAACATGGGTGAAATTGTGGAGCAGGGGACTCACGAAGAGCTATTAGAAAAGAAAGGCTTGTATTACAATCAGTATATGAATATGTTCCGAGTCCAGGAGAACACTACCGCTGGGTAGCTTGCTTGCACTTTTCGACGAGGGTCAAAAAAGTGATTTTAGCCTCCAAGCTGTTTTTCCCCATACGTCTTGCTGTTACGATTTCATCTGCGGTTGGCTTATGTCCTGAAAGGATTTGGAATTTATCGTCCACCCATCGATCAAATGATTGGATGGATTGCTCCCGCTGAGTGGGCGAGGGGATCCAGTTAAGGATGTCATCCATAAAATTCTTGATTCCATCCCGTTTCTGGTCATAAGCATATCGAACGCTAAAAATTTGGTAATCAAACCAATCCAGGTCCCAATTCCCACTCATAAAACCGATCTTTTTGGTTTCAAGGGCCCACTCTTTCCGAAAAGCTTCCCAATTCGAAACATGCAGAGATTTGGAACTGGTGCAGGACGATATGCTGAAAAAAAGCAAACAAAAAATCAGAAGCAAAGAAAAATATTTTCGTTTCATGCCAAATATTATAACGATAGATTAGAAACAAGCAGTCATATCACCGAAAATTTTTGTATCTTCAGAAGGTAGTACCATTTGGGAAATTGTGTCAACCATCCCGCCCCCTTGAGACTGTAGGGAAGAGATTTCCGTATCTCGAGAAAATAAAACCGATCCTGATTGAGGAATGGGGGACTCAATTCGACTCGCTAATCCTTACTTCATAGGCAATGGTCGGGGAACGCTCTCGACACAAAACAGCCTTAGTGGGATCTCTTTTCTAAGAAAAAACATCCCCGAGAAAAGATTTTGATGTTGGTGGGACGAGGAAGGAGAGAGACTCATGCAAGAATGGATGTGGCAACGTAGAAAGAATTTATTCCAATTCTCTACTGAGGATCATCAGGTCGAAGATATCAATCCGCCTATCCTGATTGAAATCACTCTTTTCATCATAATATTCCTCTTCTGCCCTGCTGCCAAAGCTTATCATGAATATCTCAAAATCATTTTGATCGGTAGCTTTGTCTTTATTTAAATCACAAAGGAGAAAATCACGGGTGGAAATCTTGCATCCCACTTCGTAAGCTTTGACTCGGTGACTTTTTTGGTTGGTTGTATGAATTTGGAAGGACCGGGTATAAAAGGAGGCATCCCCTTTTTGGCCTGTCGAAAATTCAAACTGGAGAAAGGGCAGTTTGCCTACTTTTGTTGGATTTATACCGGGGGACAGTATGGTTATTTTCAGCACCCCTGGCGGTTCATTCAAAACGACAAGAGAAGCGATCCCCTCTTCCGCTAAAAAGCCTTGAAGCTCTGATTTTTTATAGAGAAATGGCTGGCTTGGGTCATAGTACAAGAGAAACTCCATTTTGGTGATTTCCCCATCTGAGTACAAATATGGGGGGAGCTGATTCAATCTAAGCCCAAGGTGGAGGGTATCATTCCCATGAACCATTTTTAAAGCGCATAAACTCCCTGTGATGAGCTCCGGAATATCGGAGGCGGTGACATAGAAAGCCTTTTTGAAAGGTCCATAGATTACCGTGGACGATTCTTTATCCTTTTGCTCCTTCATGTTGAGTGAGAAAAATAGAAGAAAAGGTCCTTTGGGGAGGAAAAATTCATTGTTGACATTGGTTCCATCCCATAAAAACGTATATTCTCCTACCATGATATTGTTGAACGTTTCAATTTTGCCCCAAAGCTCTCCAGTATCATCGGCAACGAAGATGTCGACACTGCCATAATTCACGCTCGAATAGCTCGTATAGTCTTTGGTGACCCTCGAAGAGATATCCCCGGCATTCAGCGAAAATGAGATTTGAACAGGAGACGAGGCCAGCCCCTTTGGTTTGGTAAGATCAAGACGATCTTGTGATAGCCTGATATTGGTGACTGTTTCTTCTACTTTTAGAGGTGAGTCTCGGTAGCAAATAATCGGAATATGGAGCTTGTCACCTACCTTGATAATGCCTTCGTAGCGATTTTGAAGAAAAGGATCTTTGTTCCTGGTGATCGTGACAGTGAAGCTGGCTTCCTCTCCTTTTCCCAATTTGAGTTCGCTTTTATCGAAGCTGATCGAAAGGGGCAGTGTTTCATGGTTCAGGTGAAAATATTCGGCACTCAGTCCCAGCACTTGCTCATGATCTACGGCAGTGGTCACTCGGAAGGTTTGTGTGGTTTCATTGGGAGTTCTTGTCACCACCACAGCTCTTGGCTCCAGAAAGGCAGGGGTTTGCAAAGCATGATCCAAACGCGCAGATCCTGCTCCCTGGAGTGTAAAGGTGATGGGAAGCTGGTTAAAGGGATTGATCATGATGTCGGCCGTATTCATGATAGCGGATTTGATTTGTTGGTGATTCCAGGTGGGACGGGCTTCCTTGAGCAAAGCTACCATCCCGGAAATCATGGGAGTAGAAAAAGAGGTTCCGCTGGATGAGCCATGCTTTCCCCCTAGTACGGTAGAGATCACTTGTGTGGATGGAGCGGTGATTTCCGGCTTCAAAACAGAATCACCGGAGAGTCCCATGGATGAAAAATTGGCGATGGTGCTGTATTGCTTAATGTCGATGCGAAAGGTGGCCTGCGTGGTCAGGACTTTTTTGATATACTCACCATCTTCTTTGCTTAGCGAGATCGAAGGGGGCAAGCTTTTTGCCACCTGCTTATCTTCTCCTGGTTTTAAGATGGCGCAAGCCATGTTTTGGTGAGGAGAATGGTTGTAAAAAATGACACCACTGGCGCTGGCTTGCTTAGCGTTTTCCAGTTTGTCCCGAAAGGATAGGCTGTTCTTTTGGGGACCTCTCTGGATGAGGGCTATTTTCTTGGTCAGGTCGAGTTTGCTAATCTCTTCTTTCTGTCCATAGCCGCAATCGATGACTCCCTTCTCCAATAGAGTGCTATCCATCGGGGGGGAATAAAGACTTTGGATGGCTTGAAACGTGCGATCGATCTTTCCATCCTCGTGAACGGTTAGGAAAGGTGTCTCTTTTCGATCGTCTGATCCCCCTACGGAGAAGGCAGTATCAATAATGCTGGGGGAGAGGATCGGCCAGGGGACTTCTTTTCGCCTTGATCCTGAGTTTCCTGCCCCCGCTACTACCAGGGTACCCGCTTTGTCCACATTCCGGAACGATCGATGAAAAGCGGAATCCCCTGTGGAATAATCACTTGAACTTCCTCCAAAAGAGCAGTTCAGCACGTCACAGCGATCTTCTACTACTCTTTCCAACCCTCCGAGAATATCGGCAGGGACATTTGTTTTTGAAAATATCTTGTATACCCGGATCCCGGCATCATACGCCATCCCACGACCTTGCTTTTCATCCTGCGATCCCTGACCAGCAGCAATCCCAGCTACCATTGTGCCATGTCCGCCATCATCGGCAAGGTTATCGTCGTTATCAGCAATGTTGTGTCCCCCTTTGATTTTTCCTTCTTTGGCAAATTCGGGGTGCGACCTGTCAATACCAGAATCCATGATACCAATCACCTTATTTTTACCGGAAAGAGGGGGGATGCCAATATCCTGAAGTCCTGCCCAGGCTAATTTGGTGCCTGAGCTTTTGGCAGCTAAGAAGCGGATGGGCTCGAACGTTTGCCTGCCGTCATGGATCTTATATACAAGGGGGCAAGTGCTGAGGGTTTGTAGATCTTCTCCCCTGATTTGTGCTGTGATGGCATTCAACGTCAGGGTAAGGTGATGTTTGGGAATGATGGAGAGAGATTTCCTGCGGACCCAGGTGAGAACCTGGTCTTGCTTTTTTAGGAGTTGTTGCCTGTATTCGGGGGTGAAATCCAACAGAGAAGTTTTCGGGGTGGAATATGCTGAGAAGGGACGCGCTTGGTTTTGAGCCCAGTATTCGATCCCGGGTAGGTCCTGAAGCTCAATTACCACATCGATCAAGGATTTTAAATGACTTACTTCCTGTAAAAAAACGGGGTCAATACGCTGTTGAGTATGACTCTGTGCCTGATGACTTAATGGAGCTGAAAGTAATACAAATACCACTAGCAAGGTTAACAGTCTTTTCACTTTCATACCTACCCTCCTTTACGCGCATTGGAAAGCTCTGGTAATAATCTTACCTTATCTCCCAGTCATTGCAATTGTCAAGGGGACGGGGGAACTGACAACCTTTTCAACCCTCTTGACCCTCCCTTTTTTTGTGGAAAAACATCCCCATAGAACATCCTCCAGAAACCAGGATGAAGGTGTAGAAGATTTTGAAGAAGGCAACTTATCGTTCTTGCTTTGACGAACATACAAAAGCTGGTATAGTTCCATTGAGGTTGTTTTAGGGAGGAGAATATGAAGCAATTGTGTTCATTCGTTTTTATTTTACTCGTTGTTTCTGTGTTATTCAATGGGTGCTCTCTGATTAAGCAAAGGGTTGACACCAGTAAGACCGGAGAAGGAGAAATTGAAATGCAGGAAAAAATTACTAATGCTTTTGTACTATCCGTAGAACCACAAGAAGGATCAACAGATAATGCGTATCGTGATCTCCCTTTCAAAATAAAATTCTCGGATAAGGTCAGTTTAAAATCGATTAATGCCAATCCTTCATTGCCAGCAAATATATATGTAGTTCCTTCCAGCGCAATTGATCTAGTTAGAAATTCAGAAAATGCCAAAGCTGATGCCATTTTTGATTGTGCCATTTCAAAACAACAGCCAGGTATTTCTTTTATCATAAAAGAGCTAAACGAGAAGACAAATTATACGATTCTGATTCGGAAGCTTCTGGATACAAATGGGAACGAAATTCCAGAATTCACAAGCACGTTTACAACTAGTTAATTGATCGACGTTACTTGGAGCAAGGATATTCAGCTGGTATATCCCAGATATAGTCAATCTGATTTATCAGTTCACTTTTAGTCATCGATCTCAGTTTGATGGTATTCAAATAGGATTCAATCAGAGCTTCATTGCTTATTTTTGCTCTATTTTGGGCGTTTACTTGTGGATATACTTTTCCAAAGAGATCATAAAGTCTACTTCCAATGCTAATAATATTCTCAATGTTTGGGATTGTAAAACCATTAAGTTTTAGAATCAAGTGTTTATTCGATCATTCAGGCTCCATAAACCCCCTATCCTGACCAATGTAAAGCATTAATAAGCTCTTGATTTAAAATTTTAGCTATAATATTCTAATGTTCGGTTGAGTGTAGCTTATGGTAAGGATGGATTAAAATGGCGGACAAGAAGAATGATTTTATTGCGGATATTGACACTGATTTTGCGCAGTGGTATACGGATGTAGTGATAAAAGCGCAATTGATTGATTATACGGATATTAAAGGCTGTCTGGCCATTCGGGCTTATGGATATGCCATTTGGGAGAATATTCAAAAAGAGCTGGATGCCCGTTTTAAGGACACAGGGCATGAAAATGTCTATATGCCGCTGCTCATTCCAGAATCCCTCCTCCAAAAGGAAAAAGACCATGTAAAGGGTTTTGCGCCTGAAGTGGCCTGGGTGACGCACGGTGGTAATGATTTGCTCGAAGAGAGAATGTGCATTCGACCTACATCGGAGACGTTGTTCTGTTCAATGTATTCCAAGTGGGTGAAATCCTGGAGGGACCTGCCCATGCTCTATAACCAGTGGTGCAGTGTCATGCGCTGGGAAAAAACAACCCGACCCTTTCTCCGGTCCCGGGAATTTCTTTGGCAGGAAGGTCATACCCTTCACCTGACGGAGGAAGAGGCACAGCGGGAGACACTCATGATTTTAGACATTTATGCTGATTTTTGTGAGAATTTTCTGGCCATTCCTGTGTTGAAAGGGAAGAAAACAGAAAAAGAAAAATTTCCCGGCGCCAGGGCAACGTATTCCCTGGAAACATTAATGCACGACAGTGTTGCGTTGCAAATTGCCACCACGCACGATTTCTCACAGAATTTTTCGAAAGCATTCAAAATTGAATATTTATCGGATAAAGGGGTTCTGGAAAATCCCTACCAAACTTCCTGGGGTATATCTACCCGTTCGATTGGCGCGATCATTATGGTTCATGGGGATAACAATGGCTTGGTGATTCCTCCCAAAATTGCCCCCACCCAAATTGTGATTGTCCCCATAGCCCAGCAAAAGGCAATGGTACTGGAGGAAGCTGGCAAAGTTTTTAAGAGACTGAAAGACATCGGACTGCGGGTGAAGCTGGATGATCGGGATAATTTCTCGACAGGATATAAATTCAGTGATTGGGAGATGAAGGGAGTTCCGATACGCCTTGAGATTGGACCCAAAGACATTGAAAGCCATAAAGTTGTTGTTGCCCGAAGAGATACGGGGGAAAAGATGGATGTTCCCATGGAAGCTCTCGAGGTAGAAATTGTAAAAATCATGGATGCTTCCCAGCAGTTTCTATTTGATAAAGCCCTTAAGCATAAGGAGGAAAGAACTTCCTTTGCACTGACTATGGATGAACTGCAAGCCCAAATCAAATCGAAACTCGGGTATGTCAAAGCAATGTGGTGTGGAGAGAGTGTCTGTGAGGATAAGGTAAAAGAAATCACAGAGGCAACAGCTCGGTGCATCCCCTTTGAGCAGGAGCATCTTTCGAATCAGTGCGTTTGTTGTGGTAAAGAAGCTAAACATTTAGTATACTGGGCTAAAGCTTATTAGAACTGGAATGGTGATGGAATGACGCGGATCATTATCTCTTATGTTTCGATGCTGCTGATCTTGGTTGCGGTTTGTTTTTTGATTCTTGGCTTCTGTCAGAAGAATTATAAAATGAAAGTGAGGAGCTCCTATTTGCTGGGTGCTTCCTTTATGGTTTTTGGTTTTATGATTCCTAATCCAATCTATGAGTGGATCTTTGCTATTATTGGTCTTATTTTCCTCATTGCTCCCAATAACATGAAAGAAATTGATTTTAATAAAATTGGATAAGAAATGAACATCATCATTTATGGCGCCACAGGACAAACAGGATCCATAGTGACTCGGGAAGCTTTAAAAAAAGGATACAGCGTAACAGCTTTTTGCCGAGAGCCATCACGGTTAGGGATAGAGGATAAAAACTTAAAACCGTTTCAGGGAGATGTATTACACTCCGAAGAGGTTACGAATTCAATCCAGGGCTGTGATGCCGTGATTAGTGTGATTGGGGTTTCCTCAATGACTAAGAAAAGTGTTGTATCTGAAGGGCACAAAAATATAGTGAATGCCATGTATAAGCATGGTGTGAATCGATTAATTGCTCAGTCTGCTTTTGGAGCTTCAGAAACCAGTACGGAAATTTCATTATTGTTAAAACTGATTATGTACAAAACCCTAGGGAGGGAAGCCTTTCTTGAGAAGAATCGTATGGAGTCCATAGTGATGGAAAGTGGTTTGGATTGGACAATTGTCCGACCGACGAGACTCATTAACAAAAAAGGGAAAGGATCCTACAAAATAGGAAGTCATTTACAGTTGGGAACTGCTCCAACGATTTCAAGGGAAGATGTGGCTCATTTTATTATCAATGTACTGATGGAGCCAAAATACATTCATCAAGCTTTGACGATAAGTTATTAAAGTATGGCAGACGGTAAGATCAAAATCATTCAGAATGGTCCATACCTTGTTTTTGGGGGCGTTTCACTTCTAAAAGAAACAACGAACTACGAAGATGACGATTATCCAGTTTCATGGGAAAAAGTCCAAGAATATCCCAAGCTAGATCAGTACTCTCTTTGTCGATGCGGACATTCAAAGAATTCTCCCTTTTGTGACGGATCCCATACCAGGGTATATTTTGATGGATCAGAAGTAGCCAGCCGGGAAGCATTCTTGGGTTTGGCAAAACGTTGTACAGGCAAAACACTCGATCTCCTGGATTTAAAAAACATCTGTGTACTGGCACAATTTTGCAATCGAGCCGGTGGTATTTGGGAGTTAATTCAAAATTCGGATCGCCCAAGAGCCAGGGAGACGGCCATAGAGGAAGCTTGCAATTGTCCATCAGGACGTCTGGTGCTGATCGATAAAAATACAGGAGAGGCAATCGAAAAATCGTATGAGCCATCCATTAGTGTCATTGTGGAAGATGAGTACGATAGACTGGGAGCCTTGTGGGTAAAAGGGGGCCTTTCCATCGAATCATCGGATGGGTATACCTATGAAGTTCGAAATCGGATCACATTATGTCGATGCGGAAAGTCAAGAAACAAACCATTATGTGATGGTTCACATCTTTTTATTCCGTAAGGTAAAGCTGATTCATTCTTGTTTTTCAGGATAAAGAGCTAAATACAGCAAAGCCTCAGCGGGAAGCTTAATTCCAAGATTCTTTATGGTTGTTTTATCACAAAAATAAGATTCTATGAGTTGTTTGTTTTCATGAAAATCGTAATCAGAGAATTCCAACTCGCATAAGATATCATTTTTACTCGTAATCGGTATCGCCAACTTTCGGGCTTTTTTTGAAAAATCGATGGTGCTAAGCGGAATGCTTATCCTGGATTTATTGCTGTTGTCCCGGACATGAATGGTTGGTTGATTGCAGTCATAAACAATGTTCCAGCCAATATCTACTCCAATGGTTTGTGATAGGATATTGAACGCTGTCGCGACAGGAGAGCTCAAATATTCCTGAATCCGGGCCGTTAGGAGACATGCTTTTGCAAATCGGGCAAAAGAATCTCTTTGTTTTGGGTCTTCGATTTCCTCCGGCTTTTTGATCCCTTTCAAATAGAGTAAAGAATCCTCGTAATTTGTATTCGTCAATACAGGAACCCTCTCTCCACCATCACCATACAACATCATTTCCCCTTTTTGGAATTCGATCACTCGAAAATCTCCCGATCGATCACAAACTAAAAAATGTATCATTCGAACAAATTTCGAGATTCGAATGGTTGAAAGAATGTTTTCTGCTTCCTTTGATGATTCACACGTATCCAGAAGCATTTGTACTAGCTGAAATTCTTTTACAACAGCCTTATCGCTTTCCTCCTCATAAACGGTTTCAGGGAGGTTTAATTGCTGGGCACTAAATCCTGTCTCATTGATTCCGCTGGATGAAAACTCTTTACCGCATTGAGAAAAAGATATACTACCATAATGGGATACCCATTCAAATGGTTTTTCTGGGGGAATGATAAATGCTTTCTTTTTAATGTCACGATGGTTTGTGTATAGGATTCCAGATTGGATTAGTGAATCTTCATTGTGCGCCACGATTACTGAATTGTCTTTTCGATAACAAATTGTTGTACTCATCTATATTGAATTCTAGTAAATCTGAACTGAAAAGCAATCCAGGAAAAATTGGGTATAAAGTATAAGAATGAAAAGTAAAAGAAGTTTGTGGATTTTGATTTGTCTGATTGTTTTGGTGGGATTTTTTCTTGGATATCGATATTTGAAAAAGAAATCCACGTTTACCAAAACGAACTATCTGCTTTATACAGTAAAAAAAGGAGATATCGAATCTACCGTTTCTTCCATAGGATCTATTCTTGCCGTTGATACAAGGGACATAACAGCTCTTCCCGGGAGTACGGTATCGGAAATCTATTGCACAGAAAATCAAGTCGTTGAGAAGGGAAGTTCTTTGTTTTTGCTTACGAATGAATCGGCTAATTTGGACTTGGAACGGGCAAAACTCAATCTCTCCCAACAACAAAGCGTATTAACAAATCTAAACACCCAAAAATCTGATTTAGTCATCCACTCTCCCGTATCCGGGATTGTTCGATCCATTTCTGTTTCAAAAGAGGACACAGTTGCTCCTCCCTTTGGATTCTCTGGATTGAATATGATGCAGGTGGAAGATACTTCGATCATGAAGTTTTCTATTTATTCAAATCCGTCCGATTCATCCAAAAACATGAAAGGGATGATGCCTTCCACAAAAAAAATCATAATCAATTTTCAGGGAGTGGGCACAAAAGAATGTACAATTCTCTCCACGAATATCTCACCCCAGGGTAGTACAGTGACCTTTCAAGTTCTTGACCCAAATGAGTTAGAATGGGACAATTTCTATACAATCACCATTCCCATTATGCTGGGGGTAGAAATTCCGATCTCTACACCAGTCCAGGTAGTTGGGAATATGACAGCGATAAATGCGAAGCAAAATGGTATTGTAGATTCGATTCCGGTAAAAATCGGAGACATTGTTCGGAAAGGGCAAATCCTGGCTACGATTAGAAGCGATATGCTTACAAACCAAATACAATCAGCAGCACTGAATATAAAATCCTTAGAACTCGACGTTAAAAATCGACAAAAAATAGTCGATGATCTAACCGTAAGAGCCCCCATCGATGGAATCATCTACAATATCTTATATAACGAAGGGGATATGGTAACCAAAGAACTATCGAATACACCCACCGCGCTCCAAGCCATGAATAGTTTGCCAAAAACCCAGAATCAATCTAGCGCTTCCTTGGCAACTATAGAGAATCGCTCAAAAATGAAAGTTTCTATTTCCATTGATGAGTTGGATATTGGAAAAATCCGACAAGGCCAAAAAGCGTTGGTCACACTGGATGCCTATAAGGATAAAGTGTTTGTTGGACATATCAGCACTGTAGCAGCAAAAGGTATAGTTCAAAATGGAACGGCCACGTTTCAGGCCGATATTATTATAGAACAATCTGAAAATTTAATCACAGGCATGAGCGCCAATGTAGTCATCATGACTGATTCCAAGAAAAATGTCCTCCTTCTCCCGATCGATGCGATCCAGAGCAAAAAAGACCGGCGATTTGTTTTGATACAAACGGAAAAAGGTATCATTGAAAAAGACATTCGCGTTGGAATTGTCAATGAGGATTTTGCGGAAATTCTCGAAGGATTAACAATCGGATTAGAAGTTTTACTGCCCATCCCGGATAGCCGTATTTTTAATAATCCCAATGCATCCGGGAGCAGTCAGCCAAGGTTTCCATTAATGCAGGGTGGATTTCAAGGTAAACATCCGTTTGCGACCAACCAGCCATAAAAGAAATGCCTCTCATTGAAATTACCAATCTTTCTAAAATCTATAAAACGGGTTCGATCGAAGTAAAAGCATTAGACGATGTTTCTCTTTGCATCGATAAGGGTGAATTTGTTGCCATCATTGGTCCAAGTGGTTCTGGAAAATCCACATTGATGAATATTTTGGGGTGCTTGGATGGACAAACAAAGGGAGATTATTACCTGAATCAAACGAAGGTCTCTACTTTGAATGATAACCAACTCGCGGAGATCCGGAATGTGGAAATTGGTTTTATTTTTCAGGGATTTAACCTTTTACATGCCTTTAATGCTATTGAAAATGTTGAATTGCCCTTAATCTATAGAGGGGTGCCGACACAAGAAAGGCATCGAATGAGCCTAAAAGCCCTTCAGCTGGTGGGATTAGAAGACAGAATGCTTCATAAACCATCCGAATTATCAGGAGGTCAACAACAAAGAGTTGCGATTGCGAGAGCTTTTGTTGGAAACCCAAATGTGCTGTTGGCCGATGAGCCTACAGGAAATCTTGATTCCCAATCAGGGAAGGAAGTCTTACGGCATATAACGGATTTGAATCAATCCGGGGTAACCGTAATTTTAATTACACATGATTCAAACATTGCCTCAAAAGCAAATCGAATTATTCGTATCGAGGACGGTAAAATTCAATGATTCACAGTCATTTTCAATCCTTCCGTTTAGCTATGAGAGGTATAAGAACCAATCGTTTGCGATCGATCTTGACGATGCTAGGCGTGATTATTGGCGTAGGCTCTGTCGTTACTCTGGTTTCTGTCGGATCCGGCGTGAAAGAATATATTTCGAGCCAAATCGAGAGTATTGGTTCTAACTTAATCATTGTCTCTCTACGGGGAAGGACTGGAGCTACAACTCTGTCGTTGAATGAATGCCTGGCGCTTTCAGATCGGAATGGAATCGACAAAGTAGCGCCGTCCATTTCGGGAGATGTTACTGTAAAAGCAGATGGAAACAAACATGAAACCAGTTACGAAGGAACAACCGAAGATTACGGGAGTGTAAGAAATTATAAGGTAGAATCAGGGCGGTTTATTTCCGCTTTTGATATTGAATACGGGCAAAAAGTGGTTTTATTGGGAAAAACAGTTACCGATGAATTATCAAATGGGAAAAATTTGTTAAATACAATTGTCAAAATCAATGTGTACAATTTTAAGGTTATCGGTCTTCTGGCAGAAAAGGGCACTACGATTATCGGTGCGCCGGATGATAAAATATTGATGCCGATAACTACAGCAGAACGAGTGATGGGGAACAAAACAATTCGAACATTATTTATTAAATCAGACAATCCTGATACGGTCCATGCCACTATTCAGGCTTTGAATCGAACATTGAGCAAAAAACTAAGGGACGATAATGCGTTTAGTGTTATCAATCAACAGGACATACTGTCAACACTGAACACCGTATCTCGCACCCTAACACTATTTTTAAGCGCTATCGCCAGCATATCCCTGCTTGTGGGCGGAATCGGCATTATGAACATTATGCTCGTATCTGTAACCGAGAGAACACGGGAGATCGGGATTCGAAAAGCAATCGGAGCCAAACGTGCCAATATCCTATCTCAGTTTCTTGTTGAATCCATGGTTCTAAGCGGTATTGGCGGCCTTCTAGGAATAGGGATTGGGATATTCTGTACTGTCTTGATTGCCCGATTAATCTCAATTGATCCATCCCTCTCTATATCTGCGATGCTTTTTTCTTTATTGTTTTCTCTGGTTGTCGGCGTTGTATTTGGAATGTATCCAGCCTACCGTGCTTCGAACTTAAGTCCGATCGAAGCGCTTCGATTTGAGTAATTATATTTTTGTTTCCCACAATCCATGCAGATTACAAAAACAACGAATTCGGGAAACATCACCCGTACATTCGAACTTTGCTTCCGGCGCACTTCCTGATTTTAGGAACTTGCGATTTGATCGATCATCTGACGATACGAGTTCGATCCATTGAATGTGATGAGTTTCTTCCATTGGATGAGGAACTGAACCGATCTTTACCGTAACGCCATTTTTTGTTTTTTCATAAACAGGTTTGTGTTTTTCATGACCTGTATCCGTTTCTTTTTCTGTCATCAATTTCATTGGTTTTCCACAACAATCCATCTGACCGGCATGCAGGACACATTCAAAATATTCCTGATCATTGGAAGCTTTTTCCTGGCAGATTTTCTCACCAAGCCCTGGATTCACTAAAACAGTTACATTTCCACAAATTTCACACCGAAACACATCGTGAAGCTTAAGCATGTTTTTCCTCCATTGATTTGAATTAGATAAATATACTATATTTTTCAAAAAAAATTCATTTTTTCATAACATCTTCACAAAAAATTCAAAGAATCTTTATATTCTTCCGCTATAATGATATTCATGAAAAACAAACAGGTCTTTCGATGGGTTCGATGGTTCGGATTGCTTATTATACTCGTAAATATAACGTATACGTTAATGATTCATCAAACCAAGGGGTCTGCAAAAGCACCTTCTGTTCACGCTCTTTGTCCTTTTGGAGGATTGGAATCCCTATTTAGTTATTTCTCGACCGGTACCTTAATTCCAAAAATTTTGACCAGTACTTTCCTGATTCTGATTGTTACGATTGTGATTTCCATTTTGTTTCGAAGAAGCTTTTGCGGTATTCTTTGCCCTTTTGGCGCTCTGCAAGAAGTCTTTGCCAAAATAGGACAAGCTGTTTTTAAGAAAAGGTTGATCATACCCGCTATTATTGACAAACCTCTTCGGTATGCAAAATATGTTGTTTTTATCATCACCATCGGAGGCGCCTGGGCTACGAGAACTTTATGGTGGGTGAACTATGATCCGTATTCTACTGCTGCGCACATATTCAGAGGGTTGCCTGCTTTGTGGGCTGGGTTGGCTTTTGGGAGTATTATCCTGCTAATCATGATGCTTGGGTCCTTTCTTTACGACCGGTTTTTCTGCAAATATTTC
>Ga0247841_10007949_pt1 | contig 15490 bp, 25 predicted proteins | sample LaCruzMarch2015__2_FD_192410 | JGI IMG/M metagenome (GOLD analysis project Ga0247841, IMG submission 192410) | Freshwater microbial communities from meromictic Lake La Cruz, Castile-La Mancha, Spain - LaCruzMarch2015_18m | ecosystem: Environmental > Aquatic > Freshwater > Lake | place: Spain...
CCTCGACGATTGGTGCGCCGCGCCCAGCGAATGAGCCGGGCGCCATCCATCGGTGATGCACTCCGTGTCGCCGCGGCCACCGCGGCGGGCGCGGCGGGCGCGGCGGGCGCGGCGGGCGCGGCGGGCGCGGCGGGCGATCCTGCTACCATCGCGCGTGTTCACCGGCCGCACGGCGCGAAAGCCGCGGGGGGAAACGGGGCGGGGAGACGGGAGCTCGTCAACTTGCACCGAGGGGCGTTGGAGGCGGTGCTGGGGCGACGAGCGCCGCCGAGCTGACCTTGGACAGCGACTGCGAGCCTAGCGGGCCGCGAGGAGCCCCTCGACGGTCACGTTGGCGGCGCGGATCAGCGACCGCGGAGCGCCTTTGGCAACGAAGACCCGCACGACCTCGCGGCAGCTCAAGGCCGGACGCGGTGGCATCTACATGGCCACTTCGATCTGCCGGGTCTCTCTGGTGAGGGGCAGGCCCCTTTCGGCGCGCACCTCCAGGCAGAGCACGATCGCTTCGCGGATGCTTTCGACGGCCTCTTCCCTGCTGCCACCCTGGCTGACGCACCCCGGGATGGCTGGGCACGCGGCCACCCACACCCCGTCTTCATCCCTGTCGACTGTCACGAGGAACTTCATCGCCGTCCTTCTTCCACCATCATGGTTTCGCGGCTTTGCGAAGGATTGCGACGACGGCATCGATGAGACGATTGCGCGCTGCGTCCTGGAGCATGCCTACATCGTCCACGATGAGGGACGTGTTGGCCGTAAACAGCTTGCCGGGCCGCGCGTAGCTCACCCGTTGCAGAGAACCGACCAAGAAGTCGGAAGAGGTCACGGCTACGGCTGCGCCGTCGGAATAGGGGTTGCTGGTGACCTGGCAGAGAATCAGGTCGTCGCGGTCAGCCTCCGCGAGAACTACAGCGGGGCGTAGCTTGGAACGCGACAGGTCCGAGAACGGAAAGGGTACGAGGACTACCGAGCCCGCCGCAAATGCGCCCACGCAGCGTCCTCCTCGGGCCGCGACCAGTCTGCCGCCAGAGCCGCCTCGCTGAGCACGGCGCTACTCAAGGCAACGTCCTCTTCCTCGTCGTCGAGAATGGTCAGCAGCGCCTGCCGAGGGCTGCCAAGGCTGACCGGTTCGAGCAACCGGATCGTCCCGTCCGCTTCGATGAGTGCCTTGATGGTACGAAGCATGAGCTCGCCTCCCTCGGAAACCCTAGCACTTCGTCTGCGGCACGGTGAGCCGCGTCCATGCTCGTTCGAAAGTCGTCGAACGGCAAGCCGATCGCTCTTGACCGGCGCCGTGGAATCTTGGCCACGAAGACCCGCACGACCTCGCGGCCGCTCCAAGCCGCAAGGGGCGGCATCTACATGGCCACTTCGATCTGCCGGGTCTCTCTGGTGAGAGGAAGGCCCCTTTCGGCGCGCGCTTCCAGGCAGAGCACGATCGCTTCGCGGATGCTTTCGACGGCCTCTTCACTGGTGCTACCTTGGCTGACGCACCCAGGGATGGCTGGGCACGCGGCCACCCACACCCCGTCTTCATCCCTGTCGACTGTCACGAGGAACTTCATCGCCGTCAGTGTTCCTTCGATGGACCGTTTGCGCCGGCGGCGCCGATGACGAGGGCGGCGACGTGGCCGGCGGAGGCCGCCCGCGCAGGCGTCATCCCGGCTCGTGCGCGGAAGCTTCACCCCTCCCCAGGAGGCGCGCCAAACGACGCTCCAGCAGAAGTGCGCCGACGTGCCCTTCCCCGTCGCTCAGGCGCCATCTGGGAGCAGCCAAGAGGGCGGACATGGCGCACCGCACCCGCCGCGGCCATATGCCCACCTTGCCGCCCGCCGGCGACGTGCTACTCTGGGGAAGCACGACGAGGAGGCGCTCCATGCTGTCCACCAAGACCTACACGTACACCCGCGACGAGATCGTCGAGCTCGTGCGCTTCAAGAGCCTCGAGCAGGGGCACGACCCCGCAGACGTCTTCCGCAACTTCACCGCCGGCGACCTGCGCCATTTCAGCCGCCTTGTCGAGGCGTATGCATACTGCGGCCTGCTCCCCGAGGATGACCCCGTCTTCACCGAGTAGCTGGTCGTCCACCGTCGCCTCGCTGCGCAAAGCGAGTGACGGGTGCCTGGCGGGTGGGGGGCAGAGGGACTCTGCGATCCGCCTGTCTCGAAACCGTTCCCAGCCTTTGCAGGCCGTTCTCACCGCGGGGCACGACCCAAGCGGCAAACCGGTCTTGCGACTCGCGGACGGCAGGTTCCTGCGCCTGGTCACTCGTGTACACCTGGATCCTGCCTCTGGAGGCGCGCTCCGCGTGGACACGCGATCGTGGCAATACCAGAACGCCGCCGATGACGACTCCTGGGTCTTGCGCGCGGACTTACTCCCGCGCGCAGATCGCCGCGACGAGCCCGCCGCGAGGCCACCTCCACATCGACGGCACGCTGCGCCAACCGGGCGTGCTGAGGCCGAAGCAGCCCCTCGGGCGCGTGCACTTCCCGTGTCGCCGGCCGACGCTCGAGGCCGCGGTCGTGCTTCTGGCCGACGAGCTCGGCGTGCCCACAAACGCCCCGCGCGGGGTGTGGCGCGCCGCCGTGTCCGAGCACCAAGCGCAGCCGGCGCGGCTGTGTTCGACTCCTGATCTCTTCGCGCGGAGCGGTGGCGGTGCCGCGACTGCGCCGCCGTACGGTGTAGAAGTGTGGACCCACGACGAGCATTTCCGCGGTCTGCCCGGCGTACGTTTCGTCGAGGCGCCGCCGACGGCAGACTGAGCGCTGCGTTCGCGCGTCGGACGCCCTCTCGAGCCTCCGGCCCGGGCCTGCTACTGCAGTGCCTGCAAATCGCGCAGCGTCTTCTGCAGGTCCTCGTAGGTACTACTACCTGGAGAGCGTTCGTCCTGGACCGTTGGCGGGAGCGGTTCCGTGAGTCCGGCGCGGTGGCCGCACGACCTCGCGGCCGCTCAAAGCCGGAAGCGGTGGCGTCTACATGGCCACTTCGATCCGCCGGGTCTCTATGGTCAGAGGAAGGCCCCTTTCGGCGCGCGCTTCCAGGCAGAGCACGATCGCTTCGCCGATGCTTTCGACGGCCTCCTCCCTGCTGCCGCCTTGGCTGACGCACCCGGGGATGGCCGGGCACTCGGCCACCCACGCCCCGTCTTCATCCCTGTCGACTGTCACGAGGAACTTCATCGCCGTCCTTCTTCCACTGATGGTCCGCTGCCGCGCGCCCAGCGATCAAGATGCCAGGGGCCGACAGGCATCCGTCAACGTTCCCTCGATGGACCGTTCGCGCCACCGGCGCCGATGACGAGGGCGACGACGTGGCCGGCGGAGGCCGCCCGCGCAGGCGTCATCCCGGCTCGTGCGCGGAAGCTTCACGTCTCCCCAGGAGGTGCGCCAAGCCATCGATGCCTTCGTGACCGTCTACAGCGAGAACGCCCGTCCGTTCGAGCGGCGCAAGGCCGAGGCGCGCCAAACGACGCCCCAGCAGACGTACGCCGACGTGATCATCCCCGTCGCTCAGGCGCCCCGGCAGATCCTCCCTTTGCGCACTGCCCCTGCGGGAGCCCTCGGCGCAGAAGCCCGCGGGGAGGTATGCTGTCCATGCATCGGAGAGTGGGGGACGACTTGACCAGGCGCTACCGCAACGCGCCGATCACCGAGGCGGTGTGTGAGTTGCGGCTCGATCCGGGCCTGCCATGGGATTCCGCCACACCCGGGCTGTGAGCCCCTCTTCGTGAGCGCTACCCAGAGCGCCGCGAGGATCTGCTCATGGAGGCGCGCACAGACACGGATGCCGGCGCAGTGAAACAGCTTGTGACGCCCACGCAGATCCTGCGGGCCGGGGTCGCGGAAGCCAGAGCCCCCGGTGGGGCGTATCACCGAGGCCTTGATACGAACGTATGTTCGTGCTAGAATAGTGGCATGGAAGATCTGCCGACACGACAGTAGAAAGGGGCGCGCAGTGGTCAATGGACGAGTTGATGTCGACGATATCGACGTGAGGTCGACCAACTGCTCAGCTGGTCGTTTGATGTTCGATCCAATCGTTCCCCGCGAGAGGCTCCTCCCGGTCGTCGAGGCTTTGGCCGCGGCTCGGCTTCCGCACACTGTCAGTCTGGTCGAGGGGTATCTAAGGCCTCAGTTCCAGACCAAGACCGAGCGCTTCATCGGCGCCGAAGCCATTATCGGCTACGCCAACTCCAAGTCAGTCGGCTAGAGGCATCAGATCCGAGTGCGACGGACACTCCTTTGCGCTCCGTCAGGGAGCGGACTTCGTGAGGCCTGCGAGGCGCTTGTGGTTCAGTTGCGCGACGGGTTCAACTTGTCCGTCGACTACGCGGACGTCGAGGATCACCTGGAAGAACCCATTCGGCAGGTCGTCCGACATCCGCGGCAGGTCGCGATCCGCCAGTGGCAGAGTGCCCTTGAAGAGTCTATCGACGAACTGAAGCAGGGCAGCGGGGAGATCCAGATCCTCTCCTGTCACCTGACCCTGTTCAACGCCGTACGCAGTGAATTCTACAGTCCGGTAGCGCCGAGTATCTTCGTGGACCGAGGTTTCTGTCCAGACCGTTTCGTTATCCTCTTCGATGACATCTTCGACATGCTTCGCCGGCTGTCGGTGGATGACCCGGACCCCTGGAAGGCCGGGATCTTTTCCCCGAGTCTCGGGGAGTCCATGTTCCTCGACCGGGCGGCGAGAACCCTGGACCTCACCAGAAGCGAGGACCTGGTCGCGGAAGAGCGGAGCTACCTTCGGACTGAATACAGAGTCCAGGCGCTCACGCAATTGCTGGCATGGCGCCGAGCCGAAATAGTCCAGGCGGAGCTGCTGGCTGGTCAGATCGACGCTGAGTTCCTTCCTTACGGCGTCAAGCATGCTATCGATGGGCTTGTGAATGCGTGCCGGCTATCGTCCGCTGCTTCGAGGACGCTCTACGTGTCTCATCCAATCAGCCAGCCGCGTCGCGAGACCCGCAAAGGCGACGATTGGCCCGGCGTCGTGCACGAGTGCAATCGTCTCCCAGAGACGCTGACGAGAATGAGCTGCATCCCGATCATGCCGACGGCAATTGACGAGCTTCGCCTCGAACAGTCCGATAGTGGGTTGTTCGACCGGGCGCCGCTCTTGTCGTGCCGGTGGCCCGTGCAGTCATCACCGACCGGATTGATCCACTCGGACGCGATCTCATTTTCAGAGGCGGAACGGTCTCTTCTTCTTCCTGACGCCTACGATGAGATGCCCGAGACACACCGAGTGGCTGTCGCCGGCTTGATGCGCGGCCTCGAGGCATCGATCTCCGCTGAGGTCCCCTTTCGCGATCACTTGATCGTGGCCCACGCTAAGGATCTGCTCGTGTATCGGCCGCTCTACGGTGATGACAGTACCTTCTCGGGTGGTGTCGAGCACGAGATCTCGCATTGGGAGGAGTTGGCCAATGCCGCCCCCGGAGAGCGCCACGTCGCCTTCATACACACGTTTGACGATGTGAGGAGTGTCCTCCGTGCGATTGAGGCCGACTCTACGAGATTCGGCACGTGGGGGCAGTTCTTCGAGAACGATGTCCGCAAGCAGCTTCTCTCGAAGTACACGTTGCACGCTACCGCCAAAGAAGCGTGGAGTATCTTCCGAAGTCAGAGGCCCGACGATCTCCTGGGGAGTATTCCGCTGTCGACCGATTTGGTCAAGGAGCTGAGAGCACAGTCCCTGGTTGCCGCGACAAGACATTTTGCCTTCACCGCGCTGACGAATCTCGAGGACGAGCAGCCGTATGCCGGCGTGTTTCTGGCTCCGACTCCAGCGGAGATCGACGTCAAGTTGCTCAAGCGCGTTGTGAGGTTCTTCTTCGATCGCGGACCGGCGGACGGTTTTGGCCTGTCTATGGATCAGGCCATCGACGGCGGGCTTCTCGCCTGGGGCGAGGAGTTGGCCAAGCGGCTGATCCCGACCGAGCGGGGGGCTTGACAACCGTCCTGTGCCAGCCGGAATGGCAGCCCAGTGTGGTTCGCGCACAACACACAATGCCGCATACTCGTGCGGGAGCAAGCCACGGACACTTGTGCGATCGTGCCGTTCTCGTCCATGGCCGGCGTGGCGCCGCCGCCAGGGCCAGCCGCAGATCGCGGTGCTGACTCGTCAGGCGCTGGAGAGGGGATCGGCAAGCGTTGGGCGGCACATGACGTGCAGGAAGACGGCCGAAGATGTCCGCGAAGACCGAGTTAGGGTAGAGTTGCAGTAGCTCATCTGCCATGCGTAGAAGGAGCTACGGTGCCGTCCCCAGTGGGCGGCACCAGCCATTTCAGGCCCACTTCTCGAAGCGCCGCTGCAGATTCCTGCGGCTGTGGCCGGAATCGACGACGTAGGCGGTCCAGGGCAGAAGATATTCGGCCGTCGTGCCGGCCCTCCTGCGCGCAAGGACGACCACGTAGTCGTGGTCCTCAAGCCATAAATGGATGCGCCGCTCTGACGCCGAGCGCTCTTCTTCCCAGACCTTGACCCCATCACGCTGGCACTGCTCGATCAGGGGCCGCGGCCAACGAATCCGTTCGCAGCGGCGCAGCTCGGGGGTCCGTTCGCTCTCAACCTTGCCCGCGCTGATCATGTGCCAGAACGTGACCTCTTTGCCCTGCGTGAGCGGATAGCGCTTGAGGCCCAGGCGCGTTCCCCGGTACGTTGGGCGGTCACGCACGAAATCGCCGCAGAAGTAGGCGTAGACGAGGTCAACGTACTGGAACCAGTCGCCCGTCGAATCCTCCAGCAAGACGAGCGGGGGAAGCCATGAGGCGCTCACCCTGACGACTCCTCTCGCGCCTGCCAGCGAAGCAGATTCACCTTGTTCTCGCGATAGAGGGTCGTCTTTGTGAGGCTGTAGCCGGATCTCTCGCGCATACGGGACACCAGAGTCGTCTTGGCAGTGCTGCCGGTCAGGCCGCGGTTTGCATACGCGATCGCCCCGATGAGGAGGTCCGCGAGCTGCAGGAGCTCGACCTCGTGAGACCTGACGAGCTGCATCCGCTCCACGATCTGGTGGCTGAAGTCATACATGTTGTTGGACATGATCTGGTGCAGGTGCTCCACCTTCGTGGGGCCCTGAGTGTCCTTGTAGTCGAGGTAGACGCGATAACGGGCGTCTGGCGAGAAGATGACCTTGAGCATGTCGAAGTACATCTTGTAGTACCACTCGTCGTGGGTCTGGCCGAAGGCGCTGTGCCTCAGCTTGGACTTGTTCGGGATCACGATCGCCCGGAAGCACAGATCGTCATCGTCGAAGAAGTAGTCGAGGACGTCGCGATAGAACTCGACCTGGGCGGGGGACACTTTGGTCCACTTGATCTCGAAGGCGCGCGCCAGTCCGTGGGCCTCTCGAATCTCTCTCAGCCGAACGAAGGCCTCCCGCGCCTTGTCCTCCAGGCACCAGACGGCCCCGAGCACCATCACTTCCTGGTCATCGTGCTCCAGGTGACAGCTCTCATCGCAGTAGATGTTGAACGTCTGGCCCATCTTGCACCCCCGCTTGGTGCTTCGCATTTTATGCCCCCGGAGATCTGTAGGAGCAAGCAGGGTCACGCCTCCACGAAGAAGGCGCCACAGCAGCCGAGCTGGCCCGTCAGCTCGGCGTGACGCGCAGGGCCGCCTGGCTCGTGCGCCGCAAGATCATCGAGGCCATGGCGCGGCGAGGGCGAGATGCTGCTGCGCGGCGTCATCGAGCTTGACGAGGGCTTCGTCGACGGGAGGCACGCGGCGGCGCGGAGCCGCGGACGCCGCCAGCCCGACAAGGCTCTGGTCGCCATGGCCGTGGAGCACAAGCCCGGCGGCGGCCTCGGATGCGCCCGCCTGCGCGTCGCCCCACACGCCGGCGACAAGAGCCTGAGCGCCGCAGCCGCCGCGGCCGCGGGAGCCGCAGGAGCCGCCCGTGCGAGCGGCAAGGTAGTACTGCGAGGGCAGATAGGAAGACTGGGCCGATCCCTCACTTGCCCCTCAGCGAGCGAGCCTAAGGGCCTATCCCGATAGGGATGTGCGTGCGGGGCGTTCGTGGACCGAGCGGGGTGGTCGCGAGACGGCTCCCTCGTAGCCCAGCTACGTGGGGATCCGGGGAGGGGCCGCATCCGCGACGTGTCCACGGGCGCATCCGTGCGTGCAGACCTATCGGATAGGCCCTAAGGACGGCCGTGCGCGAGCTGTGAGTCACGGATTCCTTATCTTCCCCTTTCGCACTACCCCGCCCGGCCGCGGCCGCCATATGTCCACCTTGCCGCCTGCCGACGACGTGCTACTCTGGGGAAGCACGATGAGGAGGTGCCCCATGCAACCCACCAAGACCTGCGTCTACACCCGCGACGAGATCGTCGAGTTCGTGCGCTTCAAGAGCCTCGAGAAGGGGCACGACCCCGCAGATATCTTCCGCAACTTCGCCGCCGGTGACCTGCGCCACTTCAGCCAGATGCTCGAGGCCTACGCGTTCTGCGCCATGCTGCCCAAGGATGACCCCGTCTTTACCTCATGACTGGTCATCCACCGTCGCCTCGCTGCGCAAGGCGAGTGACGGGCGCCTGGCGGGTGGCCGCGAGGCGCTCGCTCACTTCGAGCGCTACGTCAACCTCCTCTTTCGCCTGACCGTCGCGCACAAGGATGCCGCGATTCGTCTCTCACGCCCTACGGCGAATTCAGACGCCTGGGCGCTCACCGGCGGCCACGACCCTCGGGGCGGCAGCGCAATCCGGCTCACGGACGGGCGCTACCTGCGGCTGGTCGCGTGGCTGGACCTCGACCCGCGCGCGGGCAGGCAGCTGAGAGTCCAGGCCCTGACGTGGCAGTACCAGAACGCCATCAATGACGATTCATGGGTCTTCCGCGCCGACTACTCCCGCGCCAAGGTCGCTGCGGAGAGCCCACCGCGGGGCCACCTCCACATCGACGGCACGCTGCGCCAACCTGGCGTGCTGAGGCCAAAGCAGCCCCTCGGCCGCGTGCACTTCCCCTGCCAGAGGCCGACGCTCGAGGCCGCGGTCGTGCTTCTGGCCGACGAGTTCGGCGTACCCACGAACGCCCCGCACGAGGTGTGGCGCGCCGCGGTGGCCGAGCACGAAGCGCAGTCGGCGCGGCTGTTCGACTCCTGATCTCGATCTCATGAAGCGCCCCATCTATCACCACGGCGAGACCCACCCCGGCACGGCGACGGTCACCCTCGAACGCGGCGGTCGGCCTCTGCGGCCTCACTCCAGGCCCTCGACAAGCAGGATCGTCTCCACAGCCCTCGGCCTGGTGATTTCATGAACTCGCATGTAGAATGCATGAGTCCTTCAGAGGACAGCCGGGAGGGGGCGTCGTGGCAATACTGCAGATCAAGGGCATCGACGACGCGCTGTATGAGCGCCTCAGGCAGATGGCGGCGGCCGACCATCGCTCGATCAGCCAGGAAGTGCTGCACCTCATCGAGGAGTTCCTGACGCGCGAAGAGAGCGAGCCGGTCCCTGAGACTTCCGCGCGGGCGCTCCTCGCGCTGGCGGGCTCCTGGGACGACGAGCGCGGCGCCGACGAGATCGGCGCCGCCGTCAGGGCGGCGCGCCGCAACGCCGTCGCCAAGCCTGCTCTGTAGATCGAGATGTACCTGCTCGACACCGACACGGTGATCTACGCGCTCAAGGGCCAGCCGGACGTCATGAGGAATCTGGCCCTCCACGCCGACGACCCGCTGGGCGTGAGCGTCATCACGCTCATGGAGCTCTATTACGGAGCCTTCAGGTCACGACAGGTAGCCGGCAACCTGGCCAAGGTGCGGTCTCTCGAGAAGGCGGTCCGGGTGTGGGACCTGGAGACCGACGCGGCCGAGGTGTTCGGCGCGCTCAAGGCGCAGCTCGAGAGCGACGGGACCCGTCTCGACGACTTCGACCTGGGCATCGCCGCCTGCGCGCTGGTGCACAACCTCACGCTGGTCAGCCGTGGCAGCGCGCATTTCGCGCGCGTCCGCGGTCTGCGCCTCGACGATTGGTGCGCCGCGCCCAGCGAATGAGCCGGGCGCCATCCATCGGTGATGCACTCCGTGTCGCCGCGGCCACCGCGGCGGGCGCGGCGGGCGCGGCGGGCGCGGCGGGCGCGGCGGGCGATCCTGCTACCATCGCGCGTGTTCACCGGCCGCACGGCGCGAAAGCCGCGAGGGGAAACTGGGCGGGGCGACGGGAGCTCGTCGACTTGCACCGAGGGGCGTTGGAGGCGGTGCTGGGGCGACGAGCGCAGCCGAGTTGACGTTGGACAGCGACTGCGAGTCCAGCGGACCGCGAGGAGCTTCCTCGACGGTCACGTTGGCGGCGCGGATCAGCGACCGCGGAGCGCCTGTGGCCACGAAGACCCGCGCGACCTCGCGGCAGCTCAAGCCGAAAGTGCTGGCATCTACATGGCCACTTCGATCTCACGGGTCTCGACGGTGAGAGGCAGGCCCCTTTCGGCGCGCACCTCCAGGCAGAGCACGATCGCTTCGCGGATGCTTTCGACGGCCTCTTCCCTGCTGCCACCCTGGCTGACGCACCCAGGGATGGCCGGGCACTCGGCCACCCGCGCCCCGTCTTCATCCCTGTCGACTGTCACGATGAGCTTCATCGCCGTCCTGCTTCCACGGATGGTCCGCTGCCGTGCACCCAGCAATCAAGATACCAGAGGTCGACAGATTCCGGGCATCCGTCAGCATTCCCTCGATGGACCGTTTGCGCCACCGGCGCCGATGACGCGGGCGGCGACGTGGCAGGCCGCCCGGCCGCCACGCCGCCGCCGCCATATGTCCACCTTGCCCCCAGCCGGCGACGTGCTACTCTGGAGAGGCACACTGAGGAGGTGTTCCATGCTGCCTACCAAGACTTACATCTTGACCCGCGACGAGGTCGTCGAACTCATCCGTTTCAAGAGCCTCGAAGAGGGACACGACCCCGCGGATGTCTTCCGCAACTACGCCGCCGGTGACCTGCGCCATTTCAGCCGGCTGCTCGAGGCCTACGCATATTGCGCGATGCTGCCCAAGGATGACCCCGTCTTCACCGAATAGCTGGTCGTCCACCGTCGCCTCGCTGCGCAAGGCGAGTGACGGGCGCCTGGCGGGCGGCCGCGAGGCGCCCGCTCACTTCGAGCGCTACGTCAACCTCCTTTTCCGCCTCACCGTGGCGCACAAGGACTCTGCGATCCGGCTCTCACGTCTCGCTGCGAGCTCGACTGTCTGGGCGCTCACCGGCGGCCACGACCCCGGGGGCCGCCCTGCGGTCCGGCTCACGGACGGGCGGTACCTGCGGCTTGTCGCATGGCTGGACCTCGACTTCCGCGCAGGCGGGCAGCTGAGATTCCAGGCCCTGACGTGGCAGTACCAGAACGCCATCGATGACGATTCTTGGGTCTTCCGCGCGGACTACTCGCGCTCCAAGATCGCTGCGGAGAGCCCGCCGCGCGGCCACCTCCACGTCGACGGCACGCTGCGCCATCCTGATGTGCTGAAGCCAAAGCAGCCCCTCGGCCGCGTGCACTTTCCGTGTCGCCAGCCGACGCTCGAAGCCGCGGTCGTGCTTCTGGCCGACGAGTTCGGCGTGCCCACGAACGCCCCGCACGAGGTGTGGCGCGCCGCGGTCGCCGAGCACGAGGCCGGGTCGGCGCGGCTGTTCGACTCCTGAGATTTCCGCGCGGAGCGGCGGCGGCGCCGCGACTGCGCCGCCGCTCGGCGCCCATTCCGCTGAAACACTCGGCGCGGCTGACGCCGCCGGCCCGGCAAGGCTCTGGTCGCCGTGGCCGCGGAGCACACGCCCGGCGGCGGCCTCGGGCGCGCCCACCTGCGTGTCGCCCCTGACGCCGGCGCCAAGAGCCTGAGCGCGGCGGCCCAGGCCACGATCGCCTCCGGCAGCCCGCCTGCGGCGAGCCCCTGCCGGGCGGCATGCGCCCGTCCGCCGAGCGGAGAGTGGTGAATGGACGCTGTCTGGGCGGGATGCATCGAGCGATCCGTCGTCGGCGGGAGGAGGTGGTCGACGATGCCGGCGTTCAACGCGCCGCGCATGGATGTCGCGGCCTCCGACAGCGTCTCTCAACCATGTACCCGGCCCGGCGGGCGCGCCCGGTGCTCCGTGCCGGTGCCCGCCGGGAGCACCTCGGGGTTCATGCGCGCAATCGTGAGACGTGTACGCGCCGGACCGCTGGGCCGCCATGCAGGAGCAGCATGTCGGCGTCGGGGAGCGCCGTAGAGAATGATGATGATGCGGTCGACGAGTGTTGCTGGTGACTCTTCGGGAAGGCAGCGTCGCGAGTTTACTCGCCGCTAGTGACTGGTATACTCTTCATGCGGCGCGTCTCGAACCTCCCGGCTTACGGCGGTTTCGATTGACGTGCCGCTCGTTCTTCTACTGCATTCCCTTCGGGTAGCTCGCCGGTCTGGGGTAGACCGTGAAGCCACCGCCGGGCAGCCTGTGGGTCTTCCAGTTCAGGGCCATGCAGCTGGAGATCTCGCTCCACAGATAGTAGGCCTCCATGGGGCATGCGCCGCCCGTGCACGCTTGGGCAGCTGTGTAGGCGATGATGTCGGCCAACTGAATGATCTCGCGCTCGTTGTCGCTCAGTCCGGCGTTCACCCATACGGCTTGTCCAGGAGCAGGTCGAACTTGGGCTGCGTGTGGAGGCCATACGACAGAGCCTTCCTCGTCTTGTGAAATGTCCCCGAACGGAAATCCCCCTGCTCCACGAGCAGCGCCAGCCTTTGCTGCAAGTAGGCATAGGCTACCCCTACCGGGGCATGATCACTTCTCTTGGCCAGCATTGCCGCCTTGTCGATCGCCACAGCGTAGACGATCGGTCGGTACCCCGCAGAGACTCCTGATGCCTTCGGCGCCGAGCTGCTTGTAGCCGATTGGACGCAGTGCGGGTTTGCCTGCGGCGATACGCACAGAGGCTTGCCTCAGGTGCCGACCCTTGATCTCCGTGTCGGCCCAGTCCCGGCTCCTCCAGCCGGGGAAGTGCCGGTCCTTCAGGCGGCGGAGCTCCTCCGCCAGGGTCAGCCTGCAATGCGACGGTATGCCGACCGCCGAGAGTACGAACCAATCCGACACACCTGGCTTGAGCGCGGGACGGACCGCGCTTTCGTCGGCCGTCGCCATGTTGTCGTCGCCGCACTCATCGACGTAGAACAACCACACAGGCTCCTCCCTTGAAGCGGTGGATTCCACCATATCCCGGAACCATGGGGGGTCCATAGCGTAGATCGGGCCCGAGTGGTTGACGTACGAACGACGCTCGATCTGAGAACCGCGGCGTGTGCGGCGGAAGCAGGGTGCCGGCCCAGGCCGCCGTGAGCAGCGCCTCGAACTCTTCGGCCGCGCCTGGTCGCCCCTGCGCCGCGCCCAAGGCGTTCGACTGCGATCCCGGCGACGCCTGCGACGACGTGTCGCCGCGCTTCGAGCCTCCGGCCCGCGGCGGGCGGGGTAGTACTCTGAGGGAAGATAGGGAATTCCGGCGGATCCCTATCTTCCCCCCGGCAATCGAGCCTGCGGACGGCCGCGGGCGACCCGACAGTCAAGGAATCCTTGTCTTCCCCTTTCGTACTACCCCGCGCCGCGGCCGCCGGGGTCGCCGCGGCCGCCCGCCGGCCGACGAGGAGCCCACTCAAAGGGTCAGCCAGGCGCACAGGTAGTGCCCGTGTACGCAGGCTGCATGTGGTGCATCGATCGACCATACCGGCGTTGAACGCACCGGACATCGATCTCTCGGCTCCCGACAGCCTCCCTCACGCATGTACCCGCCGGGCAGTTGACCACGTGCGGCGCGGCCGTAGGCGCGACCCTGCGTCGCCGACTCAGCAAGATCCCAGAGACGGACTCATCCCCGGCCAGCGCGGCGGCGCGGCGCGCACCACAGCGTGCCGGAACGCCATGAGGTTCGACCGCATCACCACAGATCCCGCGCAGAGAGGCCGCCCAAGGCCACCGGCCAATGATCGTGCCCGAAGGGGAGCACGGCGACCTCGAAGCGCGCCATCACCAGCGTGAGGTCGGAGGTAGCGCCGCAACCCCGCCGCCAGGCTTCGGCTCCTGGGATGTCATTCAACGACTTCGTCGTACTCAGCGTGGCTGCCTATCCAGAACCACAACAGGCCATCGGGTATGTCGACAGCCAGTGCCCGATAGTGCATCCCGATGCGGACTGATCTGTGTCTGCCGGTCTTCTTGAAGTGAAGGGACGGGTGAGACGGATTCTCCTTCAGAAGGGCATACTGCGCATCGGCGAGCTCTCGAACGGGTTGTGGCAATCTCTGGTAGCAGTCCCAGAAGGCCGGTGAGGCAAAGTGGTTCAAATGCGCTTCGTCTTTCCCGCCCTATGATCCTCAATGGCGCTTTGCGCCAACCTGTCCAGCCTGCCGACCTCGCTGTCGATCTCGATCTGACGATCCCATGCGGCGGCATCGAACTCGATGAACCAGGACCGAAAAGTGGCCAGTTCATCGGGGCTGAGTCGTTCGACGGTCTGCTCCAGCTTTTCGACCTGTGACATGGTCACTCTCCTTTGTGGCACGCGGATCAGGGTGTCGAGCCCACGGCCGCGCCGTCGGAATAGGGGTTGCTGGTGACTTGGCAGAGAATCAGGTCGTCGCGGTCAGCCTCCGCGAGAACGACAGCGGGGCGTAGTTTGGCACGCGATAGGTCCGAGAACGGAGGGGGTAAGAGGACTACCGAGCCCGCCGCAAATGCGCCCACGCAGCGTCCTCCTCGGGCCGCGACCAGTCTGCCGCCAGAGCCGCCTCGCTGAGCACGGCGCTGCTCAAGGCAACGTCCTCTTCCTCGTCGTCGAGAATGGTCAGCAGCGCCTGCCGAGGGCTGCCAAGGCTGACCGGTTCTAGCAACCGGATCGTCCCGTCCGCTTCGATGAGTACCTTGATGGTACGAAGCACAGGCCAGCCTCCCTCGGAAACCCACCCATTCGTCCGCGGCACGGTGAGCGACGTCCATGCTCGCTCGAAAGTCGTCGAACGGCAAGCCGATCGCGTCTGACCGGCGCCGCCGCGGCGGCGGTAGTACTGCGAGGTAAGATAAGGAAAGGGCCATTCCTTATCTTACCGATTCGCACTACCCCGCGCCGGGCGGCCCGGCGGCCCCGGCGGCCGTGCCGCACGAAGCCCGCGTGCACGGCGTGGATCTGGGCGGCATCGCGCCGCCCGGCCGCCACCGCCATATGTCCACCTTGCCGCCTGCCGGCGACATGCTACTCTGGAGAGGCACACTGAGGAGGTGTTCCATGCTGCCTACCAAGACTTACATCTTGAGCCGCGACGAGATCGTCGAGCTCGTGCGTTTCAAGAGCCTCGAACAGGGACACGACCCCGCGGATATCTTCCGCAACTTCGCCGCCGGTGATTGGCGCCACTTCAGCCAGATGCTCGAGGCCTACGGGCTGTGCGCGATGCTGCCCAAGGATGACCCCGTCTTCACCGAGTAGCTGGTCGTCCACCGTCGCCTCGCTGCGCAAGGCGAGCGACGGGCGCCT
>Ga0247841_10007950_pt1 | contig 15489 bp, 13 predicted proteins | sample LaCruzMarch2015__2_FD_192410 | JGI IMG/M metagenome (GOLD analysis project Ga0247841, IMG submission 192410) | Freshwater microbial communities from meromictic Lake La Cruz, Castile-La Mancha, Spain - LaCruzMarch2015_18m | ecosystem: Environmental > Aquatic > Freshwater > Lake | place: Spain...
CGAATGATGCGGAAGACAAGCATGTCCACGCACTGACTCGCAATGTGGGCATGACCGCATGTTTGAAGTGTCACAATGCCAATCACGTGGGATCTGATTACATAGGGCTTTTTGAAAAGGATTCCGAGCGGGGGTTCAGATCGCCTTTCAAAGGAGGGAAACAGGCCCCCGGGATTTACGGTTCGGAGCAGCACCGTCTGGTCGCGGACGTACACTTCAAGGCAGGAATGACCTGCATGGATTGCCACACCTTGGATGAAGTACACGGCAATGGAAAGGTATCGCAATCGACTGAAAATGGCGTGAAAATAACTTGCGAAGGATGCCACGTGAGAGGAGATCATCCCGCGGTCCGACACGAAAGGAACGGAAATTTTACCCTAGTCCGCAGTAAAATCAGACCGGGATTCACCGCAGAGGACGCGGAGAACGCAGAGAGAACAAAGGTGATACACCGCCCAGCAATCCAAAGCGGTGATTCCGTCACGTCGGCGATGTCTTCACTGTCAGATTCGCGAAAACGCGATTCCTCGACCGGAAGAATTCCGGACGAAGAACGCCCCTCTGCGTCCTCCGCGCTCACCGCGGCGAACGATTGGAATCGCACTATCCCAAAGCTCAATGAGAACATCATTCCCCACAGAGTCCAGGCGCATCGGAAAAGATTGCGATGCTCCGCCTGCCATGCGGCCTGGTCGTTCCAGGACTACGGTTTGCATCTCATACTTGAAGAACGAGCCGACTATTGGAAATGGGCCGGCAACGCGGCGCAGAACGATCCTCAAGTTCAGGAAATTTTGAAGCGAAATATCGGGACCGACGCCGAACTCGTCTCTCCTGCTGAAGGAGCGGTTCCTGCAAAGCCCGAGGATAAATGGGAACCCCCCGCATCCTTCGATTGGCTAACAGGTGAAAAGCGCGGCGGCGCCTGGTTTCACGGCTATACTGAACGCACTTGGTCACGACCTCCACTGGGGCTGGATGGGCGCGGCCGAATTTCCGTCATGAGGCCGATGCATCAGTATGTCATTTCGCATGTGGACGCAAATTCGAGCGTGCTTGTGGACAGACATGTTCCTCAAACAACAGCGGGATTCCCGGCTCTGATCATGAATCCTTATGCTCCTCATTCCATTGGCCCACGGGGCCGAAGCTGCCATGAATGCCACGGCGATCCTAAAGCAGCGGGGCTCGGAGACGGGATGCGCTCTTTCGAAAAAAAAGGAGAATTCAAGCCATTGCTGCAAGCCGAAACCAAAATCCCGGGGCTAAGTTTCCGCTGGAACGCTTTAGTGGACGAGAAAGGCAATCCATTGCAGTACAGCAGTCATCCGTCCGCAGGTCCGCTGGATGCCGCAACGGTTTTTCGGCTCCTCAATCCTTCGGATTACCACCGTGCACTGTGGTACAGATATTTGTCCGGAGACGACAGTTCCGGGCCTTGAAACGGGGCGAGGAGAATTTTATGTTTGAAGCGGAGCACAGGGCGTAAGGCTCCGCTTGTTCGAGACGGCTGGAAACTTGCGGCCAAATCGAGCAGATGCACAATCCAGGTCAAACCTTTGGCTCTTACGCTAACGAGAAAGAACACAACTCGGACGCGATGTTGCGCGGCCTTGTCCTGATGAGACATGGCGACCGAAGACACAAGGATGCCTCCGGATTTGAGAACTTCGAAAGATCGGTCAAGTGCCTCGCCACCGATCACGTCAATAACGAGATCCACATCCTTCATTCGCTCCTCGAAACAAGCCTTCTGCACGTGTTTACGCCGTATATCCTCCGTCGATGCTCAGACTGGCCCCTGTCACGTAGGCCGCCTCCGGGCCGGCCAGATAGGCCACCAGCGTTGCGATCTCATCACCGGTGGCGTAGCGAGGCAGCGCCATGAACGGCATCAACATCTTTGCAAAATCGCTGTTGGCGGGGTTCATGTCGGTATCCACGGGACCAGGCTGCACATTGTTAATAGTGATGCCGCGCTGGCCGAGGTCGCGGGCCAGCCCTTTGACCAGCCCCACAAGCGCGGCCTTGCTCATGGCGTATACACTGCCGCCCGGGAACGGCATGCGTTCGGCGTTGCAACTCCCGACGTTGATGATGCGTCCGCCCGATTTCATGTGCTTCACTGCGGCCTGTGTGGCGACGAACACCGCACGCACGTTCACCGCCAAGGTGCGACCGAAATCTTCAAGGCGATAGTCGTCAATGGGTGCGATTATGCCGATGCCGGCGTTGTTGACGAGGATGTCAATTCCGCCCAGCTCCCTTACCGTTCGCTCCACCGCGGCAACCACCGCCTCGGCATCCGCTCCGTCGGCTTGAATCGCCAGCGCCTTCACGCCCAGCGCCTGAGCTGCCTTCACCGTTTCACTGGCTCGATCCGTATTGCCGACATAGGTCAGAGCTACGTGCACACCTTCGTGGGCCAGACGCTTGACGATGGCAGCCCCGATGCCGCGGCTGCCGCCGGTTACGAGCGCTCGTTTGTTTTTGAGTCCATAGTTCATGTGGCTTCTCCTTGTGTCGCATTGGCCCCCGCTGCAGTTCCGACCATTTCGCTTTCAAACAAGTAATCTGGGGAGGACCTTTTCGAAAAAAGGTCTCTCCCCAGATTACCCTCCAAAAACTTCTATTATTCCGCAGGGTTTCCGACCTCCTGGGCTAGGATGTCGGGAACCCTGCAATATATAGAATTTCTTGAGGGGGGCTAAGAATTTCGACAATTGGCCCTTTCGTCATTTAACCTTCCAATTTTAGACGCGGCCAGGGCAAAAAAGATTCTCAGGTTGGAAATAGCCGCTCTTTAGCAGCCCTCAAATCTGTCGGCCCATTGACAGCATCAGGACAAGACTATGAAAGGGCGCATCATTTCATTGTCCTCGTGTTGCAGGTTGTGGCAGTGCCAGACGTATTTACCCCGGGTGGGATCGAAAGGATATTGGTTGACTCCGGGAACCGGGCTTCCCGGCCCCAATAAAGGGGCAGTTTGGGGCGCCCATCTGGTCACAATCCGGGTGACTTGGCCGATATCGTGGACGATGGTGTCCTTCCAACCGGCTTCTTCCGGGGGCGGAGCCATTGTTTTGCCATGAAGATAAGGAGTGGGGTCCGGAACAAGTGATAGGGCAGGTCGGTAGGCCAGAGCCATCTTGTACGCCTCGACGTCAAAGGCCTGCCGGTTAAGGAGTTGAAATTGAATAAGGTGAAGGTGGATGGGGTGAAGGTCTTTGGCAAGATTCATAATCTCCCAAACCTCAACAGAGCCTATCCGGGGGGTCTCCGTGATCGGATCCATCCACCGCACGTTACTGAGCGTCAGTGTGGTTGGTCCATAGGGCCCCTGGAGCACATTCAGAAAAGCTCGACGGGGGTTTTTCAACAGGGCCGGGGTTACCAACGACCTGAGATCCGCGCAAGCGGGCAAGGGGATGGATGCAGGTGAGAGGCTATGGTCCGGCCCGTGGCGACTTTCAGCCACTTGGAATTGCATTATCTGACCGGTGGTTTGAGGATTTGGGGGCTCGCCGTCCACGAACGGTGTCCTGCCATCGTTGCGCAGGGTTATGGTAGCGCCGGCCAATCCGGTGAAGTCTAAGATGACGTCGGCCCGTTCCGCCGGCGCAACGCGGAGGCGTTGAAGTTGGACTGCCTGAGGCAAAAGGCCGCCATCTGACCCGATCTGAAAGATAGGTTGGCCGGAGTTCAGGGTCAGGTCCAAGACACGCGAGTTGCAAGCGTTCAGAATACGGAATCGGTACCGCCGCGGCTCTACTTGGAGGTAGGGCCAGGCCTTGCCGTTTACACATAGGACGTCCCCGAAGAAATCCTGTACCCACTGAGGATGGATATCCGGATTAATCCCTTTGGTCGGGTAAGCAAGAGAACCATCGGCATTAAGAGCTAGGTCTTGAATTACCAGAGGAATCTCGTAATAGGGCCCGGGGCCGTAACCGGGAGCAGGCCCGGGCAGGCCGAGGGTATTCTCCGCCGGATGGGTTTTCATGGGGTTTGTCGCGGGAGGTCCACCTGTATCGTGGTCGTCGCGGAGAACATACAAACCAGCCAGCCCTGCTATGACATTGAGACGAGTTATTCCTAATGTGTGGTCATGATACCACAGGGAGGTGGCCAACTGGCCGTTATGATAAGTGTAATCGATGTAATTAGTGCCAATCCCGCCATGCATCCTGACGCCGGTAGGAGAATACCAATGCTCAGGATAGCCGTCGCTATCAGGCGCCGCCGCGCCGCCGTGTAAATGTACGACCGTACGCACCTGCGGAAATTTTTCTTCGGCGCCGTGGATAGTATGATCCATGGCTGCGGTTAATAGGTGAGTAGGGGGAAGCTTGTTAATCCACCGAACTTTTACCGGCACGTTTATTCGGGCTTCGATGGTACATCCCGGCACTGAGGGATGGTGGCCCTCCGCGCCAAAACCCCAAAGCGTAGTGGGGGGCAGATTCCGCTGGATTTTTTGGGAAAATTGCTTCATCGCTATGCGGTATTGGTTCGTACTCCCGGCATTAGGGATTACCCGGATGATGGGTAAGGGGTCGACGTATTTAGTAAAGGTAATCCCTGGCCTGCTTCCCGAAAACACTCGAGGTTTCGCCGCGGAAGTCTGAGAGGCCGCAAGGATGCCGCTGCCCTGAACTTTGCCAGCGATTGCCAGCGAAGCCGTTATCGATCCTGCCAATCCCAAAAAATCGCGTCGGCTGATCATAACCCTCCCCTTATCCAGAGATCTGGCCGCTTTAAAAGAAGTGAACGAGAAAGGCTGCCACCGCACTCCCCAACACAAGTAATGTTCAAGCCGCTGGACCAATGCCTGGCAGAGATGACTCGAAAAATCCGGCCGTGGATGAAACCGGCGCAGCAAAAGCCACCAGCGTACCGCACCTTCCCCGTGAAGGGCTACTGCTCTGATACGGGTTCTACTCGGCTTCCCGTTCCCCCATCCGTAGCGTCAGTTGTTCGGCCGGAGAAAAAGCGTGAGTGCGAACGAATAATGTGCAGAGCAGGGAGGTTGTCCCGGCCGTACCGAAGAGCATGGCGACAACTACAAACTGGTAGATGGCTGCAACAATAGGGTCGCTGCCTGCGAGCACCATGCCGGCCATCACCCCCGGAATCCACACAATCCCAAGAGAGCGCAAGTTATTGACACTGGGGATCATGCTGGCTTTCACCGCCGCGCGCACGTACGGCGCGGTCACCGCGACCGGGGCGGCGCCTAACGCCAGTCCGGCTTCAATCTGCCCCGCGTGCGCCTCGACCTCTGCCCGGAAACGATCCAGCGCCAGCGCCGTCGTATTCATCGCGTTGGCGATCACCATACTCCCCACCGGGATCAAGGTCGCCGGAGCGCGATCAAGGACGCCCAGGATGACCATGATGGCGATAACCAGACCTGCGCCCAGGAGAATCGAGCGGGTCGTCACCTTTAGAATCCCGGGGATGTGCTTCGTCCGCCGTGCGGCGATGACCGCCCCGGCCAGCATCATCCCCAAGAGGACAAAGGCGCTGAGCCATTGGGCGCTGGTCAAAACCACGGTCAGCAACAATCCGACGATGATGATCTGAATGATGCCGCGCGCCAGTGCAATCCCCGCTTCGCGTTGCAGCTGAATACCCTGCCCCCGTGCCAGGAACGCGACCACCAGAGCAAAACCGGCCGCACCGGCCGCTTGTGCGGCGGTCAGCGCAATCGGATCATGGAAGAGCTGATTCAGCATGTAGGACCTCCGAGACTGTGCCATCGCAGACCAGCCGGCCTCCCTCGATCAAGATAGCGCGGTTGGCGATGCGGGCTGCTTGTGCAGAATCGTGCGTAATCATAAGGGCAGTCAATTGTTGATCGCTGAGAATCCGGGTCAACAGCGCCTCGATCTCGCGTCCCGCCCGTTCATCCAGAGCGGAAGTCGGTTCGTCCAGCAGCAAGACTTCCGGTCGGTTCGCCAGCGTCCGTGCAAGTGAGACGCGCTGGGCTTCGCCTCCCGATAGATACAACACATCCCGATTGGCAAACCCTTCCAGGCCCACCTGTTCCAGCAACACGTCGATCTCCGCAGCAGCCAAATCTCGGCCCTGTTGGCGCGGCCCGAAGCGCAAATTCTCTGCGACGGGGCCCGGAAACAGGTAGGCCGACTGCATCACCATGCCGACGCGACGCCGTAGCTCGCGCGGCGCTATCTCACGGTAGTCCTGGCCGTAGAGGAGCACGGAGCCCTCCGTTGGCTCATCGAGGCGGTTGAGCAGCCGCAAAAAGGATGATTTGCCCGCCCCACTCGGTCCGACTACCGCCAAGACTGTTCCCTGATTTACCTGCACGCTGATGTCATTCACTAGCATCTTGCCTTCGATTGCCCGGGAGAGATTTCTGGTTTCCAGCGCTATTTTTCTACCTGAATGCGTACCGGAATCGTCGGGTACGCCGCAGTTGACTATGTTCCGAAGCATACTAATGTCCTAGCTTCACATTGGAGCACATTACGTAGTTCAAAGATTCCTCCGGTTGGCCACGAACGCGTCCATGACCGCATCCAGCTTGACGGTGAACGCCCCTGCTGCTTCGTGGTGGACGCTCATCCAATTGACCGTGCCGCTGAGGTGGATGCTGGTGATCTCACCGGCCATCACGACTCGTTCCATTTCTCTGTCACGCTCGTCAACACCTCTATCAACACGACGCGATCGCCCCACGCTTGGAGGCCGGTGCTTCATCATTTGCTCCGGCTATTGTCCTGCATTTGCCGGAGGAGGATTAGGAGATCGTGTCGACGACCCCGCCGTCCACCCTCAACGCGGCGCCCGTGGTCGCCGATGCCTGAGGAGACACGGCGTAGACCACCATGTTGGCCACCTCTTCCGTGGTGGCCGTGCGCTGGATGATGGAGGACGGCCTGATGGTCTTCACAAAAGCGATGGCGGTCTGCTCGACCGATTGGCCGCTCTTCTCCGCCAGGTCCTTCACCATTTTTTTGACACCTTCCGTCCAGGTAGGCCCAGGCAGCACAGCGTTCACCGTAACGCCGGTTCCAGCCGCGAGTTTGGCAAGACCGCGCGCGATTGCCAAGACTCCCGTTTTGGAGAAACCGTAGTGAATCATGTCTGGCGGAATATTCAGTGCCGACTCCGACGACAGGAACACGATTCGCCCCCAGTTGCGCTCAAGCATAGCCGGCATGTATGCGCGGGACAGGCGTACGCCTGACATGACATTAGTCTCGAAAAATCGTGTCCACTCGCTGTCGGAAATCTCGAAGAAGTCCCGGAGGACATAAATGCCCAGATTGTTAACCAGGATGTCACACGCCGGCTCCGCATTCACGAGCGCGTCGCACCCGGCGGCGGTGGCGAGGTCGGCCGCAACCCCACGCACCTCCGCGGCCGGCGCCGCGGCCTTCACTGCGGCTATGGCCTCACTCACGGTGGCCTCCGTACGCCCGTTAATTACGACCGTCGCGCCGCTATCCGCTAGGCCGCGGGCAACTGCGAAGCCGATACCTTTCGTCGAGCCTGTGACGATTGCTGTTTTACCGGTAAGTTGGATTTTCATCAAAGTACCTCACTAGGGTTGCGGCGCTCCCCGGCAGTCGGCAGGACAGCGCAAATCTCGGCTAAAAACGGTCCGTTTGGGCATCCGCGGTGCTCGCACTGATTACAGCCGGTAACTTGAAAGGACGGGTCAGTTTCGCGAGCGCAAGCGCATTGTTCTTGTACTCCGGCAGGCTTTGATCGGCTACGCCGTTGGACAAACCTGTCTGGTGATTCACAAACAGGACTGCTGCGTTGTCCGCAGGTAGACGAGCTACTGGAGAATTAGTCATGCTTAACCTCCTCGGGTTGCGAAAGCCGACTGCATGATGGCTCAACTGAGACGCATGCTGTATGACATTTATTCCACTGTAAACACTCATGAAATCTCCCGACACACAAGCTCACCCGCCAGGGCGGCCTGCGTATGCTTGAAGTCAAGAGAAAGGGCAGCCCTAATCGTGCGAAGCGTGTTATGAAGGGGGTCCTTTATCCGCTTCCCCCAGCCAGCTCGGGTTCTTGGCGGTCCCGTCGAACGAATTCGTAGTCTTAAACCCTTCGAACTTGCCCCGAGAGGCCGCCTGAGCCGCCCGGGCGAGCAGGTCGGCCACCTGATTCTCCGTCAACGGCTGGAAGGTCTTCACCGCCTCCAGGTCTTGCTTCACGATCTCCATGCTGTCGATCCCGGTGATGACGGTCGAGGTCGGCAGATTCATCGCGTAGTGGAGGCACTCGACCGGCGTCGCGGCCGCCATCACTCCAAGAAACGTTCGCCTATCAATGTGGACCTTTTGGTCTGAATGCATGGCCTTTCCTCCCTGACTTTTGAGCCGCAACGTGAGCACCCGGTTATAGCCGTTTTTGAAAGTGCTTGCCGAACCGGCTCGCACTGTTGGACAAGCCACTCCCACGTTGGCGGGATCCGGAAGTCAATCCGTTGTTACTTTCGCGAATTGCTATATGCCCCGGCGTGGTTCTTGCCGTACGTCGAGGGCAACTCGGGCGGCCCAGACGTACTCGAACTTTATCCGCGCGTCCCCTCCACCACACAACCGTAGGTGTCTTACTGGCGATTCCTTTGCCTCATAGGCACCGTTAGCAATTTCCCCTTCTGCAAACTAATTGACGGCTTCAAATATCGTCCCACCCCTAACTTTCACCAATTTGGCTCTTTCATAATCCAGCCTTACGCGTGTTAGACTCACCGCCTTTGAAAAAGGTTCTCAAATCGGAAATGGCCTCTCCGTTGCGGCCATCCGTAATCCTTCTCCCGAATCACGCAATCCAATGCGGGTGTCCGTGCTCGGGCTGTCACCGGTCGTGCCTTGAAGATTCAACCTCAGCGATGGTAAAAAGTCTTGCCGAATCGGGTTGACGGTCCTTGCAGGTTGTTCAAACTCATTCGGTTGTCCGCTATCTTGTCCGCTGCTCAAACGTGTGAGGGCAAGTTAGGGTTTGGATTTGTCAGACACCCTCTGTCGGAAATTAGGACATACACAAGGTCACCTGGCAGTGTTCTTCAATACAACGCCGATCGGGTTCGTGTCCCGGATTTTATGCAAAGGAACACCGTCAGAGCTGTCTTGGTATCCAGTCGAAACTGCGTCAACCCACCGGGGCTGTGATTGACGGGCAGGCAGACGTTGCGGATGCCTGCACCTCATCAAAGGGGCCCGATAAGCCGAACGGGATCGAGCCGACGATTGGGAACAATAAGATCCCCGCCTTCATCATATCCCCCACGCTTATCATTGAACGCGGAGGACAGCTCGATGACAGGCCACAGACAGCCGCGGCGTGGCACGTTAATTGCTGATTCTGTCTGCGGGTCCTCGGGTGAGAGCACTTCCGGAATTCGACCGTAGCAACTCGTGCATGCTCGGGAATTTTCCACAAGGGCTCAATCATTTGTCGTTGATAGCAGCGGCAATAGCGCCGGCACCAACCGAAGCGTGCTGAAAAGGAATGTCTTGGAATGTCGGGAGGCGCAACGCTTTGCCCGCTGCTGTTCACTGAGCCTCTGAGACGAGCCCGATAGTGGACTAATCGGCAGTGGCCGGTCTGGACGAGTGTGTTGAATGGCGCAATAATGCCGGATCAATGATTGCGAAAAAGGACTTTCAGGAGGTACGGCCCATGAGAAAACTTACTGCGCCCTTGATAGCTCCTTCGGTTCTGGCTGCGGATTTAGGCCGCCTCCGCGAGGAACTCGAGGCGGTAGTGAGTGCGGGCGCGGATGGGATTCACGTGGACATCATGGACGGGTGGTTTGTCCCTAATTTGAGCATGGGGCCGCTGATGGTCGAGACAGTGAGGCGCTACGTGTCGGTACCGATCGCAGCCCATCTCATGATCCTCGAGCCGATCCGCTACGTGAAACAATTTCATGACTCGGGAGCGGATCTGCTCATTGTTCACCCGGAAGCTACTAATAATCTGCACGGAACGCTACAAAGCATCCAAGAATTAGGAATGCGTGCAGGCGCCGCTCTCAATCCGGCCACCGACCCTGAGGTCCTCGCTTACTCCCTATCGGAATTGGATGTGATACTCGTGATGACTGTGAATCCAGGGTTCTCGGGACAGTCATTTTTGGCTTCCATGCTACCCAAAATACGAGCCGTCCGAGATCGGATAGATCGTTCGGATTCCCCCATTTCCCTTGCAGTGGATGGAAGCGTGAATGACCGGACCTCTGCTCACGTGCTGCAAGCGGGTGCCGACGTATTGGTGTCGGGCAGTGGGATCTTTAAGCATCCTCCGTACCACGAGGTAATCGATCGCATGCGGGGCGGCTGATATCGTTTCGCTTTCAAGGAAGTAAGATCGGGGGAAGCTTCTATGCAAAAAAGTCACCCCCGATCTTTCTTGATTGAACACGCATTGGTCTCAGATCGTCGGCATCTTCATAGAAAGTCCTACCTCTTACCCTTCTAAAACCTCTCCGTGTTGCAAGCCCGCTGCCGCAGAATCATCCATTAGCCACTGTAGATCTCCTTCCGTCGGGCGGATGAGTTGAGCAGGCAAATGCTTCGGCTGTAGCGGACCTGCTAAGACCTGTCGAACAATATGTGCCTTGTCGGCTCCCTGGACGAGGAAAGCAATTCGGGTGGCCTTGTTGATGATAAGTGGGGTAAGGGTTACCCGGTACATTTTCTGTTCCGGCAGGTAAAGCTCCCTTACCCAACGATTCTGTTCCTCCAAAACGACAGAGTTCGGGAACAGCGACGCGGTGTGACCGTCTTCGCCAAGTCCTAGAAGTATGAGATCGAAGCGAGGGGCTTGATCTTGAAAGAAGTCACGAAGCAGATTCTCATAGGCATCGGCACACTTTTCCGGTAATTCCTCCGACGGAATTGGGTGAACATGGCTCTGCGGAATCGGAACGTAATTGAGAAACGTATCAAAAGCCATCCGGGCGTTGTTATTCGGGTCTCCTCTTGGCACGCAACGTTCGTCGCCCCAAAAAACGTAGGTCTGCTGCCAGGCAATCCGTTCGCGGTAAGGTGTGCCTGCCAGGAGCTGATAGGCATTTCTCGGCGTCCGGCCACCCGAAAGTGCGACGACGAAACGCCCCCTCGATGCCACCGAAAGCCGGGCCGTTTCCTCGAAAAGATCGGCCGCGGCTTTGCTGAGAGCTTCGATTCCGCCGAAGATGCGAATCATGCTATTCTTACTCCCACACAGTGTGAAATACCCCCTTTTCATCGATCCGTTCGTAAGTGTGCGACCCGAAAAAATCGCGTTGCGCCTGGATGAGGTTTGCAGGCAACCAGCGACTGCGGAATGCGTCCAAGTAAGCGAGAGAAGCCATGAAACCGGGAATGGGAATGCCTGATACCACTCCCTGCTGAATCACCCGGCGCAGATCTTCCTCTCTTTCCATGATTGCTCTTGCCAGAGTTTCATCCAGCATCAGGTTCGGTAAGTCCGGACAGGATCCAAGAGCCGAGCGGACGTGCTCCAACAATCTCGCCCGAATAATGCAGCCGCCGCGCCAGATTCGGGCCACTTCATCAAGCGGCAGTTCGTAATGGCGGACATCCGAGGCAGTTTTCAGCAAGGCCATTCCCTGGGCGTACGTGGTGATCATAGCGAGATACAATGCGTTGCGGAGCATTCCTACAGAGGCCTTTTTCTCCCCGGCGCAGCTCGGAGCCGGTCTCGGCAAGCGTCTAGCGAGTGCTTCCCTTTGATCCTTGAACATAGACAAGTCCCGCATGGCTACGGCCATGTCGATGGTTGGCACAGGCGCCTGTAAATCCATGGCGTCCTGAGACGTCCACTTGCCCGTCCCCTTTTGCCCGGCCATGTCGAGTATCTCATCGATAAGTCGCGAGCCGGTTTTTTCGTCAACGTGACGGAAGATATCAGTCGTTATCTCTACCAGGAAGGACTCCAGCTCCCCCTGGTTCCATTCCTGGTAAACACCGGCGAGTTCCTCGTCATTCAGCCCCAAGGCCATCTTCATCACGTGGTAGGTCTCGGAAATCAACTGCATCAACCCGTACTCAATGCCATTGTGTACCATTTTGACATAATGGCCTGCAGAGCCAGGCCCGAGATAAGTGACGCACGGGCTTCCATCCACTTTGGCCGCCACAGCCTCAAAGATGGGCCGCACCCGCTCGTACGCTACCTTTTCACCGCCAGGCATGATGCTGGGTCCGAACCTGGCGCCCTTTTCGCCTCCGGAAATACCGACTCCAAGGAAGTGTATGCCTTTGTCGGCCAATGCTGCGCCGCGAATATCGGTATCCGTATAGTGCGAGTTCCCGCCGTCTATTATTAAATCTCCCGGATCCAAGTACGGCAGAAGATCACGGATCACCTCATCGACAGCCTTGCCCGCGGGAACCATCATCATGACCGCGCGTGGTTTTCGCAGAGCTTTGGCAAGCTCCTTTTCGGACTTGGCGCCGATGATGGTCCGTCCCTCGGCTTCCCGTTCCAGGAGAGCAACCTTGTCGAGATGTCTGTTGTAGCCTGCCGCTGCAAAACCATGATCCGCTATGTTCAGCGCCAGGTTACGCCCCATTACTCCCAGGCCGATCATACCGATATCGCATGAACCGTTCATTTGTGGCCCCCAGTGTTGCTCCATTGTGATCCCGAAATATCAGTCGCCGGGTGATCCCAACTGCACGCCCTTCAGCTCCGCATACGTCGATTCATGTCCGGTGCGACGAATTCCATGAATCCCTGGCGGTGGTTGCAAAAACTGCGATCTTTTGTAACCGCTCCTATTTTTCTTCCGTCATGTTCGCGTTGACACCGATTAAGGACCTTGCACGGTCTCAAATTTGATTTCACGACGAAAGAAGTATCAAATCGCCGATCGCACGGCTTCTTTAAGGGCAGCCAGCCCACTGAGCACATCCTCGCCCAAGTCGACCCTTACCACGCGACGGTTGTGTTTGCGCAACGCCTCTAAATCGCCCAACGCCTGGGCCTTTTTTAGAAGCCCGAAAGTGTACCTACGCCCTGGAACTTGTGCGTCTTCCGGGTCTTTTGCGGTCAACTGTAAGAACACGCCGCCGTTCGGGCCTCCTTTGTGGTATTGGCCGGTGGAATGGAGGAAACGAGGACCATAACCCAGGGTTGTTGCCAAACGAAGCCTATTGCGCAGCAGAACGCGCAAATCTTGCAGCGAGGAGTCGATTTCAGGATCTTCAGTGAGATAAGCCTGAAGGGCCACATAGTCTCCGGGACGTACAGTGCCAAAGAGCTTGGAGAACAGGCCTGTCGCGTCGGAAGCTCCATCAGTCGAAAAAAAATGCAGCGGCCCGTCTACGAGCGCCGGTTTCTCCTGCGGAAGCGTCCCTCCCTGCTCGACCTGTTTTAACAGGCGGTTTGTATTGTCTTTACTCTCCTGGACATTGGGTTGGTCGAAGGGGTTTAGGCCCAGGACGCTGCCCGCGGTTGCCGTGGCAATCTCCCATCGAAAGAATTCTTGGCCGAGATCGAGCAAGTCCGTCAGACGAATGGTTATTACGGGCCGACCTGACGCTTTTAATGCCGAAACCTTTTCTTCAAGGAATTCATCCTTACTGCCTTCTAATTTGAAGTAAACAAAAGTCCTGTCATCACCATAAGTTGATGGCTCGCCCGGTGGTTCACCGGCTACCGGCAATATGCCCTTACCTTCCTTGCCCGTACTTTCGGCGAGCAGTTGTTCAAGCCACATTCCCAGGCCAGCGAGAGCTTCCGGCATCAGCAACGTCAGCTTGTCCGGACCCAGCGCGGCCAACTCCCCGATAGCCGCGCCCAGAGCCAATCCCGGATTCTCCGGGATTGGAATTGTAGACGCGCATGCGTGCTCCATTCGCAAGGCTCTTTCAATCAATTCGCCCACGTCGAGCCCCATAAGCGCGGCTGGTAACAAGCCGAAATACGATAAAGCCGAGTAACGGCCTCCGATGTCTTCAAAATTAAGAAACGTGTGGCGAAAATTGCGCTTGAGCGCCAGTTCCACTAGCGGCGATCCTGGATCGGTTATCGCGACAAAGTTTTCGCCCGCGCGATCACCCTTCAGGGACTTTACCCTGTCATAAAAATAGTCTCCGAAAGCAAGTGGTTCAGCGGTTGTGCCGGACTTGGTAGCCACGATGAAAAGCGTCTCGCCGAGCGGAATTTCACTTTCGATTTTTAGTATGGTTGCAGGGTCGGTCGTATCAAGAACCCTGAGCCGCAGGCCTTTCTTCCCCGTGACAAAAGACTCCTGAAACACAAGTGGTGCGAGACTGCTTCCGCCCATCCCCATGTGAACCAAGTGACTGAAGCCTGCGTCAATCACTTGGCATGCAAATGCCTCGAGATGGGGCACGTGGTTCACCATCTTGTCGGCAACGTGAAGCCAACCCATCGAGCGGCAGATCATCCTTTGTGATTCAGGGTCGTTCTTCCACAGACTCGCGTCCTTGCGCCACAAGCGCTTTCCAAAGTCGGAACTCTCCAGTTTAGACATGCGGGAATCCACATGATCCTTGTGCGGATTGAGATGCAACTCCTGCACGTCAACCGGTTCGGCCAGGGACTCTTTCCGTTTTTCTTCCAATGCCGCTATAAGCCGATCAAACGGCTTAACGAACTTGTCGACTCCCTCATCTTCGAGTTGTTCGGTCACGTCGCCCAAGTTGATGCCAATTTCCGGCAACATTTCCAAAACCTTTCGAGCCTTGGCCACATCTACCTCAAGACGGGGAGCCGGATCACCGTGGTCGCGATATGCGTTCAGAGTCTCCATGGGAAGCGTGTTGATTGTGTCCGGGCCGATAAGAGCCTCCACGTATTTAACATCGCTGTAACTGGGGTTCTTGGTGCTGGTACTGGCCCACAGAACCGGCTGGGTTCGTGCTCCTTGGGCGGCGAGCTTTTGAAACCGTTCGGTCGAAAAGACTTCTTTATAGATTTGATAAGCGATCTTGGCGCTTGCAATCGCGACTTCACCTCGCAATGAATCTGCGATTTCGGCCTGTTTTCCCCCTTCTTTCATTTTCTCTTCCAGAAGCGGATCGACCAAAAGATCGATGCGGCTCAAAAAGAAGCTCGCCACTGATGCGACCCGATCAATGGGCATTCCGGCCGCCGCGCGCTGTTCCAATCCTGCTACATAAGCATCTGTCACGGCCCGATACCGCTCCAGGCCAAAGAGAAGCGTCACGTTCACGTTGACGCCTTCGCTGATAAGCTGTTGAATCGCCGGGAGCCCTTCTTTGGTGGCGGGCACTTTAATGTAGACGTTGGGCCGATCCAGAGCAGCCCACAAACGGAGGGCCTCCTTAACGGTTCCGGAGGTGTCCCTGGCCAGAAGAGGAGACACTTCGAGGCTCACAAAACCGTAACGGCCGTCGGCAGCATCGAAAACCGGACGGAAATCATCTGCGGCTTGCTTCACGTCTTCTATTGCAATCGCTTCGTAAATCTCCTTGCCCTCTTTGCCCTCCA
>Ga0247841_10007951_pt1 | contig 15489 bp, 7 predicted proteins | sample LaCruzMarch2015__2_FD_192410 | JGI IMG/M metagenome (GOLD analysis project Ga0247841, IMG submission 192410) | Freshwater microbial communities from meromictic Lake La Cruz, Castile-La Mancha, Spain - LaCruzMarch2015_18m | ecosystem: Environmental > Aquatic > Freshwater > Lake | place: Spain...
GAAATTTCTGTTCGGCCGGAAAGCGGGACGGGACCCGGGACGCTGCTGCCAGGCGGAGCCATGGTCACGGTCGCCGGTGAACAATGTGGCGGAGTCGGGGGCAGTTTGATTCGCTGTGGTCAGCGGAGCGCGCTTGGGGAGGGGCGGAGTGGGGGGACGCTTCAAGGTCGAGCGGACGAGGCGTTCGATGTCGCGGATGGAGCTCTTCTGATCAAAGGTCGCGAAGGAGATGGCGCGGCCCTCCCGCCCTGCGCGCGCGGTGCGGCCGATGCGGTGCACGTAGTCGTTGGGGTCATCCGGCAGATCGAAATTGATCACCACTTCGATTTCTTTCACATCGATGCCGCGTGCCGCGATATCCGTGGCCACGAGGATGCGGTACTTGCCCGTCTTGAATCCCTGCAGCGCCTCGCGACGCTGGCTGAGAGACCGGTTGGCATGGATTTCGGCTGCGGCATGGCCCATGGTCTGCACGGCATGCGTGATCTTTTTGGCTCCGTGCTTGGTGCGCGAGAAAACCAGAATCGATCCGTGGTGCTCTTTGAGCAGCACTTCGAGCAGAGCGAGTTTTTCCATCTTCTGTACGATGAAGAGCTCTTGCAGAACACCTTTCGCCGTCGTACCCGAAGGCGCCACTTCGATGCGGATGGGCAGTTTCATGTGCGCGTTGGCGAGTTTCATGATTTCCGCAGGCATGGTGGCCGAAAAGAGCATCGTCTGCCGCGTGAGTGGCACATGCTTGAAAATCGTTTCGATCTGCGGGCGAAAGCCCATGTCGAGCATACGGTCCGCTTCGTCCAGCACGAGGACGTTCACTTCTTTGAGGGTGATGGTGCCCTGTTTCAGATGGTCATTGAGACGTCCGGGAGTCGCGATGATGATGCGGGGGTTGCGGCGGATCGCCTCGCGCTGCAGGTACATGGAGGCCCCGCCGATGAGTACGGCCGTGCGGATGCCGAGTTGCGGGGCGAACGTGCGCAGCGATTCATCCACCTGTGTCGCGAGCTCGCGTGTCGGCACGATCACGAGGCCGCGTCCGGGTTTCTGCGCCAGTTTCTGAAGCATGGGAATACCGAAGGCGAACGTTTTGCCCGTACCGGTCTGTGCGATGCCGACGATGTCTTTGCCTTCGATCGCCGGTGGGATCGATTGCTGCTGGATGGGTGTCGGGACCGTGAAATTGCGGCTCGCGAGAATCCCGAGGATTTGCGGGGCGATACCGAGCGTCATGAAGCTCGGGCTGGGATGCGGTGGGACGAAGTCAGGCATTACGATGTGTGAGGAACACGTATGATAGCCCTCGGGGATGCAATTACCTATGAAAGCGAGTGGAAAATGCAGGCGCAGGGGAATGCTCTTGCGCGCTCTTCTCCGGCCGAATCAACAGTTCCTCCCCGTCAAAGAAAGAAGGGCATTTCATTGAATATTTCTTCAAAGAAACGTAGAATCACAATCTTACCCCCTCGCCCATTCCTGCACCCACGCCCACCACCTGCAAGGTCAACGGATGTCATTGTCCGTCGCATGGCAGATCTTTTTGTCACAAGCACGCGCAAAAAGGGAAGGAGAACGGAATCATCTTTACACCAGATCAGCGTTCACACATGCGGTCGCTCTGTTGCAATGCCGCGTGTACGGCTGGGGTGCAGCATGAGTACGGCAATCAGTACTGCGGCGCATGTAAATCGGCATGTTGCTGGCATACATGAAGAGAGCAGGTGAGTGATGTTATTGCATCACCTCTTTCACCAGCGCGATGATCTTGGCGACCTCGGCGCGGGTGATAGGGTCGTCGGGACGGAAGGTGCCCAGAGGGTTACCCGAGGAGTCGAGATCACCGGTCACAAGTCCGTAGGTGGTGGCAACAACGATCGCGGGGGCATACGGGTGATCGTGCGGTACGTCTTTGAAAGAGCTCGGGGTTTTGGCGGCGGTCGGAATCCCCATCACTTCCAGAATCGTCTGGATCACCGCCCCGCGCGTGGCGGAGGAGTGCACATTGAGCTTCGGAGAGAAGAGGGAGAGGCTCAGGGCTTCGGCCTGAGCTACAAAGCCGGCAGCCCATGTGCCCTGTGCCGAAGCGTTGCGCGGAGGCGGAAGGTTCCCCGTCTCTTTTCCTGCCGCATTCAGTGCCATTTTCAATGTCTCGGCGAACGTCACGGGATTCGTGACGCCGAATTCCCCCGTGGGCTTGCCTGCTGTATCCGCGTAGCCCGTGGCGATCTTCTCTTCCACCATGAACGAGACGAATGGTGCGTACCATGCGGAGAGCGGAACATCCGCATAGAGTACGGGCGTCTCATCCACCATGGCATAGAGCCGGTCGCGCCGCGCGGCGACGGAGGCAAGGGAAGGAGCGGCGCTCTTGGACGTTCCCTGTTCATCAAGCGAATCTCGTTTGGCCAATCGTTCCTCCCGTCGTTTCGTATTTGCTTCCTGTTCCGTCTTCAGCGCTTCCTGTTCCGCAAGCAGGGCAATCTGTGCCTTTGCCAGCTTCTCCTCTTCCTGAGCTACGGCCCGTGCCATGCGTTCTTCGCGGTGCAAGGCATACTTTTCCTCAAATGCCTTTTTGGTCTGTTCGATCTGTGCAATTTCGGCTTCGTGCGTCGCGATGCGTTCGGCAATCCGCGCTTCACGTTGCTGGGCTGCCTGTTCTTCGTTGCTGGTCGTAGATTCCGCGCGGGTCGAAGACCCGCTCTGACCGGTTGCAATTTGCACGCTCTCCTGCCGCTTACTCTCAAACCGTGCCAGCAGAGCGCTTCTCGCCGCCGCGATCCGCACGGCCATGTCCTGTCCACTGCCCCGTCTTCCTCCGGAACCCTGCGTCGTGGCCGTGTTCGAGCTCGTGTTTCCGGAATCCCCAGAATCCTCCGCATCCCCGAAGAGCCCGAACGTGGAGAAGTGCGTCGTGGTACAGCTGACGGTATTCGCCGAAGCATTCACTGCGCAGGCATCCAGCGCATTCCAGGTACTTCCGTCCCACCGGTAGATCCAGAGCGTCGATTCATCGTATCCACTGATCTGGTCATCCGTGTATTCCATCGTGACCGTGATCGCCTCCAGAAAACTGGTGACCACTGTACTTCCGCTGATTGCGCGGATGTCGTAGGTGTGGTCTCCGATGACCTCAACGCCCGATGGGGTTGCTATCGAGGTGATGACCGTATCGGTATCAAGTTTCTTGATCTGGAGTGTGAACGTATTGGTGGTTGCGGATGCAGGAACGGTGAGTGCGGCTCCCGATCCATTACTGGTCATATCCAAACTGCCTCCCCCAGCGGTGACCGTACTCCCTGTCTGTGTGCCCACCGTGGCGGATGCCGTGCAGCCTGTTGTGGTGAATTGGGTCAGGGAACCGGTAGCAGTATTTCCCGATGGGTCGCTGGAGACGGGGCGGGAGAAGTAGGTCGTGCAGACGGGCAGACCCGAGAGTGACACTTCGTGCGTTTCCACTCCGGCTCCGGTATCCGTCTCTTCCGTGATGGAGCCCAGCGCGCGGGTGAGCCCGTACTGCAGTCGTGAACTCGTGTTCTCATTTGTGGTCCATGTCACCGTCGCACCGGAAGATGTGGTCGTGGCGACAATCGCGGTGATGGTTGGGGCGGTCGTGTCCTCCGTTACGAAATTCCAGGTGCTGCCGGAGGTCTGCGCTGCGACGTGATTTCCTGTTGCATCTTTGAAGGCATTTGCCGTCCATGTGATGTAGTAACCGGTGTATTCGGCCAGTGTTGCAGAGGGATTGAAGGTCAACGTCGTGGTTCCGTTGCCCGAGAGCAGGGCGCCTGAGACTGTGATCGTCTCCGCGACATCACTGTTAGCGGACTTCTTGATACTGAGCGTGCCCGTTCCCGCTCGCGTGACTTCATTGAAGGTGATCACGAGGTTGGTCGTCGTAGAAACATCCGTAGCGTCGTCGGCGGGGGAGAGGGACGAGACCGAGGGGGCAGTGGTGTCTCCTGCAGTGGTGAAATCCCAGTAGGTGGTGGAGGATTGCACCGCAACCTTATTGCTACTGGCATCTTTGAAAGCGTTGGCATGCCACACGACGTAGTAGGACGTATTATCCGCCAGCGTTACCGAAGGATTAAACGTGAGTTGATTGGTGCCATTGCCCGAGAGCAGAGCGCCGGAAACAGTGATGGTTTCCACTGTGGAATTGTCCGAGGTTTTCTTGAGGGTCAGTGTTCCGGTTCCGGCCCGCGTGACTTCATTGAACGTGATCACCAGATTCGCCGTGGTGGAAACGTCGGTGGCGTTGTCAGCGGGGGAAAGAGAGAAGACCGTCGGAGCAACGGTATCCGTCGCGGAGGTCGTGAAGTTCCATGTAGTGGTGGAGATATAGCCCGCGTAATCCAGACCGAAGGCATCCTGAAATGCGTTTTTATTGATGAGAACGTAGTAAGCGGTGCTGGCGGAAAGAACGGAGGCAGGGTTGATGGTAATGGTTGTCGTTCCCGAGCCGGAAACGAGAGACGTATCATTCGTCGTAATGGTTTCCACGACGGAGTTGTCACTCCCTTTCTTGATGACGATCGTCCCCGTGCCGCCCTGAATGATTTCGCTGAACGTGAGGACCAGATTGGCGTTCACGTTAATGCCGGTGGCATTGTCGGCGGGGGAATAGGTGGAGACAGTGGGAGCCGTGAGATCGGCCGTGGTGAAGTTCCACGTGCTCGCATCGCTCCAGGCGGCAAGATCATTGCCCGCAAGATCCTGCAAGGCGTTGCCGTGCACTGTTACGTAATACTCCACGAACGCCGTGAGCGTACTGGCCGGGTTGATGGTGATCGTCGTGGAATTGGAGCCGGAAACGTACGTGGCATTATTGGCAGCAATGGTTTCGATGACGGAATCATCACTCGTCTTTTTGATCACAATGGTTCCTGTTCCGACGGTGACGGTCTCGCTCAGGGTTAGAACCAGATTCGCGGTTTGATTGATGCCGGTGGCGTTATCTGCGGGGGAGAGGGTGGAGACTGTCGGGGCAATCGTATCCTGTGAGGTGAAATTCCACGTAGTGGTGGCAGAGATGCCGGCGTAGTTCTGCCCCGATCCGTCCTTGAACGCATTGGATCCGATTGTGAGGTAATACGCCGTATCCGTGGCCAGTGTCGTCGCGGGATTGATCGTGATCGTCGTCGTGCCCGATCCCGAGACGAGTCCGGTGTCATTGGCCGTGATCGTTTCGATAATCGAGTTGTCGCTGGCCTTTTTGATAACGATGGTCCCCGTTCCGCTCTGCACGGCTTCGTCGAATGTGATAACAAAGTCTGACGTCGTGGAGACGTTGTAGGCTTCGTCCGCAGGAGACAGCGAAACAAGATCGGGCGCCGACGAGCCGTTCTGCTCCCACCAGGAGACAACATAGGAGGTGTAGCCTCCGGCAATCACGTCCACATCTCCATCGGAGTCAATGTCCCCTACATCGAGGTTGTTCGGATTGCCGTGACTCGAGTCGATCGTACGCTGGGTGAACGTTTCGTTTCCATCATTTTCCAGCCACAGGACCCCTCCCCCATACGCGATCACCATGATATCATTGTCTCCGTCCCCATCCACATCGATCACTTCGGTCTCCCCCGGTTCCGTCGTGGTGCCGTAAGTGGTTGCGGTGTACTTGGTGAAGCTTCCGGTGCCGCTGTTTTTGAACCAGTATATGTTGCGATAGCTGTCCGTCGCAACGATGTCACGGCTCCCATCGCCGTCCACATCCCCCACGGAAATATTGTATATTCCCGAGGTGGTCGGAACTGTGCGTTCCGTGAACGAGCCCGCTCCGTCATTCTGATACCACCACAAGGCGGAGGTTGCCGAAACGCCGACGCTATCTTGATCGCCATCGCCATCCATATCGCCGATCACGGCATCGTACGCGACGTCCAGAGAATCGATAGTGTGGCTTACCCAAGCGCCGCCGGTGTAATCGAACCATTTGACGGTATCTTCATTGCGGCCGGAGGTGACGACTTCCAGTGCGGCGTCTCCGTCCAAATTACCAATGTCGACGCTGAGGGCATCGTCTGACGTACCCACTGTGGAACGGGTGAATGTTGTTCCGTTGTTGCTGTTCGTGTACAGGTAGATGTTGTCTGATCCGTAACTGGCCGCAACGACATCTTGGTCCCCGTCTGCATCCATGTCCCCAACCCTGATTTCTGCAATCGCTCCCTGGTAACTCGATTCCATTTCGCTGATCGTGAATGATTGGCTCCCATTATTCCTGTAGAGCCACAGGTCTGCGCCCCATGATCCGCAGACGATATCCTTATCCCCGTCATTGTCGATGTCCACGATGGCGGAGGCGTAGCAGTCGTTCCAGTAGGGGGTTCCTGCCGTGAGGGCGTGCTCTGTCCACGTGGGAACGGCCATCGCCTCAAAGGGGATGACCAATGCGACACAGACAAGCACTGTAGTGAGAGAATAACGAGCCCGTAGGCTCGAAGCGGCCTTCACGGATGGCAAGTATAACACGGCATTATTGTGAATTACACAGGAGATCCTGGCTGAGAGGTACGAGAGTTTCTCTGTTCATTGCATGACCTCTTTCACCAGTGCGATGATCTTGGCGACCTCGGCGCGGGTAATGGGATCGTCGGGACGGAAGGTACCGAGATCATTTCCATTAACATCCGTGTCGCCGCCAATGAGGCCATAGGCTGCCGCTGTAGCGATGGCCTGTGCATAGGGATGGTTGGATGGGACATCCGAGAACGGGGCAGCGATCTTGATGCCGGTCGGAATCCCCATCACCTCCAGAATCGTCTGAATCACCGCCCCGCGTGTGGCAGGGGAGTGCACATTGAGTTTCGGATCAAAGACCGAAAGGCTCATGGCTTCAGCTTGTGCAACGAAGCTCGCAGCCCACGTTTTCTGCGCCGAAGCGTTGCGTGGAGGCGGAAGATTCCCCGGCTCTTTTTCTGCCGCATTCAGTGCCATTTTCAATGTCTCGGCAAAGGTGACGGGATTCGTGACACCGAATTCCCCCGTGGGCTTGCCACTCGCATCCGCATAGCCCGTGGCGATCTTCTCTTCCACCATGAACGAGACGAACGGTGCGTACCACGCAGAGAGCGGAACATCCGTATAGAGCACGGGCGTCTCATCCACCATGGCATAGAGCCGGTCGCGCCGCGCGGCGACGACTTCGAGCGAAGGAGCGGCGGCCTTGAAGGTTCCCTGTTCATCGAGCGTATCTCGTTTGGCTAACCGTTCTTCCCGTCGCTTCGCATTTGCTTCCTGTTCCGTCTTCAACGTTTCCTGCTCAGCCAGCAGGGCGGCGTTGGCTTCATCCAGCTTCTTCTGCTCTTCTTCTGCGGCCCGTGCCATGCGTTCTTCGCGGTGCAAGGCATACTTTGCTTCAAACTCCGCTTTGGTCTTCTCAATCTCGGCAATGCGTGCCTGCCGCCCGGCAATGCGCTCTGCGATACGTGCTTCCTCTTCCGCCGCCATCTGTTCACTCCATTGCTCATTCATATTTTCCGTTCCATTTTTTTCCTCCTCGATCGCAATCGTGATGCTTTCCTGTTTTTTGCCTTCATACCGCGCAAAAATTGCCGCCCGTGCCGCCGCGATCCGCACGGCCATGTCCTGTTCACTGCCTCTTCTTCCTCCATTGCCCTGCGTCGTACCCGTTACGGTACTGGTTCCGGAATCTCCAGAATTTTGTGCTTCCCCGAAGAGCCCGAATGTGGAGAAGTGCGTCGTGGTACAGGTGACGGTATTGGCCGACGTATCCACGACGCAGGTATCCAGTGCAGCCCATGCGCTCCCATCCCATCGGTAGATCCAGAGCGTCGATTCGTCGTATCCGCTCACCTGATCATCCGTGTATTCCATGGTGATCGTGATCGCCTCCAGAAAACTGGTGACCACCGTACTGCCGCTGATCGCGCGGATGTCGTACGTTTGATCTCCGATCACCTCCGTACCGGATGGCGTGTCCGTAACGGCGATCACCGTATCTTTTTCAATCTTCTTGATCTGGAGTGTGAAGGTGTTCGTGGAGGCAGAGGCAGGCACGGAGAGGGAGGCTCCCGATCCATTACTGGTCATATCCAAACTCCCTCCGCTCGTCAGAACGGTGCTTCCTGTTTGCGTACCAACGGACGCGGAGGCGGTGCAGCCCGTCGTGGTGAAGAAAGAGGTCGGGCCGGTTCCCGAATTGAGCGAGAGATCACGGGAGACGGGACGGTAGTAGTAGGTGGTGCAGACGGTGATGTTGGAGAGAGATACGGAGTGCGCCAGTACAGCACCGGTACCCGTATCTGTTTCGCCCGTTGCGGAACCGAGAGCGGAGGTCGTGCCGTACTGCAGGAGGGTGGATCCGGATTCGTCCGTATTCCAGGTGATGGTGGCACTGCCGCTGCCGGCCGATGCGGCAATCGAAGAGAGAACCGGTGCGGTGAGATCCACCGTGGTGAACTGCCAGTAGTTGCCGGAAGTCACAGCAGGGGCGTGGATGTCGGCCGCATTTTTGAAGGCAGAGGCAGTCCAGACGATGTAGTAACCGGTGCTTTGGGCAAGGGTCACAGAAGGATTGAACGTGAGTGCCGTTGTGCCGTTGCCCGAGAGTAGGGCGCCCGAAACCGTGATCGTTTCCACGCCGGTACCATCCGAGGATTTTCTGATGGTGAGAGACCCCGTGCCAGCCCGCGTAGCCGCATCGAAGGTCACAGTGAGGTTTGCGTCCAAGGCAACATCTTCGGCGCCGTTGGCCGGCGAGAGCGACGACACTTCCGGTGCATCCACCACGCTGAACGCCTTGCCGCTGACGGTGTACCAGTCGGAACTTGCCGCTGCATCGTCCTCGGCGCGGATGCGCAGGTAGTAGTCATCCGGAGAGAGCACGGTCCCTCCGCTGCCGACGAGGTAGGTGCCACCGGTTTCACCGACGGTGTAGGTCGCGCTGCCTTCGTTTCCGAACGGCGACCGGTAGTCCACCACGAGAGAATTGAACGCATCATCCGTGGCGATTTGAATTCTGAAACGTACCTGCTCGGCGTCATCGTTGTCGCTCAGGGTAGCTGTCAACGTCGAGCCGGAAGCATTGGTGACCGAGCCTCCGCTGATCAGATTGGCGGAAGTGACACTGGCGGGGGTGTCCGGAGCGGTATTGGCCGAGCCCGTGGTGAACGAACGCGTGGCAGAGAGGCTGCTCCCTGTGCTGTTGACCGCCTGCACGCGCCAGTAGTACTGCGTATCGTTCCCCAGAGGAGATCCAAGAGTGTAGGAAACAGCGGTCAGGCCTGCCTGATTGACGACCGTACTGGAGAAGCTCGAAACCGTCGAAATGAGTACGGTGTACGTTGCTGCGTTCTCGACCGGCAGCCACTCGAAGGTCGGGGTTGTCGTCACGCCCGTGGTGCCGTCCGTGGGATTGACGAGGGTGGGACTGGTGGGTGCTCCGTTGGGGGCCAGATAGATGAGATCGTAATCCGCATCCGTGTCGACCGTGTAGCCGCCTGAGCCATTCGAGGAGTAGCGGATTGCCTGTCCTTCGGTGAGCGATGCCGTGTTGTTCGAGTACTGCGAGTAGGTGGAGTTGTCCTTTTTGATGCCGATCGTTGCATTGTCCCCCAGTGCCCTGCTGCCGCCGAGCAGGTCCCGATATTGAATTTGCACATCGTTGCTCCCTTCGTACAAAATCGCCTGAAACGTTCCCATCTGGATGGTGGTGCTGAAGAAATACATGTTGGTCCACTGCACGACGAATTTGCGGTTCGGTTCCGCGCCTATCGTGGCGTAGTAGATGGGTTTGACGGAAGAATCCATTGCAATGCTGGTGATCAGATCGTCCCAGAATGCGAAGATAGAGTTGTTCTGTCCGTTGGCGCTGAGTGCGCCGTTGCTGAAGGCCGTGTAGTACGCTCCGAATGTGAGCACGCCATTGGTATTCACATTGGCCTGCGTGTAGTCGGTCCCGTAGAAATTGAAGGTGAATCCGATGTTAAACGGCCCTTTTTGCCCTCCACCATGACCGTCATCTCCATAGATTTGCGTGTTTGTTCCGGTGTAGGTGATTTCTCCATCCTTTGCATATGCGGGGGATGCGAGAGTGCAGAACATCGTGCAGAGGAGGATGGTCGGCAGGCTGCGACTGCAAAAAAACCGCCGCAGAGCGACGGCGGGAAAAGCTGCAAAAACGACGATGGTTATTCGTGCGAAAAACCCAATGCTCTGCGCGTTTCGTTCACGCATACGCGTCGTTCATTGGTCCACAGTATGCTGTGGCATGTCCAAACGTGCAATATGAACATTGTGTCCGCAATCTTGTCCGTTGTGTGTCAATTATTACGTGTGTGTTTGCTTTTCGCCCCCGGACACTGGTAGTCTCGTGATCAGTGAATATCATCTGCGCCGCCGCCTGCTCCTCCGCCTCCTCCGCTCTGCGGAAGGGCTGATTGAGCGCGACGCATGGTCGCTTCTCTCACCGCCCTTCCCGACAGAAGGGTTCTTTTTTCAATGGTTCATACCTCTCCATCACCGCGCTACTCGTTCCTGTTCGACTTCGATTCCACGCTCGTGGGGTTGGAATCACTGGATACGCTCATCGCTCTCAGCCTGCGGGAACAGTGCGATCCGGAGGACATGCCGGTCATCCTGCGCGCGATTGAGGCGATCACCGATGCGGGGATGGAGGGGCGCATCACGCTGCATGCATCCATCGCGCGGCGGCTTCGCAAAGCGCGTATTCATCGCAGGCACCTCAGGATGATTGTGCCGGTACTGCTGCAGTCCGTGACGCCCGGCATCGCGGAGATCATTGATCTGATGCACAAAAATGACTGTCCGGTTTTTGTCGTGAGCGGAGCGCTGATGGAGTGCGTGCTGCCCGTCGCGGACGCGCTGCACATTCCTGTTTCTTCCGTGCATGCCAATACGGGGATCTTTGATGCGGAGGGTTATCTGACCGGTGTTGCGGCGGGGCCGCTCACGGAGAGTGACGGAAAGGTCCGTTGCATCCGGTCCCTGAAGCAATCAGGTCAGCTTCGTGGTTCCATTGTGATGATCGGCGACGGCATTTCGGATTTGCTGCCGTACCAAGAAGGGGTTGCCGATGAGTTCATCGGCGCGGGGTTTCATCGCGAGCGCGCCGCCGTGCGCAGCGGGGCACCACAGTACTGCTCTTCCGTTTCCGCACTCCATTCTTCTATTTCCTCCCTTCTCTTTTCATGACCGCCTCGACATCCTTCGCCCGGGAAAATATCAATATCCTGCTCGTCGGAGGGATTCATGCATCCGCCGCCGAGGCGTTTCGTGCCGCCGGATACCCCTCGGTGCAACTGCTCACGAAAGAGCTCACGGAACAGGAGTTGCTCGAGGTGATTCCCTCCGTTCACATTCTGGGTATCCGCTCGGCCACGCACGTCACGCATGACGTTCTGGAGCGCGGCAAGAAGCTTTTGACCGTCGGATGTTTCTGCATCGGCACCAATCAGGTGGATCTGCACGCGGCCAAGCTTGGGGGCGTTCCGGTCTTCAATGCGCCGTTCTCGAACACGCGGAGTGTCGCGGAGCTGGTGCTGGCGGAAACGATCCTGTTACTCCGCGGGATTCCTGCCAAGAACGCGGCCACGCACCGTGGTGAGTGGAAAAAATCGGCCAAGGGGTCTTACGAGGTCCGCGGCAAGACGCTGGGCATCGTGGGGTACGGACACATCGGCATGCAGGTCGGTATTCTGGCCGAGGCACTCGGCATGCGCGTGCTCTACTTCGATATTTCTGCAAAGCTGTCTCTGGGCAACACACAGCCTGTTTCTTCGCTTCATGATTTGCTTCGCGCCAGTGACGTGGTCACGCTTCATGTGCCCGGCGGAGCGGCGACGAAACATCTGATCGGGGACAGCGAGCTGAAAGCGATGAAATCCGGCGCCTGCCTTATCAACGCATCGCGCGGGCAGGTGGTGGATCTGCAGGCGTTGACGACATCGCTCGACGCCGGTCATCTGGCCGGTGCGGCGCTGGATGTGTATCCCGCCGAACCCACGTCGTCCGATCAGAAGTTTTCTCTGTCGCTGCAGGGCAGGGAGAACGTGATCCTCACGCCGCACATTGCGGGCAGCACCCTTGAGGCGCAGGAGCGCATTGGCGGAGAGGTGACATCCAAGCTCATTTCGTACGTGGATACCGGCTCCACCGCGGGCTCCGTGAATTTCCTTCCCGTGACGCTGCCCTCGCACGTTGGCCGGCACCGTATTCTGCACATCCACTGTAACCAGCCGGGAATTCTGGCCGCCATCAACCGGGTTTTTGCAAAGGAATCGGTCAACATCGCCGGCCAATTTCTGCAGACCGATGCGGATATCGGCTATGTGGTGACCGATGTCGACCAGCAGCGCGGAACCTCTCTTCTCGATGAGCTCAAAGCCATTCCGGGCACCATTCGCACGCGCATTCTCTATTAATTTTTCCCTCTTCCTTCCCATGCCCGCCATTCCCTTCACTGTCGGCCCTTCCAAACTCTCGCAGCAAACCAAAAACGATCTGCGGGACGTCATTGATCTCGGCATCGCCGAAATGAGTCACCGCAGCGCCCAATTCAGTGCCATGAGCGGCAGTGCCATCGAGGGGCTGCGCACGTTTTTCCGCATCCCCGAAGAGTACCGCGTGTTCTTCACGTCTTCCGCCACGGAAGCCATGGAGCTCACGATCCGCAATCTGGTGCGCACGTGCAGTTTTCACTTCGTCTGCGGCAGATTCTCCGAACTCTTTGCCGAAGTGAGCGAGGCGAATCACAAGATGGCGGACCGGACGGATGTGCCGTGGGGAACATCCCCCACTTACGATCCTTTAGCCGTGTCGCCCCGCGCGGAATTGATTGCGATCACCGCGAACGAGACGAGCACCGGCGTGATGTGTACGCCCGAAGACATCAACCGCATCCGCGTCGCGCATCCCGACAGGCTTCTCGCCGTGGATATCACTTCCATCGCCGGCATGAAGACGTATGCAATCGCCGATGCGGATGTGTGGTTTTTTTCGGTGCAGAAGGGCTTCGGACTCCCGAGCGGGCTTGGGGTGCTCATCGTTTCTCCGCGGGCATTCGAGCGTTCCGAGGAGCTCAGGAAATCCCATGCGAATCTGGCGGGGCTCTTCACATTCTCGGCTATGGATCAGTTCATGCGCGAAAAGGCACAGACCGTCTGTACGCCGAATGTGCTTGATATCTTTCTTCTGGAGCGCCAACTCAAGCGGTGGAATGCGGAAGGGGGGAGCGCGCAGAAAGAGCGCCAGTCGTGTGAAAAGGCCGCGTTGCTCTACGGTGCCGTCGGGCGCAGTGCGATCTTCCGGTGCTTCGTGGACGATCCGGCGCACCGGTCGATCTCGATGGGTGTTCTCACCGGAGAGCTCAAAGATATTGCGCGATTCCATGCACTGGCCAGAGAAGAAGGGCTCTTGCCTGGCAAGGGGTACGGCAAGCTCAAAGAATCGACCATCCGCATCGCGCTCTTCCCGGCCATTACGATGGCTGAACTGGAGCGGCTGATGCGCGTGATGGAGCGGGTGGAGAAGGAGTGAACGCCGGCGTTCAGGATGATGCCATCGCGCTCAGGTACCTCTCGCCCCGATCGGGCAGAACCGTGACGATCCTGTCGTACCGCTCTTTCATTTTCAACGCGGCGACCATGTTCGCTCCCGCACTGATGCCCACGAGAACGCCGTGTTCTTTGGCCAGCCTTTCGGACATCTTCACTGCCTCTTGGCTCGGGACCGTGATCACTTCATCGATGCAATTTCCGTGCTGTTGCAGGATGGACGGGATGAATCCTTCGCCGATTCCCTGTATGAGATGCGGTCCCGGTTCCCTGCCCGAGAGGACCGCCGATTCCTCCGGTTCCACCGCGATGATTTTTGCATGGATGTTCGCATCTCTCAGCGCATGGGCGACACCGATCAGCGTGCCTCCCGTTCCGGTTCCCGCCACGAATGCGTCGATGGTGCCTTCCATTTGTTGAACGATTTCTCTGCCGATCCCTTCGCGGTGGGCGGCGATGTTATCGGGATTTTCGAATTGTTTCGGCAGCCAGGCGTCGGGGGATGCCGCCACCAGCTCGCGGTAGACGCGCACGGCACCCGCCATGTCTTCTTCGGCCGGGCTGAGCACGACCCGCGCCCCGAATGCCATGATCATCCTCCGGCGTTCCACGCTCATCGATGCGGGCATCACGGCGGTGAAACGGTAGCCCCGCAGAGCGGAAATCATCGCGAAGGCGATGCCCGTGTTGCCGGAGGTGATTTCGATGATCTCGCTTCCTTTTCTCAATTCTCCTCTCTCTTCCGCCATGCGTACGATGTACCACGCCATGCGGTCTTTGATGCTTCCGGTTGGGTTCGTCGTTTCCAGTTTGGCGTGAATGCCGTTGATCGTGATCAGGGGGGTTTGGCCGATGGTGTCGAGAACGGTACGCATGTGGATAGATGAAAAAAGAAATAAATAAAAAAGCCCGTCAGAGAGGGGCTGGAATGTTTCCCGGGAATCTGTGAGACGCTATGCACTCATCGCAGACCAGCCCCCGCTCTTGCAGGCTTTTGTACAACAACAGGTCTGGCTGGATCCGAAGGACATAACAAGAAAACTATACATCTGCCTTTTTGAAAGGCAACTGCATTATTATTATTATTATCTTCCTTCGCTCACAACTTGCGGATGCCGAATGCCCGGATGGCCCCGTTGTGAGGCTCGCCGATGATCAGAACCGTGTCGCCCGATCCGATCTGCGGTTCCAGGGGAAGACGGATGCCCGCCGAGAGCTCGAGCGGCACCAGACGATTCTGCGCACTGCGCAGGGCATAAGAGCCCTCTGCGCCGGTGAGTGTTCCCCGAAAGACATTGTGAAATCTCCATGCTCCGTACCCGCGCAGAAAGGACTCCCGCAGGTGATCATCTTTGGGCGGCGGCGGTGGTTGCAGGCGGCTGAAGACCGGCAGAAGGCTCAAGAGGAACCCGGTCAGGAGCGTGAGCACGAGCAGCACAAGCGACAGAGAGAAGAGTGAGTGGCGACGGCAGACAGAGCACTGATGCAGCAGGAACGAGAGCGTAAATGTGAGGGCAATGATGACGATCAGCGGAAACCACGGAATGCCAGAAGACGATGATGCCCAGCAATCCGAATCCCGGCAGCATCCAGAAACCGCTGGCATTGAGAAGGGAGAAGAGGAGTCCTGCGAGCAGGATTCCCCCGATCGCGCATGCGGCGATTCCTGTGACAGTGAGGATTGTGCGGGATTTCATAGCGCAGTGAGAAAGGGAAACACGAAAGAATCAGACGCCCAGAACGGAGGCAAGACCGTACGTTCCGATCAGTGCCATGGCAGTATTGAAAACCACGTTTCCCAACTCGAGGGGCAGCATCACCCGCCAGTACGGATAGCGGGCCAGACCCATGGGGACGAGCATCCAGTCATTGGAGAGCGGGGAGATCGAACCGTAGACGAAGAGTGCAATGCTCATCTGCCAGTACGGGCGTCGGGTGACCCAGTTACGGAATC
>Ga0247841_10007952_pt1 | contig 15488 bp, 23 predicted proteins | sample LaCruzMarch2015__2_FD_192410 | JGI IMG/M metagenome (GOLD analysis project Ga0247841, IMG submission 192410) | Freshwater microbial communities from meromictic Lake La Cruz, Castile-La Mancha, Spain - LaCruzMarch2015_18m | ecosystem: Environmental > Aquatic > Freshwater > Lake | place: Spain...
CAATTGCATAAATTTATTCAGCTGATTTGACATGTCGTCGAATTTTACGGTGAGATTTGAAAGAACTTTTTGCATAAGAATAAAATTTTCCACGAGCGCTTTTTGCACTTCGATTTGAGAATGATAATCCACCTTGCTTTTTTCTGTATCCTGTCTTTTCTCCTCTTTAGCCATATTCTTTCATGGTTTTGATATTTAAAAAGTCTTTGGAAATGATTTATAAATGTATTTTGTTTTATTTAGTCATGGTCGCTAAAATTGAAGAGTTTTATGAAATCGATTATGCAAGAATAGTTGGCGAAATCAAGAAAGCTAAAGCAAAAAATGTTCTTTTGCAGTTTCCTGACGGGCTGAAACAATACGCGACTCAAGTTGTTGATGAGCTTGAAAAGAGAACTAAAAATGTTAATTTTATAATCTGGCTTGGAAGTTGTTTTGGTGCTTGTGACATTCCGATAGAAGCTGAAAATTTAAAGAATCCTGCAATTGATTTGATGATACAAATCGGGCATAATAATTTAATGCCGAGTTATTAGTCTTTACTTTCTAAAATTTCTTTGTAAAATTTTTCTGCTTGTTTAATGATTAAAGAATGGGCGTGAACTCTTTTTTTCAATGGAAATCCTTTGGTTGTGGTTTCCACGACGATAACTGTTTTTGCCGACGGACCTTTAGATATTCTTCCATCAGTGAATATTTTTTTTGAGGCAAGAAGATCATCAAGCGAACCGTCGGTTTCGCTTTCAACGATTCCGCTTTTTATTTCTTCATCAAAAGTAGTTTTTCTGTCTTCATAAAATTCGAAACCGGATTTTTTTAGAATTTTTACAATTTCAGAACCAATTTTTCTACTTATATCGTTTTTTACATGTGAATAAAGATATAACTTTCTTAAACTTTCATCTTCATGCAAGTCTAAAACTAAAAACGGTTTACGGGTTTTTGAATTTTTTATGATATATTCTCCAAGATATTTTGAGTCATCGAATAGCGGTTTGCTTGCAAATGCTTTTTTTGTTTTATCATTAATTACTAGATGATCCATGTTTCCGACGCTGGGAGCCGACCATTTCATTCTTGCTCTTTTTTGATTTGGATAACGCCAGTCTCTCCAATATCCAGCAGGATTTGCTAAAGGAATTAGAACTAATGGAATACTTTTTGCAAGATTATTTAATAGAGAAATATTTTTTATTAGTGCATTTGGACCCGCTGGCTCCTCACCGTGAACGCCAGCAATTATCCAGATTGCTTTTCCGGATTTTTTTGTTTTAAATCCTAAAATCGGCAACTTTATTTTTCTTTTTTCGTCGGATTTCTGAAAATAGATTATTTCATCTTCAAATAAATTCTTATTCAGCTTATTTAACGATTTGTAAAATTCTTTAATGGAAATTCTTTTATCTTTGCTAAATGTTCTTAGTTTTTCTATTTCTTTTATGTTTATCATTTTATTGTCAGTGGGGCAAAATTTAAATAGCTGTCGAGGGGTTGTAGAAACTATGGTCGAATCAAATATTCCGCAACAGAGAAAAATAAAAGTAATTAAACAGACTAGAGGCTTTTGTAGCGTTGCCTGCGTAAGAATGATTGCTGGAGTTTATGGGATTGATCTGTCTGAGTCAGAAACTATAGACGGACTTGGAACGGATCGTGACTTGGGCTGTTCCCCCGAGAATATTGTTCGTTTTGCTCAAGAGAAGTTACATTTTGATGCTGGTTTTAGAGAAGGTTCTTCACTTGATGAGCTTAAGGCGCTGCATTCGCGGGACGTTTACCCAATTGTTAATTTTTTCTCACATTTTGGCGAGGGGCACTATTCGGTTGTTACTCATGTCAATGGAGATTATATGACTTACATCGACCCAAAACTTGGAAGAAGAGTAAGACGACATAAACAAGATTTCTATACAAGTTGGTTTGATTATCGAGGAGAATTTCCGCCAATGGATAAACAGGACTATATTACTCGAGGAAGAATTGTTATGGCTCCGAAGGGAATTATTCCTTCAAGTTTTTTGGACTAAATTAGATATTTATTTATGTAGAGAATTTAAAATATACTGTTAGTTTTATATCCAGTTAAGCAACATGGCGAGGCCGGCAAGGAACAATAAAATTCCTGCGATTAAATGCAGTTTCTTTATGTTTCTTTCTTTCCAGCCGGAGATATTTTCTACCGTCGTAAAACCTTTGTAAATTATTAAAGTTATGATGATTAGAGGAAGAGTTGCGAGTATGTTAAAATAAATCAACCAAGGCAATGCGCCGATTATTCCGAGTTGTGAGAGTGACTGAGTTGCTACCAAGTAAGGTGCCGAGGTGCATGGCGCTAGGAAAATTGTTATTATGAAGCCGACGACGAACGCGCCAAATGGTGAAGTTATTCTTTTGATAATTAATCTTGCGAATGGACGAAATTTTATTGGCATTTCCGTCGCTATTCCGCCGGGCTCATAGAAAAAATAATCTTTTATCTGCAGCGCGCCGATAATCATTGATATTAAAGATAGAGCATATTTCAGATAGATGGAACTTTTTGAGAAAAAACTTCCAAGTGTGTTGAAAAGTTGAATAAGAACAATTCCGGAAAACATGTAGCCGAGGAAAACTGCGAGAACGAATGAAAGTCCGGTGAATAAAACTCTTCTTCTTTTTTCTGGATTCGTCGAGAGAATTGTAATTAAAACCATGACGAGCATTGCAATTTGGCAAGGGTTTACCGAGTTTACCAACGCCAGAGAAGTTATTTTAGTTATTGTTAGAAGTTGTTCCATTTTGAGAGCATTGTGTTAAATTTTCCAGCTGATAACATCCGGTGATTACCCCTATTTCTTTTAGGGATCGTGTTCCCTCGAATTTTAATCCGTCGACTATCCAAGTTGGTGTGACTTTGATGCCAGCTTCTATGAACTTCTCTGGATCTTTATTTAAGCTTACTGATGTTAAATATTGGATGTTGTCTCCAAAAAGTCTTTCTTGATCGTAGCAATGGGAACAGCCGTCCTGAATGTAAAGCACGGAATGTTCGCCGACACACTTCGCGAAATTTTTTTGAATTTCGTCGATACATTGTGTTGAATTTTGATTTGGATTGATTTTTGGAGTGAATGCTTTAGTGATTACAAATAATCCGATTGCTAAAATAACGACAATTATTGTTAGAGTTATAATTCGGTTTAGCTTTGCTTTGTTCATGAATGAGTGAACTTTTGATAATTTTTAAAGGTTATGAATACGAGATTGGTTGTGAATTCGCTCATCTGCTCTAATGACGATTGAGAGTTAATGAATCGGACGAGTTAGGTTCGGAGGTGGGAAAATTATTTTTAGAAAATTATACCTGAAAATCTTATTAAAACCAATTCTCAAATAAAATTATATCTCGGCGTCTTCGTCTTCAGAATTTTTCGAGCCTGAACTTGGTTCAGAGTTGGAGGCCGATGCCTTCATCTCTTTTTCGTCGATTGAATTTATCATTTCCTTAAACTTCGGAAATTCTTCTGCGGTGATTTTTACTCCAGATTTTGTGAAGCCCGTGTATTTTTCTGATGTTACGAACTCACGGATTGTTACGCCCGGTCGTCCGCCGAAATCGTCGAGCCTAATAACTATATCGGTTGTTGGGTTTTTCTGTATTTTTCCAATGTCTTTTTCCATGTTTTCTTTAGACTTTGAAACTATATAAGTATTTTGGTGATGAAGATTTTCTTAAGCAAATTTATTTTTGGATTATTTTATTATAAATTCTTTTAGCAAACTTCCGTCGTCCATTGCAATCGAATAATTAAACCAGTCGAGATTTTTTCGTCTTAAAAAATTAAGGAATTTTTGTTTTTGATCCTCTGACATTTTGTTGAATTCTTTTAAAGTTTCACACTCGTGGTCTTTTTGACAACGTGGTTCTCTTAGGTCATTGCCATCATTTTGCAGCGGGTGGCAGGGGCAGAAAACTTTTCCGTCTTTAAAAATTAAATGTTCGCAGATCCCGGTTTTTCCGACGTAAGGTGTTTCACGAGAGCAGAAAATTTCTATCTTTGTTGAATCGAGAAGTTTTGTTTGCTCTTTTAACGCGGAAAATATTTCTTCGCGCGAGACGAAGTCGTGGCCACAGCAGCCGAAACAGGAAAATTTCTCAAACTGGCAGAGATTTATTTGTGACATGCTTTGAAAAACATTAAATTTGTTTTTAAATCTTGGTAATTTTGTTTCTTCAACAATATTCTCAATCACAAGAAAGCTTAAATATGCCAGATTACCCTGAGTTTTATGGAAAATGGAAATGGTTTTGGAAAATGCCCGAAGTGCCGGGGTGAAGGCGTCGTGAAAGATTCTACTGGAGTACATATTTGTTTTGATTGTTTGCAGAACGGAAACCTTGATCAGCATTCTAAAAAGATTCCGGAATCAAGAATAAAATTGTAAATTCGTTTTATTTTTTTATTACTTCTATTGCATTTAACTAATAATTGGGCTCGCTTCGCTCGCTTTATTTGATGGAGCTCACTTTTTTCGTAATTTTTATAAAAGATAAAAATTAGACTATTTTCAGCTTCATGAAATTTCTCGGTTCGATGATTAATTTGTTCTCCACCACCGCCCCCGCCCAACTCAACATCTCGCTCGTAATTATTCAGTTTAATTTCCGCTTCGCGAGATGTTTCGCCCCCCAAGCTGAATGAGAATTAATAAACGAACGGGTTAGGTTCGGATGTGGAAAACAATTTTTCTATAACTTCTTTTCATACAGTCCCCAAACTTTTCCGTCTGGATAATCTACCTGTCCGATTCTTTTGTATCCTCTTTGTTCGTGAACTGTTTTTGATTTCTCATTCAAGATAGGTCTTTCTAATATTTCTCCAATAACAAATTGATAGCCTTTATGTTTTGCCATCTCATAGATTTTTTCTTCTAACTTAATTCCGACGCCAGGATTTTGACTTTTTCTAGCAATATGTCTGAAATAAATAATTTTATTTTTAGATAGATGATTTTTTATTGAGGTATCGGCCGTTATTTCTTCATCCCATTGCGGTTTGTTTTTTCTCCATACATTTAAATCGTAAGCTAAAGCATAGCCAACAATTTCCCTTACACTTTCGGCTACGAGCAAAAAATTTTGTTTAAGACTAATCATATTTTTTAACTCTTCTTCTTTAAGTGAATAAACTAGAAATCCATTTTTTCCAACCTCGTTTTGTGTTTTATTTTTTATAAGCAACTCTTCCTGAACTTTTAAAATTCCTTTAATATCTTCTTCTTTGGCTGGGCGAATGGCAACATTCTCTTCTTTTGTTTTCATAGGTATTTTACAAATTTATTATTTTTGTCAACAAGAATGCTTTTCGGTTTTATTGGTTTATCTGTGATTTCAAAGCCCATTATAATAATTTCTTCACCTTTTTTTATGATGTGTGCAGACGCACCATTCATACAGATTATACCTGAACCCTTTTTGCCTTTTATCACATAGGTTTCCAATCTCATGCCAGTTGTATTACTTACAACCAAAACTTTTTGTCCTTCCCAAAAATCAGTTTTTTCTACTAGGTCTTCATCTATTGTAATACTTCCAATATAATCAAGATTAGCCTCAGTAACCGTCGCTTTATGTATCTTTGATTTTAATAGTTCTCTCATGGTCTTTGAATAAAATAAAACTTCATAAATCTTTCTAAATATTGAGTAGACCTAAATAATTCGAGAATAAACTTAATCCTTCATTTCGATTTTTATGTTAACCGAACGGGGAATTTGAAGTTTCATGATTGCGTGAAGAATTCTTTCGTTTGACGGAATGTCGATAACTCGCTTGTGAATTCGCATTTCGAATCTGTCCCAAGTTGCAGTTCCGTTACCACATGGCGATTTTCTCGTCGTGACTTTTAATCTTTTTGTCGGCATTGGTATCGGGCCGCGAGCTACAATTCCGGATTTGCTAGCTATGTCTTTTATCATTGCGCAGATTTCATTAAGCGTTTTGATGTCTATACTTGACAGTTTTATTCTAACTATTTGTACCATAAAATTTGTATTGAATTTTGGTTTTTAAACGTTGCTATGCGGAATTTGAAAGATGGGTTTTATAAGTTGGATCCGTTGCTCGCTCGCAATTTCTTTACAACTTATTCGTCCCACCCAAACTCGCAACCTCACTCGTTACCTTTTCAGTAATTTCTAACTCCGTGAAATTGCTCGCCCGCCCATGAATCACTCGTGCAAACGCTCGCCCAACGAAGATTGAGAAATAATAAACGAACGAATTAGGTTCGGAGTTTCAGAGATTTTTGTTTTATTTAATTTTCTAATAAATATCTTTTCAATCCGAGCTGAAGATTCTTTTAGAAAGTTTTAAGAATGAATCCTTTATGGAATTTTATGCTCGAGAAATGGTTAATGACGCTGGCAGAAAGAAAAGAAAGCTTATTAGTAGCTTTGGCTGGATTGGAAGCTGATGAAGCGACTTTAGATTTAGCAAGAAAAGAAATTGATGTTAATTTCGTATCTGCAAGAATGTATCTTACTAGATTAGCTAAAGACAATCTTCCTCTTAATGATGACTTGACTGAAAATGTGGCTCTTTATGATAAGAGTGATTCGACACATTATAGATGTTTATTTAATCATCTTGAAAGTCATTTGATAAAAATGGAAAGAGTAATTGAGCATGTAAGAGGAAAATCTTTTGAGCCAGAGTTTGCTCAGAATTATTAAAAATTAAGTAAACTATTTAAAACAGAATTAGATAATTCTCGAATATACTTTTCATTATATAAATTATTATAAACTCTTTTTTTGGTAAATTTTATAATAAAATGGGAAAGAAACCTCAAATTTTACTTCCGGAAGGATTCGAAAAAACTGAATTGCATTGTGTTAATTTTGAGAATGGAGATGAGATTCTAAGATATTGCAGTTCATGCGTAAGAAAATCTAATTGTAGAATGAGTCAAACTCTTAGATCTGCTATGGGAGAAAATTTTCCTTATTGGTCTCCAAAATTTGTTGCCGTTAAAGTTCCAACACCTCATTTATCTTTTACTGACTCTGAGACAAGAGTTTTTTGTTTAGATTATACTGATTCTCAATTAAGTCTTCCGGGGATGCCGCGCGGATTTTCCGATGGTGTTGAAAGACTTTTGGATTTTGCTGAAAGAGGCAGAAGGGAATATACTGACGTGAATGGGGCTAAGTAAACTATTTAAAATCATTTGAAATGTAGTTTTATGGTTCAAGAGGTGTTGCTTTCGATAAGTTTGATTGTAGGAATTTCTGCGATATTTACCATCATCGCGCGAATTATTAAACAGCCACCGATAATCGCTTATATTTTTGCGGGAGTTTTGGTTGGGCCTTTGTTTTTGAATCTTGTTGGGCACGGCGGAACTTCGCCGGACGTGATGCAGTTGTTTGCGCATATAGGAATTGCTTTACTTTTATTTATTGTTGGATTGAGTTTGGATTTTAGAGTTTTGAAAGAAGTTGGCGGAGTTTCGGCAATGGCTGGATTTATTGAAATATTTTTGACTGGAACGATTGGATTTTTAATTGCGCTCGGCGTAGGTTTCAATAATTTAACTGCGCTTTATATCGGAACGGCGGTTGCGTTTTCGTCGACGGTAGTTATTGTTAAAATTTTATCTGACAAAAAAGAAATTGATACTTTGCACGGAAGACTTGCTATTGGTATTTTGATTGTCGAAGATTTTGTTGCGGCAATCGCATTGATGGTAATTCCTTTGCTAAGTCATGGCGGAAATTTTACGACGATTTTTTATAGCTTTTTGTTTGTGATTTGTTTGACGATCGGAATATTTTTGGTTTCGGCTTTTCTTTTGGGAAAAATTTTATACTATCTTGCGAAAAATCAGGAAGTTTTGTTTTTATTTGGAATCGCGTGGGCGCTTGCTCTTGCGAGTTTGTTTGACTATCTTGGATTTTCTTTGGAGATTGGAGCGCTGATTGCGGGAATGTCTTTAGCGTCGAGCAAATACACTTTGGAACTGGGTGGAAAAATGAAACCGCTTAGAGATTTTTTCGTTGTGTTATTTTTCGTTTACTTTGGAAGTCAGCTTAGCGGAACAATCAGTTGGGGATTAATTGGAATTGCTCTCGCGTTTTCTGCGTTTATTGTTATCGGAAAGCCGATAATTGTTATGACAATTTTGAGATTTTTTGGATATAAGAAAAGAACCAATTTTTTAGCAGGAATTAATCTTGCGCAGATAAGTGAATTTTCTTTGATTATAACTTTGCTAGGATTTAATCTCGGTTATCTTAGTCAGGAAATTATGAGTCTGGCGGTTTTAATTGCAGTTATTACAATTGGAGTAAGCAGTTACAATGTTTATTATTCTCATTCAATATTCAGAAGAATCTCCGGATTTCTGGGAGTATTTGATGGAAATAAAGAGGATAGTAATGAGGTGGGTGAAAAAGATTATGACGTCATTTTGTTTGGTTATCATCGAATTGGCTATAAGGTTTTACAGATGCTGAAAAAATCCGGCATGTCTTTTGTCGTCGTGGATTATAATCCAAAAGTCGTTTACGCTTTATCTAAAGAGAAAGTTGATTGCATTTATGGCGACGCGGAAGATCAGAACTTTTTGGAAGAATTAAATCTTAAGAAAGCGAAATTAGTTTTGTCTACGATTCCTGACGAGTCGGCAAATCTGGCAATAATTCAGAAGTTGCATTCCTTAAGATCTGGCGCGGTATTCATCGCGACGGCAGAACAACCTCGCGACGCGGTTGATTTGTATGATCACGGAGCAGACTACGTAATTATTCCACATCATCTCGGCGGAGATTACATCGCAAATTTAATTCACGATTTCAGAACGAACAAATCGAAGTACGAACATATTGGTCGCGAACATTTGAAATCTTTAGAGAAGGCGCGAGCGTATTCTAGTTTCACCGATTGAGTAAGTTTTAAATATATCAATTCTATGAATTTTTATGTTAGATATAAAGTTTATCCGAGAACATCCAGAAGTTGTTAAGGCGAATATTAAAAAGAAAGAGCAGATGCAGAAATTGGTCTCGGTTGATAAAATTATTTCTTTAGATGAAAGCTGGAGAAAATTAAAAGGCGAGAGTGATGCTTTGAGGGCGAGGAGAAATGCGGTTTCTAAAGAGATTAGTGAATTAATGAAAGCGAAGAAAGACGCGAAGAAAAAACTTGCCGAGGCGAAAAAAATTCCTGAAGAAATTGAAGTGATTGAAAAGAAAATGAGTTCTATTGAAAGTGAAATAAATTCTTTGATTAGAATTTTACCGAATATAATGTGGAAAGGGGTTCCGGTTGGAAAAGATTCTTCTGAAAATGTTGAAATAAAAAAAGGCGGAACGATTACGAAATTTGATTTTCCTATTAAGAGTCACGTCGAGATTATTGAAAATTTGAAGCTCGTTGATTTTGACGCGTCGGCGAGAGTTGCGGGAAACGGATTTTATTATTTGAAAGGTGAACTTGCTTTATTGAATCAGGCGTTGATTAGATTTGCCGTCGATTTTATGAGCAAAAAAGGTTATGAATATATTGAACCGCCGTTAATGTTACACGAAAAAGAAATTTTTTCTTCGATGGATAAGGCGGCGATTGAACAGTCGGTTTATTCTATTAAGGACGAGGATTTGCATTTGATTGGAACTTCGGAGCAGTCTGTTTTGGCGATGCATTCTGGCCAGACGATTAACGAATGGGATTTGCCGAAAAAATATTTTGCGTATTCGATGTGTTTTAGAAAAGAGGTTGGCGCGCATGGAATAAATGAGAAAGGTTTGTGGAGAACTCATCAGTTCAATAAAGTTGAGCAGTTTATTTTTTGTAAGCCGGAAGAATCTGAAAAAATGTATGATGAACTTTTTAAAAATTCTGAAGATATTCTGAAAGCACTTGAACTTCCGTATCGCGCGATTGAAATTTGCACTGGCGATTTGGCTGATTGGAAGTTTCGTTCGGCTGATTTTGAGGTTTGGAGACCGGTGACAAAAGAATACGGCGAGGTTATGTCTTTATCTAACTGCACGGATTATCAGGCACGGAAGCTTGGAATTAAATGTTTAGACAAGCAGGGGAACAAAAGAGTTTTGCATACGCTGAATGACACCGCGTTGGCGACGTCGAGAATTTTGGTTACGATTATCGAGAATAATCAGCAGAAAGACGGAAGCATAAAAGTTCCGAAAGTTTTGTGGGATTACATGAACGGCGTAAAGGTTATAAAGTCTAAAAAATAATTATTAAGATGAAAAAGAGGGCGAGAAAGGAAAAAAATTCTTACATGAGTGTTTTTCTTTTGAGTTGGAAAAAAGTTTATCTCGTTATTATTCTCTGGATTGCCTGCGCGGTTTTGCATAATGTTATTTCTGATTTTGGTTTTGAAGAGCCGATATTTTTTGTGCTATCGGTTTTGGTGATTCCTATTTTCTTAATTTTTTCAGGAGTTTATAGCCTGTTTAAAATGAGAGAGATAAAATAAAAAGAGATGGAAAAACATTTTATGGTGCCGGCGTACGCGGGCAGAAGATCTGAAGGTTCAATGAGTTTGAATGAGGCTTGGCACGACGGTGAGGATGAAGAAGAGGAAGATTCTTTTGGAATTAGAAAATGGACGATTAAAGATTATATTGACTATCGAGAGAGAAGTCCGATTTTTGGAAATGTTGCAATGTTCGGGGCGACTTTACTTGGATTAATTTAGTTTGGGAAAATTTATATATTTGAAATGGTTTGATTCTGTATGGGAAAGAAAAATTCTGTTGTTGAAGTAAATATTCTTGATGATAAACCGCCTTGGAACAATTGTGCTGATTATGCTGTAGAAGGAAAACTTCCGGAAGATGATGGCCGGCCAGTTACTTCTCATGAACGATTTATCGAGATGGTATCTCGGCGTGCCCCATATTAATTCTTAAGGGAAAATTTATAAACTAATTTTATGCTTTAGACTTATGCTCGCGTGGTCTAGCGGCTATGACATGTCCCTGTCGCGGACATAATCCGGGTTCAACTCCCGGCGCGGGCGTCTATTTATTCTAAAAAATATGTTCAAACGAAAAATTTACAATAGCATAAATTTTATATCTGCCTTTTAAAAGTTTCTACCTCTACATTTATAAACCAAAATTATCTGGATAGTTTATGGCAGCAACACCGCCGGGACCAAAAAAGAGAAAGATGGATTATATGATTGACCAGAATACATTCGACGAGTTTTCTAAGGCGTGCAGTCGGAAAGGTTTTGCTCCGCAGGTAATTCTAGAACAGGCAATGAGAAAATTTGTTCAGAGCGGACAGATATAAGATTTTTAATTTTTCCCAAAATGCAAACGTTTATATGCTTAAAATTGTCGGATTATTTATGCATATGCAGGAGGAAAACACATGAAGGGTAAAATGAAATTTTTCAATGAAACGAAAGGATTCGGATTCATAACTGGAGAAGACGGAAAAGATTATTTCGTTCACTCAAGCGGATTAAATCCCGGCGTTAAAGTTGGAGAAGGCGATTCAGTTTCGTTTGAAACAGAGCAGAGCGAGAAAGGTCTTAGAGCTTGTAAAGTTTCTAAAGAGTAAAGCATACGTGTTCTTAACAAATTAATTATTTTTAACTTTATTATTTTTATTTGATTTATTTAATCTCGATTCCGATTTCTTTTAGAGAATTTTTGATCTCTTCTTGCATTCGAGAAATGTTTTCGTTAAACTTTGAGATTATTTTTTCCTGCTTTTGTTTTTCTTGATTTAGCGCAGTGATTTCGTTTTGAGTGGTTTGAATTTCTCTTTGAATTTCTTCAATTAGATCTGATTGACTTAAAATTCTTGTTATCTCTTTATTTCTTTTGTGAAGTTCAAATATTTTATTTTCTACTTTTTCCTTTATTGAGTCGTCTATTATTTCCAGAAGGTCAGCGTGGTTTTCTAATACATGAGAAAAATTATCTCCATAATGTCTTACAATTCTCATTTTTTTAGTGTCGCTGTGGTAGATATTTGCGAGAGATTTAAAACCAATTTCATTTTTTAGCTGTAAAAGCTCTTCATCAAATTTTATTCTATTCTTTTCTGCTTCTTCTAGTTGCAATTGTTTTTGTTTGTAATCTTCACTGTTTTTTGTTTGCTCGAGTTTATTTTTCAGAGATTTTTCTTTTTCTTCAGCGTCTTTAAGTTTCTTTTCTGCGTCGTTCGCACTTTGCAAATCGGAAATCAACTTTTGTTCTTCTTTAATTTCTTCAAGTTTCTTTTCTGCTCGGTCGAGAGTTTTTGATTTCTTTATGAGTGTGCCGTTATCCATTTCTTTCAACTCTTTGAAGAACTTGTTTATGGTTTCTTTTGTCTCGGCCATTTCTTTTCCTATCAGAACGGTTGCTTTCTCGTAGTTTAGGTGAGCTCTTTGCTGGAAATCAGAAAGAATTTTATCTATGTTCAATGTCAATTCTTCTAAAGATTCGCCGTCGACAACTTGCAATTTTTCCATCAGAACTGTTAAGCTTTCAGAATAGCTTTTTCGGTTTTCAAGAACAAGATGCTTTAGTTTTTCATCCTCTTTTCTTTTTTCGAGTGTGACTTCATCAAGAGCTTTTTGTTTTTCTTCGAGTTCTTTAATTGTCTGAGAGATTAAATTTTTTATAATTTCTATTTTTGTTTTTTCTTTCTCTTTGATTTCTGCTTTTTGCTCGCTAATCCAGTTGGGAAGGGTTTCCAGAGTCACGACTGTTTCGCTTCCCGTTTTGGTTTCTTCTTTAAGTAAATTTTTTATGAAATTGAATATTCCCATTAAAAAACGGATTTGTCTGGGTTTAAATATTGTGTGAATTGAGTCTTTATCAGTTTTCGATTAATTTATAAATTGGGTTTGTTTTATTTTTTTATGGAAGGGGAAAAAGAGTTGAATAAGCGAGAGGTTGAATTGCGTGAGGGGAACATAAGCCTCGTCTTGAATTCTTATAATGATATTTTTTCAGACTTTGATCCGAGAGTTTATTCAGAGCGGGCGTTGTCTGACGATTTTTTATTTGAGTGCAAGAAGGCCGCGAGAGATAAAGTGAGCGGGCCTATTGAGCTGAGAGTTATGGTTCCGCATAAATTAAGGGCGATTTCGGATGAGCTTAGGATAAGAAAAAGGCTGAAAGAGCATTTTAAAAAACATTTTGGAGAAAAAAGCAGAGAGGTCAGGAAATTGAAGTGGCAGGGAGTTTCTTTTATTTTTGCGGGTATTTTGCTTATGTTTTTGAGCGTTATGATAAATTCGGTCACTCTGAATGTTAATGAGTTTGTAAAAAACTTAATACTCGTTATTACCGAGCCCGCGGGCTGGTTTTTATTCTGGATAGGTGGAGAGAGATTTGTTTACCGAGTTGATGAAGTAACTGATTTTGATTTTTACAAAAAAATGTCGGAAGTTAATATTATTTTTTTGAGTTACTAAGTTTAGATCTTTCAGAAATGGCAAATTTTAAAAAGTGAATGATTCAAACATATTTATGAACAATTTTTTGAAATGTCGGAGCGGAATATTTATAATCGTTGTTTTGATTCTAGCTATTGCGGTATTTGGTTATAACAAACTTAATGGAAATGCAATAATGGAGAACAAAAAAGTTTTACTTGAAACGAATATGGGGAATATCACAATTGAATTGTATGGCGACATGCCTATTACGACGGGAAATTTTGAAAAACTCGTTTCACAGAAATTTTATAATGGAGTTATTTTTCACAGGATTATCGACGGATTTATGATTCAGGGTGGAGATCCTACGGGAACTGGGATGGGCGGGCCCGGTTACAAAATAGCCGACGAGTTTACACATGCCGGCGGAAATAAAAATGAAAAATATACTATCTCGATGGCGAACGCGGGGCCGAACACGGGCGGAAGCCAGTTTTTTATTAATCTTGTAAATAATAATTTTCTTGATACGAAACATCCGGCGTTTGGAAAAGTTATCGCGGGAATGGACGTCGTTGATAAAATTGCGAAAGTTGAAACGGATCAGAACGACAGACCGCTGAAAGATGTTAAGATAATCAGCGCGAGAGTTATTTAGAATTCTGTGAGATAAAATTAAAAAGGGTTTTAGTTTTGGGAAATTAACATTTGTGCCCAGATGGCCCAATGGTACGGCGCAGTCCTGGAAGTAAATAATATTAATTGCGAGAGAGACTGTTTCCGCAAGGATTTCCAGGTTCGATTCCTGGTCTGGGCGTGAATTTAAAATCCTTCTTTGTCTTTCAAATATTGAACAACTTTTTCTGATATGAGCGGCTTGCCGTTTACGAGAACATAATTATATGGTAGGTCGGTGAATTCATATTTGCCGAGATTGATTGAGATTGTGTTTTGAAATTTCAGGTCAGAGAAATTTTTTCCGTTTGTTATCGCGTGAGTTACATAAATTGCGTTGTCCGTCGCCATTTGCTCTTTTCCGAGATTTCTTTTTTCAAATTGCGGGAAATATTTTGTGAGCTCATTTTCCGTTCGCTTTTTTGGAGGGTAATCTCCAAGAATTCCGCCGAAAATAAAATAATTATACTTTTTTGCGTCTTGCGGATTTAATAATTTGGTCGCTTCGGGGTCAAGGATACAGGCATTTTCAATTTTCAGTGTTTTCATTGGCTTTGTGAAAACTTTTCCGAACTTCTTTAGTTTATTTTCATCTTCCGGTTTTATATTTGTGAACCAGAGGTTTTCTTTTCCCACAATTTTAGAAACGTGCTCGTATTCGTAAATGCACCATTCCCAAAGTTTCGGCTCGAGGTGTTCGATAATGTAAATTTGATTTGACATGAAATTTTTATTTAATTGTGTTATAAATAGTTAACGCTCACAGTCACCGCTAATCGTCCCCGCCCGCCATCCCCCACCAATCTCGCACACTCGCTCGTTATTCATCGGAATTTTTATATTTATTTTGTCATAAAAATTAAACTAATTTCAGCTTCGCGAGATGTCTCGCCTCCCGAAATGAGAAATAATGAAAAGAAAGAGATTAGGTTCGGATTAGGGAAATTATTTTTAATCAGCCAAAAACACATAACTTCACCACATAAATCTTTATAAATTTTTGATTTTGAATATTTTAAATTAAATATTTAGATGATCTATTATCTAAGCAAATAAATAACTAAAATGAAACTAACACCGGTTGGGGAGCGAGTTGTGATAAGGCCGCTGAAAGTTGAAGAGAGAACGAAGGGAGGAATTTATATTCCACAGTCTTCGAAGGAAGAAAAAAAAGAAGGAGAGATTTTGGAGATTGGAGAGAAAGATTCTGAAAAATTTGGATTGAAAAAAGGAGATAAAATTCTTTACGGCGGTTATTCTTCTGACGAGTTTGAAATCGATGGAGAAAAATTTATAATCATTGAACTAAAAGACGTTTTGGCGAGGTTGGAATAAAAATGGCAAAACAAATAATTTTTAATGAAGATGCGAGAAAAAGTTTGCTTAGGGGAATTGATAAAGTTGCGGAGA
>Ga0247841_10007953_pt1 | contig 15487 bp, 14 predicted proteins | sample LaCruzMarch2015__2_FD_192410 | JGI IMG/M metagenome (GOLD analysis project Ga0247841, IMG submission 192410) | Freshwater microbial communities from meromictic Lake La Cruz, Castile-La Mancha, Spain - LaCruzMarch2015_18m | ecosystem: Environmental > Aquatic > Freshwater > Lake | place: Spain...
GACGCGGGCGCAGGCGCCGCACCTCGTGCAGGCGTCGGTCACGACGAAGCGCGTGTCCCGGCCACGGCAGGAGTGGGCGAACGCTCTCCCCAGCGTCGCATAGGCGAGCCAACCGAACGGGATGCCCCAGCTCGTTCCTCGCCGCCGCGTCCGTGCCGCCACATCCCGAGCCATCCGTGCGGCGTGTAGGCTCGCCCGCGCATGGAGTCGGTCCCGCTCTGCCGCCTTGGGCATATCGAGACCCGCGATGTAGTTGTCCGGCATCTTCACGGCGAACGCCGCGTCAAGCTCCTTTCCCGCCCGCCGCAGGAGGTTTCGCCCCTCCTCGGCCGCCCACCCGGAGAAGCCTCCCGCGGTCACAACCAGGAACGCGTAGGGGCATCGACTGGCATCGATCCGCTCCAGGAACTCGCGAACGATGAGCGGGAGTCCCTCGAAGTACACGGGGCAGACCACGCCGAAGTCGCCGCCCACCGCGACGGGGGCAGGTCCGAGCGAGGCGATAGGCACGAGCCTCACATCGTCGAGGGTCCCCGCGATCTCCCGCGCCATGGCGAGCGAGTTGCCGGTCCCGGAGAACCAGTAGATGGTCGTCATCATCGCCGCCCTACGCTCGACTACGTCCCCACGCGACGCGCCAGGGGAAGAAGAGCCACTCCAGAATGCGAGATCGGGCACGTGGAAAGATTTCCTCGTAGTTCGCTTGCAGCTTCGCCGCGATCGCGCGCGCGTTGTCGCCCGGATTCACAAGGTCCGCAAGCCGCTGCGGCTCGGAGAATCGGACCCGAATCTTCGGGAGCCCGCCGACGTCGCGACGGCGTCCGCCGCTCCGCCGGAGCCCCAAATAGACGTGCCCGCTCGAACTGCCTTCCTCCCGCATCGGCACGAGGAAGACGTCCGGAACCGTGGGATCGCGGGCCAGTTCGCCCGCCAGGTGGCCGATGCCCGGGTACCACGCCTTGTCCTTGCGGCCTCCACCGCTCGGGAAGATGACGACGCACCCCCCGCCGGACACATGCTGCGCGCCCTTCCCCAGGATCTGGCGATTCGTCGGTTTGGCGTCCGCGCGCTCTCGCCCCTTCTCCAGGATCTGCGTCAACCAGTGGGCAATGACGCGGCGATTGCCGCCACGGCGCCACTCCACCCAGCTGCGCCGCGAAGGGATCTCGAGCGGCAGCATGTACGCGCGCAGGCTTGGGATGAGGTGCCCAACATAACTCAGCATGAAGAGGCGGACGTCTGGACGCCGAACGGCGGCCCCGACGAAGAACGGCGTGAGCATCGTCGGATGGTTGCCGTACACGATGACGGGCGACGCCGCAAGGGCTTCGCGCGTCGCCTCCGACATAACGAAGTCGCAATCAAGACCGAGTCGCTCAACGCCGGCTGCGCACGCGCTGGACAGGCCATCCTCACGGATCCGCCGATCCATCTCCCCGGCAAGCTCGATGATCTCGGTCACCGGGTACATCCGGTCGGCCAGCGCGAGAAGCGGTCGAATCCCCCGCGTGCGCCATCGCACGTCGGCATAGGCCGCCTGAAGCCCACCTTCCCTACCTTCCGCATAGGCGCGGCGCACGCGACCGAACGCCTGTCGCGAGGAGATTCGCCAGCGTCGACTGTCGGCGTCAGCCCGACGTCGGCCATCGGCCTTCTGCATCGTGTCCTCCCCTCCTCGCACCCGGCCCATCATCGCTTCCCAGGAGCCCGTTCCGCAAGGTCCGAGCCGGCCGGCCGCCAAGCCGATCGGCCGGCGGAACCGATTGCGGTTCTTGCAGTTCCGCTCTCTGAGGAGGCCTCGTGGGCAGAACTCGAGAGCGGCATCTCGGAGCAGCCGGCCCCAGCGCGGTCCCTGAGGCCCGACAGCCGCAGCGCATGCTAGAATCCGTACGTGCTCGGGGCGAAGCTCCCGAGGTTCGCGGAATCGAAGACGCTCTCCGCCAGGCCGCCGGTGGGCCGCCGCATTCCGGACAGGGTGATCGTCGAAACATCCCCGGTCTCTAGATCGCGCCCGACCATGACGTCGGGAATCCGCCGCTCCTCAAACGTGCCGAGGCTCGCCACCACGATCTCCTTCGTCTGTGCGCCCGAGGCGTCGTACCCCTCGAGTCGCAGGAACATGTCCTCCTCCTTGTCGACCCAGAGGAGCATGCGTGCGTAGTCGGTGTCGACGCCGGGTTTTGGAGTCAGTTCGAGAACCCACACGGCGCGCTCCTCGCTTCCGAGGGTGAGCGTCTCCTCGCGCAGGATCGTGGCGGAGTAATCGTCCCGCATGTCGCTGGCGCCGGCGATGTCCGCATACGTGAGTGTGCTCCCGGCGAAGTTGCCCGACTGGTCCTCGTCCGAAACGAGTTCCTTCGTCAGACCGAACGACGAGATGTAGAGCCACATCCGGCTCTTCTCGCTCTTCGCCTCGGGCGTTGAGAGCAGGAAGATCATCCCCTCGTCGTCGCCGCCGACGAAGTACATGAGCGCGTGGCTCGTCTCGTCGGCGTCCGCGGGACGGTTCGGATCGAGCACGGTCTCCGCCGCGACGGCGAGGTTGTAGTCGGTCGTGATGCCCGACGCGTATTGGTTGACGACGGCGATCGACAGGAGAATCCCCTCTCCGCTGTCGGCGCCTCCGATGCTGAACGTGTCCTGCATGCGGCTGAGGACGTCGTCTCCCGTCACGGCAAACGCCGCGCTCGCAGCGCAGACGACCATCGCGATCGTCGCGGTTGCCTTAAGGGTACTTCGGATGCTACTCATGCAAGTCTCCTTCTCTCTTCTTGGTCCTTGATTCCCAGAAGCGACGCAGTCGGCTCCACGGGGGAGTCGAGACGAACCGAGGCCGCACGGTCACCAGAACGGCGGGGATGATCGTCAGCGCGGCGATCGAACTCGCCGCCATGGCGAGCGCAAGCAGTCCCCCGAGGCTCCGGAAGGCCATGAACTTCGAAACGCAGAGGACGAGGAACCCCGCCCCGACGGCTGCGGCGTTGAACAGGATGGCCCGTCCCGCCGTACGGGCCGTCCGCTCCGCCGACCGGCGGCGGTCGCCGTCGGCGCGCATCTCGGTTCGGTAGCGGGAGACGAAGTGGATGGCGTAGTCGATGCCCGTTCCCATCGTGATGCTGGCGATCGCCGCCGAGGCGATGTTGAGGGTGGTCCCCGACAGGGCCATAACGGCGAAAATGGCCAGCAGCGTGAAGGCGAGTGGGATCAGGCAGACGAGCCCGGCGACGAGCGACCCCATGATCACCGCGACGATCAGGTAGACGACGATCGCCGACGAGTAGATGTTCGAGATCAGGCTCCGGATGAGCTGCCGCGACATCGAGTCGAAGAGCTGTGTCGGCCCGACCATCTCCGCCTTGACGTCACCGGTGAAGTGTTCGCCGAGGTAGGCGCGGATGTCGCGGACGAGCTGGGCCTTTGTTTTGCCGTCAGCACGTGGGTAGTAGCCGGCGATCTCCCCGGCCGAGAAGTCGGGGAGGGCCACCGTCCCGAAGTCGCCGCCCTGGAACGAGAACAGGGCAAGAAGCTGTGACACCTGCTTTCGTTCCGACGGGATGGCGTAGAACGCGGGGTCGTCGGCGTGGAAGCGGAGGTCCAACTCCCGCACGAGGTCGGTGATCGACGACGTCTTCCGGACGCCGAGCGTGCGCAAGTACGCCTCAAGGTCGAGCATCTCCCGAAGGACCTCGGGATCCTTGAGCCCGTCCCTCTGTCCGGTGTCGATCTCAATCATCAGCTGCTCGCCGCCAGAGAAGTGCTGGTCGAAGTCGGTCATGCCGAGGATCGCCGGGTGCTCTTCGCCGAGGAACGCGGCCATCGACGAGTCCGTCTTCAAGAGTGGGACCGCGACCGCAAGCCCCGCGATAACAATCGCGATGACGAGGAGGAACCAGCGAGGGCGTCGCGCGACCCCGCCCACCACGGTGCCGAGCGTCCGCGCCAGTCGTCCGTTCGTGCCGGCCTCCGCGCGGACCTTCAAGCGCAGCTTCGGCGCAGGCAGCACAGCGAGAAGCGCCGGAACCACAACCAGCGCAAGCACGAGGGCTAGGGCCACGCCGATGGCGGCGATGATCCCGAACTCCTGGAACAGGGGCATGTAGCAGGTGAGGAGCGACAGGAAGCCGCCGACCGTGGTCAGGCCGGCCATCACGACGGCACTGCTGATCCCAGTCGCCGCCTCGATCACTGCCTCGCGCTGCGGTCTTCCGAGCGAGATCTCCTCGTCGTACCGGTGCATGACGTGGATCCCGTACGCAATCCCGATCGCGAGCAGGAGGACCGGCAAGATGAAGGTCATTATCGAGACCTTGATCCCGAGGATTCCCAGCGGTCCGAAAAGCCACACGACGGAGAGCCCGACGACGAGGAGCGGAATCCACACGCCGCGAACGGTCCGCGACGTCAGGAAGAGAACACCGCACATCACGGCGAGGATGATCGGGATGAGGACCACGAGGTCGCGCTGAATCGATTCCGTGAGCGACAGCATCATGTACGGCTCGCCGGAGATCGAGAACCGCTCCGGCGGCGTGCCGACTTCGTTCATGACCTCTCGAACCGCTCTGGTAACGTCGAATTCGGAGACGTCCCGCTCCATGCGGATGAGAATCGCGGCCGCCGATCCATCCTCGGCGATGAGGAGTCCTCGGATCGACTCCATTGACATGATCCGCTCGCGGTACGCAGCGATGGCTTCCGGCGTGATCGGAGCTCGGCCGTCGGGCGCTGCGGGGCCCACGTCGAGGGCCGTCTCCGAGCTCGTGATCACGTCTTGGCTGAGCGGTCCTTGGACCTCCTCGACGCCGGGAATCTCGGCAAGCCGCGTCTCCAACTGCTCGATCTTCGCGAGGGTCCCCGCGTTGAAGATGCCGTCCGGCGCGATGACGGCGACCATTAGCAGAGTCTGCGAGCCGTAGCGGTCCTCGGCGTTCTTCATCAGGACGTAGGCCGGGTCCTTGGCGCTCATGTAGCTCGCGAAGTCGACGTTTGTCTCGAGCGAGAAGAGGGGGATAGCCAAGGCGATGGTTATCAGCCCAACGCCGCCGATGACCCACCAGGCGTGGTCAACGATCCAGGTGAAGATGCGGCGCATCACTGGAGCCACCCCTCCCGGACGTAGAGCGACGCCGTCAGCGCCGCCCACAGGTCATCGAGCGGGCCGACGCCGGACGCGATTCCGGCGAACGCGCGGTCGACTCCAGCGCGCAAGAGCTCGATCGCCTGCGCGGTGAGGGGATTCTCGCGGGGATTGCCCGCGACAAGGATCCAGATTCGCGCGGCGGTCCCATCGTCGATGCCGCCCGGCACGATGAGGATGAGGTCGAACGGCGTCGCGGGGCGCGGTAGGTTTCGCAGCGGGTCAGCGAACGGGCCGAGGTTGTCGGCGAGGACGATGGCTACGTCCGCGACGCCGCTCTGTCGAATGCCGCTGGCGAGTCCAACGACGCGCATCGTTGAGGCGAGCGTCTTGGTACCGTCGACGACGAGCACACGGTACGGCGACGAGGGGGACGATTGAGCCCCCCCGGCGAGGCTTGTCCCGACGAGGAGGCCCAGAACAGCGGCCGCGAGGATCGCGCGCTTCGTCTTCATGCGGGCTCCTTCTGAATGCTCGCCCACATGAACTGGGCGAGCTCTTGAGTGACGCCGGAGAGTGCGTCCTTGGACAGGTTGTCTCCGTAGACGGTCATGTAGAGCGGCAGGGTTTCCTGCAGCGCAAGCATTGCGCACGCGGCGATTCGCGTGTGCAGTGGCCGCACCTTGCCGAGTCTCTTGCCGCGCTCAAGGAGCTTCGCGATGCGGTCGAGGAGGTCGCGCTGGAATTCGACCATCCGTTCGTTGCCGTCGCGAAGCGCGAGGAGCGAACGTCGGCTGAGGATCCGGACGAGGTCGGGCTCCTCGCGGAAGAGGTCGATCTGCTTCCTGACGAAGACGGCGAGGATGTCGGGGACGGAGAGAGCTGAGTTGAGGAGGCCGTCGCCCAAGTCGACCATCGCATCGGTGTAGCGGCGGAAGATGGCGATCAGGATCTCCTCCTTGCTCGGATAGTAGAGGTAGATCGTCCCCTTGGCGATCCCCGCCTCCTGCGCGATCTCGGCAACCGTCGTCTCGTGGAAGCCGCGCCGCGCGAAGACAACCAGCGCTGCCTTGCGGATCTGATCCTTCTTGTTGTCGTCCACATGGCCTCCCAGTCTACTGCTGACTGACCAGTCAGTCATTCTACCTTCATTAACAGCCTTTTCAAGGGGCCAAGAGAGTGCGGACGCAAACCGGGCGGCGAGCCGCTTTAAGCTCGGGAGGGGCCTCCCATCCAGCGGGACACAAGGGATAGGATGCGAGTTGTCCAGTCGACGGCCCGCGAGGCCTTGGCCCTCCACGTCGTCGAGAGGGGGAGAACGGGCGTGAACGACGCGCGAGCCCCGAGATCCCAGAGTCCGTCGTCGCGCCGGTACGCTTCCAGTGCGTCGAGGATCGGTCCTGCGGCGGCGTGAGTCGAGAGACTGGCGAGAATCTCGTGCGACCAGACCCAAAGCTCGATGAACCCGCTTGCGGCGCCGCGGGCCGGGGCCACGGCAGGCGGGGCGTGGAGGTAGCCGAGCCCCTTCGGGTGGTCCCAAAGCCAGCGGAAGAGCGCCGCGCGCACGTCGGGGTCCATCCGGTCGGCGCGCGACCCAAGGAGCGCGACTGCGTACCGGTTCCCGATTGTGAGGTACCTTCCGCGAACCGAGGCACCGGTGAGATCGAGGTGTGCGGCGACCTCGGCGTCCGGGTCGTACGCTCCACTGCGGAACGTGCGCCTCGCGATCTCATGCCACAAGGTCCAGACGGGGTCTAACGCCAGGTGCTCGGAGTCGATCAGGGCGAGGGTGGCGGCTGCGAAGAGCGTCACGCCGGTCGGCCAGCGACCGTTCCGCTCCGGCGGATCGCTCGGCGCCGCCAGCCCCTCGGCAATCGCAGCTAGGTGATCGGTGGCGTGTCGCAGGATTGGATTCCCTTTGTCGACACCGAGCGCAACCGCCCGCTCGACTGCCCACTCAGTCGTCGGAACGGACTGTCCGAGGGAAGTGTCGCGCGAGTGGAGTCTGCCCCAGCTGCCGTCGGCACGTTGCTGTTCGCGCAACCGCGCGACGTGGGCGGAGTCGTCAAGCGCCACGTGGGCCGCGCGAAGACGCTCGTCGCCAGGCTCGACGCACAAGACATCGCGCAGAAGCCGGACCCGCACTGCCGGATCCGGCTTCCCGCGAAGGATCTCGAAGCCGAGCGCGCGAACATCGTCGCGCGTGAGGCGACTACTCATACCTCAATGCATCCACGACCGGCATCCGAGCGCCGCGGCGAGCCGGCCACAGACCCGACACGGCTCCAAGAGCGAACGCACCAAAGAGGGTGGCCAGGATCAGAGTGGGGCTCGCAACAAACGGGAAGCTAGCGCCCGCGGGCAGGCCGGCGAAGGTATTGATCCCCCAGCACGCGGCCGCCGTGATGCCCAATCCAAGTGCCGTCCCAATCACACCTCCGAGGAAGCCAATCAGACCGGACTCGATGAGGAAGATTGCCAAGACGTGCCGGTTCTTCGCGCCCACGGCCTTCATCACTCCGATGTCCTTCGTCCGTTCGAGGACGGACGTGAACATCGTGTTCATCACCCCGACTCCGCCAACCAGGAGCGAGATCCCGGCCAGTCCGGCGAGGAAGATGTTGATGTAGCTCATCATTTGGTCGATCACGCTCGTGATGTCGCTCGACGTGATCGCGGAGACCCTCGATCCCTCTGCCTTGAGGGCGACCTCGGCTCGGTCGGCAACATCGTCGACGTCGTAGCCTGGGAGAATCCGAACGACGGTCACGAGGAAGTCGTTGCCCTCCGGCCACAGCCGGTCCATCGTCGCGTACGGGACGTAGATGGTGTCAGAGCTCGACGAGCTCATGCTGCTCGCGAATCCCTGCTCCTCTTGCTTCTCGTCCGAGGCGGCAAGAATCCCGATCACCGTCGCCGTAATCTCGTTCGACTTCTCGCCAGCAATGAGGATCGTGTCGCCCAACTTGGCTCCGAGTCGGTCGGCGAGCTCTCTCCGGAGCACGGCGGCGTCGACATCCGTCCCCGTGATCTGTCGCCCGCCCTCTTCGAACACGAGATCGCCGGTGAACGCCGCGAAGTCCGTCAGGAGCTCGGGCGATAGTCCCATCACGGGCATGAATCCCTGCTGGACGTTCCCCTCTCCGTTCGTACCCCCTTCAACGAACGCCGTACGCTGGCGGACGGCGGCGACCGTCTTGACTCCGTCCACACCCTTCAGCGTCTCGAGGTTGAGACCGAACTCCTTCATCCCGCCGCTGTGTTTTCCGCTCATCACGTCCTGGTCCATGACCATGAATGTGTCGACGCCAAAGACTTTGGCGACTTCCCCGGTCATGAGGCCCTTTAGACTCAGACCGAACGAGATCAGAATCACGACAGCCATGATCCCGATCAGGACGCCGAGCACGGCGAGGATGCTCCTCAACTTGCGGTGGAGCACGTTTTGTCCAGCAAGTCGGAAGAACTCTCTAAGCATTTCGCACCTCCTGGACGACGCGCCCGTCGCGCAGTCGGACGATGCGGTGGGCGATCGCCGCGGCGTCCGGGTCGTGGGTGATGAGGATCATCGTCTTCCCTTCATCGATGCTCAGCTTCTTGAGAAGCTCGAGGATCGTCGCCCCAGTCTCGGAGTCGAGGTTTCCCGTCGGCTCATCGGCAAGAAGAATCTCCGGATCGTTCGCCAACGCACGCGCAATTGCCACGCGCTGGCGCTCTCCGCCCGAGAGCTCGTTCGGCCGATGCTTCATTCGCTCTCCGAGCCCGACCTTCTCGAGCAGCGCGCGGGCCCGTTCGGCGCGCGCGCTCTTGCGCACGCCCTGGAAGATCATCGGCAACTCGACGTTCTTCTGCGCCGTCAGCGATTGGATCAGGTTGAACGTCTGGAAGACGAAGCCCACTTTCTTCCCGCGCAGGGTCACGAGCTCGTTCTCGGAGAGCTCGTGAAGGTTGTGCCCCTCGAGTGACGCCGTGCCGGCGCTCGGTGTATCCAATGCGCCAAGAAGGTGCATCAGGGTTGACTTCCCGGACCCCGAGGGCCCCATAATGGCGACAATCTCACCACGATCAATGGTAAGGTCGAGTCCCCGCACCGCGTGGACCACCGTCTTTCCCAGTTCGTAGTCCTTGACGATTCCTTTCAGATCGAGAAGCGGCATGTTTAGCTCCCGCTCACCGTGTACTCGACAAGCTCGAGCGAGAACACCTCAACCCACTGGCCACTCCGGAGTTCCTCGACACGGATCAAGGGAGAAATGTAGACCGGGCTCGACAGGGCAAACGCCACCGTCGTCCGGGTGTCCGGCTCGTCTGGATCGACGAGCGTTCCCTGGAGGCACCACACGCCGGCCACCGTCGCGCCCGTAATGCTGGTGAACGCCCCTCCGCCCGGGAGCAAGTACTCCTGGCCCTCTTGGAGGCGACTGCGCTGATCCATCAGCGCTTCGAGCGACGTGTAGCTCACGTCGTGGCCGCTCGTGCTCACGGACGTCATGCCGCCCATGAACCCGAACGACCCCAACTCGTCTTCCGTCCCGGTTCCCTTGGTCACCATGCGCACGGTGTACGTGCCGTCGCCGTGCGCGGTCACACTCAGCTCGAGCAGCATGGCTTGCGTCATGTCCTCAGTCCGGATGTTGTAGACCATCTTCGTCGTCCCGATCGGGAAGACGCTCAGATCGGCCTGAGCGAACGCCACACCGGCCAGTGCGAACACCGCTACTACGCAAAGCAAACCTGCAATCCTCTTCATGTCACTCCTTCTCGTTCGGTACTTCCTCGTCCTATGCTACGGGACAACCTTGTGTAACCTGTGAAGTCTCTTTCACCCAAGATCATCCGGGCGCTTTCGCCTGGTCGCGGAACTGACTCATGTAGAGGCGATAGTACGCCCCACGAGCTTCCATGAGCTCCTCGTGCGATCCACGCTCCACGATTTCTCCGCCGTCGATCATGATGACTTGGTTCGCGCCACGGATCGTCGAGAGACGGTGGGCAATGACGAAGCTCGTCCGCCCTTTCATCAACTCGAGCAGCGCCTCCTGAATGTGCACCTCGGTCCGCGTGTCGACGCTCGACGTCGCCTCATCCAGAATGAGAATGCGCGGGTCGGCGAGGATCGCGCGGGCAATCGCGATCAACTGCCGCTGCCCTTCCGAGATGTCGGCCCCCCGCTCGGACAACACCGTGTCGTAGCCCTGCGGGAGATGTCGGATGAACCCGTCGGCTCGCGCCAAGGTGGCGGCACGGATGACTTCCTCGTCCGTCGCACCCAACCGGCCATAGCGAATGTTCTCCATCACGCTTTCGGCGAACAGGAACGACTGCTGCAGCACGGTCCCCAGATTCCGTCGCAGGCTGGCGCGCGAGACCTTCCGGACGTCGATTCCGTCGATTTGGATCGACCCTGAGTTGAGGTCGTAGAACCGCGACAGGAGGTTCACCATTGTCGTCTTCCCCGCCCCCGTAGGGCCGACGAGCGCGACGCGTTGCCCGGGCCGCGCGTGGAAGGAGACGTCCTTCAAGACGGGGACTCCAGGAAGGTAAGAGAACGTGACGTGGTCGAAGGCCACGTCGCCCTCCAAGCGTCCGAGTTCGACGGCGCCTGCTTCATCGGTCTGGTCTGGGACCGTATCGATGGTCGCGAAGATGCGCTCCGCGCCGGCCACGGCCGCCTGAACCTGGTTGTAGAGGTCGCCAAGCATTCGAAGCGGTTCGGCGAACCGCCCAGAGTACCCGATGAACGAGGCGATGGTGCCGACGGTGGCCATTCCAACAATCGTCATCCAGCCGCCGAGTCCGGCCACGATCGCGATGTTGGCGTTCGATAGGATGCCCATCATCGGCATGACGAGCAGCGAATAGGTCATGGCGTGCGTGCCGACCTTGCGGACCACCTCGTTCGCAACGTCGAACTTGCGCAGCATGGCGTCCTGTTGTCCGTATGCCATGACGACGCGTTGGCCGCTGTAGGTCTCCTCGAGGATCCCGTTCAGCGTGCCGAGATTCAGCTGGTAGCTGCGAAACGCCTTCCGCGTCTTCGACCCGACCAGGGCGACCAATCCGATCATCAGCGGGAACGCTACGAGCGTTCCGAGTGCAAGGAGCGGATTGAGGACGAACATGATGACAAGAACGCCCACGAGCGTGAGAACGCCCGAGAACAGCTGCGTGACATTCTGGGATAGCACGCGGCTCACGGCATCCATGTCGTTCGTCAGGCGGCTCATCAGCTCGCCCGAGGTTCGCGAATCAAAGAAGCGAAGCGACAGGGTTTGCATGTGGTCGAACAGCTCGCCGCGCAGCTTGCGCATCATCTTCTGCGCCACGGCTGCGATGATCCAGCCCTGGGCTGCGCTCGCCAGCCATGAGACGGCGTAGACGCCGATCATCGTGAGGATGATCCGGAATAGGGCATCCATCCCTGCCCTACCCATGGCGATCTGAATGATGGCGTCGATGCCCTTCCCCATGAGGTACGGACCGGCAAGACCCATTCCAGTGCCGAGAGCGGCGAGGATGATAACGACCACGAGGGCCGTGCGATGCGCCCCAGCGTACGACACCAGCCGACGAAGCGTCCCGCGGACATTCTTCGCCCGCTCGACGGCCATCATGCCTCCGTGGCCGCGAGGTCCGGGGCCCGGCATACGCGGTGCGTCGCTTCGCGACGTGCGAGCCTCAGCCATGGCGCACCTCCCTAGCCGGCGCCGACTTGGCCTTGTCGGCCGCCGACGCCGATCGCCGGCCGTCTCCCAGTTGTGAGTTATAGATGTCGCGGTACACAGGGCTCGTCTCCATCAATTCACGGTGAGTCCCCGCGGCGGCGATCTTCCCGCCGTCAAGGACGAGGATCTTGTCAGCCAAGAGTACGGTCGAGATCCGCTGGGCCACGATGAAGCGCGTCGTCGTGTGCTCGGATTCGGAGATCAGCCGGTCGAGGGCATCCTGAAGCCGAACCTCCGTCTCGATGTCCACGGAGCTTGTCGAATCGTCGAGGATCAGCACCTTCGGTCGCACGACGAGCGCTCGGGCGATCGCCAGCCGCTGCCTCTGTCCACCGGAGAGAGTAACGCCGCGCTCGCCGATCACGGTGTCGTAGCCGTCAGGCAGAGCGCGAATAAACTCGGCCGCCTGCGCGGCCTCCGCCGCGGCCTCCACTTCGGCCTGTGACGCGTCGGGACGTCCGTAGCGGATATTGTCGAGGATCGTCCCGCTGAACAAGACGGCTTCCTGCAGCGCAATGCCGACCTGCCCGCGGAGCGACGCGACCGTCACGTCGCGCACGTCCACTCCATCGAAGGTCACGCGCCCGGACGTCACGTCGTAGAAACGCGGAATGAGGTGGATGAGCGTCGACTTGCCCGATCCGGTGGCCCCGAGGATGGCCACGGTCTCCCCGGGCTCAGCCACGAAGCTCACTCCCTGCAAAACGGGGTCGCTGCAATCCGCAGAGTAGCTGAAGCAGACGTCCTCGAACGCGACGCGCCCCTTCGGCGCCGCGAGCGCCTTGGCTCCGGGGCGCTCGCGTACCTCCGGCTCGCCGTCCAGCACCTCGAGGATGCGGCTGGCCGAGGCGTCGGCCGCCGCCAGCGGGGCAACCATTGCAGCAAGCATCATCAGTGGGAAGAGGGCCATCGACAGGTAGTTCACCGAGGCGACGACCTGGCCGACAGTCATCTTCCCGTCGAGCGTCATCGTCCCACCGAACCAGAGGGCGACGATGACGGCCGCATTCATGATGACCATCATCAGCGGCATCAGAAGGGCGAGGACGCGGAACACGCGAATCGACTGCGCCGTCAGAGCCTCGTTGGCAGATCCAAAGCGCTCGATCTCCTGCTCTTCGCGGACGAACGCCTTGACGACGCGGACGCCGGCGAGATTCTCCTGAAGGACCGTGTTCAATCGATCCAACCGCTTCTGCACGCCGAGGAACATCGAGCGTGCCGGACCGGCGAACAGGAGGACGAACAGGATGATCACGGGGAAAAAGGCGAGCACGATCCAGCCCAACTCGACGCTGGTGAGGAAGAGGAAGGCGATCGCGCCGAGCATCCAGATCGGAGCACGGGTCAAGATGCGCAGCGACATCTGAACGATCATCTGTACGAAGTTGACGTCGCTCGTCGAGCGGACAATGAGCTGACCAGTCTGCAGCCTATCCAGATTCGCGAACGAGAAGCTCTGCACTCGACGCACGAGCGCGCTACGCACGTCGGCGGCGAAGCTCTGCCCAACCCGAACCGAGAGCGCGTTGTTGACGATCGCGAAGAGCGCGCTCGCCAAGGCGGCGCCAAGCATGATGAGCGACGTGGTCCACACGACGTGGAGGTTCTTCGCGCCAATCCCTTGGTCGATGATTCGCTGCGACAGCCGCGGGATCGCCAGGTCAGCGGCCACCATGCCGAGGAGCAGGACAAGAGCCCCGATGGCTTCCCACTTGTAGGGACGCACGTAGCGGTACAGACGAATGAGCGACCTCACTTGTCCCCCCCTCCTTCGGCGTCGGGCGACGCAGACTGCCTCCCCGCGGGGAGGCGCTCAATGAGCTTCGCGTGGACCTTGACGAGAAGCGCATGCAGCTCGCCTTGCTCTCGAGCCGTGAGCACAGCGGTGACTTCCTGCTCGAGTTCGAGGAAGTTTGAGTTAGCCTCTTGGTGGAGCTTCCTCGCCTTCTCCGTGAGGTACACGCGCGACACTCTTTGATCGTTCGGATCCGTCTTCCGCACGACCCAGCCGTCGCGCTCCATTCGCTGAAGCATGCTCGTGACCGACGCCGCCGAGAGGTGAAAGGCCCTGCCGATCTCCGTCTGCGGCGCCCCCTCGCGGTGTCCGAGGAAGAAGAGAGCGAACCCCTGTGCCTTGTGAAGGCCGATCTCCTCCATCTTGACCCGCATTCGATCGCCTGTGAGGCGACAAACCTGCAACAGCAGTTGGCCGACCGTCTGCTGTTCAGGGTTTCGTGTCTCTTGCCTCATTCCTTAGCCTCCGAACCTTCAGCGTACTGACCGTTAGGAGGCTAACGATATACGAGGCAACACCCCCCGTCAAGGTGCAGCTCGATGACGCTCCCCGGTCGAAGGATTCGTGGCTAGTCGACGAGTTGCACCCCTCAGCATAGTCGAGTGGGCGTGATGCGACAGCCAGCTGCGACGCAGTCGTGCGTCCCTCTCGTCCCTTGGTCGCGTCGAGCGGGCCGCCAAGGACCCCGGCGGAAAGTCAGAGAAGACTGGCTGCCGCGCCGAAGGTGCTCCGCCAACTGAACAGCGGAGCCACAGGGCGCAGAGAGGAGGTTCGGACTATCGCTTCTCGCCGCCCTTCAGCGCGTCGTGGATCCCGAAGATCGCCATGATGAGCTCGCAGGCGATGCGCACGAAGATCGGGCCGACAAGAAGAGTCAGGATGCCGGTGAGGATCCCGACACCGGAGCCAAACCGTCCAGCCGAGGACACGATGAGGGCAATGCCCTGCACCACGCAGAGGCCGACGCCCAACCAGAACAGGAGTTCGATGACGATCGGCGTGATGAACTTGCGGAACAACAGGTAGTCGCGCATAGCGCCTCCTTGGCACGGACAAATCGGGAGCACGATAGCGGATCCCTCCGGCTCTGCCAAGGAACAGCACCTCTTCTCCTCCGCACCCGGTGCGGCAGCCGACGAGACGGACGAGAGACGCTGCCTGGCGAAGATGAGGCGCAGCGAGAGGGAACCCCGCCGAGGGTATGGCGGGGCCGCTGGGGAGGACGGCCGGCCCTGCGGAAGGGGTCGGCCGGTTCCACTGACCGTAAAGGATCTCGGCACAGGAGGACTTCGATGAAGGTTGTCGTACTGCACGGAAGTGCGCACAGAGGCGGCGATTCGGACACGCTGGTCGACAGGTTCCTCGCCGGGATGGGCGAACCGGAGCAGCACGAGATCCGGCACTTCTATGCCATCGACATGAACATCGCGCACTGTCGGGGTTGCGGAGCCTGTGGACTCGAGGGTCGCACCGGCGTCTGCGTGATCCGCGACGACATGCAGGACGTGTACCCGCCGTTCTCCGAGGCTCATGTCGTCGTCCTCGCGGCACCCATGTTCTGGGGCTACATGACGTCCCAGCTCAAGACGCTGTTCGACCGACTGGAAGCCATCGCGTCCCCAAAACACTTCGGCGGCAAGGACTTCGTCCTCTTCGTGACCTATCGCCACTACTACGGCTCCATGGTCGAGTGGCTCGGTCGGATCACGAGTGCGTTCGGGAGCCGGTTGCACGCCATGACTTGCCAGACCTACCACCCGGGGACCGACCGCGACGTCCCGATCGCCAACTTCCCCGACAGGTTGCACGAGGCGTTCGAGCTCGGTCGGAGAGTCGCTGGGGAATCCCGCGAACTGTAGGTGCAGAGACCCCGCCGCTCTACCCCCC
>Ga0247841_10007955_pt1 | contig 15485 bp, 17 predicted proteins | sample LaCruzMarch2015__2_FD_192410 | JGI IMG/M metagenome (GOLD analysis project Ga0247841, IMG submission 192410) | Freshwater microbial communities from meromictic Lake La Cruz, Castile-La Mancha, Spain - LaCruzMarch2015_18m | ecosystem: Environmental > Aquatic > Freshwater > Lake | place: Spain...
AAAAAATATCAGATGAAATGATTAATGAATTGAAATTAAAAAATGCAAAATTTCACGGTGAATGGAATTATAAAATTTCACCTAATAATTAATTTTAGTGTTCAGATTATATTTGCTTAATGCCTTAGTATCACGTGCTGGTTCCGTTGGAATCAGTTACAGAATTTCAAAAAGCGATTTATTACACCGCACAGTATTTGCTTCCTACCTTATCCGATTTTGTCCATTAATTCCGCCAACTTTTGTAGAACATTATTTTAATAGTCATCATTATTGGCAATATATAAGTGATTCACAACTTGGAATAGCAGTCCCAAATGTTAACGCTACAAAATTATCAGAACTACCATTTTTACTCCCTCCTCTCAACGAACAGATACGAATTGTCGCTAAACTGGACCAAATAATCCCCCGCATTGATTTGTTGAAAGAGCGACTGGATAGAATTCCTGCAATAATCAAACGCTTCCGGCAGTCGTTACTTATGGCCGCAGTTACTGGAAAGCTTACAGAGCGATGGCGCACAAACCATCCAGATTTTGATAGTCCGTTATGGATAAAATCGAAAAACAATAAGATCATTTCCCATGAAGTGTACCGGAGTGAGTGGAATGAAATTGACATCCCGGAAAATTGGAATTGTCTACATTTAAAAGAGGTAGCAGATTTGCGACTTGGTAAAATGCTTGATGGAGTAAAAAATACCGGTGTAGAGTTAGAGTATATAAGGAATGTGAATGTTAGATGGTTTCAGTTTGAATTGGACGATTTAAAGACAATTAGACTCCTCCAGGAAGAAGTTATAAAATTATCCATTAAAAATGGGGATGTATTTATTTGCGAAGGAGGGGAACCTGGTAGAGCAGCTGTTTGGCAATCCGGTGAAAACAAGATGACATTTCAAAAAGCCTTACATAGAGTTCGTTTTCATGGAAATGTAGAACCATACTGGTTGGTCTATAATTTGAAATTAGATGCAGATACTGATAGATTAAGTAGATTGTTTACTGGTTCAACAATAAAACATTTTACCGGACGCTCATTAGCTGAATATCTGTTACTCCTTCCTCCTCTCGAAGAACAAAAAGAGATCGTCCGGCAAGTTGAAAAACTATTCGCTCTGGCCGACAAACTGGAATCACACTACCAAAAAGCGAAAGCCAGGGTAGATAAACTCTCCCAATCTATCCTCGCCAAAGCCTTCCGCGGTGAACTGGTGATCACAGAAGCCGAACTTGCTGAAAAGGAGGGACGGGTTTTTGAAAGCGCTGAAAAGCTGTTGGATCGGATACTGGAAGAAAAGGCAAAGCTGTCGGGCAATAAAAAGTCAACCGTACCAAGGAGGTCAGTTAAGGGTAGAAAAAACACAGAAAGAAAGTATATGGATCGCTAAATGAAAAAACTCAAGGATCTTCCCTTAGATGAACGCCCCCGCGAAAAACTTCTGAAAAAGGGGGCCGAATCGCTATCTGATCAGGAATTGATGGCCATTATTCTGGGCAAAGGTTCTCAAAAGAATGACGTGCTCTCTTTGGCAAAGCAACTCATCAAAACCATCGACGAGAAGGGGATAAAAGTTCAGGCACAAGAGATCCTCGATATCAACGGAATCGGCGAAGCCAAAGCTACAACCATTGCAGCCGCCTTTGAATTCGTGAGAAGACGAATAAAACCGGAAGGCTTAAAGATACAGTTTCCCATAGATGTCCTGCCTTTAATTCAACACTACGGCGACCGGAAACAGGAACATTTTTTATGCATCTCAATCAACGGCGCCAATGAAGTCATGAACATCCGGGTCGTAACCATCGGCCTGATCAATAAAAGCCAGGTCCACCCGCGCGAAGTCTTTGCGGATGTAATTGCTGAAAGAGCCTCTGCAGTTATTATCGCCCATAACCACCCGGCCGGAGATTTAATTCCAAGCAATGAAGATATTGCCGTTACCAAAAGGATAAAAGAAGCGGCCACCATATTGGGCATAAGTCTACTGGATCACATCATATTCAATAATAAAGGATACTATTCCTTTGTTGAACATGATGAATTGTAAACAAATAACCTTTGTTAGATCAAACCATTGCACGACTTGTTCCGGATCATAATGGTCTTCTCTGAATTGTCCATAATGAACATGACAATCACAAATTTGTGAGGCAATTTCTTCGAATTTAGTTTTCATTTGCTGTAGGTCAATAAAGTTCAAATTAATTTCGTTGGTTCCAACCCTACACGCTTTTTCCACTCCTGTAAACCGGAGTTGCCAACGTCCATCAAATGATAGAACACATATTTGACATGAGGATGATTAGTAAGGATATCCCGCACCATCTCAAACCAAAGGTTGACTATAAGACTGCCTTTTTTACATGCTTGTAAGAATTGTTTGTGTCCAAGAATATGATAAGTAGAAGCCCATTCTCCACAAAATCGAACATCGATATAACCCACCCATTCATCGTTAGATGTAAAAGCTCCATAAGTTTTATGAAAATGTGATGGACAGATTTCCAATGCCATTGGTTCCGGAAATTCAAAATACGATTCATTCATTTTTCCCTGCCGGAAATCCGAACTTGTATTTATAGCAAATAGTTCATTAAGCCTGCTGTTTCTTTCTTCTGTTGCAAGTTGTCGAAACGTATAACCATCTTCCTTTACTTTGCGAAATTCATAGCGGGTTTTACCATTAAAGGCTTGGTTGAAAAACGCTGTTGCATCAGTGAATTGTTCTATCGGAAGAACAGCCAGAATGAAATCATCTGGGAGTCCTGCATTTACCCAATCTCTTGTATAATTGATAATTGGCTGACAGGCAGGATCATTAATACATGAATTCCCGATAAGCTCGATAGTTTTTACAGCAATCCATTGGTAATCCATATTCAGTGTTGTTGAATTTGTTTCTTTGTATAGAAATCCTCAACCATCTTTTTATTTAAAAAAGCCACAACGACTGTTTATACTCATTCCCGACAACCATTCCCTGCCAACCGGCACAAGGATAATAATCGCCATTTGCAGTTAGGCAGATATTATCAACCCCGACCCCACAAACAGGTATTTTTTTAAACTTCTCAACATCCCGACTTTTAGGTTCTTGATTTAAGGTAGTATCCCAGTAATCCTGATCAAATTCAAGCATATCCTGAAGTAAATCTTTTGCTTCAGTTCACGAATTCCTTTTTTTCCTACCTCTTGTCCTTACTAAACGCTTCCAATCCTCAACTTTCTTTTCAAATGCTTCTTTCGATAATTTTCTGTAATCATCTACTCCTAAATGGGAAACGAGAAAATCAATAATCTCCTGAAGAACCCTATTGTTTTTATCGATTACTTTCTCATACAAGTAGGTGTTCTGAATTTTATAATAAAACTGTCTCAACCCAATAGGACTGTTTATTTTTTTGGTTTTTAAATATGCATATGCCTCCTTTGATAAATGAGCCCTGGTGTATAAATCTTTTAAAGAAATATACTTATCAATAGTCATTTCAAAGAAAGTCGATATTTCATCGTCTATGTCGACAAGTTTATCCTTAAACGCCGGATCATCGAAGAAGGAATTCTTAATATCTGATACTCGAGGCCAACTGTTTTTTTCAAAAAAATTTAGAAACTTTTCTTTGTGCCATGGATCAAAAAGGGTTGCTAATTCGTTTGCAGAGTAATTTTTCGAAATATCAAGTTTTTCCTGCTTACGTTGTATTTCTTCATAAACTAATATCCCTCTATGAATTGACTTATAAACCCATTTAGGATCTTTTTTCTTTGGCCTTGCTAAAAAATATGTTTTCTGAATGTTGTCATCAAGTACTATTTTTTTCAATTGATATGACCTGAAATCTTCAATCAGATAACCATTCAAACCTTTTGCCTTCAAATGTTTAAGACTGAATGAAGGCTCTCCATACATGGTTCGTAATCCCTGTTTAATATCAGGAAAGGGAATACCTGTTTTATAAATTTTAGTGTAATAAATGTCACAACAAATACTCCAATGAGATTGCATCGAAACTTCCGGGCCAAGCGAAGGATTCAGGAAAATGAAACGACGTGGGTTAGAAATTGGCACACTGTCGGGCATAAAAATGGCCTCTTTGCCTCCTATTTGCGATATTAAGCCGAACACATATTCCATTATTGCATAAGCAACATCATCGGAAGGGAAGAATCGTGTCCAATAACTAATTTCGATTTTATAGCGGCTAATCAAAACAGTCGTCAGTGCGGATTTAAAAATCAGTTCTTCCTCTGCGGTAAATGAATCGGACCAACTGCTATATTTTTTCGTATCGTAATAAATTCGATACACATCCTTTTCGGTAGGTAATTCTCTGATTTCTCTGGCTTTGAGCAGGTTTCTATAAAATGTGCCCAGTTGAGAAGTGTCAATCCGGTTATCAAAAAGATCAATGATTTTTTCTGGTTGCCCCAAATCAAGATTGTGGTCGGCAATAATTGTCAGATCGACACCCATAATTTCTTTTATAAATTCTTACAAAATAGCCCAATTTGACATTATGTCATCTACCTTCAACCGGGCATTTTGCTGAAAACATATTGGCAATATAACCCATTAAATGACTCTGTGCCTCTGGTTGTTTTACTAAATATATAATGTTTGAGAAAAGCTCTTTTCCTTGCTTATCTGAATCTATCCTTAACTCGACAATAAAAACATATAATAGTTTTCTATTTAATGCATAATCTTTATCTATGCTTTTTTGTAATAATTCCTTAATGTCCACTATTCCAAGCAACATTAATGACTTCACATAATCTTCATTTTTAGCATCAAGGGATGCCTCTTCCTCTGATATCATTTGATATTTCTCAGGATGTTCAAGATCAGTGGTGGTTAGTAGTTGATCCAGGTATGAGTATAATTCCATTTCTTTTCCCATGATTTCAGTATAACATGATTTGAAATCAAATATTGTAAATCATTAACAAGCAAATAATTACATTCTATAATATTTGTTTTATACCTTCCCGGTATCTTTTCTTTAACTTTTTTAGGGAAGTATTATCATACCCAGCTTCAATCTTTTTTATTACAACTTCCATTTGTTGGCTGTCACAAAATTTGCAAAATCTTGAATGAAAATAATTCTTTTTGAACGATAGTTGTATTTTTTGGCCTGATAAAAATTCCGCCAATTCTTTTGCTTTTTCTATTTCAATGCACGATATGGTATTACAGGCCTCACAATACAATACGGCCTTATTTGTAAACTTCTGATATTTTGATAATCGCTGATGATTTACCTTATGGTTGAATTTAGCTTTAATTTCAACGTCTTGTAGTCCATTTAAATATATATATAACGTTTCATCGGAATTTCGCATTTTCTCGATTTCTCTTAACTCTGTTATTTGATGGTTTTTAAAATGATGATCCTGTAACCAAGGTTTATCAGCTTCTGGGATCGTGTTACCGGAATAGTTCTCATAAACCTCATATAATTCTCTTATGTACCTGTACATGTGCGAATTTATTCTCAATGTTTTTCTTTTGGCAAATATCCTACGATCTTTAGTTTTGTCTTCAGGATATTCCAGTTTATCCGCTTCAATGTAATTTTGTCTTTGTTTTTCAATTAATGAATGGAATTTGTCCTTTTCCCACGCCTTAACAAAATCCTTGGCGGTAATAATATTATCATCTTTTAATTCGTTAACCCTTCTTACCCCAAGGGCGCCATCAGTCTCAAGTATTATTTCAGCTAAATCTTTCATTAGTAATAGGTTGTATAATTGTGATGTTTCAAATTAAATTCATTTTTTCTAAATATTTACAAACATTAAAATCTACTGATCATCATCTGCTATTTATACCTCATAACCAAGATTGGCAGCAAATTTTCGGACTGATTCAAATAGATCCTTTTCCAGGACACACAATTGCAGTTCCATACCCTTTGTTGTGGTATAGGTCTTTTCCAAAATTTGCGATAGGATCATGAATGCATTTAAAGGATCAACCCGCCAACCACCAACAGGCAAACTGCATCTGATTGTCTTCAATCCAAGAACAGTCGCATCACGTATGGCCATGTTAAACGCCCTCAGCGACAATGATTTTTGTGATGCGTTTTGCATGTCGGGTAAATGTGTTAGTGTCGCCGCAAGAAAAACAACCTTAAAAGGAATACCACCTGGTATCAAGATTGAAACGCAACTACCTGCGGTAACAGGATATTGAACTTGTGATTCAATAAATTGCCAGATTTTAGGATAAAGTTCCCCAAACGTTCTTGCTGCCTTTCCCGCAATACCTTTTGATGCTCCGTCGACTGTTAGTATGATTGCATCTGAAGTATGGTCAAAGAGGCTTTCATTGTTGATCTTTAGTTTCATTTGAGCTAGGCTTTTTAACTCTTTCCCAATTCTATAGGATAAATGTATAAATAATTTCTATTAATCCGGAGCATCCTGGATTTTGTAAATAAACCCTTAGTACATGACATTTTTTAACTATCTGATTATCAACATATAATGTTAATAACTTTATCATAAAAACATCATCAACATGTAGTTAAGGCCTTGAATATCATTATCTTAGATTAAAGTCTCACCTAAAATTTAAGATGTATGACAAACAAGGCCTCGATCAAAAGTAATGAATTAGTTGACATCTTCCAGTCCCGTTTGGGATGGAATAAAGCCAGGGTAAAGTTCTTTGTTTCTTTCATCATTGCATTATGCAAAGTACAAACTGTATGCTTCAATAAACTTGCCCAAGGTTTTGAGGGCAAAGCAAAGGTTGAATCAAAGTTGCGGCGCATCCAGAGGTTCTTTGCCAGTTTCATAGTTGACACAAATTTAATTTCAACAATAGTATTCAGTTTGTTGCCCGAAAAACCACCATATCGCCTGTGTTTTGACCGAACCAATTGGAAATACGGTACGGCCAATATCAATATTCTGATGATCAGCATTGCTTATCGGGGCGTTGCTATTCCGATCATGTGGACTATGTTGCCCAAACGGGGCAACTCCAATACCATCGAGCGAAAAGAGATTGTCCACCGTTTTATTGATTTGTTCGGAGAGGACTGCATTGATTCTTTTCTCGCAGACCGGGAGTTTATCGGAGACGAATGGTTCAGGGATTTGATCCATACCAAAATTTCGTTTTATATCCGAATTCGCGAAAATATCTGGATTGACGTTCCCGGAAATGGTCCCAGAAAATCCTCTTGGTTGTTTAACTATTTGCCTTTGAATACAGCTCATCATTACCGTAAAATTGTTTGTATTGATGGTCAATGTTTTGGCCCTGATTTAAACTGATACCAGTAAACGGAACAAAACGATGCCACCTTCAGGTGAAGGCATACAGGGAAAGACTTTTTGAAGGCTCATTAATTTCGATTCCGGGGATCCTTTCAATGTTTCATATTGAGATGTAAAGCGGAGCAAGAAAACCATGAAAGAAGTATGTTTGAATGGGTTGAGCCAATTGATAGCCATATGTTTAAGGTGATAACCAAAAGAAAAGGCCGTCATAGTTGACAGCCTGGCCTTGTTTTTCATCGACATATGCGATGATTTGGGGAATGATTCTATGGCGTATTTACTTGTGCTTCTCATATTTTTTCTGGAGTTCCATCCCTTGGTGCTGGCGGTAACTGGGGCCACGGATCTCTATCTTTACGGCATGGTGAAAGATACGGTCCAGGATCGCACGGGTGGAGATAGGATCACCCAGGTATTCAGCCCAGGCCTTTTCTTCAACATTGGTTGTAAAGATCAGCGGACGGTTCAGTTGGTAGCGCTCATCGACCACCTTGAAGAGCAAATGGGCTTCTTTGGTGACCTGGAGTTCCAGCCGGTCATGCCCCATCTCATCAATGATCAACAGATCGGGATTGACATATTTGCGAAGACGTTTGAGCAGGTTTTTTTCAAACACCCCGCTGTTCAGATCACCAATCAGGGCTGCACAGGTCGTATACAATACTTTGTATCCCTGTTCACAGGCAATCAAGCCCAAAGACTGCGCCAGATGTGACTTTCCTGTCCCAACATCACCAATCCATAAGATCGATTCATGATTTTTGATAAACTCCATGGTCGAGAGATCCATCACCAGGGATTTGCGTAATTTGGGCTGAAAGCTAAAGTCAAAGTCCGAGAGCAGCTTGTATGGCCGTGGTAAGTGGCTTTCCCTTATCCGGTAACGGATACCACATTCCTGCTTGAGAATGACTTCATCTCGTAAGACCATATCCAAAAAATCAAGTAAGCCCAGTTGCTTCTCATGAGAGCGTTTGATTAGTTCGGTGTGCTGCCCGGCGAGGTTCTTTAATCCCAGGTACTCGCTCATCTGGGCTATGGTCTCTGGTTTAGTCTTCATCGTCTGGTAATTGATCAAACAAGGTTTTAATGGCATCCCTGCCCTGGGCATGGGTCTTCAAAAAGCGTTCTATCGTTTTAATGTCATAGACCCCATGATCCATGGCACGGCCAACTGCTTTAAGGATGTCTTCGGTAAAATAATAAACCTTCAATGCCAATAGCGCGTTAAGGGCTGGCGTGGGATCCTTTTTCTGCTGCGTGAGCTTTTCGGCATACTGCTGCATAATCCCTCCCATGGCCGACAGGCGTTGTTTTACCTCCGATAGCTTGAGCACTTTGGCATGGGTATAGGCAGGCGGTAGTCCAATGTACCTTCCGGTGGCACCCTTTTCGGCCAGGGGATGAGCGGTGAGGAGTTTAAAATCGTGGGAGTAAATGATCACCTGATCGATTGTGACTCTCAACGGACAACTCTTGAACAGGTAATCCCCCGGAACATAATAGTAATATCCCTGGTATTGGACACAGGACTCCTGAGTCACCACCCGGTAGACAATCAGCGAAGTATCGTAATGACTCGTTGGTAAAGGTAACAAACAAGGTACTTCATCACCGAACATGTCGATGGGCCTTCGACGGGTGGTACGGTGCACCCGCACATCGTTGACCTGGGTTAACCAGCTTCTTAACTGCTCTTTCAGATCATTCTTGTCACGAAAGCGACGGCCATTGAGGAAGTTTGTTTCCAGGTAATAAAACGGACGTTCTATTTTTAAGTTCTCTGTCGGCTTTCCGGGATGAATCGTCAGGGGGCGAAAACCATAATGCGAAGCAAAACCCAGGTAATGCTGATTAAAGATGGGTTGGCCGCTTTCCCAACGATCCACGCATACTTTTTGGTTATCACTCTTGATCTCGCGGGCCACCCCGTCAAAATACATGAACGCGTGGACCAGGCATTCAAACAAGCTTCGCTGCGTCTTATCTTCCACCACTTCGATATACTGGCGGCGACTGTAGGCAAGAATGTAACTGAACAAAATCACCTTATGCTCGCGGCCTTCTGATGAAGTGAACTCGATCATGTACTCGCTCCAGTCATGCGCGGCCCGCTGTCCGGGAGCGGTCTCCACGCACCGTATCACTGGATGGCTTTTGGATGTTCGTATTTTGCTTACATAAACCTCAACCATGGTTATCTTACCGGGATAGCCCTTTTCAAGGATATGTTCAAAGATTCTCTGCACGGTAATATTCCCAAACTTCTGCAGCAATTCATGGATATGCTCTTTATACGGGTCCAGTTTGGAAGGGTAAACCTTCCTGGGTTTAGGGTGATTTATCCCCTCTGTCCGCCGGCGCTCATTTTCCGCCAGTATCCTGATCACACGCTCACGGCCACAATGATATTCCCGGCCCAGACGTCGGATGGACCAACCCTGGTTACGATGATAAATCACACTGTTTTCAAAGGCTTCATCTTTCATAAGATCTCAAGGTATTGTGAATGATTTCTGATAATCGGCTCATTGGAGCCACTAATTCATCCATGGGTGGCAGTACAATGGACTTCTGCTCAGCGGTGAGCTGCACCGTGTGTTCACTTTGCAACACCCCGCCCAATATGTTCACCTGTAAGCGAAGCAATTCCCTGGCCTTTAACAAGCGATTTCCGTGATCAGATAATCTGCTGTCATGGATCTTGTCGCCTTGCATGGCCCCCCGGATCACTTCACGACTGTGGCTGTAAATATATCCGGCTTCCTGGGCGCTTTTGGCTTTCAGCAGTCTTTCCACCACGATAGCACACTCGCGGCTGGTTAGTCTCTCCCGCGTCACTACCTCCAGGGCCTGACCCTGATTGCCACGTGGCAATTTGACCAGTTCCCTGCCATGGCTCACCGTGATACTGCCCATGCGCAAGGCATCCTGAACCTCGGGCCGTAGCTTCTCGATCAGGCTTAAGCGGCGGCATACCCAGCTATGGCTTTGTCGCAGGACCCTGGCCACTTCTCTCTGGCTCATCCCATGATCATGAATCAAACTGCATGCGATGAGTCCCTGTTCATACATGCTTAAACTGCTGCTATGCCTGTTATAATGAAGGATCATAGCTTTGGCCATGACCACATCCACCTCGAACACCAACGATTGTAACTCTTCCAGTCCAATTTCCAGAGCGGCCCGGTAACGCTTGATCCCATCGATGATATGATATCCATCGTCATTCTTCAGTAAGATCAGCGGTTGAAGTTGTCCGGTGGATCGCATCGACAACTCCATGCTTCTCACTGCTTCGGGCCAGATCAGCCGAAACTCGTTCGACCATTCCCGGATTTGCTGCGTTTTGACCAGGATGGGCTCCATGGATAAAAGTTTTTGCCAAAGGTATTCCATCGCCTCGCCCGAGTCAATCGCGTCCGGATTTACAATAAACGTACAAACATCGTTTTAGCCTTTGTAACTAATTTAATATCAATGATTTTCGACATGAACGCGTCCGGATTTACAATCTTTTTGTAATCCACCGCGATCATCGCGTAAATATTATCATTATCAGGAGTTTGCAGCATTAACGTGTCCGGATTTACAATCTTCGGTTCCTCGATCATTTTACCCGCTTTTCGCGCATTCCTCGCCCGCTGTTTCTGACAGTTGTCTAATACATAATCAGGATGAGATGCCCGATAATCACGTTGGTACCGGGAACCGGCGAAGGGAATACTTTTATCTGCCTGCTTTTTCTTTCGGTCACGGGCGCTTTGGAGTTTCTTGGATCGGAATGATTCATTGGTCTTGTATTTGTACCGGTCAAAAATCCGTTTTCGAGCCGCCTGACAGGCTTTTTCGCCACAATAATACTGATCGAGATGTTTAAGCTTTTTGTTCGATGGAACTTCTTTTCCGCAATGCCGGCATACCAAGGTTCGCATAGACGTCCTTTTTTACGTCTACGTGTTTCCCGGTTTTTGGTGGCATCAATTTAGTTCAGGAAATGGCACCGGTTTGGTTCGGGCCTGAAAGTCAATGGGTTTATCTTTCCGGGATGAAGGTTGTAAACCGTGAAAACAAAATAGAATTTGTTATCATCGCTTCGTACGAATATGATCCACTCGCCTTGGCCAAATATAAAGACAGATGGCAAATTGAAACCATGTTCAGAGCCTTCAAGTCAGGTGGGTTTAATTTCGAAGACACACACCTCACCGATCCTGATCGGATTTCTAAACTGCTCTCATTGGTTTGTATCGCTTTCATCTGGGTTTATCTTGTCGGCATAGAAAGAAACAACAACGGACATCCTATCAAAATCAAGAAACATGGCCGCAAAGCATATAGCTTGTTTAAGTTTGGACTTATCTTTTTAGCTCATGCCCTCTTGAATCCTTTGTCAATAAACGATCTTGTGAATTGTATTAAAATTTTGTCATGTACTTAGAAATAAACCAGAACATCATTGTGATGATCACATGGACGAAGATTCAGACAGTAATATTTTCCGTTATATTCTGAAACTTTGTATAAATATGTTCCACTTGATGTTTCGACCGATACTCGTTTGCTCATAAGAGTTGGATATTTCGTGAGTGTTATTGTATTTTCTATGAAATCGTTAGTTTGAATTAATACCTGCCTTTTCAAACCTGGCCCAGCAATTTTTTACAATAGCATTGTCATTGATTATCAGATAATATGAATCAAAAAGCTCTTTCGAAAGATAAACTTTAGGGATATTACCATCCCTGAATTGCTCGTAATTCCAGGGGATACAGTTTAGTTTCTTATCTGAATCGACAAAATCACAAACCGGTGCTAAAAGAGTCCCCCGGATAATCTTGATATCAAATTCATCGGGTAGTGGTTCATTGAGTATGAGTTTAAGTCTTGCAATAAAGTTTGTATGGACCATAAAACGGTGATCAGCTGGAAACCGGATTGTCAAGGAGGGTTTGTTATGTGTAATAAGATCTTGAAATCGAAAATCCTCAGCAATCAAAACTCGCCACATATTGTTCCATCTCCTTTCCTTGAAACTTTTGGCAGTCGTGCCAAGTGAATATTTATGTACCACTTTTTTTAAATTTTCAGGGAATTCGCGCCACACAAAATCGATATTCTCCTTGTTCACGAGTTCATTTAATTGCGCAACAACTGATTCACCTTGACCCAGACTGAAATATTGGTCTTTTATATATTGAAATCTGTCTGACCACATCCTTCGAACTTTTTATATGGGTACTATTTTTCTTCATTTTGTGACAAAATTGGATCAAAATATTTTTATACGACGGATCTTTGACCCTTTCTCATTCTTCAAAATTCAACAAATTGAATAGCTCTGGAAAGTCAATCGATAAGAATAAAACTTTTTAGGAATTTTAATTCGGATTTATCTCAATACTGTTGAATATGGCGATACAGTTCTTGATCACATCTTTAGCCTCGATTATCAAATAGAATGAATCCAATAAATCCATTGACAAAAAATCCACAGGAAGATTCTGGTCACGGAATTTCTTATAATTAACCGGGATACAGTTTATCTTTTCATCCGAGACCATAAAATCATCCACCGGAGCCAGGAGTGTTCCCTTTTTAATCGTTATATCCAACTCATCAGGAAATTGTTTGACGTGCTCAAGTTTTAATTTTACCAAGGTTTTCCTTTGGACTATAAAATGGTGATTAGCAGGAAATCTGACGGTTAGATTTGATGTATTATGCGTAATAAGCTCTTCGATGTGAAAATCTTCTGATATCAAAAAACGCCACATATTGTTCCATCTTCTGGCGCAGAAACTTTTAGAAGTTGCGCCAAGTGAATACAGATGCACCACTTGCTTCAATTCGGCAGGTAATTCACTCCAGATAAAATCGATGTTATCCTTCGTCACAAGATCATTTAATTGCGACAGGATGTTGGATTTACTTATTGACAGGTTTTGATACTGATCTTTAATAAAATTAAATTGTTCTTCCCACATTTTACTCATTTGATTGAGATGTTGGAGACATCATATCACGAATATTATTACATCGCCTTCATTGTCAAAGTATTGTAACCTTTGAAATGCAGAAACAAATGATTAACTTTTGGTATACATGTGATTTTTTTACTTCAGTTCATTAAGCTAATACTTTCTGCTGACTTTATTTACACATTTTGAGGGAACCGGTCTGTCCGGATGAAAGCCTTGATCACTTGTATAAAGTGTACAACTTGCTTTTTTATGGTCGCTTGTCCATACTTTGCAATGAGAGCAATCGGCGCAACGATCTCCTGATTTAATTGTTGATATAATTAGTTTTCCTTTCTTTTTAAATAATTGGCTAATGTTATCAATGGAATTATTAAAATCGTCTTTGTGATCTCTTTCAGATACTGTCGTTTAGCAATCTGATTAGCTATAGGTGGGGAAACTTTATAATAAAATCTGACAAAGACTCTTCCTAAAGAATAATTCAGCAACCAGTTGTCTCTAAATTCCTTTAAAACGAGTACTTCGTTAGAATAAGGAGTACCATAAACCGCTGTTGCAATAAAACATCCACCTTTAGGTTTTTTCAAACCATTCCATATCACTGCACCGGAAATAATATTGTTTAACAAAACATCAACATCCTCTAAATTCATTTCATAAAAGTTACCATTATCTTCAATATTTTCACTTATTTTAAAAACAAACGTTCCCTTTTCAATATCATAAACAATTCTTAAAGGCCATTTTCGATTATTATATTCTGCTTTGTACGGGTATGTAAATGTAATGTTATTATTATCAGACTCAAAGATGCCAGAGTTTCGACGAACCTGAATACACCCATCCTCATAGGACATATAATGTCCGTTGAAAAAAATTGCAGCATTTGTCCTGTAAATATAAGATGAAGCCATAACACCCGTCTTATATCGAAAAAGCGGCCCTATTGTTTGTACTTCCCAATTACTATCGTTGTTTTCATATCCAACTCTTGTCGACAATCTGATAATAGGATCGAGTTTCTTATTGGCTTCCAATAACCTATCCCACAATTCATCTATTTTCTTAGCTGAATGTAGCTCGTTTTGATTCTTTATAAGTTCTTGTTCTTTCTTTTCTTCACGTTTCAAGAATTCTTTTCTACGTTGTTCAATGATTTCTTCTTGCTTCATGATTTTGTTTCATTTTATATTTTGACCTATTTTTTGTGATGTAATTTTGTGATGTAATTAACATCTGAATCCCAATCGTTTATCTTTATTCCTCAGACTGTTTTCTTTTTCCGCCAAATATTCCTCTGAACATCACATAATAGCCGATTAGCATGATTGATAATATTGCTAAACTGCTAAACATTGCAGTTTCAGCCGCAGGATCATTCCCTGTGACTTCTTTTGCAAAAAGCGCTAATCCTCCTATTGCAGCAGCTAATTTAATAACTGGTTTACCGCCGGCTATAAAAAAAACAGTTATCAATAATAATGAAAATGCATTTTCGGGACTGATTTTATTTTCTATGGCTATTTTTAGCACAGAAGGCACAGCTGTGACAATCATGGCTATGTTTAGTATTGATTTCATCCTCATATTTGTCTAAATTCAGATTCTGATTAAACTGTTATAGGTATTACACTTTGGGCATATAGGAACAAACGAGATGGATTCATAACCACATCCCGATTCATTGCATCGAAACAGTATCTTTGTTTCAATATTTTTATCAGGTTCATTAATACAATCTCTGGATGATTTATCTTTTTCAAGTTTTTTCCGGTTAAACTTAACGAGAAACGGCTCCCTGCCTATAAATACTAATCCGTTATCCTCAATTATTACTGGTGAATCTTTGCAATTGATTTTATTAATCCCAACGAATGTACCATTAAGAGAATTCTCATCTTGCAAATAAAAATTTCCAGCATTGAATTCAATGGAACAATGTTTTCGGCTTACCACAAATTTTCCGTTGTACTGAATATTAGAAAAGACTTCTTCTCCAAAATATTCTCTCCCTAAAATGATTTTATCACAAAGTGGAATATCGATGTGCTTTTGATCTGCCTGATAAATTTTCAGGCCTGAACCAAACCAGTGCCACTTCCTGAAATAAAATGATGCCAGGGATAAAAATTGAAATATTGTATTTTTCTTTTTAATACGTTTTTCTCACAAACAGACTTCCGCATTACCGCATAT
>Ga0247841_10007957_pt1 | contig 15480 bp, 15 predicted proteins | sample LaCruzMarch2015__2_FD_192410 | JGI IMG/M metagenome (GOLD analysis project Ga0247841, IMG submission 192410) | Freshwater microbial communities from meromictic Lake La Cruz, Castile-La Mancha, Spain - LaCruzMarch2015_18m | ecosystem: Environmental > Aquatic > Freshwater > Lake | place: Spain...
GCCCCAGGCCTGAACGAAACGGGTTACCACCTCGGAGACCGTCAAATCAGCCGTATTGTCGGGACCGAAATTCCAGCCGCCGGAGAATTTCTCCGGTTCCTCCCATAGGCAGGCGCCCAGCCAGAGATACCCGCTGAGGAGTTCCAGGACGTGCTGCCAGGGACGGATGGCATGGGGATTCCGGATGGCAATGGCACGGCCGCTGCTTAAGGCGCGGACACAATCGGGAAGCAGACGGTCTTTCCCCCAATCGCCCCCGCCAATGGCATTTCCCGCCCGGCACGAGGCCGCCCCAATCCGCCTGCCGCCACCGGCCGAACTGCTGGAAATCTGGGGACATGACCCAATTTTGCCAGAAATTGGGATCGTGTCACCAGATTTAATAGACTTCCCACTAACTGACTTATTGAAAAAGGATCGTAAGTAAGACGCAAAAACTAGTTCCGAGCACCCTTTCGAGGCGCTGTATGGATCGTGACCGCCCATGGGGTCGTTTTCCCGGTAGCCCCAGACCCATTCCCGGTTTTCATAGCACTTGTCGCTGGTAACGTTGACCAGGACCCGGACGCTATCCGTTCGGCGCACCGCTTCCAGGACGTTCACCGTGCCGCCGATATTGGTATCAAAGGTCGTCTTGGGATCTTCATAGGATGACCGAACCAAAGCCTGGGCCGCCAGATGAAAAACCATCTCCGGCTGGTACCGGGTAAAGGCATCCATGAGTTGTTCCAGATTCCGGACATCCCCGTGAACATGGGTAATCTTATCCGCCAAACCCGAAGCGGCAAAATTGCTGGGATCACTTGGCGGTTCCAGGGCATAACCGACAACCTCCGCCCCCAGTTCCTTCAGCCAGATGGCCAGCCATGAACCTTTGAAGCCGGTGTGGCCAGTAATGAGAACCCGGCGTTTTTTGTATCTGTTATGAAAAATCATTCCCTTCATCCTGTTATAAATTGTTCAATGAATTGATTTTATTCTACATACATACGGCAAGGAAGTCAAACTCTGTTTCATAGAAGAAGATGAAGGCTCATGAAGCTTCTCTTGAATACCCATCGAAGAAGGACCTCTTCGTGAGTCATCTTTTATCCGAGCTGTGCAAATGTAATTTCCTCATCAAACCATTACAATTCTTCCAACGACATCCCGAAAGAACTCCCCTGACCAGACCTCAAGAGCGTCAGGGTTTTTCACGAAAGGTTCCACTTCCTTCCTCGCCTGGTTCACGTCCAGTTTATCTATCGCTTCCGTCGTCAGGGCGAAAAACTTCTCGGGGGCCATCTGTTCACCTTGTTTCAGGTGCCCACTTTGGATCATTCTTTGCTCCAGGTGGCTCAAGTGAAGTTGGGGATGGTTTGCGGCATACCAGATCAGGTCATACCAATCGCGGCCCTTGACCCGGCTCTTCCATCGCCGGCAGAGGACGGCGTGCATCTTGCCGGCAAACAGATCGGGAAGGACAAACGTCCGGACCGAAAACGGGATCGGCTGTAAAATAAACTTGTTTTCAGTTGAAAAGCCGTGTGGCGGATCCGTATCGACCTCGATCTTGATCTTCAGGATCTGGCCACGGGGATCCGGCCAGCCGACGGACCAGACCGCTCAGCAATCGGAGCTTCCGGGACCGATAGCGATCGGCAATCACGGAGATTGTCTCCGCATTCAGCCTTCCCAGCCTCTCGGGATCTATCCGCAGGCTGTCCAACAGATAAGTCCTCATTTCCGCCTGGGTACGAATCGCCGTTCCCCGATCAGCCTGGATTTTATCCGCCAATGCCTTTTCCGGAGTGGCGATCAGGAAAGAACGTCCCCTTTCGAACTCCACTTGGTCGATGCCGATCGGGTAGGCTCTCATGGGAACGCCGTGATAAATGAAAAGGCCAACAGGGGTGGAAAAGCGCCTGCCCCGGCTGACGGTAATCGACGTCACCGCTTCAACTCTTTCGGGAATCAGGCCGTAGTAATGCAAGGCGTAATCGAGGGAAATATAGGAAGGACCGCAGATCATATTTGCCAGGACCTCTGTAGAGAAGGGACGCCGCTTGTATCTCTCCCCAAAAACGTAAATGCCCTTTTTTACCCGGACGACGGCTCCCTGTCTCAGCAGGGACGTGATCTTGTCACGGGGGCGGTCGTATTCCCGCAAACTGTCCAAGAGAGCATGATAATCAAACTCCTCTCCCGCTATCTTTGCACGCAGTTCTTCCATCATTTCTGTTTCCCTTGACATCATGGATTGCGGGAGCGATATAGCATAATCCATCGTGGTATGTCGACAGATATTCGACATACCACGTTTATATTGACGACACAATGAACCTATTCATTAACCCCCATGCCCGGTGCGGGCATAATGAAGGATGACAATGCTTCTGGCTACTTTAAATCCCCTTATTCTCAATCATTTTTTCCCTTAATATCAATGCTTTCGACTGCTTTTTTTCAGTGCCGAGATTCGGCGCTCTGGAAGCTTATGATATTATGTAGCAAATGAACGAGTGTCAAAAAGTTTTGCCTCCCCGAAAATGACCGGCGGTCATAAGCAAGGTGAATGGTAAATGGTGAACGGTGAGCTGCAAAAAGGCAAATATTCATTCCGCTGATTTCCGTGTTTCTTGATGGAAGCGGCCAACTCGGCAAGGGCATCGGGCTCGATGACCTTCCGGGGCTGTTCGGGGTCCGGTTTGAAGTCAATAATTGAGAGCTGGTACAGATTGCCTTTTTCGTAGGTGGTCTCTTCATGGCCCTCCTCGAGTCGGGGTATTTCTATTAATAATGCACGGCATTTACCCTTACTCAGTTCACCTTATATGTACTGCTTTCAACAAAGATTTTCAACTGATTTTTCTATGGAAATCCATATCCATGACAACCTGAAAAGATATAGATTTACGTTCTCAGCCCTCATCCCTGGAGATCACGGATCTTGCGCCGCCGGAGGAAAACGAAGCCAATCAGCCCGCCAAACCCGAGCCAGGCAATCGATGAAACCCAGGCGCCGATGACAAAGGGCAACGGGAGTATTCGACCCCCCGGCATTGAATAGACCTTGATTTTTACTGGCAGACAAGCTAACCAACCCTGTATCTTCTTCCTCTGGCTGGGTGTAGCTCGTTTCCGAAAGATGGAAAAAACCTTTGCAGATTTGATTTGAGTGAGGGGGAAACGCGAGGACCGAAGGAATATAAAGCATGGACAACCCTGAAGAAAAGAGATAGTTTATAATCGTAGTTGACGAGCAATTATTTATCAAGGAGGAGGTACGAGCATGGCCACTCAAGTAATGCAGATGATGGAACCTTTTGTGCGGCGCGGATTGTTTGACAGCCCTGAGCAGGCCATAACTGTGATGGCCCGCAGTTATATAATTCAGCACATAACACGTTATCAGTCAACCATAGAGAGCCTTCAAGCAAAGTATGGAATGACGTATGAACAATTTGAGGCCTATCTCAAGTCACGATCTCAAGCCCTTGTGTCTTGTCCCGATCCCGATCTTAACAAAGCAATTATGAATGAAGAAGAAGATGCCCTGAATTGGAAGATTTCCCGCGAAATGCTGGACAGTTGGTTGGGGCTTGAGGCCGAGAGCATAAAATGACCGACTTCACCGGTTTGATCAATACCGTTGTTACCAACCTTCAGCGGAACTCGTTGTGTCACTCGTATCATATTCAGGAAACGGCCGTTTTTTCCCCTGAGCAATTTGCATTTAAAATCATCGCCGAGCTGGCCACTGGCGGAACATTGCAGATACGTATTTACCGCAACCGCATGCATACAGATTATTCATATCATTTCATGCAGATGGACACGTCTATGCGATGGGACAATAAAGAACATTTTCCTTCCATTGCCACTTTTCCCCATCATTTTCATGGTAATTCAGGTCTGGTTGAGGCCTCGCCTCTGACCGGCGATCCAGACCACGACTTGCCCATTGTATTAAATTTATTATCAGATTCTTTTTCTTTTCCCTCCTAGGTTCTCAACACTCACTCTTGGAGATCACCGCTCTTGCGCCGCCTGAGGAAAACGAAGCCAAGCAGGCCTCCAAACCCGAGCCAGGCAATCGATGAAACCCAGGCGCCGATGACATAGGGAAGCGGGCGATATGCGACGCGCAGCAGATGCTCCCCGGCGGCCAGCGGTATGGCCATCAAGGTATAGTTCGCCGGTAAAATTTCATATTCTTTTTGCGCCCCCGGTTTCAGTGACCGCACCTGCCACCCCCGGCTGTAATTATCGGTAATCAGCAAAATCGCCGGGGCGGCAAGATTCGCCTTGATCGTTAAATGATCTCCCCCACTATCCAAAATCGCACAAGTGTTTATGGCGTCTGAGTTCACATGGCCTGACATGGGAGCAGGCGTAGCCTTGGTCTGGTGGGTCTTTCCGCCCGCGCCCCCAGGTAATCGCGCAGGTGCAGGCACGGGCATAGACCCTGGCGTTGGGTCAGACATTATCGCGAGCGTCGAGCCAGAATCAGTAGCAGACGCTTTTGTCGACATGGCCACAGGAGTAGGCTTCTTCTCAAGAATTACCGTCCGGCGCGGATCAAAAGTCGGCTTCCCCAGCTCCCGAAAAATATCTCCCCGGCTCCCCGCCACCTGCCAATCTTGAACCAGGGATATACGCGGCATCCAATCCTCGTATTCCTGAACCGTCACCCCTTTCTCTCCGGGGGTAAAAACATACCGCAGCCGGAGCATCTTGAAGAGGGGGTGATATTGACTAATCTTCAAATAGGTCGTTGCCTTGTCCGGATCCGCCCCTTGCGTCCAGGCCATAAACTGCACATACCTGCCCATCGCTACCGGCCCGTATCCCCAAATATCCTGAGCCCCGGTGGACATGGCCGTATTGGCGTTGACAAAGTTCAAAATCCGGTAATCCCCCGGATGGGCCTTAAAAAACGCCTTAAATTGAGAGATCTTCAGATCGTCATAAGCAAAGGTCGGACGATTCATTCTCGCAAAGGTAAACATTTCGATGACCGCCAGCAGGATCAGGACATAGACGACGCGGCGGGAAGAACGGAGCAAAAATAACAGGCCTGCCACGATCAGGCATAAACCTGTGGCCACATACAGACCCAGGGCGGAAAACCTTCCCGCTTCCGCCAGGAAAACGCCATTCCTGAACAGGCTTAAGGGGAAGTATGATTCACCGGTATTCGCCACGAACTGGGTTATACTAACCCAAAGGGAACTGATACTCGTTGCCGAAGAGGTATTAAAGAGCCAGGCTGCCGTCCCCCCCAGAATCAACGCGGCAATCAAGGGAATCACGAAGAACTTCCGTAAAGTAATTTCCTGGCGGATTAGCCGATCCATTCCGTAACCAGCCAGCAAAATCCAGAACAGGGAAGCAAAGAACATAAACTTGGAGGTCCCGCGAAATTTGTTAAAACCGGGGAGCCAGTCAAACAGTACCATGAAAAGCGGCGTATGAGCCCCCAGCGAGAGAACCATCAGGATCAAAATCATGGCGATCAACACATATCGGGTCCGTTTTTCCGGGGACAGTCCCGATTCTACGACTCCGCTTCGCTCCGTCCGTAAATCTGGGACAGTCCCCTCGACAGCACCATAGAGAACCAAGAAGAAACCGGATACCCCCGTAAACAGGCACATCTCCCAGAGATAGCAGCGCCCCCAGTAAGGAAAATCCTGGATATCGCCAAAGAAAAACGGCGCTACGAGGGTAATGAGATTTTCCGGCGGGAAGCTGAACATAGCGGCAAAACCGGTAGCGACACCGGCGCCGCGGACCCCTTCCTGGGAAGACGTCAAAACGGGCAATATCTGCAAGGCGGTGAGGAGCAGGCTGCCAACGGGAATAGTCAAAAGACCCGGAATAACGTATTTCCACTTTCCGACGAAAAAAAGGCGCAGGCAGCCATACATAATAACGGCAATAGCCGTGTAATAGACATACTGGAACTGCCCGGTCAGCATCTGCATGGCCACGGCAAACATCCCAAGCAGCGACAATTTGAGAGACGGCTTCTCCATCATCCCGTCTATGGCAAGAAAGATCAATGGCGCCCAGGTCATAGCACAGAGATTACCCACATGACCGGCAAAAACATGCATGAAATATGGCCCCGAGAACATGAGCAGCACCGCCGCCAGCAGGCAGGCCAGTGGATGGAGCCGCCGGTATGCCGCCCACAAATACATGAAAAATCCGGCCAGAAAAACGTGAAAAGCGATACTTGCATTGATGGCCTGGGACAAGGGAAGAAAGAGATGAAAAAAGTTCGGGGGATAAAATGCCGTCGCAATCATAAATGAACCGGAGAAAACATGGGGATTCCAGAGCGTCAAATTGCCGTTTCGCAACTCCCGATAAAGAAAATCAAGTCCCGGCAATTCCCCGGCATACAGATCCAGCCCTTCGGCGGACAATATCCTGCCGCTGCCCGTAAAAAGCACATCACCGAACATCGCCAGGGTGATTATGAACAGAACAAAAAATGCGTGACGCCAATCAAAGTCATCCCAGAAGAGATTATCGAAAGATTTCAATAGTAAATACGGAGGCGGCGGATTAATTGTCATGAGATGCTGAACCTATGGGGAACGGAAAGAAAAACGGGAATGCCCCAGGTAGCTGAAGACGGTGCAGATCAAGATAATCACGGCCGCGGCAACCTGCGGCGTCATCCCTAATAGTTCCACAAAAACGGGCAGCATGATCAAACCTATAATGAAACTGAAAAGATAAGTGCCGGCAAAACGGAAGTATTCCCGGAGAGCATCCCATCCTGCCTCCTTCGACTTGAAGGTGAAATACTTGTGAAAAAAAAAGGCGTTCGTAATGGCCAGCACATTTCCCAGCACACTGGCCGTCATATATGCGACATAGCGAGGTGATAAAAAGCGATTAAAAACTTCGTTGAGGATCAGGAAGACGAGATATCCAAAAACCGTATTCCAGGCGCCGACCACCAAGAAGCGGATTTTAATCTGATGCCGCCGCCATATCGGTTCACGCCCTTCCGTCAAGAGATCCACCCTGCCCTTCAGTCAAAATTGATCCGTTCCTTTTCAATGACCAATGGCCGCTTCAGCACTTGCGTATGAATGGCCCCTATATATTCGCCGATGATGCCGATAAAAAACAATTGGACGGATGAAAAGAAGAAGAGTCCGATGACCAAGGGAGCGATCCCAACAGAGAAATTGTCCCAGAAAATGAGCTTGTAGACGAAATACCCCAAGGCAACGAGCAAGCTGAGCAGCGCCACGGCAAACCCCGTCATCGTCGCCAACCGCAGCGGCACCTTGGAATGGTTGGTGATACCAAGCATGGCCATGTCGTACAGGGCATAAAAATTATTCTTAGTAAATCCCCTACTCCTGGACGGTTGTACATACTCGACAACCGCTCTTTCAAAACCGATGTCACAGATCAGCCCACGGAAATATGGATAGGGATCTTCAATGCCGCGCATGGTCTCGATCACTTTTTGGTCGTACAAGCCAAAACCAGTGAAGTTTTTTATTAATTCTACTTCAGACAGGCGACCAACAAGATTATAATATGCCTTACGCACAGCAAAAAAGAATGGAGATTCTTCACTTTGTGTCTTGACGCCAATGACTATATTGTAGCCCTCTTCCCATTTTTTTATAAATTCCTTGATCATAATGGGCGGGTCCTGTAAATCAGCCACGATGCTAATGACCGCATCTCCCTTTGCCTGCATCAATCCATGAAAAGGCGAACGGATATGTCCGAAATTACGGGTATTCACAATAATTTTAACCCGGCTATCCTTTTTTGCAATCTCCTTGAGTATCGCAACTGTCCGATCCTTTGATGCATTATCAATAAAGATATGCTCATAGTCGAATCGTGGCAAATCACAAAATACGGCTTTTACCTGGTCATAAATATCTTTTACATTTTCCTCTTCATTGAAACATGCTGTAACAACGCTAATTCGCTTTGATTGAGGACTCATGGCTCTTATGCTTCCAAATTGGTTTGTTTATCTGGGAATCGACCATTTTATGTGGCCCGTGTGGTGGCCGTTTATGATATGCTTTGTCATAAGTTCGCATCGCGCAATTCAGTTATTGCCTTATGTGCCTCCCGTTCCGTCAAATCATTGACGCTAATGAAATTAAAACAGTCATCCATCATTATTAAGGCCAGACAATTCCCCTTGCGCTTTTTATCTTTTTTCATTGCCTGGATCAAATCATCGGACTCAAATCCCAATTGCCTCCAGTAAGTAAACAAACATGGCAACAACAATTCATTATAAATGAAATCACACGTTTTGCGGGATAATAAACCTCGCTCACATGCCACGATATTAGCCATCATCATACCAATAACTACCGCCTGGCCATGTGGTATTTCGAAATTAGTTATCGTTTCAACGGCATGTCCGAAGCAATGTCCATAATTCAACAAGTTTCTTCTCCCTGCATCAAATTCATCCTCTTCAATATACGCTTTCTTGATTTGCAGAGATTCTTCAATAACGCTTCTTAATGTTGAAAGGTCCCGCTTTTTCAGGAGGGGTAATTTGATTCTAATTTCCTCAATCTTTTGTACGCCGGCCATTATGTGAAGTTTAACTATCTCCCCCAGTCCACTGAAATAATCCAGTTCTGATAAAGTGAATAAGAATTGTAGATATATAAAAATTTCAGTGGGGGGGTAAAAAGTACCGATTAAATTCTTGTAATTTTTATAGTTAAGTGATGTTTTACTGCCAATGCAGCTATCCGCTTGCGCCAATAGCGTTGTGGGCATCAGTATCCAACGGACACCCCTGTAAAGCGTTGATGCAACGTACCCACAGATATCCTGTAGAATACCTCCCCCAATAACAACCAAAGTAATATTTTTCTTTGCCTGAAAGTTAACTAACCGATCATACAATTTATTTACTGATTCCAGGTTTTTAAAATCTTCAGTGATCGGCTGAAATATAGTTTTGTCTATCGGTACTTCTTGAAGCACAGTTTCCCGGTACAGATCCCAAACCGTATTATCGATGATAAAAACATGATCGGGCCGAGCAACGATTCCTTTTATGAATTCATCCGTTTCAGCGAATTCCGCGCTGTAATCCCTGATCTTGGATTTAATGATCATTGACAACTGAATCCTCCATCCGCCAAAACTACTTGCCCCGTAATATACCTATTGGCTTGAGAGCACAGAAAGTAAACGACCTCGGCAATATCTTCAGGTTCCGCAAGATGACCCAAAGGAATTAATTTCTTGATTTCTTCTATTTGGTCAGCCGTATTATTCATCTTCGTCAGCTCAGTATTCGTATAACCTGGCGCAACAGCATTCACAAGAATGTTATAAGGGGCCAATTCAAGGGCCAAGGTTTGCGTTAGACTATTTAAACCTGCCTTGCTCGCAGCATAGGTTACCCGGCCTGGTTTGGAGACCACGCTCCAGATAGAGCTGACATTTACTATCCTTCCAAATCTTCTTTGAATCATTTGGGGGATAATGCCCCTGATTAATCTGAGCGGTGCAACTAAATTTAACTGTAGCGTATTTTCAATATTCTGATCTGTTACCTCTATTGTACGTGCTATTGTATTAATTCCTGCGTTGTTGATAAGGATGTCCACGGGTACATCAAGGCTACTCAAAAAGGCATCGATTGATTCATTCGAGGATAGATCTAACTGTTGTCGGTTCGGGGTTAACACATAAATATCTTCATTCCGCATTTTTTGTACAATAGCCGCCCCGATACCTCTCGAAGCCCCTGTAACTAATGCAGTTGATTTCTTCACTCGTATATACCCCCCGCTTTTTCAATCATATCTTTGTATCGATATTCCAGCATAGCAATTCGCTGGACATCCTCTTTGAAAATTAGTCCATAATAGTCACGCTTGTTTTTAAGCCACAATAATTCAAACCCCACCGCTTTGAGAATGCCTTCATCCGATTTATCGACAAGGGCTTCTGGGCATGAAAAAATTACCTTTCTCGTCTCATAACGATCTATAAGTACATCCAACTCTCTAAAAAATGGCAGTGAATGAGCAGAAACTCCGCCCCCTACAGCACATTCAAGATTATTTGCTTTGGCCTTTATGAATACTTGACGTGTTATTTCAAGTATTTCCTGTGAGTTAATATCCTCCCTTGTCATACCGAGGGATCCTGTCAAATCAACTCGACCCATTACAATGCCATGTAGTTCTTCGATTTCTTTAAGGGCCAGCATTTTCTCAAAGGCATTTACGCCATCAATTGTTTCTACATTAATAGCGAATTTTAAATCTATTTTCTCATCTTCGGGAAACACAAGTTTCGTAGCTTCCATGAATTTCTTTAAGGCATATGCTGATTCAATCATTGGCGCAACGATTCTTTCTACACCGATGACGCGACATTCATACATATCCTTTATGGCCTCACAACCGCCAATCTTCAGTGTTATGCCAAGGCCGGCTTTCATGCAAACCTCTTTAAGGCGCAGGGCCTCTTCCATCCGGGTTCCTTCCGCTTCAAATTCTGCCTTGATTCCGATAACGTGATAATTTTCTCTCAAGTCCTTTAAAGCATCAACCATTTTTCTTTCTGTCAAATTCATCCTCTGTCCCTCCAAGAATGTCTGCTGTCCTTCATTATAGGGGCTCCCACGGCGGGATGATCATGTTTGATAAAAATTCTTCCCTGTCTAAGAAGGGATACATGTCCTCTAAGGGTTTCGATACCATACGGCCATCCGGTAAACGCTGGGAAGAAACCCGGGGAGCAAATAACTGATCCGGCTGCATGAGAACGACGCATAACGCAGGTCCGGCTGTGTTAAGCGTTTGTCCAATGATTTCGGTAATTTCTTCATGATCTCCTATTTGAAAGGACGGTATTCCATAAGCCGTAGCAATTTTCACCATGTCTGGGAAACTGACCCCACTCTCAGGCCCTTCGCCAACAAGATTGCCGTTAAAGAAGTTCATCTGGGTGGTCCTTATGGATAGATAACCCTGATTATCGAAAATAAAAATCTTCACGGGAAGTTGGTGATGAACCAATGTCTGAAGTTCCTGAATGTTGAGTTGAATGCTGCCATCACCTTCAAAACAGATTACACGTTTTCGATTGTGGGCAAAGCAGGCGCCGATAGCCGCAGGAAGTCCATATCCCATCGCCGCACACCCGGAATTGACAAGATGTCTTTGACCATTCTTTAATCGCACTGTTTGTATAGGCATTACACAAGCCGCCCCATTGGAGCTGACCATGACGTCATCTTCATATAGATAATCGGACAGGCCATCACAAAAAACGTAGGGGTTTACCTTTTCTTTATTCTCGTAATATTCGGGAAGAACCACCGGATAAAGATCACGACGCTGTCTGCACCATGCCATCCATTCTGATCTTTCAGGGCCTTTTGCATCCCCGGTTTTTTTATCAAGTGCCTTGAGAAAATATTTTGCGTCGGCATGAACTGCCAAATCCGGCTTAAATGTTTGTTTCTTTAGTTCAATATCATCAATATCGACACTGATTTTATAAGCCTCTCGCGCCACTGATTCAAAGGTATAACCAATTTGCCGGACATTCATGCGGCATCCGATATTCAAGAGAAGATCTGCATTCTGAAAGATAAAATTTGCGCCCCGCTGGCCCAATGTGCTCGGTCTGCCAAAATTAAGCGCGTGATCTGATGGCAAGAGGTCAATGGCATCCCACGCGACAAGCACCGGAATGTTTAATTTATTAACAACATCCCGGAAGACACCGCATGCTTGTGCCAAACGAATTCCTGCACCGCCCAGAATTACGGGGCGTTTAGCTTCCCGCATGCGCGCAATGATCTCATGAATTTGATTATTTGTAAGATGTTCATCAAAATTAATTGCGTCCTCTGAAGTATTATATGGAAGCAGGTTATTCTCGTCAATCATGGCACTTTGAATATTCAAAGGGATATCCAGCCAGACCGGTCCTGAACGTCCAGATTTTGCTAAATATATGGCCTTTTCAAGATGATAACGAATCGTCTTGGCGTCTGTCACCATAACCGAGTATTTTGTGATTGGTTTAACAAGGGCAATAATATCCCCTTCCTGATCCCCTAACTGACGCAATGGCAACCCGGTACTGGGCACAGTGGTATCGTAACGCACCTGACCCGAGACATACAAAACGGGAATGGAATCCAGCCATTGCCCCAGCACGCCGGTTAAAGCATTGGTACCGCCAGGCCCAGTCGTAACACAGACTACTGACAGTTCCCCGGCAATGCGCGCATAAGCCTCTGCCGCCATAGCACTGGCCTGCTCGTGATGATTGCAGACATACTGAATCCTTTTTTCTCTACCAATGGAATCATTCAGGTGCATGGCGCCGCCGCCGGTAATCATAAAAATGTGACGGATTCCTTCATCGGCAAGATACTTTACAACGTAGTCCGATACTTTTATCATTCGACAAACCTAAAAGATTAAATTATTTGTCCGTAATAAGTCTTTCACGATCGATTACATGCCTGTGAGCATCGTACCACTGATACAATCTGGCAATGGCGTTATCGATCCCAGTGGTTTCCATCTCCGGAACTTCCGTCTTCAATCTTTCATTGTGACCACTGTATTCTACCCCCATTTCTGGATCAGCAATGCGAATGTCCAGGTTCTTCCCGGAGATTTCCAAAATCTTTTCCGCCAGAGTCTTCAGTTCCACCGCATGATCCGGTGTCACATTATAGACCCGGTGGCGTGATTCATTTTCTACAAAAAAGCGTACAACTTTTATGAGGTCGTCCACATGGATATAATCAAACCGTTTATTCTGCTTGATTGTGAGGGGTAAATCAAACAGGGCTTTGCAGATCATGTTGGAAATAAAACGAATCTGCCAGTCCTCGTATTTTCCAAAAACGCCAAAAGGCCGCAACTCGATAACATTATCCATCCGCTCCGCATATTTAGCGCAGAGATACTTGGAGTAACCCGTTTCATCAACCGGCACACGAACGTCAAAGTAATCTTCCTTCATTTTTGGCTGATAGTGTCTCATGTCGTAAACAGCCCCGGAGGTCAACAGGATCATTTTCCCGTAGCGCTCTGAGTTTCTCGCCAGATTAAAAAACATCCTTGTATTGTTGTAAATCAACCCAGAGGGATCTGAGGCATTGCGGTGCCCGGGTTTGGTAGCGCAATGGATGACCACATCAATATCATGCTTCCTAAAAAAATCCCTGACGGCGTCCTCGTCCGACAGTTCAAGTTCGGAATGTGTTGGGGCAAAAGCTTGATAATCGCCGGTTAATTGCTCAACCAGATTTTTACCTATGAAGCCGCTACCACCAGTAATGAAAATCCGTTTACCCATGTCTTCTTATCCCGTCATTCCATGGCGCTTATCCCGTTCCCCAGAGGGATTCGAAGAAGCGTAGATACCGAGCCGTATCCATTCACTAAGGGCTTTGAATTTCGGCGGAAAGACGGAGATAGCACCCCTAATAATTTCATGATCAGATACCTTCTTTGACTTTATAGATGGTCGGATGTGCTTCCGTATCCTGGCGATGGGCCGTAAGATCAGCGGCCAAGCCTCGGATCGCCATGGTATTGCCACTCGTTTCCACAGCCAGGCTCTGGATCGCTATGGTATTGTTACTTGTCTCCGCCGCAACGATACCAAGCTTGTGTTCGAGGCAATCTATACGTTTGTCCAGTCGCGTTTCCACGCGATCGATCTTTTCCGAAAGCATCTGGAAGCCCTCTCCGATAAACGCACGCTGTTTCTGAAATTCCTCTCTTTGGGCGGTCAATTGATGTTTAAATTCTTCCTTGATTTCATCTTTGAATGAGAGCAGATCCTTTTTGATTTCATACTTGAATTTTTGTGAGTCTTCCTTGATTTCACCTTTGAATGAGAGCAAGTCCTTTTTGATTTCACACCTGAATTTTTGTGAGTCTTCCTTAGTTTCGCTACGGAACTGAAAGAAAAGCTGCTCAAGACGACTGAAATCTTCGTTATTCATATTCTCACTTTTCCCCTTAATATCAATGTTTTCGACTGCCTTTTTTTGAGTGTCGAGATTCGACGCTCTGGAAGCTTATGATATTATTTGGCAAATGAACGAGTGTCAAAAAGTTTTGCCTCCCCGAAAATGACCGGCGGTCAGTAAGCATGGTGAATGGTAAACAGTAAATGGGCAATCGGCTTTGTCGCATCCTTTCAGTTTATCAATTCTCCTATCTTTGCTTTATGATCACATTTATGGGATTTGGACCGTCATTACCAACTCAGAGTATTGGCGAGCGCCTTATCGGCTGTCAGCAGTCTCAAGGGCTCGGAGATAGCCTGAGCAATCAGCAAACGATCGAACGGATCACGATGATAGAGAGGGAGGTCGTATACTTTGGCTGCATGACGGGCCGTAATGGCAATCTCCTGGAAACCACTTTGGCCGATCGCTTCCGCAAATTCATTGGGATCGCCTTCCAATTTCCCAAGCCTTGCCTTGATAGCTATCTCCCATATCGAAGCAGATGAGACAAAAATATTTGTTGCACTAAGCATGATTCGTCGCACCTGGGCGCTAAGATTATCGCTGTCAACAACCGCCCAGATGAAAATTTGTGTATCGATCAAGATCCGCATCGCTTTGCCTCGAATTCAGAAAGCAGATCGTCTGGCAATGGCGCATCGAAATCTTCAGACACATTCGCCTTACCTTTTAGGATGCCGAAGCAAATTTTCGATCCGTTCGCTTCGATTCTGGACACCCGTGCCATTGGTTTACCTGCCTTGGCGATGATAACATCTGCACCGGAAGCTACATCTTTAAGCAACCGGGACAGGTGGGCTCTGGCTTCCTGAACATTATATATTTGAGTATTCATGCAACCTCCTCATTTTTTCGAGTGAATGGTTAAAGGCAAAGATCCATTCCTCTAATTTTCGTGCCTCTAAGCCAGATTCCTGCTCGGCGGTGTTTCTCCTTCCCCGGCTTCGGTGGGATTCATATAAACGTCCAGGGCCTCCTGAAGGGCGATAATGGAATCGTTGACGACGGTGCGGTCTTCTTCGGACCAGGTTGCATTGTCGGTCTTCTCCACCTTATCCCGCGCCTGATCGAGGCTCCGGCAGAGGCCGGCGGCGGGAGAGAGGGCGGCGCCGCGCTTTCGGGCCCCTTCCTGGTCCTTCAGCATCTGCACCTTGAGCCTGGCATAGGCGGTGTTCATTGCCCGCTCCTGAGTCTTCCGGGAGATTTCGACGAGCTTGGTCTTGGCAATCTTGCGGTTACTGCGGCAGTCATCCCGAATCTCCTGGGGCAGGCGCATCAGGGAAAGGGAATCGCTGATGGTGGTACGGGACTTGCCGAGGATGTCACCCAACTGCTCCTGGGTGTAATTCTGCTCGTTCATGAGCCGCTGGATGGCCTCCGCCTCTTCGATGACGGTGAGGTCCTGGCGCTGGAGATTCTCGACCAGGGCGATCTCAGCGTGG
>Ga0247841_10007958_pt1 | contig 15479 bp, 14 predicted proteins | sample LaCruzMarch2015__2_FD_192410 | JGI IMG/M metagenome (GOLD analysis project Ga0247841, IMG submission 192410) | Freshwater microbial communities from meromictic Lake La Cruz, Castile-La Mancha, Spain - LaCruzMarch2015_18m | ecosystem: Environmental > Aquatic > Freshwater > Lake | place: Spain...
TAAGGTTTTTTATCCTTTTTCTCTCTCGAGAACTTATTCTACAAGCCATTTTAAACCATTTGTTAGTAAGTAAAGTTCCTAATTATATTCTACTTACGTAATGGTGCAATAGTTATGATAATTTTTCACATAAAAAAATGGCAAAAAATAAAAACAAAACAGACAAAAAGGATAATACTACATCAGTTCCAGAATTTAAAAAAGGACAAAAAATTTATGTTCCTGATGAAATTTGGGAAAAAGCTGGAAGAAAAAATTTTATGGGTGGTTTAGCTACTATTAGCGTCCTTGATACTGTTAGTCCTTTAATACGATTTGGAATAAAAGAAAGACCGGGTCCTATTACTTATCCATGGGAATATATCTTAAAAAATCAGGAAAAATGGGCAAAAGAATATGCTGGAAAAAAAGCTCATGTTGCCCCTGATTGGCGATATGAAGTAAATAAGGAGCCTAACCCTAATGAAAAGATTTATGTAAGTAGTTCTTTTTTTATGGGTCATGGTAAAGATGATTTTGCTGGTGGTTTAGCGACTATTGATGAGGTTATGTATGATTCAGAATTGCCAAAAGATCATTGTAATTATACATTTATAGGTATAAAAGAAAGATTTGGATGGAAGTATAATTGGAGAAATGTCCTGGAAAACCAGAAAGAATGGGCAAAACTGTATGCTGGGGAAATTGCACATCCCGATCCTGATGATCGACCAGAATTTAATGAGGATTGGTAATCTATACTAAACTAAAAATCTACAAACCGAACCACATATTGTGGTCGGTTTTTTTTATTGTAATTACTTTGTAAATACGTACTCTACCTCTATAAAGATTGGATTAACTTTTTCTTTTATCTTTGTTTTTTTCCTCATGGCTTCTGCATTTCTTGCTTCTCAAAATTTCAAAATACCTAGTACCGGTTGGAAAACTTTAGAGACAATCTGAGTTGTTGCGGGTAAAAAAGTTACTATCATGGTCAAAGTAAATCCCGAATGAGATGTCTGGGAGTATGTTAGTGGTGTTCCATCTGCTTTTGTAGGTCAACAACTTTTTACGTTTGTGGCAGCGCTCAGAGAGACACAAAAAGCAGGCAAATCATTACCTGCTGATCAATCTGTTTTGGAAGCTGCTATTGCTACGATGCCAGGAGATACTGAACTTCAAAAATATAAAAATTATCTGGTCAAAACCAATCTTCAGTTTGTAGGATGTTATTCATCTTGATTGCATGTGTTTGATGATATATGAGCGTGGGCGTATTATCGGCTTGATGATGGAAACCGTGTAAATGTAAATGCTACAACACGAGGTGTCGCTAGGAGAGATGAAAGTATGGGGTATAGTGTGAGAGTAGGGTAGAAATTAATTATGTATTGTTTTATTCTGTAGTATTTTTTTTCTGAAATATATCTTCTTCTAGATCGAAATAATTGAGATCTTTTACTTCTTCGCTATCATTATTTATTTTATTTATGATTTTTTCATAAACTTTTCATTTTACTATTTTTATTTTTTCCGTTGTTTTTGGTTGTTCTTTTTTTGTAAAGAATGGTATGTGAACTTTTTTTTCTATATCTAGAATTTTTTTTTCTTTTTCTGTTAATGTCCTAAACTTTATTTTTTTGTTTTCTGGATTGTCCAATATATGTTCCGCTACCTCTAAGGTTATTTTTGTGATAAAATTATCCATTTGATCTATGGGTGACTCATCTAATTTTTTCTTTTCCATTTCGTGTATTTGTTTATTTTTGGATACTATATCTGAAATATTATCCAGCTTAGGTTTAAGTATATTTTTTTCTCGTGTCATGATAATTTCTTCCAGAAATTTTTTCATATCGTCAGTTGATGATAGAGTATATTCTTTTTTTTCAAATGAAAATTTATATATGTCTTTTTCTTCATCGTAATCTTTTATTCTTATCTGTGGAGGGAGTTGTATAAATGAAAATAAAAACCTAAGAAATGGTTTTACCATATCTTGTGGTTTATAATCTATTTCAAATCATTTGATTGGTATTGCTTTTCCTGTGCTTGATGATCTCCATTCTAACCAAACTTTTTTACTTTTTTTACCAAATATCGGTTTTAGATAAGGATTCATTTTTCCTTCTCGTACATATTCCATACTTTGCAAAAATTTTGCTAAAAATATTCTTTCTCTGGCTGATAATTCATTGATATACTCGAATATTTTTGCTTCTGGTCCTTTTGTTAGATTATCTGTGATTTTAAGTACTTTATTATAGTGTGTTATTAAAAGTGGATATATTGTAGCATAATGTTTATTTAATTTTTGGCAAGTTATTGATAGCTCATCGGTATTTTCCATTAAATATTCACGTACTACTTCATGGCTGGCTTTTTTACTTTTTTGTTCTTTGTCTCTTGTTTTTTTGCTTTTTCTTTCTAAATAACGTGGTCCATATTGGTCTTCTATTAGATTTTTTTTCATTGGATGTCCTCAAAAATTATCTCCCGCTATTTTATCTGTAATGATTTCATTTGCTTTAATTCATCATTCATATAAGTTTCCTTCTTCGTCCATATCTATGTTTTTCAGATAATAATTTCTTAAAAGAGTTTCTAATTCCTTTAATGTTTTATTTAAATGTATATATGTTTCTTCTGATTGGAGGTGATTCTGTTCTATGATTTCTTTTATTTTTTCGTCCCGTAGTTTTCGATTTTCTATATCTTCCTTTCTTTCTTGTAGTCTTTTTTTTGCTTCTTTCTTTTCCTTTTCTGGTGGTGGTGTAAAGTCTGTTGAATTCCATTTTTTGTTCTCTTTGTCATAATAACACACTCGAGCATGTCACATAGGGATAGCTTTTATCTGTTGTTGTTTTGTCTCTATAACTCCTCAGGTCATAAAATCTTCATGTTCTTGTCGTTCTTCATTGTATGTGTGTCATTCTTCTGACATCATAGAATATCCATTGGAAAAGAGACATGGTATCCCTAGTTTTCGCAGTAAGACATATCAAAGTGAATTTATATCTCGACAATTACCACATTTTGCATGTATACTTTTTTCTATTCTATTTTTTCCTGGAGAAAACAATACTTTCAATACATCAATATTATTTCCACGAGGATATCTGAAAATGTCATCTAGAAAAACCCTTAATGTTTCTACTTTTTCTCTTGTCGAATCTATTTTTTTTAGTTCTTCTAGTTTTGCTTCTATGGTTTCTCATAACTCATATTGTTGTGAAAACACTAATGGATCCGGTTCCGGTACATGATAAAAATATTCTTTATTTGTTTTTTTTAGATCTTCTATCATGTCATCCTTTTTGGTGATATTGTATACCAAGAAAGATATGGTCAATGGTCATGAACTCAATCATTTTGATTCTACATACAGATTTTTCATTTTATCATATTTTATTGTGCAGGATGTATAGTCTATAGCTAAAGGTATAAATTCAATATTATTGTCGTTTGAATATGGCATCGGAATAGGCAACGACTCTCACTTTTTTAATGATCAGAATCTTTTCATATCTATGGTATAGATAGAATATCATTTTAGCTTTAATATTTCTATATCACTGCTATCGGGTAAATTATATTCCATCATAGTAGATCATTCTTTAGATTTTTTTGCTTCGTTATTTTGTATATCAAATCTATTGAAATTGTCTTGTCCTATTTTGTCTACTCATCCTTTTCTTCCTTCTGGTGATTCTATATTTCCTCGACTTTTATTTTCTTGTTTAAATGTGTTTTGCCCGAAAAATTTAATCATTAATTTATCTATAAAGCTTATTCCAATACCTGGCATTTGTGAAGATCTATTTTTCTTTTGTCGTTTAAAAGCAAATGTGGGTAATCCTATTCAGAATAAAGCTATGGTTGCTAAAAAAGCCAGTACTTTAAGGATTATTTTGAGTGGTTGTAATGCAATATTCATTACACCGTTAATACCTGTTTTGATAAATGCTAAAGTATTTTTTACTTTTTGTATCACTTTTTCCCAAAAATATTTGTTCTTATTTTTTATTTCATTACTATTCTGTTTGTTGAATTTTTTTGTTAATTCTTCTATGTTTTCCATATTTGTATCTATCTCAAAAAATTCTTTGAGTACTTCTTTGATTTTTCCGTCTGTTCTATTTAATGTTTCTTGTATATTTATTTCATTCTTTATTTCATTCTTTGATAAAAATTTTTCATAAAAATATTCATCGAATCCTATTTCTCATAATAATACGCCTAAATGCGTTTTGTCTGTATTGATTTCTTTACTAACTATTTTAGCATAAAAGAAGTCTTTATTTTTTTTGATGATATCTACTATCATATCAAACATCTTTTCTACTTCTTCTTTTTGTGGTATATCTTTTCTAATGAGTCATTTATATCGTTCTATATATTCAAGAAATTTGTCATATAAAGCAGAAATATCTTCTTTTTTAATTTCTTGTTCTTCTATTGTTTGAACTTCTATATCATTTATTTTTATTTCCGTCTGGTTTTTCTCTTCTTGGTTTTTTTTTCTTTCGGTAAATGTATTGTGTAAATACTTGGCGTATGTATCTTGTATTTCTTTTGTACTTATTGTTTCTCAGTTTTCATTCAAAATTTTCTGTATTTCTCCAGAAAACACCTCTACTTCTTTTGGATTTCTCTTTTTTTTTAATGTATCTATAATATTATCCCTTGTCTCTTTTTTTATTTTTCATTTTTGTACTAAATTATCCAAAAATTCTTTGGCTTGTCATTCTAGTGTTTCTCTCTTTCTTTGTTTTATATTCACTATGTATTTATACTAAATAAAATATATATATAATTATAACTAATTTTTGTTGGTTTGTCAAATATTCGAAACCAAATATTTCATCCATTCTTTAGGATAAGACGCAAAAAGTTTCTCTTGAAACTTTAACGTCGTTCCTATCTATAGGAATGGTATCAATTCCTATATGGCAATGGAAAAAAAATATATTTTCCAAGGAAAATATATTTTTTAAATAAAATATATAGTTACCAAAACAATACTTTCTCATTTTATTTCAAAATTATTTGTTTGGTAAACTATGCGTCAAATTTCCAGTTATAAAAAAAATGGGCAGTTTTGCCCATAATTATGTATATATCTGTTTTACTTTTCCTCTAAAAACGCTTTCAGCTTATTTAGTGCTATTCTCCTCATACTTATCTGATTTTTTTCTTCTCTATCCATGGCAGCATACGACTTGTCATATCATGTGGGTTGGAAAATTGGATCTCGTCAAAAATCCGTTGGAACGGTTGGTTCAACGATAGTTCATTCTACGGTTCCTTCAAAAAATTCAATGGTATCTTTGTCTTTTGCATAGCCAATCAAAACCATAGCTTTTGCTTTGTATTTGTCAGAGTTTTTTGCTAATTCATACATTCCCTCATTTTTCATTTCTTTCAAAAACCATTTGATAAGTGGTCAGGGGAGTGATCATCATATGCTCTCGAAATAAAGCGAAGTATCTTCTATGACAAGTGGTCATTTATGATGTTTGAGTGCTTCTTCCAATTTATGTCTGATGATTTTGTATGGATCTATTTCTTGAAGTTCGGGAAGATCTATATCCAATTGTTCTACATTTTCTGCTCACAAGATATCCTGAAATTCCTTGAACTTATTTTTGTTGCCGGTGATGAACTTCATTTTTTGAACTGATTAAATAATTAAAATAAGACGGGATAGATAGAATAGACGGGATAGAATCTAATCTGTCTAATCTGTCTCTATCGGTCTAATATATCTTATAGTCTAATTTGTCCTTTAGAGCTTTCAAATAATTCGTTTTTAAATGCTTCTAGATAGCCACCATTGATACTGATTTCTGCGTCGACATCTTTGTCGTATTTCTCTTCAATAATTTTTGCATTATATTTGTTCATGATATTTCTCACGGTAGCGACAAGATCAAAATGATAGCTGAATTTTATGGTTCTTATGATTTCTGTTTCGATGATGTTGGCGTGCTCGATGACTTGTTTTGCTCCTTCTCCATAGGCTTGGATTAACCCCCCAACGCCAAGTAATGTCCCACCAAAATATCTTGTGACTACTACGAGGACATTGTGCAATTCGTGTTTTTCTATCATATTCATAATGGGTTTCCCTGCAGTATTTGTCGGCTCGCCGGCATCAGAAAATTTGTTGTGTCTGCTTGTGTACACGGGAGTTCAGAATATATCCAAATTCATGTGTACGTCGTATCTGTAGGCGAAACAGTGATGACTGGCATCCGGATATTTTGTCTCGATGTCGTGAATATAGCTTTCAGCTTCCTCTTTATTTTCGATATGAAAAATATTCCCGATAAATCTTGATCATTTGATTTTGGGTATTTCGAATTCGCTATTTTGTACTATGGTTTTGTAGAATAATTTAGTCAAAAGGACAGAAAGGAACTAAAGGATTGAAAGGTGCAAAGGTATAAAGGGAGGAAGGGAGGAAGAATATTATCTCTCTATATTTTATATGCATAAAATATCCATTCGACGTTACAAAACTTTCGTGAAATCTCAAGTTTTCTATGCGTCTCTCTCTATTACTTTATTACTTACAAAATCTATCAAGACTGATGGTTTTCCTCATCCTATTCCGCCATCGATGATGAACTCGACATTGTTTGTTATTTCTTCTGGGATATCTTGTATTGTTGTGATGGGCGTTTTTCCACTGATATTGCATGATGTAGAAATGAATCATTCGCCAAGATTGGTCACGAACTCTTGTATTGGATGTTTGATAATCCTCATTCATGGTTTGTTATAATCAAAAATATACGTTACTCCATGATAATGTTCCAATTGCTTTTTCATGAGTTCCTTGTCTGCTTCAGGAAAGTTTTCTTGTATCCATTCAAAACTCGGTACGATAATTGACGGTTGTCGTTTCTCCTTGCTTTGTTTTATTTTTACTATTTTCTCTACATTTTCTGCTGTGTAAATTGCTCAGATACCATAGACGGTGTCTGTTGGATAGACGAACAGCTTCCCTGATTTCGCTTCAGCGATAAAAAAATCTTGCTGTTGGAGAAAGTCATCGAGTGATATGATTTTCATAAATGAAAGATTAATGATTGAAAGATGGAGAATGGAGAATGGAGAATTGAAAATTGAAAAATGGAGAATGGAAAGATGTATGTTTCAATATTTCCATATTTCAATATTTAAAGATCTGTTTGTACACTTACTCTAAATTCTGACGTGATTAAGATAGTTACTATTCCATGAAGAAGAATCCATACCGGGGTGAGGCTTACAAATTTAAACATATATGGATTATTCGCTACGGCAGTTGCTATGCTTGATATTGCCGTTATATTTATGCCGTCCATTCATAAGAGGACTATCTGTAAGGTGAGCACTATACTGATAATAGTCAGCGGTACGAAAATCATTTGCAGCATTTTTTTGAGCGCCTCGTCACCAGGGAGAACTATCCTGATCTTTGATGTTCTATAGATGATGACCAATAAAATTATATATAAAATCAGAATGATAGTCATGCTTCCATTATTCAAAAAATTGGCTACTTTATCATAGGTGAATCCCATAAACGTGAGGTCTGGTGTTTTGCTCATGCTATCGACGGCTAGTTTGATCGATTGTGAAGCAGCAAGACAGATACTGCTCAAAATATAATTTCATAAAATAATTCTGATCATTTTGTCGATTCCGATCGTGAATGAAAAAATCGCTAAGATTCCTACGATGACTACTATTCCGTATGTGATGAGATTTTCGGTCATAAGACTATCGTAATTACAAGATTAAAAGATTGAAGATTAAAAGATTTGTATATAAGTAACTACGTAATGAATCTTTTAATGTTTTAATTTTCATAATATTTTAATGTATTTCTGTATATTTATTATTGAAAAAGTCCTCGTTATGGTTACATATGATACATCATACTTTTTTATATGTAGCCAATTTGATGGGATTTTCAACTAGAAGATGATTTACTAAACCTAGACCTGGGTTTACCATACGAGAGATACTTATTGTTATCATAGTTATCTCTGTAGGTCTTTTGTCGGTTGTTGTTGTCCTTACCAATGGAATGACCTATGTTCAAAAAACAAGACAGAAAGTGATGGCATTGAATCTTGCAAGAGAAGGTATGGAAGCGATATATCAAATCAGAGATACGAACTGGACGAGACGAGCTTGAGTCAAAGATGCGTGTTGGCTCAAAATAAATCCTTTGGTAGATGAATGAAATCCAAGTTGTACGGATGATGCTCGATTTACTTCAGGTACCTATGCACTTCAACGTTTACATGCATGATGACAAGAATATTTTGCGTTGACCGGTCCATTTCTTTCTTGAGTGGATTTTAGTGATGGACTAACGAGTGGTGATTATAATTTTTCTTTGTGTCAGCAGAGTGGCTATCGAGATTCGTGTATGTGAACATGATCAACAACAAGTGAAGGAAAATATTTTAGACAGATTGATTGACTCGGATTATATCTCAAGGACGTAGCTGTTACCTGATGAACTGCGCTTGCCTGTACATCATGATCAACCGCTGTCTGTGCAAATACTAGAGCCAAAGAATTTCGTTTTTGTAGTAAGGTGACGTATATAGGAGAAAGTACTGGTGAGGTGAAATTGTGTGGAGTGATAACGAATTTTAAGGGGAAATAAAATTTAAGAATTAAGAATAGAGGATTAAGAATTAAGGATTAAGAATTAAGAATTAAGAATTAAGGATTAAGAATTAAGAATTAAGAATTAAGGATTAAGAATTAAGGATTAAGAATTAAGAATTAAGAATTAAGAATTAAGGATTAAGTAATGTATTTTAGTGTCTTAATAAGCGAAGCTCTTAATGTCTTAATAGGCGAAGCCCTTAATGTCTTAATATTTAGTATTGTATTTCAATAGATGGATGTCAAAGAGTTAGAAAAGTTTTTCAATTATGTGCCGTTTATCGATGGAGATCCACAAATCATTTTGGATAAGATTATTAATAAAGCAAAAAAATATCTTCCAGAACAACAGATTCCATGAATACAAAAGGCATACGATTATGCTGCAGAGAAGCATAAATGACAGATAAGACTTTCATGAGAACCGTATATTATCCATCCGCTTAGAGCGACCAATTTTTTGATGGAAATCAAACCTGATGTGGAAACTATTCAGACTTGTCTTTTGCATGATGTGATGGAAGATTGTAATGTTTCTCAAAAAGAGATAGAAAAAAAATTTGGTGAAGAGGTGGGTCGGTTGTGTGAATGAATGGTTAAAGTCTCCAAAATCAAATATAAGTGAGAAGATAGACATTTGGAAACACTCAAAAAAACGTTTCTTGCAATGGCTCGTGACTTGAGGGTAATCTTTGTCAAACTCGCGGATCGTATTCATAATATCCAGACTTTATATTATCATCCCAATCCTACAAAAAGACAAAAAATCGCTCAAGAAACTATGAAGATTTTTGTCCCTATTGCGAAGAGGCTTGGATTATATCACTATCAATTGTACCTTGAGAACTGATCTTTTAAGGTTCTAGACGAGCAAGCATTTACGGATATTTTTACCTATCTGAAAAAATATTTTGGTGAAGGTGAAAAATATACAGAAAGAGGAATCAAAACATTGACCAATATGCTTCACAAAGAATGAATAGAAGATTTCGAAGTCAAATGAAGAATCAAGAGTCCATATAGGGTATTTGAAAAGCTTCAAAATAGATATAAAACCACAGAGATTAACACGGTCATGGATTTGCTTGCGTATAGAGTAATCACTAAATCGGTGAGTGATTGTTATATGGTACTTGGAATCATCCATAAATATTATACACCGCTCATAAAAAAAATCAAAGATTATATCGCGGTCCCAAAATTTAATGGCTATCAAAGTATCCATACTACGGTGCTTGGAATGTTTCGTTTTCCTACGGAAATACAGATTAGAACTCATGAAATGGATGGTGTAGCTGAGTTTGGAGTAGCGGCCCATTTTGCATATATGGAACACAATGCTCCGGTCAAGGTATCTCAGCAACAGGGAGATTGGATCAAAAAACTTCAAGATGTGGTCAACAATTATACATCGCTTGACGATAAAGAACAATTCAAATCCGAACTCAATATCGAGATTCTCGAAAAACGTATTTTTCTCTATACACCACAAGGTGATGTTATTGAATTGCCTATAGGAAGTACGGTGCTTGATTTCGCGTTTGCTGTGCATAGCGGTATTGGATTATCGTTCAAAAATGCAATCGTCAACTGAGAAATAAAGCCTATAAGTTATGTACCGGAGACCTGAGATGTTATCAAAATCAATACGTTCAAAAATAAATATTCTGCCAACAAACATCGATTGGAATTTCTTCACACGGCTGGTGCCAAAAATAATCTTTTGAAATTTCTTAAATCAGAACAAAGAGAACAGCTTGTTGCTCAATCGCTTCATGAACTCAATAAACATCTCAAAATATTCTGACTCCCATTATTTTATTCACCAGGTGATCAGATTAGTAAAAAATATAGTAAAGACGAAATAGAAAGAAGATTGTTGATGATCCTTGATAAAAAAGAAACGTATGCACATCTCATTAAATCTGTCTATCCCAAAGAAGTAGCGGCACAACAGGCAAAAGAATATACTGGTCCGAAACCTGCAGAACAAGATCTAAAAAATCTGAAAGAAGTTTTGGCAGTTGTTGTTGATGGTGATACCTTAATTAATTATTACTTCTGTCATGAGTGCAAACCAAAACCTGGCCAAAAAATTATTGCCAAGACAGGAAGAGATGGTATCAGAATTCATGCAGTGGATTGTAGAGGTATCAAAACTATTTCATTTGATAAATTACTAGAAGCACATCGAGCGGGTGAGTCTGATAATGTTTATAAAATTTGGATTGATATGAAGGTTTCTAGTAAGCAATGAAATATCATAGGTATGATGAAGATATTCAACGATTTAAATATTCCTGTTCTCCAAGTCTCTATCAAAAATCTTCAAGAAGATATGTGTATGATGGTTTTTGAAACTGAATTTAGTAACCCAGGCAAAATATCTTTTCTGCTTAATAGCTTGAAAAAATATGATGATTCGTTAAAGGTAATAAAAAAGAAAATAACATAAAACAACTAACAGTGAACAACTAACAACTTACAATGATGAAAAATATATTATTTATACTATAATTTTTAATTATTAATTGTTTTTTTCATGGGTACATGAGTAGGTGTCGTGCTTAATAAATCTACATGGAGTTTATCTTCATTGTTTGGCACTCAAGGTGTCGCTCTTTGGATGAATATTGCTGCTATTTTTCTTATTTTTTTGCGAGTAGTTGCTATCATTCGAACAACAAAAGATATCATCAACAGGACGAATAGTTTCAGTCTGCAAGTGATTAGTATTTTGCTAGTTACCTTTCTGACACCACTGATCTGATTACCATTATATTTTCTTATCAGACCTATTAGTTACAAAAGAGATAGAATACCTCGGAGAGAAGCATGTGCTTCCAATCTTATCCCTTGTTATAACTGCAATACCTTAAATGCCAAAGAATATGTGTGTTGTATCGCGTGTGGCGAAAGACTCAAGACAAAATGTAAAGAATGCGGAAATAGCTATGCTCATTCATATGCGTACTGCAATATCTGTGGAGCACCAAATATAGACGTATAAAGACAGTGAACAACTACCAGTGAACAACTAACAATTATTGAAATTCTTTTCTTATTATTAATTGTAAGTTGTTGGTTAAAAAAATACCTTCATTGTTAGTTGTAAGTTATTAGTTGTTAGTTAAAATTATGTTCTTAGTTTTTACTCTCGTTCTTCTCGTTGTTGCTATAGGAATATTGGTCAGTGTGTATTCTGTTTTTTTTCCGTTTATGCAAAATCTTGGAACGGTCAGTCAGTATCATATGGCGTATTATGGAGCGGTTTCCTCGATTGAAAGAGCAGAACTATGATTGAGATACAGATCGCCGTGATTTGTCTGATCAGGATGATTTCTTTGAACAGGCAGCTATGGTCCTATGAGTGATACTACTCCTGAACTGCTTTCTTGAGCTCAACAATGATTTCGATGGACAATAGACTCGAGAACTCATTCCATCCCAAATGCTGGTATGGGAAATACGGATCCTATGGTATCTGATCCCAATGGTGATAGCAAAAATTATAATCAACTCTGATATACGTACTTAGAAACATTCTTACTCTCATATGATGCTACTACTAGTGGTGAACTCTATTATACCTGAGGTAGCACTACTTCATATTTTTCTGGAAATACTATCACCTGACTGTTTAGATTGCCGCCCAAAATCCATACATTGTTTGGTGATACTCCTGGTAATCTTTGTTATAGTTATGTAGGTGATTGTGATCCTGATGGTGATGGCATCAATGATGATATCGCATTATCATGGTCGATGGAATGATTGTATAATCAAAATGGATTCAAAATTTTCCCTACGATAGCTGTCTTTTACTATAGCGGGATGCAGATAGATGAAAGCAATGATAATGCTATCAGAGAGTCTACGATCAATGATACGTGAATCATTTCGTTTGATACTTCTCATTATTACTCTCCTACCAATCATGGTGCTAGTTTGACCAAACATAATGTAGTAGCTCAGGATGCAAGTGCTATAGAATCAATTCATTTTTCTCAGATACTTCTCAATACTTTACAAGAATTTTCTGACCTTCGTTTATCGTTTGGAGCTGCCAATCTCTTCCGTACCTTTACGGGCGCTATCTATCCTTATCTCGAATATCAATTCACTTTTCCTCAAGCAATTGCTGATAGGTTTTATACTATCGAATGACATGGTCGTGCAGGGGAGTATGATGTTCAAATTATTATAAAAAAACCGACAGTCCAATGAACGGTCGGTAGTGATTTTACGGTCATATTTTAAATTATTTTTTAGGACATAATCAATTTTCTACGAGATCTTTGTAATCTGTGTATTCTTTTCTGAATTGGGTGTTTGTTCATAGTATTCTAAAACGATATGCATCTTTTCCTACAATAATTGATGCTGTTGATCTTTCTGATGACAAATAATCATTGAAATTTTTATCCGTTATTCATTGTGAAATTAGTAATGATAATGCTTTTTGTAAAAGATTATTCTTCTGGATATTTTCAAAACATGATTTTACTCCTGGTCGTTCTGTTTTGTTGATGACATCAAATAAATTGCTCTCTTTTGGACTTAAAACTTCAGAATTTTTTGTTTCGGATGTTTTTTCTGTATCGATTGTTTTCACCTCTTTATGAGAAGTAGGACCAGTAAGTATAATCATTTCCCCTCATAAATTTTCTCCTATCATCAGAAACGTTTCTACTTTATCTCTCTTGATGTCACGTGCTACACGGAACGAAGCATTTCCGAGGATGAGTTTTCCATTTTCAAAAGTAAAATCATTTTGTTTAAGAGATTTTTCTGAATAGTAGATATTAAGAAGTGTTGTAGGATCAACACCATTAAGTCAGCTGATAACTATTTTTCCATCAACGACTTCTGTAATCAGATTCTTTTCATTAGAATTGATTTCATTTTCTAAATATTTAGCAAGTTTTTCGATATTGCTGTTTGTCTCTATTTTTGTTGCTGTCTTGTTTTTTAATTCGTTAAATTTTTCTTCAATGAAATCCTTTTGGATTTGATCTAATTTTAATGATTCATCAAAATTTATACCATGACTTTCTCCTATATCTTCTCTAATATTTCCTACAAAAAAATTCTTGTTTTTTGTCTCTCATGGATATGTCATACTTATGTATACATTTCTTTTGTTTGTTCCTGGTATGGTGAAAAGATTTAATGCAAAAGTACAATTATTTATATCATATTTACCTTTAGGTAATATATCAAGCATTTTCTGTGCTATACCATTTTCTTTGCTTTCTTTTGTTATATCGATAGAGGGATCATCTTGCATTTCTGCTAATTCTTTGGCTCCTACACTATCAACCAATGTATTTACCTCTAGCATTTCTTTGGATTGTGGTGCTTCTTGTAAATTTGCCATGTTTTTGGTATGAAAAATTAAAAATAATTATATGTTTGCCATTGCTTCAGCTAAATATTCATCTGGATTCTCTTCGTCGGTATTTGCTTGGATACGAGCAAGCTTTTCTTTTTCTTCTGCAATGTGTTTTTCCATCTCTTCAAGTTTTCTTTGTTTTGTTTTTTCTCTCGCTCACATGATGCGTTCATATAAAGCGATAAGCTTATCTATATTCTCTTGGCTTTCTGTATATCATTGCACTTCATCTATTTTTGATTGGAATTTTTGAATATATTCAGAAACATCAGTTTTTTTTATCATGCCTTGATAAAAGGAAACCATATAGTGTATTTTTTCTTGCCAAGCAAGGTCGGTGAATATTTCTCTTTCTGTTTTCATAGTATAATGATACTCAGAAAATTTTATTTGTCAAATTTGGTGGCAGGAGTATTTTATAAAAAAAGTGACTCATATACGAGCCACTTATGAATAATGTAATTGTGATAACTTATAAGTCATCTATTTCCACGTTGAGTGGAACGAGAGCGGTTCTGATTTCTTTGAGTGATACATTTTTTAACACAAATGCATCTATACATATATCATCTCCGTACGCACCTTCTAGTGCGTCAAATCCATTTTGAATTGCTTTGGGTATGGTTATCTTTTTGATATCTTCTGCATCAAAGTACATGATGATATCCAAGTCCCATCCTTTTTTGTCCGGATCCTGTTTTTCGGGTGTGGGTATTCCGTTTGCTATCATTTCATCAAATTCCTCGCTCGAAATATCAAATTCTTCATCGGGTTTGTGAATACTGCTTGCTACCTGAAACTTGAATCCTACAGGTTTGCATTCTTTGATGAAATCAATGATTTCTGTTGTTGTGGCGCTAAGGCTTGATGCATTATTTTCGACCATGAATTGAATAATTTTTGGCCAAAAACTTTCTTCTGCTGTTTCTACATCGAGCAATTGATCAATTGTTTCAATTGGCATTACCTGAGTTTCAAATATTGCAGGACATAATTCTACTAATGTGATTGTTTTCATATATATTTATTTTTTTTAGGTTTCTGTTTTTGTGAAATATACATATATTGTATATAAAGTCAATTCGCAAAAATTGAGCATTACATTGTAAAATTATTAACTATTTTGGTTGCTAACAATAAAAAAATATTATTTTTTTTCTCTATGGGGGCTTTTCGTGCCCCCAAACCCCACGACCAATATTTTTGCCAGGATGCAAAAATACTGGACAAAAAAATCCTTTTTTTCCGCTAGTAGGGCAATATCTCATGTTTTTTTCCTATCACGCTAGGTTTGGCTTTATTTCCATCCCTTGGGATATAAAAACCCCGTGACTTTAGTCCGTATTATAACTATACTGTCAAGTAAGGTATTTAAATGTAAATATATTACAAGATGAAGTACAGAGTATCAAGCCATAACAAA